>ERZ772948.858-NODE-858-length-19185-cov-8.858547_pt1 | contig 19185 bp, 15 predicted proteins | sample MGYA00511945_ERZ772948 | MGnify/ENA primary metagenome ERZ772948 (study PRJEB29015, sample SAMEA2737927) | human oral metagenome | biome: human oral; feature: human-associated habitat; material: dental | place: China | collected 2141 ... | reverse complement strand
CGCCCGGGCGGCGCGGACCAGGGAGCGCGCCAGCGCGGAGACGACCACGCGCGCCGGGGCGTGCTCGGCGGCCACGACCAGGCGGTTGCGGGCGTTGACGCGGAGGAACATCGGCGAGCCCGTGCCCGACGAGGCGGCGTGGTCGTGGCGCGCGACGGCGCCGCTCACGTAGACGGCCGCGTAGCCCGCCTCGCGCAGCCTCCAGGACAGGTCCGTGTCCTCGTAGTACATGAACAGGTCGGTGCGGATCCCCCCGACCGCCTCCCACGCCCGGCGGGAGACGGCGCAGGCCCCGCCGCACACGCCGAAGACGTCGGCGGGGGCGTCCAGGCCGCGCGCGGGGGACAGCCAGTCCCGGTCGTAGCCGTTGCCGGAGGCGTCGACGAGGTTCCCGGTGGAGTTGACCAGGACGGCCCCCTCCCCCGCCTCGTCGTCGCCCAGGCGCGTCCACCGGGCGCCGTCGCGGGCCACCAGGTGGGGGCGGTCCTCGCCGTCGGCAAGCGGCCTCCATGTGCCGCTGAGCAGGATGAGGGCGGTGGTGGCCCCCACCTCGGCCCCTCCGCGGGTGGTGCCCAGGGGGGCGAGCAGCGCGTCCAAGTACCCGTCGTCCACGATGGCGTCGTTGTTGAGCAGGGCGATGGCGTCCTCGTCGGCCCCCCCGGCCCCCGCTGCGACGCCCGCGCCGAAACCGGCGTTGACGGGGCTCTCGACGAGGCTCACGCGCGCCCCGGCGGCGGCTCCGCGCAGGGAGTCCAGTCCCCCGCCGATGACGGCGACGGAGTCGTCGCCCGACCCGTTGTCCACGAGGACCAGGTGGTCGCCGCTGCCCAGCTGGGGCGCGACGGACCGGGCGGCGCGCAGGGTGAGGGCGGGGTTGCGCCAGTTCACGATGACGACGCGGACGGTGGGGCGCGCGCTCATCGGACCAGGTCCTGGTAGACGGCGGCGTGGGCGCGGGCAGATTCCTCCCATGTGAACAGTGACGCCCGCTCGCGCCCGGCCGCGGCGAGGCGGTCGTGGTCCGTGCCCGCGGCTGCCGCGAGCGCCTCGGCGAGGGCGCCGGCGTCCACCGGGTCGACGAGCAGTCCAGCGTCGCCGGTGACCTCCTCCATGCACGTGCCCGCCGAGGTGACCACGGGGGCGCCGTGCGCCATGGCCTCCAGGACGGGCAGGCCGAAGCCCTCCCAGATGGAGGGGAACGTGAATGCGCGCGCGCCCGCGTAGGCGGCGGCCAGGTCGGCGTCTCCCAAGCGCCCCAGGACGTGGAGGCGCCCGGCGGGGATCTCCTCGGCCAGGGAGGCCTCCTCGGTGGCGTCCTCGCCCCATCCGGCCGGGCCCACCAGGACCAGGTCGAGGTCCGAGGCGGGGGCCAGGCGCGCGAAGGCGCGCAGCAGGGTGGGCAGGTTCTTGCGGGGCTCGCGGGTGCCGACCCACAGGACGTAGGGGCGCGTGAGGGAGTGGGCCTCCTGGAACGCCCGGACCTGGTCCGCACTGGCCGGGGTGTGGGTGAGGCCGTGGGGGATCACCGTGATCCTCGCCGCATCGAGGCCTGCCGCGACGCAGTCGTCCGCAGTGGCCCGGCTGGGGACGATGATGGCGCCCGCGCGCCGCCGCGTCTTGTCCAGGGCACGGCGGAAGTAGGCGTTGCCGTGGCGGGTGAAGTGCGCGGGGTCGCGCACGAAGGCGACGTCGTGGACGGTGACCGCCAGGGGCTTGGACGTGGGGGGGATCGCCCACGTGGTCGCGTGGACGGCGTCCGCCTCCCCGGAGGGCCCCGCCGTCAGGCGGTCCACTCCCGGTGCGCCCGCGCGGTCCCACGCCGCGTAGAGCAGGCGCCTGGGCAGGCGGGAGTTGACGACGGGGATGGTGAGGCCGACTGAGGCGGGGGACGGCTCATCCCTCCCGTGGGCCGCCGCGATCCCGAGGGCGCGCGCGCCCGCCGCTCCCAGGCGGGAGGCGACCTCGACGATGTACCTGCCCGATCCCCCGGGCACGGGCTGCCACATTTGTTCGACCACCAGGGCGACTCTGACGCTCATGCCCCAAGGGTATCGAATGGGGCGCGCGCACGGGCAGGGCGGCCGCCAGTCCCCCCTCGAACTGGAAGCCCGGTGCCCACGGGGCGTCCGCGCGGGCAGGGCGGCCGCGACCAGCTAGGCCCCGCCTGCGGGCGGGCGCACCACCGCCTCCCGGCACCTCGAGGCCGGGCGCTTGCCCGCCCGTGCGCTCGGGCAGGGCCCATGGGCTGGAACGACGGACAGGATGGGGCGGTAGGGGTAGGGCGCGGCGACGCGGGACCGGACGGCGCCGCGCACGAGCCCGGCCCATCCGACGTGCACCTCGTAGCGGTCGGCGGCGGACGGCGCCGCGCACGAGCCCGGCGGCCCACCTAGTAGCATGGTGCCATCCGATCGCCCCACAGTTAGGTAGGACTGCCGTGGCCCCCTCCGCCGACTTCTCGGTCTCCCCCTCCCGACCCGTCCGCGTCCTCTTGGACGGGACCGCGATCCCCGCGGACCTGGGCGGCGTGGGCAGGTACGTGGACGACCTCGTGCCAGAACTGGTCGCCGAGGGCGCCGACCTGACGATGGTCGTGCAGGCGCGCGACGCCGAGCACTTCTCGAAGAGGGTCCCAGACGCCCGGGTCATCGCGGTCCCCCGGCGCTTCGAGTCGCGGCCCGCGCGCATGGCGTGGGAGCAGACGGGGCTGGCGTCCCTGGTGCGCAAAGTCCGCCCCGACGTGCTGCACTCCCCCCATTACACGTGCCCGCAGTTCCCCGGCGCCCCGGTGGTCATCACGTTGCACGACGCGACGTTCTTCTCGCACCCGCAGGCCCACTCGCCGCTCAAGCGCAGGTTCTTCACCCGCGCCATCAAGCGGGCGATCCGGCGCGCGGACGCGCTGGTGGTCCCCTCCGAGGCGACCCGCGACGAGACCATCAAGTACGCGGGCGGGAGCACCGACCAGTTCCACGTCGCCTACCACGGGGTCGACCGGACGGTCTTCCACCCCGTCGACGACGCGGAGCGCGAGCGCGTCGCCGCCTCCCTGGGGCTGTCGGGGCGGCGCTACGTGGGGTTCCTGGGCACGCTGGAGCCCCGGAAGAACGTGCCGAACCTGGTGCGGGGTTGGGTGGAGGCCGTGAGGGACATGGACGACGCGCCCGCCCTCGTCCTCGCGGGCGGGAAGGGCTGGGACGAGGACATCGATCCTGCTCTGGCCCGGGTCCCCAGCGCTCTCACGGTGCTGCGCCCCGGGTACCTGCCCCTGGAGGACCTGCCCGGTTTCCTCTCCGGCTGCGACGTGCTGGCCTACCCCTCGATCGCCGAGGGCTTCGGCCTGCCGGTCCTGGAGGCCATGAGCTGCGGCGCCGCCACCCTGACCACGCGCCTGACCTCCCTGCCGGAGGTGGGAGGGGACGCGGTCGCCTACTGCGGAACCGACCCCGATTCGATCGCCCGGGAGCTGCGCCGGCTCCTCGACGACCCCGGTCGGCGCGCCGCCCTGGGCGCGGCGGCCATCGAGCGCTCGGGCGAGTTCACGTGGAAGCGCGCCGCCCAAGTGCACATCGAGGCGTACAAGGCGGCCATGCGATGAGCGGCGGTGCGCGTGAAACACCGCGTGAAACACCGCGTGGAACAGCCGTCGGCCCCGCAGTGGCCGACCAAGCAGAGGCGCCAGCTGGGGACGGGGCCGCGGCCCCCGCCCCGGGCCCCGACTCCCGGCCGCCCGCGCGGCGCGGGTGGGTTTTGCCCGCGATCATCGCCCTCCTGGTCGCCATGACGGGGATCTCGTGGGCGGTCTCCTCGCCGGTGGGCGGCTCCCCCGACGACGACTACCACTTGGGGGCGATCTGGTGCCCCCCGCCCGTCGACTCCACCGGGTGCCGCATCACGACCATCGACGGGAAGAAAGCCGTCGGAGTCCCCCAGAGCCTCGAGAAGAAGAACGTCACCTGCTACGCCTTCGACCACAACAACTCGGCGGCGTGCACCCTGGCGTTCTCGGACGAGGCGCCTGGGGCCACTTTGCGGTGGGACGACGGCAACTACCCGTGGGGCTACTACCAGTTCCAGCACCTGCTGGTCGGCTCCGACACGGCGCGGTCCGTGCTGGCGATGCGCCTCGTCAACACGATGATCGCCTTGGCGCTCATGGGCGCGATCCTGCTGCTGGCCGACTCGGCGCTGCGCCTCAGTCTGGGGGTGGCCCTGGTCACTGGCTGGGTGCCGATGGGCCTGTACTTCGTCACCTCCTTGAACCCGTCGTCGTGGGCGCTGACGGGGACGCTCGCCTTCACCGCCGGACTGCTGGGGGCGTCCCGCTCCAGCGGATGGCGCCGTTGGGGGCTGGACGCCTGCGCGGCCGCGGGCGCGGTCCTGGCGTGCACGTCGCGCGGGGACAGCGCCTTCTACATGCTCGTGTGCACCGTGGCCCTCGCCTTCGCGGTCCCGTGGAGCCGCGCCCTGGTGCGCGAGGCGGCGCTCGCCGTGATGGCGAGCGGCGCGGGCACGTGGATCATGGCGCACACGAAGGTCGCGGGCCTCAACCTGGCGGGCGAGGTCGAGGACAACGGCCTGTCGACGCTGTCGATCGCGTGGACGAACATCAAGGCCCTGCCCGACTACTTGAAGGGGTTCACAGGGCACGGCATCGGCCCGGGCTGGAACGACGTGTCCTACGGGGGCACCGTCGAGCGCCTCGCGGGCCTGGTCGTCGTGGTGGTGCTCATCGTGGGGGCGTGGCGGATGTCGTGGCGGCGCTTCCTCAGCACGGGGGCCGTCATGGGCGCGATCTGCGGCGTCCCCGTGGTCATCGGCATCCGGGGGCACTTCTCCAACGTCGAGTTCTACCAGCCCCGGTACATGCTGCCCCTTTTCGCGGTCGCCGTGCTGCTGTGGATCACCCCCGCCCGCGCTGAGGGCGGCCGCGCGCCCGCTGCGGGGGCGCGCGAGGAACTGCGCCCCGACCACCCCCACTGCGCCCCGACCACCCCCATTGCCGGGGCGCGTGGCCAGGACCCCGCCGACGCCAAGGCCGCGTCGGGATCGCCCCGGAGCCCGGAAGACGGCCGCGCGCCCCTTGCGCCCTCGGGAGGGTCGCACGGCGCCGTCGAGGCGGGGGCCACCGCTGCCAGCTCCCAGTCCCCCGCCGAAGCGGCCGGTGGCGGGGCGTCCCTGCGCATCCGGTTCGGGGACCGCCTCGACGAGTGGTTCGGCCGCGTCGTCCGCTTCGGGACCCCGGTGGCCGCGGCGGTGGTCGCGTTCATGCACTCCTACGCCCTTTACCTGGTCCTCGAGCGCTACACGATGGGCAGGACGCCGCACGCCATGCCCTTCGACCTGGGAATGCAGAACTTGAACGCGGTGCACGAGTGGTGGTGGCCCTGGGCGCCCATCGGCCCCATGACGGTGTGGGCGGTAGGGGCCCTCGCCTTCGCGGGCGCCCTGGCGTGCGCGGTGTGGGGGGCGCTGCGGCACTCGCCCGGCACTCGCGCGTGAGGAGTTTCCGCAGGTTCGAGGCGAGTCTGGGTGGTCCGCTTTGCAAGCGATTCCGAGTCTTTGAAGGGAAACCTCGCCCGCCGCGCGGGGATGGCGAGCAGTTTTGCAAGCGAAGTGGAGTTCTCAAAGGGATACCGTCACTTTGCAAGTGTTATAACGCTTGCAAAGTGTGGTATCGCTGTGAAAGCGGAGGCATCGCTGTGAAAATAGCCCATGGCGCGCGGAGCCCGGGCTCGGGCGACCTGGGGGACACGCGTTTTCACTGTGAGAACGCGGCCGGTGCGCCCAACGCCTGAGCACAACTGGCCGACCAGCCGCCGCCAGCGCCTCCACCACGGGCCCTTCCGAGTCCTGCTGCGGCATCGGGGTGGGAAACCACTCATTGGGGTAGGTCAACCCGCATTGGGGCAGGCTAATGACCTGCCCCAATGCACTGTTTCCTACCCCAATGGTCGCCCGCGCCCCTCGGGTCAGATCCTCTGGTGCGGGGAGGCGGCTCCCAGACGCGAGGACGCCATCCGCGCCCCGGGCCCCCGCCGGAACCCACCAGGTCGAACCCAGCGCCCCACGGCAGCCCGCCCCCTCCCACCGGGTCGGCCCCGGCACTGCGGACCACCGGGTCGGCCCCGGCACTGCGGGCCACCGCCGAGGACCCCGCACGAACGCATCACACACAGCGATGTTCATTTCTGGCCGCACCCATGCTACGATCGAACGCGCTGCAATCGAATCCACTACTGAACGGATTGCTTATGTCCCTGACAGGAGTCGGCGAGCTCACCGCCTCGCAATTCAACGTCCTCTACGCCCTGCTCCGCGCGGGCGCGCCCCTCACCCAACGCGCGATCCGCGAGGCCACAGGCATGAGCCTCGGCCGCGTGAACACCGCGATCCGCGAGTGCGAGGCCGCGGGGCTCATCTCCGAGCGCACCCTCACCCCCGCCGGGGAGCGGGCCCTGGAGCCCTACCGCGTCAAGAGCGCCGTGATCATGGCCGCGGGCCTGTCCTCGCGCTTCGCCCCCATCTCCTACGAGCGCCCCAAGGGGATCCTGAAGGTGCGCGGCGACGTCCTGGTCGAGCGCCAGATCCGCCAACTCCGCGAGGCGGGCATCACGGACATCGCAGTGGTCGTGGGCTACAAGAAGGAGTACTTCTTCTACCTCGCGGAGAAGTTCGGCGTCGATATCGTCGTCAACGAGGAGTACGCGACGCGCAACAACAACGGCTCCCTGTGGTGTGTCCGCAAGCGCCTCGACAACACCTACGTGTGCTCCTCCGACGACTACTTCACGGAGAACCCCTTCGAGTCGCACGTCTTCCAGTCCTACTACTCCGCGAACTACGCGGCGGGCCCCACCTCCGAGTGGTGCATCAAGGTGGGCACGGGCGACCGGATCACGGGGGCGACGGTCGGCGGCGCCGACGCGTGGGTGATGCTCGGCCACGTGTACTTCGACAGGGCGTTCTCCCAGCGCTTCCGCGCCATCCTGGAGGAGGTGTACTCCCAGCCGGAGACGGCGGCGAAGCTGTGGGAGTCGATCTACCTGGACCGCATCAAGGAACTGGACATGGTCATCCGCCGCTACCCGGACGGGGTGATCCACGAGTTCGACTCCGTGGACGAGCTGCGCTCCTTCGACCCGCTCTTCATGGAGAACGTCGATTCCGAGGTCTTCGACCACATCACGCAGGCCCTCGGGGTGATGAAGTCCGAGATCCACGACTTCTACCCGCTCAAGCAGGGGATCACGAACCTCTCGTGCCATTTCTCGGTCAACGACGGCGAGTACGTGTACCGCCACCCGGGGATCGGCACGGACAAGATCGTGAACCGCGACGCCGAGTTCGCCGCGCTCCGCCTGGCCCGCGACCTGGGGATCGACAGCACGTTCCTCACGGGCGACCCCGAGGCCGGGTGGAAGATCTCGCGCTTCATCCCCGGCGTGCGCAACCTGGACGTGACGAACGACGAGGAGCTGCGCCGCGCCATGGAGATGGACCGGAACCTGCACAACTCGGGGAAAGTGCTCGAGCGCTCCTTCGATTTCATCTCCGAGGGGCTGGCCTACGAGCGGCTCCTCGAGGGCTTCGGCCCCATCGACGTGCCCGGCTACGGCGAGCTCCGTGAGAAGGTCATGCGCCTGAAGGCGTTCGCGGACGAGGACGGTTTCGACCGGGCCCCCTCGCACAACGATTTCTTCCCGCCGAACTTCCTGGTCGACTCCGACGGCCACATCGACCTCATCGACTGGGAGTACGCGGGGATGAGCGACATCGCCGCCGACTTCGGGACGATGACGGTGTGCACGGCGGAGATGGACGAGGCGCGGGTCGGCCGCGCCCTCGAGTACTACTTCGGGCGCACGCCCACGGAGGTGGAGCACCGCCACTTCCGCGCCTACGAGGTGTTCGCCGGCTGGTGCTGGTACGTGTGGGCGCTGGTGAAGGAGGCCGAGGGCGACGACGTCGGCGAGTGGCTCTTCATCTACTACTCCCACGCGGTGCGCAATATTGATTCCCTGCTCGCCCAGTACGAGGCGGCCCGTTCCCAGGAAGGACGATGATCACGATGACCTGCTCACGAGGAGGGCGCCGCTACGGCATTTTCTCCGGCGCCCTGTGGGGCCTGGACACAGTTGTTCTGGCGATCGCGCTGGCGATGGCCCCGTTCCTGGACTTCGGCCAGTCCGCGCTGGCCGGCGCGGTGCTCCACGACGTGGGGTGCGCCCTGGTCCTGCTGGTGTACATGGGCGTCCGCGGGCGCCTGGCGGACACGTGGCGGGCGCTGGGCACCCGCTCGGGCCGCTCCGTCGTCCTCGCCGCCCTGCTGGGCGGCCCCATCGGGATGAGCGGCTACCTGATCGCCATCGACAACATCGGCCCGGGGCTGACGGCGATCATCTCGACGTTCTACCCGGCGGTGGGCACCTTCCTGGCGTTCTTGCTGCTCAAGGAGCGGATGCGGCCCCGGCAGATCCTGGCCCTGCTGGTGGCCCTGGGCGCGATCGTCGTCACCGGCTGGTCGGCCACCTCGGATCCCGTGGAGGGCGGCAACGCCGTCCTGGGCGTCGTGGCGGCCCTGGCGTGCGTGGTCGGCTGGGGCTCCGAGGCGGTGATCCTGGCGTGGGGCATGCGCGACGATCTCGTGGACAACGAGACGGCGCTGCAGATCCGCGAGACCACGTCGGGCCTGGTCTACCTGCTGGTGGTCGCCCCGATCGCCGGGGTGTTCGGTTTCACGCTCCACGCGGTCCCGACGTGGGGGACGGGCGTGGTGGCGGCGGCGGCCCTGGCGGGCACGGCCTCGTACCTGTTCTACTACAAGGCGATCGCGGCGATCGGGGCGTCGCGCGGCATGGCGCTCAACATCTCGTACTCGGCGTGGGCGATCATCTTCGCCCTGCTGCTGCAGAAGACCGTGCCCTCGCCCGTTCAGATCGTGTGCTGCGCGGTGATCCTGGTCGGCACCGTGCTGGCGGCGACCCCGGACTGGGGCGAACTGGTGCCGCGCATGGGCCGCAAGGCGGACCTGGCCGCGGTCCCCGGAGCCGGGCAGGTGTGAGAAGATAGCGGAGCCGCCGATCGCCCGACCCAGGAGGCCCCCATGGCCGATGAAACCCAGGACTTGAAGAAGGTCCAGTGGTTGCTGACCCGGATCTTGGAGGAGCTGGACCGCGTGTGCCGCGCCATCGGCGTGGAGTACGCGGTGTACGGGGGGACGGCGATCGGCGCGGTCCGCCACGGGGGGTTCATCCCGTGGGACGACGACATCGACGTGATGATGACGCGGGAGCACTACGAGCGCTTCCTCGCCGAGGCGCCCGCCGTCATGGATCCGCGCTTCCGTTTGGACAACACGCGCACCCGTGACGACTTCCCCTTCATGTTCACGAAGATGGTGGTCCCTGGCACGCTGCTGGTCCCCGAGGCGGACAAGGACGCGGCCTACCGCATGCCGTTCTTCCTGGACATCCTGCCCCTGGACGCGGTCCCGGACGACGGGGCGGCCTTCAAGGCCATGTCCCGGCGCTCGTGGTGGTGGGGCAGGCTGCTGTTCGTGCGCGGGACCCCCCGCCCGCACCTGGTGGGGGTGTCCGGCGCGAAGCGGGCGCTGATCTTCACGGCGACGACGCTGGCGCACTACGCCCTGCGCCTCGTGGGGGCGACCCCGAGGCGCCTGCAGGCCCGGTGGGAGCGCGCGGTGCGCTCCCACGAGGCGGACGGGGGCGGAGCGATGGCCGATTTCACCATGCGCGACCCGGAGAACTGGATCGTGCGCCACGAGGAGTTCTTCCCCACCCGGGACATCGCCTTCGAGGACATCACCGTGAAGATCCAGAACCGTTACGACGACCTGCTGCGCCGCGGCTACGGCGACTACATGCGGATCCCCCCCGAGTCCGAACGCTACAACCACGAGGCGGCGGAGATCGACTTCGGCCCCTACGCGGACGGTTTCCCGCCCCGCTGACCGGGGGCGGCCGCCCCGGCCGGCGCGCCCGTCCGGCGCCCCAGACCCTTTCCCCGAGAGGACACCATGCACTCCTACGACCCGCCTGCCCTGGCGGCGGTCCAGACGGTGACGAAGCGCGTGCTCGCCGAGATCGACCGCGTGTGCGCGGTCCTGGGCGTCCGTTACACGGCCTACGGCGGCACGGCCATCGGCGCGGTGCGCCACCAGGGCTTCATCCCGTGGGACGACGACGGCGACGTGTGCATGCCCCGCGAGGACTACGAGCGCTTCATCCGCGAGGCGCCGGCGGTGCTGCGCCCGGAGTTCTTCATCGCCTCCCCGCTCACCGACGCGGACTACCCGATCAGTTTCGGCGTCATCGGCCTGCGGGGCAGCGAGTTCGTGTCCGAGGTCGCCAAGGGCAGGTCGTTCCGCATGCCCATCGGCGTGGACCTGTTCGTGCTGGACGAGATCGCCGACGACAAGCGCGTCTTCGCCCGCCAGTCCCGGGGCACGTGGCTGTGGGCCAGGCTCATGTTCCTGCGGGGCGTGGGCAATCCGCCCACGGGCCTGCCCACCCCGGCCCGCCAGGCGGCGTCCGCGGTCATGCTGGGCGTCCACTTCGCCCTCCGTGCCCTGCGGATCACCGAACAGGGCCTGTACCGCAGGTGGCTGCGGGCGGCCCTGCTGGGCGCGAAGAAGAACGCCGCCGCCGGCGCGGCCCCTGCGGACCGCCCCGTCCTGCTCGGCGATTTCTCCACGCGCGACCCGATGCGGTGGAGCGCCACCACCGACGAGCTCTTCCCCGCGCGCGAGGTCCCCTTCGAGGACATCACCATCCGGGTCCCGCGCGACCACGACGCGGTCCTGACCCGGGGCTACGGGGACTACATGCGGATCCCCGAGGAGTCCGAGCGCGTCAACCACCAGCCCTTCCGCATCGTCCTGGGCCCCCACGCCGACGAGTACGGCGAGGCCCCGGACGGGGACAGGGGCAGCGATGAGTGACGCCACCGGAGCCCGGGGCGCAGGCGGCCCCGGGGCCGCCGGACGAGACGGGCCGGAGGACGGCGGGGCGCAGGCCGCCTCCGCCGACACCGCCCTCGACTCGAAGAAGCAACTGGGCCGCGACTACCTGTGGAACACTGCGGCCTCCCTCATGTCGAGCCTCGCGGTGGTCATCATGGGCATCGCGATCACGCGCTCGGGCTCCGACCAGGACTCGGCCCGCCACGCCTACGGGATCTTCACCCTTGCCCTGGCCATCGGACAGCAGTACCAGACGCTCGGCCTCTACGAGGTCCGCACCTACCACGTGACGGACGTGCGGCGGCGCTTCACGTTCGGCACCTACTTGGCGACCCGGATCCTCACGTGCGCCCTCATGGTGGCCTTCATCGTGGGGCACGCGTGGACGAGGTCGCCGGAGTCCTCCCCCCTGCTGGTGGTCGTCTGCCTGGCGCTGCTGAGGATCTTCGACGCCTTCGAGGACGTGTACTACTCGGAGTTCCAGCGCTGCGGGCGCCTCGACATCGCGGGGAGGGCCTGCTTCCTGCGGATCTTCGTGACGACCTTCCTGTGGAGCGGCCTGTACTGGGCCACCCAGAGCCTGATGGTGGCGACGCTGGTGGCCTTCGGGGTGACGGTCGTCGTACTGGCGGCGGCCTACGGGCTGCCCGCCCGGGGCCTGTTCCCCCTGCGCCCGGACTGGGGAGTGCGGGCCGTCCGCGGCCTGCTGGTCCAGTGCCTGCCCCTGTTCCTGGCGGCCTTCCTCAACCAGTACCTGGCCAACGCCCCGCGCTACGCCGTCAACGACTTCCTGGGCAGTGCGCCGCTGGGCGATTTCGCGATCATCTACATGCCGGCCGTCGCGATCAACATGCTCTCCCTGTTCGTGTTCCGCCCGCTGCTGACCCGCATCGCGACGCGGTGGGCCGCCGGCGACTGGCCGGGCTTCGCGGCCATGGTGCGCCGGGGGCTGGCCTCGACGGCCATCGCCTTCGTCGCGGTGGGGGCAGTGACCTTCCTGGTGGGCGCCCCGCTGCTGCGCCTCGTCTACGGCATCGACGTGTCCGCCTACCGCATGGAGCTCATGGTCCTGGTCTTCGGCGGCGCCATGAACGCCGCGGGCGTGATCCTCTACTACGCCCTGGCGACGATGCGCCGCCAGAACCTGGTGCTGGTCGCCTACGCGCTGGCCGCGGTGTGCGCGTGGGCGCTGGCCCAGTGGTTGACCCCGGTCCTGGGGATGATGGGGGCGGCGATCAGCTACTCGGGCGCCATGACCGTCCTGGCGGTCCTCTTCGTCCTGTTCATGGTGGGCGGGCGCCGTGCGGTCCTGTCCGGCCGGGCCACGGGCGACGGGGACGGCCCGGTCTCCCCGGAACCCGAGGACGGGGACGAGCCGGCCATTGCCGAACCAGCCGCCGGGGACAGCCCCTCCTCGCCCGGGTGCACCGATCAGAACGGCCCCTCCTCATCCGGCCCTTCCTCCGCACCGGACGCGCCCACCTCCGATACCATCGTGGAAGGGGGCCCCTCCCCCGCCCCCGACTCCCCCGGGGCGCCCCCGTCCCCTGGGGACGACGGGTCCCCCGACCCGCGGGGAGGGCCGCGGGCATGAGCGGCCCCCGCCTCGTACCCTGGTGCGGGCACGGCACGAGCCCTGAGAAGGAGGTGCGCTGATGGAGCGCACGAAGATCGGGATCTTCATGGAGTTCTACCTGCCCTACTTGGGCGGTATCGAGCGCTACATCGATCGGCTGAGCGCGCAGCTGCGCCATTTGGGCTACGACGTGTTCATCGTGACGTCGTTGTTCGACGAGTCGTTGCCGCGCTTCGAGGAGCGCGACGGGATGCGCGTCTACCGGCTCCCCACGAAGGGCCTGTTCAAGCAGCGCTACCCGTTCTTCAAGAGGGACGCGCGCTTCAAGGAGACGATGGCGCGCGTGGAGGCCGAGGCCGCGGACTTCTACATCGTCAACACGCGCTTCCACCTGACCTCCCTGCTGGGGGCGCGCCTGGCCAAGCGCCAGGGCAGGCCCGTCGCCCTCATCGAGCACGGAACGGCGCACATGTCGGTGGGCTCGAAGGTGCTCGACTTCTTCGGGGGGATCTACGAGCACGGGCTCACCCACTTCGTGAAGCGCAATGTCACCTCCTACTACGGCGTGTCCAAGAACTGCAACAAGTGGCTGCACCACTTCCGCATCGAGGCGTCGGGCGTGTGGTACAACGCCGTCAACCCCGACGACGCCGCCCAGGCCGACGACCGCTTCGAGGACCGGTGGCCCCGGTCCGCCGACGCCGCCGCCGAGGCCGGCGCCCCCTCCTCCGCCACCGGCGCCCAGGGGCGGGCGCCGATCGTCGTCTCCTACGCGGGGCGCCTCATCGCGGAGAAGGGCGTGGTCGCCCTGCTGGAGGCGTTCACCCGCGTCAGGGACTCCCACCCGGAGGCCGACATGGTCCTCGCGGTCGCCGGCTCGGGCCCCATCGGGGACCAGCTGCGCGCGGAGTACGGGGGCAGTAAGGGAGTGGAGTTCCTGGGGACCCTGGACTTCCCCGCCGTCATGAGCCTGTACCGCCGCACCGACGTGTTCGTCTACCCGTCGATGTACCCCGAGGGCCTGCCCACCTCGATCCTGGAAGCCGGCCTGATGGGGTGCGCCGTGATCGCGACCCCCCGCGGCGGCACGGAGGAGGTCATCATCGACCCGGAGCACGGGTGGGTGGTGGACGGCTCGTCCAGCGCGGAGCTGGCCGACGCCCTCACGACCGCCCTCACCGAGGCCGTGGAGGATCCCGGGCGCCGCGGGGCCTGCGCCGCCGCCGTCCAGCGCCGCGTCCGCGAGGTCTTCACGTGGCAGTCCGTGGCGCGCGAGGTGTCGGCCGTCGTCGAGGAGGCGGTGGCCCGCTGAGGGGGCCCGGCCCAGCGCCACTCGATGCGGCGCAGAGGCGCAGGGGTCTTGTGGGCGCGCACCGGGCGAGGTAACATCGTTATCGGCATAACAGTGTTATGAGAGGGGGCGCCTCTTCCACGTATGACACCTCAGACCAAACAACGCATACTGCGGGCCGCGAGGGAGGAGTTCCTCCGCCACGGCTACGGGCAGGCGGGTCTGCGCCGCATCGCCGCTGCCGCCCATGTGACCACGGGGGCGGTTTACAACCACTTCGGCTCCAAACACGGTCTTTTCGACGCGATCGTGCGCGGTCCCGCCGACCTCCTGCTCGCCGCGTGGACCTCGGGCCGCCCGCCGCAGGACGCCGACACGGACAGCGCGCCCCCCTCCCCCAGCCCCGCGTCCGCCCACTCCGCAACCCGCACCACCGACGTCCTCTCCCTGGTCTACCAGCACGCACAGGCCTACGAACTGCTCCTGTGCCACGCGCACGGCAGCGAGTACGCCGACTTCGCCGACCGGCTCGCGCGGGCCGAAGAAGGGGCCTACCGGCGCATCCCCAGCATGACGGACTCCATCGCCGACCGTTTGTTCCTGCGCACGATCGCCTCGGACGGCGTCGCAGCCCTGCGCGCCGCGCTCGCCCACCACCTAACCGAGGACGAGGCCCGCCAGTACATGGAACGGATCGCGCGCTTCCGCCTCGGCGGCTGGGCGGAACTCCTCGGTCCATCCACCTCTGGAACCGGTCCCGCCCCCGCCTCCTGAGCACCGCCCCGCACCCCGGCCCCTGAGCGCCCCCAGGCCTTCAGGGCCGATCGAACCGCCGTACACCCCCACCCTCCCGATGAGAGGCGCCCATGATCCTCGAAACCGCCCTCGGCCCCGTGTCAGCGCAGCGGACCGGCAGCCCCGGCGCGCCCGTCCTCCAGATCCTCGGCATCCCCTACGCCCAGGCGAGGCGGTTCCACGCGCCCGGCCCCGCTCCCCGGCCCGCTCCGGGGAGCCCGATCAACACCGGGCGCGGCCACTGCTGCCCCCAGCGCCTCATGCCGCGCGCCCTCAACCTGGCGCTCCGCCACTTCCAATTGCGCCCCGAGTGGCAGCCCAGGCACGACACGATGGACGAGGACTGCTTGCGCCTCAACGTGTGGACCAGCGGGATCCGAACCCCCAAGCCCGTCCTCGTGTTCATCCACGGCGGCGACTGCGGATCCGGGACGCTGCCCGTGTACAACGGCGCCCGCCTCGCGGAACTGGGCGTTGTCGTCGTCACGATCACGTACCGCATCGGCGTGCTCGGCCACCTCCACGTCGTCGACGGGGAGCGGATCAGCTGCGACCGCGCCCTGGAGGACCAGCGGGCGGCACTGCGCTGGGTGCGCGCGAATATCGCGCACCTGGGAGGGGACCCGGGGGCCATCACCCTCATGGGGCACTGCGGCGGCGCGCAGTACGCCCTCTACCAGGCGCTCAACCCCGGCAACGCGGGCCTGTTCCACCGCCTCATCCTGTGCAGCGGGCAGAGGGCGACCCCAGTCCCCCTGGACCGCGGGACCGAGGAGCGCGCGTTCGCCGACCTCCTCGCGGACAACGGACTCTCCGGTTACGGGGAGCTGGAGGCGATGCCCCTGCGGCGGCTCCTGCGGTTGCGCGTGCCCCGCGCCGGGCTCGCGACGGTGATGGAGGGCGGGTTCTTCTCCCGCGATCCGCGCGACGCCCTGCGCGACGGCGCGTTCCCCCGTGTGCCGGTGCTGATCGGGACCACGGCCGACGAGTTCTCGATGATCGAAATGCCCCTGTGGTACAAGCGCATGGGCATCGCGACGAGGGCCCGGGACCTGGGGGCGCGGGTCAACGCCGTCTACGGACCCCACGGGCGGCGCATCGCGGTCGAATTGAGCGACGACGAGGCGGGCGCCGGCATCGTCGGCCTGCAGATCGCGATGATGGAGTTGGTTGTCTTCCACGGCGCCGCGCTGAGCCTCATGGACGCCTTCTCCCGACACACCCGGGTGCACGGCTACCGCTTCGCCGGGGTGCCGAAGGTCTACGGAGGGCGCCCCGGCTCCTACCACGGGGCCGAGGTGGCGTTCTTCTTCAACACCCTCGACCGGATGCGCATCCGCGTCCCCGACCAGGACCGCGCCCTCGTCCGCGCCCTCCAGCGCGACTGGCTCGCTTTCGTGCGGGAGGGGGCCATCCCGGGCGCTCCGGCCTTCGATCCCGCAGACCCGCGCATCACCGCGTACCACCAGGACGGCACGGTCGCCACTGCCCCCTTCCCCCACGCCGGCCTGCTCAGGGACTTGGAGGGCACGGACCTATCGGACCGCGTGATCGGCGCCTACATGCGACGGCGGTGAGCCCGTGGGCGGGCGGCGCCAGCCCTGCGAGGAGCGCAGCGGCTCACGGACAATCCCGCCCTGACATTCGGCGCCCTTTGTCCATTCCACACCTCACCGTTCATGTCTGGACAATCAATCGGTCAGCTGATTACTCTGAACCACGTCATCCGGGATCCTCACTCCCGGTCCGACCAGGCACAAGGCCGTGTGGGCGCGCACGGCCTCCTTCCATGCCCGTCCCACACCCGTCGGATTCCCCGCAGACCCACAGGAGGAACGAGCATGGAGACCCTCATCAAGGAAAGCGCTCCCACGACCACGGCCGCCGTCCGCAACGGCACCGCCCCGACCACCAACCCCGACCTCTTCGCCTTCTCCTCGGCGATGCTCGTCGTCTTCGCGATGGTGGCCGTCATGGCGGTCGTCGGCGCGCTCGTCGGATCCGCCGTCATCATCTCGGCCGCGGCCGTCATCGGCACCGTCGCCTGCTTCGTCGGAGTCTACTCGGGCGCGAACCTGCTGAACCGCTGACGCCGCGACCGCCCGTGCGCGCCCTCCCATGCGGCGCGAACCCGCTGAGCCGCGCGCAGCACCGCACGGCGCGAACCTGTTGAACCGCTGGCGCCGCGCCCACCGCGACCGCTCCCCACGGCCCCCGCCCGACAGCGGGGAAGCCGCCGCGAGGGAGCGGTTCCCCGTATCCGCGGTAGTCGCCGAGGCGGGGGCGGCCACTGCGGAGACGGGCGCGGCCACTCCGGCCGGGGGCGGCGGGAAGCCCCTCCCCGCCCCCCAGTCCCGGAGCCCGTTCTCACAGGGACATGTCCACGACAGCCCGGCCCTGGATCTGCCGGTCGCGTAGGGCCTGGTAGCCTTCGGCCGCCTCCTCCAGGGGGTAGCGCCGTGTGACCAGGTCCCGGTAGTTGATGATGCCGCGCGCGGCCAGGTCCACCACAGCGGGCAGGTCCTGGCGGGTGCGCGCTCCGTAGGATCCCAGGATCGACTGGCTGCGGCGCACGGTCCGGTTGATCTCAACCTCTGCGCTCTGGCGCCCCGCCCCGAGCCCGATCGGCACCATGCGGCCGCCGTCGGCCAGCACGTCGAGGGCGGTGTTCCACGTCGTGGGAATGCCCAGCGCCTCGAAGGCCACGTCGACGCCCCGTCCGCCCGTGAGCCTGAGGACCTCCTCGCGGGGGTCGGAGGCCGTCGAGTTGATGGTGGCGGTGGCGCCGAAGGGGACGACGGCCTCCAGTTTGGAGTCGGACACGTCGATGGCGATGACCTGGCTGGCCCCGAAGGCCCTGGCGATCTGGACGATGGACGAGCCCACGCCGCCCACGGCGACGACGGCCACGGTCTCGCCGAAACGCAGGTCGGCCCCCCGGCGCACTGCTCCGTAACCGGTCATGGCGGCGCAGCCGAGTATCGCCGAGGCGACGGGATCGACCTCGTCGGGCACGGGGGCAACGGCCGTGGAGGGGACGACCGCGTACTCGGCGAGCCCGCCCATGGAGTACATGTGGATGGTCTCGCCCTCAGCGCCGCGCAGCCGGGAGGTGCCGTCGTAGAGCACGCCCTTGAGGCGGTTGAGCTCGAAGAAGGGCTCGCACAGCTCGTCGTGGCCGGCCGCGCAGTGGCGGCACTGCCCGCAGGGCATCAGGAAGCCGCCCGCGACCCTCTGGCCGACTTCCAACCCGTTGTGCTCGTTGCCCTCCCCCAGCGCGACGATTGTGCCGGCCACCTCGTGCCCCAGCACCGCGGGCAGGGGGAAGGCGATGGCGCCGCCGATGACATGGAGGTCCGAGTGGCACAGCCCGCAGGCGGAGACCTTGATGAGGACCTCGCCGGACTTCGGCCTGGGCGTGGGGATGGTCTCGACTTGGAGGCCCTTGTCGTAATCGCGCAGGACCGCGGCCCGCATCGTCGCCGGTATCTCGATTGCTTCGCCCGTCATGGCTTCCACCTCTCTGTGCTGCTTGTCCGGGGCGGCGCGGGGCCCCTGGCTGATGCCAGGATAGGACAGAACAACGTCTATTTGTTAGGACAAAAGACCGTGATTGGGGTGGCGTTCCCCACCCGGCGCCGCTGCGGACTCACATCCGCAGCTCCCGGGGCAGCCGCACCAGCACCACGACCAGGGCGGCGCACTGGAGGGCCAGGTAGGCGCCCGCCGCGACCAGCGGCGCAGCGGCGAGGAGGAGCGTCCCCACCAGCAGCACGGCGAAGCGCGCGAGGACGTTCACCAGCACGACCGCGCGGCGCTGCCACTCGACCAGCCACGGGGGCACGCGGCGGTCGATGGCGCCGTGGCACCCCGGGTATGTGAGGCAGCGCTGCGCCGCGAGCACCAGCGCGCCCACCACCACGGCCCCCGCGGGGGCGCCGGCCCGGAGCTCGACCAGGGCGGCTCCCGCCGTCGAAGCGGCGACCGCGAGCGCACATCCGAGCAGGACCCTGGGGAAGCGGTGCGCGCGCACCGCGCGGACGACCGCGAGCGCCATTGCCGACACGGCCGCAGCCGCCACGGCGAACACCGCGACGGCGGCCGTCGACCCGCCCGATCGGATGACCAGGGCGGGGGCGTACGCGACCACTGCGGCCGCGAGCGGCGCCTCCTGGGCGCACAGGAGCACGGCCGCGGTGGCCATCGAGGCGCGCACCTGGGGGATCGCCAGGTCGCGTGCGCGCAGGGGGCGCTGCTCGGCGCCCATCTGCGCCTCCAGGCGCACCCAGTCGATGGCGACGGCGGCCTCCAACGGCCCGTGGAGGCGGCGCAGCGCCAGGAACGCCTTCTCCTCCTCGCCCCTGATGACGTGCCACAAGGGGGATTCGGGGAGGACGGCGGACACGACGAGCAGTGCCGCTGCGCACGCCCCGACCAGGGCGAGCGGCCCCTGCGCCGACATGCCGGTGGCGCAGGCGGCCCCGATCCCGGCCGCCCCGCCGGCGCCGACGAGGGCGGTGGCCTGCGGGACCAGGCGCG
>ERZ772948.857-NODE-857-length-19209-cov-3.738592_pt1 | contig 19209 bp, 17 predicted proteins | sample MGYA00511945_ERZ772948 | MGnify/ENA primary metagenome ERZ772948 (study PRJEB29015, sample SAMEA2737927) | human oral metagenome | biome: human oral; feature: human-associated habitat; material: dental | place: China | collected 2141 ... | reverse complement strand
TGTGGAAAAGAAAAAGAAACAGAAATTACTTCTGAAAATGCAGTATCAGAAATAAAAAACGAAAATATTGATATTGAAAAATTAATTGATGAATTTTATATAAATGAAAAATATTCACAAAAAATTAATGGTGTAACTTGCTTTAATCCTGAATATAAAGAATTAATTTTTGAAACATTTGCTAAATCTAGTGAACAAAAAAGTTATTCACTTACTTTTATTTATAAAGATGAAAAAGAATTAGAGGAAATAGATAAATCTGTAGAAGAATTTAATAAGAAATCAGAAATTATGAAATTAGAAGGTCGTTTTTTAGATATTTATTCAAAACAAATTTCTTATTACCTTGATTATCCAAACAAAAAATAAATAATAAAGTAAAAAGGTACATGAAAATTCTGCCTTATAAAAATATAAAAAGTGGAGGAAAAAAATGAATAAATTAATTTCTTTGGCTGTTGCTGGACTGTTACTTGCTGTTTATAAAATTTTAGAATATTTTCATCTTTTTAGGATTGTTCAAGTTATTCTTGCACTTGCAATTTTTGTTGCTCTTTGTTATGGGCTTTCACCTATTTTTAATTTCTTCTTTGGTGGTGGTTCTAGTGGCTCTAGTAGTTACAAATATTCTAATGATGAGGAGGAAAAATTGAAGAATGAGGAAGCAAATAAGAAAATTAAGGAAATGGAGTACAAAACAAAAAAAAGTGAATTGGAATGGAAGAGAAGTGCTGGTAATATAACCCAAAGGGAGTATGATAATCTTATGAAAGATTTAAATAATGAATATGGTAAATCAGGCTGGTAAATATAATGAAATATTCTTCTTTTCTAGCATCTATCTGAATTATTTTAAATATTTTATAATCTTCAGCTTCTTCAATTTCTTTTACTTTATAAAAAAAATTGATAAATAGCTATATTTATGGTACAATTAATTGTACAAAAAAAAGAGGTGATAGATATGATAGTTGTAAATTTTTCAGAATTAAGAAAAAATTTAAAGGATTATGGAGAGAAAGCTGTTGAAAACAAAGAAGAAATTTTTATATCAAGAAGAGATAAAAAGAATTTGGTATTATTAAGTGTTGATAGATACAATGAAATAATAAAAAAAATAGAAAAATATGAATATTGGAAAAAAGTAGATGATGGTATAAAGGAATTAAATGCAGGTGTAGGAGTTCATCATTTAATTGAGGTTGATGATGAAGATGAAAATTGATATTTTTTTTACAAATACTGCTTGGTATGAATATTTGGAATGGTTAGAAAAAGATAAAATAATGTATAAAAAAATAAATGAATTATTAAAAGATATTGAAAGAAATGGAACTTTACATGGTAAAGGTAAACCAGAGAAATTAAAATATAGAAAAGGTTACAGCAGGAGAATAGATGAAAAAAATAGGCTAATTTATGATATAGAAAACGATGTAATAAAGGTTTTAAGTTGTAAAGGACACTATGAAGAATAAAAATATTAAAATAGTTCTTGTTTAAACAGGAACTATTTTTTATATCTTAAAATATTATTATAAAATAAAAAAATCTATTATTCTAATAGCAAAAAATCAAAAAGTGTGTTATTATAAATTAAGTATAATAGGCAATTATAGTTAATTTTATTTTTTATATAGGAGGCGAAAATGAAAAGAGAATGTGGAGTTTTATTAGCCATAAGTTCTCTACCAAGTTCTTACGGTATTGGGGATTTTGGAAAAGAAGCATATCGTTTTGTTGATTTCTTAGTATCTTCTGGACAAAGTCTGTGGCAAATATTACCACTATGTCCTGTAGAATATGGGAATTCTCCTTATCAGTCACCTTCTACTTTTGCTGGAAATTTTTTATATTTAGATTTAGAAAATTTAGTTAATAATGAGTATTTAACACAAGAGGATATTGATATATTAAAACAAAAAGTATCCTATGTTGATTATGAATATATAAAAAGCCAGAAAGAGTCTTTATTAAGAAAGGCCTCTCAGGCTTTTTTTTACAAAAATAAGGAGCAGGAAGAATTTGAAAATTTTCAAAAAGATAATCAATTTTGGTTAGAAGATTATGCACTTTTTCTCGCTTTAAATAAAAAATTTAAAGGTAGAATGTGGAATACTTGGCAAAAAGAATACAAATTTAGAGATAAAAAATTTATAGAGGAAGCTAAAAAAAATTATCATGAAGAATATCTATATGAAAGTTTTATACAATATTATTTTCATAAACAATGGAAAGAATTAAAAGACTATGCAAATAAAAGAGGAATAAAAATTATAGGAGATTTACCTATATATGTTGCAACACATAGTGCTGATACTTGGCAAAATCCAAAATTATTCTGCTTTGATAAACATTTAAAAATAAAATCAGTAGCAGGTTGCCCACCAGATTATTTTTCTAAGACTGGACAATTATGGGGAAATGTACTCTATGATTGGAAAGAATTGGAAAGAACTAATTATTCTTGGTGGATAAATAGAGTAAAACATAGCTTTTTACTTTATGATATTTTAAGACTAGATCATTTTAGAGGTTTTGCATCCTATTGGGCTATTCGTTATGGAGACAAAACTGCTATCAATGGAAAATGGGAAAAAGGACCTAGATATCAATTTTTTAAAAAATTAGAAAATAGAATAACTAATATGGATATAATAGCAGAAGATTTAGGAACTCTTACAGCAGATGTTTTTAAGCTTTTAGAGCAAACAAAGTATCCAAATATGAAAGTATTAGAGTTTGGTTTAGCTGAATGGGATAATATGTATCATCCTAAAAATTATCCTGAAAATTCAGTTGCCTACACAGGTACACATGATAATATGCCAATAGTTGAATGGTATGAAAACTTAAATGAAAAAGAAAAATATATTTGTGATGAGAATTTAAAAAACTTTTTAAAAGATTATGATACAAATATTTGGGAGCCTATTCAATGGAGGGCAATAGAAACACTTTATGCTTCAAAATCTAATAGGGTTATAGTTCCTTTACAAGATATATTAGGTTTAGGAAGTGATTCAAGAATGAATACTCCTTCAACAGTTGGAGATAATTGGACTTGGAGAATTTATTGGAATTATAGGCATAATGATTTAGAAAATAAATTATATTACTTAGCAAATAAATATAGAAGAATTAATAAAGGGGAAAATAATGGAATTTAATAAAGAAAAATGGAAAGAAAAATTAGAAGAAAGATTATTAGAAAAATTTTCAGTTAATTTAAAGGATGCTAGTCCTTTTGAAGTGTATAGAGCCTTAGGTGAAACTGTGATGAGCTTTATAGCTAAGGACTGGTATAAAACAAAAGAAGAATATTCTAAGACTAAACAAGCTTTTTATCTATCATCAGAATTTTTAATGGGAAGAGCCTTAGGAAATAATTTAATTAATTTAGGTATTGATAAAGAGATTAAAGAATTTTTAGAAGAATTAGGAATAGATTATAACCAAGTAGAAGATGAAGAAGAAGATGCTGCTCTTGGAAATGGTGGTTTAGGAAGACTTGCAGCTTGTTTTATGGATTCACTTGCAACATTAAATTTACCTGGTCAAGGATATAGTATTAGATATAGAAATGGTATTTTTAATCAATATCTAAGAGATGGTTATCAAGTTGAAAAACCTGAAACTTGGCTTAAATATGGAGATGTTTGGTCTGTAATGAGACCAGAAGATGAAGTGATTGTTAATTTTGGACATACTTCTGTTAGAGCTTTGCCTTATGATATGCCAATAATAGGCTATGGAACTAATAATGTAAATACCCTTAGACTTTGGGAGGCACACTCAATAGTAGATTTAGATTTAGGAGTATTTAATCAGCAAGATTATTTACATGCAACACAAGATAAAACATTGGCAGAAGATATTTCTCGTGTGCTTTATCCTAATGACTCAACTGATGAAGGTAAGAAATTAAGACTTCGTCAACAATATTTCTTTGTATCAGCATCATTGCAAGACATTATAAAGAAATTTAAAAAAGTGCATGGTAGAGAATTTTCAAAAATTCCTGAATATATTGCTATTCAACTTAATGATACTCACCCAGTTATAGCTATACCAGAACTTATGAGAATTTTAGTTGATGTTGAAGGTGTTTTATGGGAAGATGCTTGGGAAATTGTAAAGAAAACTTTTTCATATACTAACCATACTATTTTAGCAGAAGCTCTTGAAAAATGGTGGGTAGGACTTTATCAAGAGGTTGTTCCTAGAATTTTCCAAATAACAGAAGGAATACATAATCAATTTAAAAATGAACTGTCAAACTTATATCCAAATGATGTAGATAAACAAAATAGAATGCAAATTATTCAAGGTAACATGATACATATGGCTTGGCTAGCAATATATGGTAGCCATAAAGTAAATGGAGTTGCTGAATTACATACTGAAATTTTAAAAGAGCATGAATTAAGAGATTGGTATGAATTATATCCTGATAAATTCTTAAATAAAACAAATGGAATTACTCAAAGAAGATGGTTATTAAAATCTAACCCTCAACTTGCTTCATATATAACTGAGCTAATTGGAGATGCTTGGATAAAAGATTTATCTGAACTTAAAAAACTTGAACAATTTATAGATGATGAAAAAGTTTTAAATAAAATTTGGGATATAAAAATAGAAAAGAAAAAAGAACTTGTTGAATATTTAAGAGAAACACAAGGAATTGATATAAATCCAAATTCTATATTTGATGTGCAAGTTAAAAGATTACATGAATATAAAAGACAATTATTAAATATTTTCCAAGTTTATGACTTATATCAACAATTAAAACAAAATCCTAATATGGATTTTACACCTACAACTTATATCTATGGAGCTAAAGCTGCACCAGGTTATAAAGTAGCAAAAGGAATTATCCGTTTAATTAATGATATTGCACAAATTATAAATGGTGATAGTGATGTGAAAGATAAATTAAAAGTTGTCTTTGTTGAAAATTATAGAGTTACAGTTGCTGAAAAAATATTCCCTGCTGCTGATATTTCAGAACAAATTTCAACAGCTGGTAAAGAAGCATCAGGTACTGGAAATATGAAATTTATGCTTAATGGAGCAATAACATTAGGTACATTAGATGGAGCAAATGTTGAAATTGCAAAAGAAGCTGGAGAAGAAAATGAATATATTTTTGGTATGAGAGTTAAAGATATTGATGAACTTAGAAAAAAAGGATATGATCCAAGATTCCCGTATAATAATGTAACAGGATTAAAACAAGTTGTTGATGCTTTAATAGATGGAAGACTTAGTGATTTAGGAAGTGGAATTTATAGAGAAATTCACTCTTTATTGATGGAAAGAGGAGATCAATATTTTGTTTTAGAAGACTTTGAAGATTATAGAAAAAAACAAAGAGAAATCAATAGAGACTATAAGGATAAAATTTCTTGGGCAAAGAAAATGTTAAAAAATATTGCTAATGCAGGTAAATTTTCTTCTGATAGAACAATTCTTGAATATGCAAATGAAATTTGGAATATAAAAGAAACAAAAATAAAATAATATAAAATATTTACAACATAAATGAGGTGATACTTATGTCTGGACAAATGGAACAATATTTATTTCACCGTGGAGAATATAGGCAAGCCTATGAATATTTTGGAGCACATCCTACACGAAATTCAACTGTATTTCGGATATGGGCACCATCTGCAAAATCAGTAGCTGTTGTTGGAGATTTTAATGATTGGATAGCAAGAGAAGAAGATTACTGTCATAAAATAACTAATGAAGGTATATGGGAAGTCGAAATAAAAAAAATAAAAAAAGGTAATTTATATAAATATCAAATTGAAACTTCTTGGGGAGAAAAAATATTAAAATCTGACCCTTATGCATTTTATTCAGAACTTAGACCACAAACAGCTTCTATTGTAAATGGAAATCCTAAATTTCGTTGGGCTGATAAAAGATGGCTTAATAGTAGAGAAATAGGCTATGCAAAACCAATTAATATATATGAAGTTCACCTTGGTTCTTGGAAGAAAAAAGAAAATGGAACTTACTATAATTATAAAGAAATAGCAGAATTGTTAGTTGAATATATGTTAGAGATGAATTATACTCACATAGAAATTATGCCTATTAGTGAATATCCTTTTGATGGTTCTTGGGGATATCAAGGTACGGGATATTATTCTGTAACCAGTCGTTATGGTACACCAGAAGATTTTATGTATTTTGTAAATTATTTTCATAAGAATAATTTAGGTGTCATCTTAGATTGGGTTCCTGGACATTTTTGTAAAGATTCACATGGACTATATCGTTTTGATGGTAGTGCTTGTTATGAATATGAAGATCCTTCTCTTGGAGAAAATGAATGGGGAAGTGCAAACTTTAATGTTTCAAGAAATGAAGTAAGAAGTTTTTTACTTTCTAATTTGTACTTTTGGATAAAAGAATTTCATATTGATGGTATAAGAATGGATGCAGTTTCTAATATGCTTTATTATAGAGATGGATTGAGTGAAAACAAACGTTCAGTAGAATTTTTACAATATATAAATCAAAGTTTACATGAAGAATATCCAGATGTTATGTTAATAGCAGAAGATTCTTCTGCTTGGCCATTAGTAACTAAATATCAAGCAGATGGTGGACTTGGTTTTGATTTTAAATGGAATATGGGATGGATGAATGACACATTAAAATATATGGAGCAAGATCCATTTTTTAGAAAATCACATCATGGAAAATTAACATTTTCTTTTATGTATGCTTTTTCAGAAAATTTTATATTACCATTATCACATGATGAAATAGTTCATGGAAAAAATTCTATTCTAAATAAAATGCCAGGATATTATGAGGATAAATTGGCTCATGTCAAAAATTTATATTCTTATCAAATGGCTCATCCTGGTAAAAAATTGAATTTTATGGGAAATGAATTTGTTCAAGGTTTAGAATGGAGGTATTATGAGCAATTAGAATGGCAATTATTGAAGGAGAATAAAGGGTCTCAAGATATTCAAAAATATGTTAAAGCTTTAAATAAATTATATTTAGAAGAAGAAGCTCTTTGGCATGATGGACAAGATGGTTTTGAATGGATAGAGCATGAAAATATAAATGAAAATATGTTAATTTTTTTAAGAAAAACTCCTAACATGGAAGATTTTATTATAGCAGTATTTAATTTTTCAGGAAAAGATCATGAAAAATATCCTCTTGGAGTTCCATTAGAAGACGGAGAATACGAAGCTATTTTAGATAGTAATGAAAAAAAATTTGGTGGTTCTTACCAAGGTAGAAAAAGAAAATACAAACCAATAAAAAAATCTTGGAATTATAGAGAGCAGTATATAGAAATAAAAATTGCTAAAAATTCAGCTATATTTTTAAAATATAAAAAGTAAAATAGAAAAAGGGAAATAAGGAGGGCTTGAAAATGAAGAAAAAAAGAATTATTGCTATGATATTAGCAGGAGGACAAGGGACTCGTCTAAAAGAATTAACTGAAGATATTGCAAAACCAGCTGTGGCTTTTGGGGGAAAGTACCGAATAATTGATTTTACTTTAACAAATTGCTCTAATTCTGGAATAGATACTGTTGGTGTATTGACACAATATGAACCACGTATATTGAATAATCATATTGGTAGAGGTTCTCCTTGGGATTTGGATAGAATGGATGGAGGAGTTACAGTATTACAACCTCATACAAGAAAAAATGATGAAAAAGGTTGGTATAAAGGAACAGCTAATGCTATTTATCAAAATATAAAATTTATAGAAGAATATGACCCTGAATATGTTTTAATTTTATCTGGAGATCATATCTATAAAATGAATTATGATAAGATGTTACAATTTCATATTCAAAAAGATGCTGATGTTACAATAGGTGTTTTTAAAGTTCCTTTAAAAGATGCACCAAGTTTTGGAATCATGAATACAAAAGAAGATATGTCTATATATGAATTTGAAGAAAAACCAAAAGAACCAAAAAGTGATTTAGCTTCAATGGGTATATATATATTTAATTGGCAATTGTTAAAAAAATATTTAGATGAAGATGAAAAAGATCCTAATTCAAGTAATGACTTTGGAAAAAATATAATTCCTAATATGTTAAATGATGGAAAAAAATTATTTGCTTATCCTTTTAAAGGTTATTGGAGAGATGTTGGAACTATTCAAAGTTTCTGGGATGCTCACATGGACTTACTATCAGAAAATAATGAACTTGATTTATTTGATAAATCTTGGAGAGTAAATACAAGACAAGGTATATATACACCTTCATACTTTGAAAAAGTTTCTAAAGTACAAAATACTCTAATAGATAAAGGCTGTCTTGTAGAGGGAGAAATAAAACATTCTGTAATATTCTCTGGTGTAAAGATAGGTAAAAATTCAAAAATCATTGATTCTGTAATAATGGCAGATACTGAAATTGGAGATAATGTAATCATTCAAAAAGCTATAATAGCAAATGATGTAAAAATAGCAGATAATGTAATTATTGGTGATGGTGAAAAAATAGCTGTTGTAGGAGAAAAAAAGATTATAACAAAATAAGAGGAATGGAGGCTTAAGAATATGATAAGAAGTTATATGGCAATTATTTATTTAGGTGATAGCAAAGAAAATATAAGTCCTTTAACTAAGGCAAGAGCTTTGGCATCTATTCCTGTTGGAGGTTCATATAGAATTATAGACTTTGCTTTATCTAATGTTGTTAATGCAGGAATTAGAAATGTTGGTTTATTTTGTGGAAATGAAGAATTAAACTCTTTAACTGACCATATTGGTATGGGAGCAGAATGGGATTTAGCAAGAAAAAAAGATGGAATATTTATTTTTAAAAGAATGCTAGACGATAATTTTTCTTTAAATCAAGCAAGAATTAGTAAAAATATGGAATACTTTTTTAGAAGTACTCAGCAAAATATTGTAGTTTTAAATGCACATATGGTTTATAATTTAGATATAAGTGATTTAATTGAAAAACATGAAGCTTCTGGAAAAGAAATAACAATGGTTTATAAGAAAGTTAAAAAAGCTAATGAACATTTTAACCATTGTTCTTCAGTAAAAATTGATGAAAATAATCGTGTTATTGGAATAGGGCAAAATTTATTCTTTAAAGAAGAAGAAAATATTTCATTAGATGCTTTTGTTTTAAGTAAAGAACTAATGTTAAAATTATTAGTTGATAGTATACAAGAAGGAAAATATAATGTACTTTCAGAAATAATTGCAAGAAATTTACCTTCTTTAAATATAAATGCCTATGAATTTAAAGGATATCTACAATGTATAAATTCTACAAGAGAATATTTTGATTTTAATATGAATTTATTAAAATCAGAAATAAGAGATGATGTCTTTGGAATAAAATCAGGTAGAAAAATTCTTACAAAAGTAAAAGATACACCACCTACTCTTTTTAAAGAAACAGCTGATGTAGAAAATTCACTAGTTTCTAATGGATGTATCATTGAAGGTACTGTTAAAAATAGTATACTTTCAAGAGGTGCTATCATAGAAAAAGATGTAATTTTAGAAGACTGTGTAATTTTACAAGATTGTCATATTAAAAAAGGTGCTCATTTAAAAAATGTTATTGTAGATAAAAATAATATTATTCATGAAAATGAAAAATTATCTGCTTCAAAAGAGTATCCGTTAGTTATAGAAAAGAGTATGAAATGGAATACAAAACAATATCAGGATTTAATGGATTATATTAGAAATAAATAAAAATGGAGGGCAAGGAATGAAAGTTCTTTTTGCAACAGGAGAAGCTTTTCCATTTGTTAAAACAGGAGGCTTGGGAGATGTATCTTATTCTCTCCCAAAAGCCTTAGTACAAAAGGAAAAGGTTGATGTTAGAGTTATTTTGCCTAAGTATAGTAAAATTCCAAGTGAATTATTAAAAAATACAAAACACTTAGGGCATAAAGAAATTTGGGTAGCTCATCATAATGAGTATGTTGGAATTGAAGAGGTTGAATTAGAAGGAGTTATTTACTATCTTGTAGATAATGAAAGATATTTTAAAAGAATTAATGTTTATGGAGAATTTGATGACTGTGAAAGATTTTTATTTTTCTGTAAAGCAGTTGTTGAAACTATGGATATTACAGGTTTTAAACCAGATATTATTCATTGTAATGATTGGCAATCAGCACTTATACCAATATATTTAAAGGAAAGAGGAATATATGATGTAAAAACTATTTTTACTATTCACAATCTTAGATTTCAAGGATTTTTCTTTAATAATGTAATAGAAGACTTATTGGAAATTGATAGAGCAAAATATTTTCAAGAAGATGGTTTAAAATACTATGATATGATTTCTTTCTTAAAGGGTGGAGTTGTCTACTCTGATTATATTACAACAGTAAGTGATAGTTATGCTGAGGAAATTAAAACTCCTGAACTTGGTGAGGGTATACATGGACTATTTCAAAAATATGACTATAAATTATCAGGTATAGTTAATGGAATTGATAAGTCTTCATATCCTTTATCTAAAAAATCTCATAAGACATTAAAAGCTGATTTACAAAAGAAATTAGGTTTAAATGTAGATGAAAAAATACCTTTAGTTGCTATTATAACTCGTTTAGATAGACAAAAAGGATTAGATTATATTGTTGAGAAATTTGATGAAATGATGAGCCTAGGAATACAATTTGTTCTTTTAGGAACAGGTGAAAAACGCTATGAACATTTCTTTGCTTATCAAGAATATCTTCATAAAGGGCAAGTATGTTCATATATTGGTTTTAATCAACAACTATCTACTGAAATCTATGCAGGAGCAGATATATTTTTGATGCCATCAGTTTTTGAACCTTGTGGACTTTCTCAAATGATAGCAATGAGATATGGTTGTATACCTGTTGTTAGAGAAACAGGTGGCTTAAAAGATACTGTAAAACCATATAATGAGTATACAGGTGAAGGAGATGGCTTTGGTTTTAGACAAGCTAATGCTGATGATATGATAAAAACTTTAAGATATGCTATTAAAATGTATCATAGACCTAATGTATGGCAAGAAATTATTAAAAATGCTAAGAAAAGAGATAACTCTTGGGATAAACCTGCAAAGAGATATAAGGAGTTATATCAAAGATTGATAGAAGGATAAATTCAAAAAACTGTTACATTTCAAATAGATTTGTAACAGTTTTATTTTTATTAAGCTAAATTTTTTATCCAATTATTTAAGAATTCTATTTGTTCATCTGTATGAAACCAATGTTCTCCACCTTTCATAATTGTTAAATTAGCCTTTGATTTATTTGTAAAATTTAATATTGTTTCATAGGAAGTCAAATCATCATTTTCTCCATACAGGATATATGTTGGAATATTCCATTCAATAGGATTTTTTCTTGCAAAAGTAAGATAATCCCAAGACAATATTTCTCCAAAGGAAGTTTTAATTTCTTTCTTTTTATATAATTCTTCTTCTGTTATGTTTTCCGAAACCATCATATCAGTAATTAACTTTTCCATATCTACAATTGGTGAAATAAAAAATGCTTTTTCAATATTTTTATTAGTTAATGAAAGCATAGTAAAATATGCTCCTATACTATTAGCAATTATTGATATTTTTTTATACTTTGCATAAATATTTTCAATAAAATTTGAAAATTCTTTTTGAAAATCCCAAGGATATTCAGAAGTATATTTAAAGCCTATAATATCTGCCTCATTAAAAAATTTTTTATAATGTTCAGCTTCCTCTGCTATCCCATATTTCCCGTGTATATAAATTACTACATTTTTCACCTTGTATTTCTCCTAAAAATTTTAACTTATAAAATCTATTTCTTACATATAAAATAAGCAACCTTATAAGTTAAAATATTGTCTTTAAAAGTCTTTATTTTAGAAATAGAAGTTTTTTGAAATCCAGTCACCCCTGTATATTTTAAATGTTTTAAAACCGCCATAGGAGCTTCAAAATCAAGTTTAATAGTTTCACTATAATATTTTACAGAAGAAAAATATTTTTTTAAGATTTTTTCAAATTCTTCAATATTTAAATAATCTAATGAAACATCAAAATGATTTTTAATCTCTATCAAATTCCCAGAAACATAACTAGAAAAACATAGATTATTTGTATTTTCTGCTATATTTCTTACAAGACCTTCTTTATCTTTAATCCACTGAAAAACAGAACTAGATACTATTAAATCACTTTTAGGAATATCTAATTCTTCAATATTTTCTTGTATAAATATATTATAATCTATATCTTTTATAAATTCTCTCACATCAAATAAATCATTTAAAATTAAATCAGAATGAAGAAAGTACTTTCTATATTCTCTTGTAAAAATCCCTGTTCCACAACCTATCTCAAAAATAGAATTAATTTTAGTATCAAAAATATTAGCTTTTCCCATATGGTCTAATAGATTTTTAGCAACTTGTTTTTGTGCCAATGAATAGTTTTCATATTCATTGTAATGTTTATAAAAATTCATTTACTTTTCCTCTTCTCTATATGTCTAAAATATCTTTAAAATCTTTAAAATATGAAAAAGGATAATGTCCACATTCTAATAATTTATAAGCTAAGTTATAATTTTGACAATATTTCTCCAATCTATTAGCTGGGATTATTCTATCATTTTTTCCAATATAATAAAAATCAATATGATTATCTCTTATTTTATAGTTATCTTTAAAGAATTGTAATTCTTTTTTTACCTCATCAAAAGATTTATCTGATTTAGAAAAACTATTATCAATATCCATATTTATCAAAAATTTTTCTAGATTTTCTTCATTTAAAGTATCGAGAGTTATATTGAACATCTTTTCATTAATTCCAAACTTTCCAATAGTTTCCGGAAGTCCATTAATTCCAATAGCTCTTTTATATTTTAAATTTTTATTCTCTGATAAAAACTTATTTAAATAATATACTCCAAAAGAATAGCCTATAAAAATATCATCTTCATCAATAGAATTTATATCAATATTATAAGGGAAATTTATAACTTCTATACCATATTCAGTTGAATTTTTAACTGGATTTAATAGATTTTTATCCATTCCCCAACCATTAAAAAAATATATTTTAGACATTTATATCACACCTAATTTCTTCATTTCTGCTTTTAAAGTCTTAAAAAACTTTTCTATATCTTCTTTTTTCATATCAGCTGTTAGACTTATTCTAAGTCTTGCAGTATCTTTTGGAACTGTTGGTTCTTTTATTGCATAAGCTAAATAGCCAAGTTCTTTTAAATTATTTGAAAGATTAACTGTATTTAGATTATCTCCAATAATAATACTTATAATATGACTTGTAGATTTGGTCTTTAAATTCAATCTTTTTAGTATATTCAAAGAAAAGGTAATCAGTTCTTGAAATTTTTCTATTTTATCTTGAAAATTGGCTAAATTTTCTAAAACAAATAAATTCCATAGATTATTAACTGGAGGAAGTGCTGTTGAATAAATAAATTTCTTACTTTTATTTATTAAATAATTCTTGTATATTTCATCACAGATAACATAAGCTCCAACAGAGGCACCTGCTTTACCTAGTGGAATAACTAAAAAATCTATTTTATCAATTAATTTTTCATTATAGGCTATACCATAGCCAAAAACACCATAAGAATGAGCTTCATCTACCATTAAATTAAACTTGTATTCCTCTTTTAATTCACAAATTTTTTTAATATCTGCACAATCTCCATCCATACTATATACTGTTTCTGTTATAACCAATATATCATCATAGTCTTTTGAATATTTTTTTAATAATTTTTCTAAAGCGTTGATATCTAAATGATTATATCTTAAAATTTTAGCTTTTGAATTAATACAACCCTCATAGATACTTGCATGATTTAATCTATCAGTTATTATTAAAGATTTCTTATCAAAAAAAGTTTCTATTATTGATGAGTTAGCATCAAAACCTGAATTAAAAATAAGGCAAGGTTTTCCATAAATTTCCTCAACCTTTTTTTCTAATCTCATTACTGTTTGGTATGAACCATCAATTAATCTCGATGAAGATGATGATAATTTATAATTATCAAAACTATAATTTTGATAAAACTTTTGTAATAAGTCTTTATTGTGTGCTAAACTTAAATAATCATTAGAAGAAAAATTATAAAGACTCTTATCATTAGTCTTTATAGTTCTAAGTCTATTGTCATTTTTTAATCCTTCTAGTTCTTGTATAATTTTTTCTCTTTGCATAATATTCCCCAATATTTTAAAATTATTAACTATAATATAGATATTTCCCTACCTATATAATATCATAAGTAGGGAAAATATTGTAGTGTATTCTTTAATTTTTCTGTAAACTTCTATAATAATCTTCAACATTATCTGAATTTTTAAAACCTTGCATGCTAGCTAAATTATCCATATTTTTAATAGCAAGATTTATATTTTTTTCTTTCATCTCAACTATATATTTTAAATAAAGTTTCAAAGTTTTCTCAGAATAAGATAAAAGTTCTCCTCTCAAGTATGTTTCTATTGATGTTTCAATATCATCATCTTTTGAGTATAAAGGTCTACCCATAGATGAAAATATTGGATATTTTTTAAAAAATTCTTCTTCCCATTCCATATAGATAGACATAATTTTTTCTATTAAACTTATCTTATTTTGGCTTGGATTTTCTAAAATATTTTTTATTTTTTCATATTCTTGAGGTGAATTATATTTCATCATCTGCCCATATTTTTGAAACAGAGGGTTATTCTTTGAATTTAAATCTTCTAAGTAAGATAAAAGAGTTTCTTCATTAAAAGTTTCCCATTGAGCTTTTCTCATTATAATAAAATCTTCTTTATTATCTTGACAATATGCTCTACCGCCAATATTATTGAGCTTTGAAAAATATATCCATTCTTTTTCTAAAATTTCTTCAATTAATTTTTCTTTTTCCATTTTCCTACCTTTATTAATCTAACCAAGGAGAATAATTTTTAAAAAATTCATCATCAATATTTTTTTGAATATCTACCCCTAAATCTCCTAAAAATTCACTCTCACAATCAGTTAAATTTTGATTTCTTAATTCATCTGCTAAGACTTTACATATCTTTCTAACATAAGGTATCTTATTTTGTACAAATACCATATCTTGTAAAAGTTTATGGATTTCATTTCCTAAGATTTTTAAATCTAATAATGCTCTATTAGCCCATTTATAGAAAATCTTATATCTCCTATTTAATAAAAATACTAGATGTATCACTTCATCAACAAAAAGATAAAGGCATTGATTGGCACTGACTAAGTCATTTCTTTTTAGGCATCTTGTATAGTTATATTGACCATGTTGTGAAATATTCATAAGTCTTGTAGCTATTTTATTTTGTCTTATTACTTCAGGATAATAATTTAAGAGTTGTTCACGAATTTTTGTAAATTCTCCTAAATTATCTAAAAATACTTCTCCATTTGTAACTGTTGCTAAAGTAGTTTCTGGAATTTTTTGCCAATCATTTATAGTTTGAGGAGGATTGGTAGAGCCAATAAATTTAAAGTAAAAATCTTCTATATTTAAAAGTCCTCGCCTATCGTACCCCCATTCACTTTCTTTTAATTCTTGAAAACCTAAATAAGTTCTAGGTAAATTTTTTAAAACTTCATTTATTCTATTTTGATATTTTAAATAGTCATCTTTTTTTAGCCATATACAAACTGATGGTCCAAAATCATGGTCTTTTGATAATTTATCATCATATCCATAACATTCTGAACCTTCTCCAACTAAACCAAAAGCACATAAGGGAAGTATATCTTTTAAACTCTTTTCAAATTCTGGTAGAACTATATCATAAAAATATCTTTTAGAAAGTTCTAAACCTTTAATATTTTCAAAATCACTTGAATTTATTACATTATTTATACTATCTTTCTTAGTATCTTGTGCTTTGATGTTATCTCCACTTTTTGCTAATTCTCCTTTTATAAAATCTATATTACTTAAAATATTTTTATAGTTATCACTATCTACTCCCATAGTTTTTTTAGAAATTTCAGCAGCTCTTTTAAAAAATTCTATTGCCTTATTTAATTCTCTTTCATTATAATAATATATAGCCATATTATTTAAAGAAGCTGAATAAAGTGGATGTTCAGTTCCCACATTCTTTTCAAAAATCTCAATAGCTTTATATAGATATTCAACTGCTCTCTCTTTCATTCCAAGTTGATAACACGGATTAAACAGATTACTCAATGTTACAGCATATTCAAGAAGATATTCTTCACTATCATAATTTTTCAATATATCTAAGCTTTTTAAATGTAAATCATAGGCAGATTTCATATCTCCAATATTTTGATAATACAAGCCAAAATTATTACATAGCCCCGCATAAGAAAAACTGTTATCAGCTGAATTATCCTGATAAATTTTTACTATCTTCTTATAGTTTTCTTCAAGTAAATTAAATTTTTGTGCAAATCTATATACCTCAGTTAGATTTAAAAGACTGGTAGCATAGGCAAGGTTATTATCCCCATATTTCTTTTTTATAATTTCCAAAGATTTTTTTAAATTATTTTCTGCCTCATCATAGTAACCAACATATTTTAAAGTTCCACCTAACTCATTTAAGACTTTAATATATTCATCACTTTCAGAGCTATATTGTTTCTCAATTTCAACTAAAATTTCTCTTAAAATTTCAATCTCTTTTAAAAGATTTCCCTCTGTTTGATATTTTTCCCTTTGTTTATTTAATTCATCTAAATACATTTATTCCTCATTTCTTTTTTATTCTATTGTGTCATGATTATGAGTGTGTTCTTTTAATTCATCAGTATTTTCATTATGCTCATGATTTTCTACTTCTCCTTTATGGATATGCAAATGTGTATGCTTATGGCTATGCATATGAGTATGAACTATATCACCATGACTATGTTCATGGGAGTGGATATGCTCATGTTCATGAGTATGTTGTAATGTTATAGTGTCTTTTACCATAATAATTGTAGCAATAATCATAATTAAAAATGCTATATAAAATTGTAATGTTGGTTTTTCATGAAGTAATAACATACTAAAAGCAACACCTAAAAATGGTGCAACAGAATAATATGCACTTGTTTTTGCAGCTCCTAAATGCTTTTGTGCAATTATATAAAGACAAATACTAAGTCCATAAGCTATAAAACCAAGTAACATAACTGTAAAAAGCCATATTAAATCTGGAAATTTTTCTCCTATAATCAAGGCTATAATTATACTTCCTAAACCAGAAAAACAACCTTTTATTGTAACAATTTCTATTGGATCTTTATTACTCAACATTTTTGTACAATTATTTTCAAAGCCCCAACAAGTAGAAGCAGCTAAAACCAAAAGAGAACCTTTGTTAAAAACAAAAGCTCCCTTTCCTTCAAAACTAAGGATAATACTTGCTATTGTAACTAAAAAAATAGCTATCCAAAGTTTTTTAGATATAATCTCTTTAAAAATTACCAATGCAATAATTGAAGTTGCAACAATTTCAAAATTATTTAAAAGTGAAACATTGGCAGAATTTGTCATTGATATACCAAACATTAATAAAATTGGTGCAATAATATCTAAAATTACCATAGCTATTGTATATGGTAATTCTTTTTTTGCTAAAGGCTCTTGCTCTTTTGAGATACCTACAAATTTCATAATATTAGTAAGAACTATTAACCCTATCCCTGCACCAAAATATAGAAAACCTGCCATCATTGTTGCCCCAACATGTTTTAATAACAATTTAGATAAAGGAATATTTATTGAATATATTGAAGCAGCAAGCAAAGCAAATAAAGTTGCCATATTTTTTACTTTCATTTTCATTCACACCTTCTCTTAATTTATCTAAATATTAATTTTTCATTTTAATTTGCTAACACTTCTAAAACTGGATTTAAAATATCTTCCCAGAATTTAGTATCTCCATTAGAAATTGGTTCTGCTCCTCTGATTTCTTCATCTAAGAATTTTCCATCTTTATCATAGTTTTTACATACCCAACTTCCATCACTTTGTTGATTACAATCTTGTTTAACCTTACCATTATCATAATAAGTAATAATTCTATCTTTAACTTTAAAATCTTTTATCTCATCCCCAGCAACTACAACATAATATTGAATTTTACCGTTAGGATAATAGAATTTTTGTGTTAAATCTTGTAAAGAACCATCTTTATATTGAAGGATAGCCATTAAAGTACCATCTTTTCTAAATACTTTTGTTTCTCCATCAAGTACAAAAGACATTTTTTCAACTCCATCTACTTTTTCTCTATTTACCATTACAGTAGAAGTAGAACTCATCTTTTCAGTATCTTTATAGTATTTCTTTAAAATCCCATTTCTTAATTTATTAAAATGATATTCTTTTGTTATTTTTCCATTTTTATCATAGTATTTTTCACTTACAAGAGAATTATTTTCAAATACTTGTTCGCTTTCTAAGTTTCCATTAGGACGATATAAAACTTGTGGACCTTCTATACTCCCTTTTCTATATGTTGAAACACTCTTTAAATCTCCATTTAGATAATAAGTATATGATACTCCATCACTTATTCCATCTTTATAAAAAGAAATTTCTACTATATCATTATTTTCATTTTTTACAAGGACACCATTAAATTTATTATCTTCAGCTGAAAATACTTTTTTAGATATACTTTTTGTTATATCATAATTAACTATTTTTTCTACTTGGGTATCTTTAATTTCATTATAGTTTTTTAATTTTTCTATACCTTTTACATCTGATAATTTAGCTCCAAATAAGTTCATAGCAATAACTAGAAAAGCTCCTAATAGATATTTTTTCATCTTATTTCCTCCCTTTAAATACTTTGCTATATTATATCATTTTTTATTGAAAAAGTTATATAAATAATTGTAACATAACCTATTTATTATTTTCTATAATATATGTGGTAATATTATTTTTTATTAATAAAATATTAGCAACTACAGTAAGAAAAGAAAAAATAGCCAAAATATTTTGATAATCAATTTTTAATTGTATAGTAAAATATGTTAAAATACTTATTCCAAAAAAATTAAACAATGATTTACTTAATTGTCTTAATGAATATATTTTACTTCCAAATTTAGTTTCAGCATAATCTTGAAGTTTTGTATTATATATTGAAAGATTTATAAAACTTATCATTGAAATAGAAAT
>ERZ772948.854-NODE-854-length-19261-cov-6.983547_pt1 | contig 19261 bp, 6 predicted proteins | sample MGYA00511945_ERZ772948 | MGnify/ENA primary metagenome ERZ772948 (study PRJEB29015, sample SAMEA2737927) | human oral metagenome | biome: human oral; feature: human-associated habitat; material: dental | place: China | collected 2141 ... | reverse complement strand
AAAGCAGTTCCCAAATTTCCTCCTGCCCAAGCAATACAGACAAATCAGAGTTTCCGTTAATATTTTCTTCTACACTTTCTCCTGAAAATAACTGTTCCAAAGTTTCCGTTGTTTCTGTATCTGCATTTTTTAAAATATCATTAATAAGAAAATTTCCAGAAGTTTCAACCCAATAAGGAGCTAATTTTTTAAATTGTAAGAACTTCAAAATACTCCATGGATTATAAACATCAGAATTTCCAAACTTATAGCCATTATACCAAGATTTTACATCAGAAAGTTTAAACTCAATTTCAAAATCTTTAAGGACTTTTTCAACTTCTGCTTCTGTAAATCCAAAAAAATCAGAATAATGTTCATTTAAAATCGAATAAATGCTAAGATTATTTAAATCTGAAAAAATACCAGCCTTTATAACTCTTATAATTCCAGTCATAATCCCCATTTTTAAATACTGATTAGTTTTTAATGCCTCTCCGTAAAAGATCTTAAAAAATATAACTGCTTTGTCATAATAGTGATATTCATAAGCTGAAATTAAAGGGCTGTCATATTCATCAATTAAAAGAACAACCTCTTTATTGTAATATTTGTATAAATAAGCTGTCAAATACTTTAAAGAATTTTCGTAATCACCATCATCTTTTTTGAACCATATTTTATCAAAATTTTTCAGTTCAGCTTCATTTAATGAATTTCTTACATATTCAAATTCATTATAAAGATTTGATATTAGGGATTTAATGGCATTTAAGAAATTTTCCCAGCTGTCAGCCTTAATCCCCTTCAGTGAAATAAAAACAGCTGGATGTTGTCCTTGCTCTGAAAAATGTTTAGATTTCTTAATATCTAAGCCATTAAATAATTTTTTATTTTCTTTAGCATTATGAATATCGAAAAAATACTTTAATGTTGACATATTTAAAGTTTTTCCAAATCTCCTTGGACGTATGAAAAGTTTTACTTTAGAACCATCATCTAAAATGTTAGCAATAAATTTAGTTTTATCAATATAATAGCAATTATTATTTATAATTTCTTTAAAATCTTCAATACCAACAGGAATCTTCTTCATTTTATCTCCTTTTAAAATAAATAGTTAATCAAAATAGAATTTTAACAGTGTACATAAATTTCCCTTCTGCCCTTTGATTTTTTGTTTTTTACTTCCATACATCCCAATGAATGTGTGAAAAATGCACCGCAGTCAATGTCATAAATTTTGTCAGACTTTTTAGATATTTTACCATCCAGATTTGGTGTATGTCCAAAATATATACTTTTATTTTTATATTCTTCAAGAGTATTTTTCTTATCCATCCAAAATTCTTCCCGTGTCCAAAGCACATTTTCCCTTTCCTGATTTTCCAAATTCTTGCTTAAATCCAGCCCCGCATGAACAAAAATATTCTCATTTCCACAAACTATGAGCGGACAATCCTTTAACCATTTTATCAGCCATTTTACTTCAGCAGGAAAATTTTCCTTATGCCATTTCTCTATATTTTTCTTTTCAAAATATTTAGAATTTTTATAAATCGAATACTCTGTTTCATAATTCAATGGATAATCATTTTCAAAATCCTCCAGAAGCATATCTTCGTGATTTCCCAAAATAAACTTTAGATTATATCCAAGTTTTATCATTTTCATACATTTCATATAAATTTCATAAGATTTTTTCCCTCTATCACAAATATCTCCCAAAATTAAAAGTAAATCTTCTCTTTTTAACTCGATTTTTTCAAGCAATCTTAAAAATAAGTCATATTGACCATGAAGATCAGAAATTGCAAATATTCTATCGTAATTATTTTCATCTATTCTTTCAACCTTAACTCTGTTTTCCATAGGAATCGCACTTCTTTCATTATATTTAAAAATTTTTTTAAAAAGCTCCAAATCCATTCACTTCCATAAATCTAAACAGCATATCATTCATAAATTTTTCATTTTTTCCTTCATCATAAGGTAACGTAAAATCGCCATCCCTGTTTGTCCATAATCTGTCGTAATAGTCTAAAATATCTTTGGAAACTTTCTGGTCGTAGGCTGACATTATTTTCAGCTCATTCTCTAAATTATAGTTTCTCATATTTCTTCTCGTAAAGTTTGTGGATCCGCCGTAAGTTATCAGATAATCCTTTTTCAGAATTGACATCATTTTTACATGGTACATTTCTTCGCCTTTGTTGTAAAATTTAACATTGATGTCATAGCCATGTTTTCTTGCATATTTCATCAATTCTCCAGCCGCCGCTTTGTTTGGCAGTCCTGCTTCTGCATTATTTAGTATTATCTCAAATTTTACTCCACGTTTTGCAGCCTTTCTAATGTCATTTATTATTCTCCTGTCTGCAAGGAAAAACTGGGCAATGATGACTTTATCCCCAAACTGCGTGTTTTTTAGTTCTTCTGAAATATCCTTAGCTGTCGCATCGTTTGTAAAATATTGTATTTTCAGCTTGTCATTTGATGAAAATGGAATTTTGCTGAAATCCTTGTTTGGCAATGTTCTTTTTAAACTTCCATCTTTCTTAGTAATTTTTGCAACTGGCTTTTCAGCATTGTAAATTTCTTTTAATATCGGCGCTGAAAATTTGAATGCTACGTTTGAATGTCTTGAACCTTCAGCATGTGGATTTGCTGATGTCAGCAAGGCAGTATTTTCATTCATAATTAGCTTTCTGTGATCCGCTTTTGCATTCAATGCTCTCAAAATGCTACGAATTGTAACTTTATCCGTTCCTTCGTAAATCGGATTTTTTATTTTCCCACGATTTTTTGGATTTCCAAAAGGCTGTATAAATAGCCGCCATGGCACAGAATAAACAAGCATCGGATCTCTCAGCTTCATTAAATCAACATACCCGATTTTTACGCCAGCCTGCTCCAGTTTTTTATGCATCTTATTATCATAAGCCCCGTAAAACGTATTGCTTTCATCAAGTATCAGGTAAATTTCCACATTCGGATCTTTTTTCCGCTTTTCCAGTATCTTTTCTGCAAATTCTTCTGCAAGCGGCAACGGATGCAACTTTTCTTCCACTCCTTTCCCAACAAAATCATTAAACACAAAAATATCCATCAGGAAAAAATCCTGCGCCTCATCCAAAATCTTATAAGCCTGATCCCAGATCTGTCTTTCATAATGCGTTTCCCCATCTTTCTTATAAGTCAAATCATAGTAAAAATCCACATTATCCGCATTATAAACCTGACTTTTCATTGAAAGGCCCTCTGAAAGCGGAGTACAGGAAAAAGTTCCCAATAATAAAAATACAAATATAAAAATAATTTTTTTGCTCAAAATAAATTCTCCTTTAATATTTTTTTCATAGACTCATTTAATAATCTATAATTTATTATTACCTTTTTCTAATTATAACAGTTTTAAAAAGTTTTTTCCATAAAAATAAAAAATAAAATTTCAGTAATTGACATTTTTGTAAAATATGTTATAATAAATACGTAAAAGACCTTTAAGGGGAACTTTATATAACGTTAAAAAAAATATGCCATAAATTAGGCTGGATTTTTCCAGTCTTTTTTGTTATAATAATTAAGTGAATTTTGGCATGATTCACGAAACGTTATATAAAGGAGGTAGTGAGATGGCAGATTTCATTGCGATATTTATTCTGTTTGTAATTGCTTATTACATCTTGAATAGATAGAGAATGAATTTCACCTCTGCTCCTCAACCCTTAGGGGGGATAGTAATTTTAAAATTTAAGGAGGAAATATTAACAAGGAATTGTTAAAATAAAGGATGAACAAAATTAAAAATATTGCAATTATTGCGCACGTAGATCACGGGAAGACAACTCTTGTCGATGCTTTATTGAAACAGGCGGGGACATTTGGGGAACATGAAAAAGTAGATGAAAGAATTATGGATAGTGATGATTTGGAGAAGGAAAGAGGGATTACGATCTTTTCTAAAAATGCTTCATTTCATTATGACGGATATAAGATAAATATTGTAGATACTCCAGGGCATGCGGATTTTGGTGGAGAAGTGCAAAGAATCTTGAAAATGGTGGATTCTGTATTGCTTTTGGTGGATGCTTTTGAAGGAGTTATGCCACAGACTAAATATGTGTTAAAACAGGCACTAGAACATGGACTTCGTCCAATTGTGGTTGTTAATAAGATTGACAGGCCAAATTCAGATCCTGATGCTGTTGTGGATTCTGTATTTGATTTGTTTGTGGATTTGGGAGCAAATGATGTTCAGCTTGATTTTCCAGTAGTTTATGCATCGGCTAAAAATGGGTATGCTAAACTGGAATTGGAAGATGAGGATAAGGATATGAAACCGCTTTATGATGAAATTATGAAGCACGTTGATGATCCTGAAGGTGATGTGAATGAACCTTTGCAAATGCTTATTACAAATACAGAATATGATGAATATGTAGGAAAACTAGGAACTGGAAGAATTTATAACGGAAAAATTGAAAAGAATCAGGAAGTTACGTTAATCAAGAGAAATGGCGACTTGGTAAATGGAAAAATTACTAGAATTTATGGATATGATGGACTTAAAAAAGTTGAAATGGAAGAAGCGTTTGCTGGAGACATTGTAACAATTGCAGGAATTGAAAAAATTGACATAGGAGAAACTGTGGCAAGCAAGGAAAATCCTAAACCATTGCCTCTGATTGACATTGATGAGCCAACGCTTGCTATGACTTTTGTTGTAAATGATTCGCCATTTGCTGGACAAGACGGGAAATTTGTAACTTCTAGAAATATTTTGGAAAGATTGCAAAAGGAAGTAAATCATAACGTAAGTATGAGACTTGAAATGACAGATTCGCCAGATGCCTTTATTGTAAAAGGAAGAGGAGAACTTCAATTATCTATTTTGCTTGAAAATATGAGAAGGGAAGGCTATGAAGTGGCAGTTTCAAAGCCTGAGGTTATCTTTAAGGAAAAAAATGGACAGAAAATGGAGCCAATCGAACTTGCAATTATTGATGTTGCCGATGAATTTGTAGGAGTTGTAATTGAAAAATTAGGACTTAGAAAAGGTGAAATGGTAAATATGAATCAAGGAAGCGACGGCTACACAAGACTTGAGTTCAAAGTTCCATCACGTGGATTAATTGGATTTAGAAATGAATTTTTGACAGAAACTAGAGGAACAGGAATTTTAAATCATTCTTTCTATGAATATGAACCTTTTAAAGGAGAAGTTACAGGAAGAAGAAGAGGTGTTTTAATCGCAATGGAGCCAGGAACAAGTCTAGGTTACTCATTAAACAACTTGCAGCCACGTGGAATCCTATTTATCGGGCCAGGAGTTGAAGTTTACGAAGGAATGATAGTTGGAGAACATTCAAGAGAAAACGACCTAGTTGTAAATGTATGTAAAGGTAAAAAACTTACAAATATGAGGGCTGCTGGAAGTGATGATGCTGTGAAATTAGCGCCTCCAAAGGAATTTACATTGGAATTGGCACTTGAATATATTGAAAATGATGAATTAGTGGAAATCACTCCTAACTTTATTAGACTTAGAAAAAAATATTTGAATGCTAATGAAAGAAAAAAACAAGAAAATAAAAACTAAATATTGGAATAGATTTACTTAGCGGGATATAAAATTCATTGTCTGAGTAAATAAAAAACATTTTTCAATAAATAAAATTTAACAACAGACAGCAAGAAGTCTCCCTCTTCTACAAGTGGGAGTAGTTCACCATAAAATAAAAACTGGAGTTATTTAAATTTAAACAATTCCAGTTTTTTTGTTAAACTTATCTAATATTTAAAAAAGTCTTTAATCCTATTTGAAATAGAACTATCAAATTATTTTTAAAATTATTTTTTAGTTTCCACCATTTTAGCCTGCTTTAAAATGCTGTCTGGTATTTTTATCCCCAATAATTCCATATTTTGCTTATTAATTTCAATTTGTAAATTTTTAACAGTTTCTATTGGGATTTCACTTGGTTTTTTACCTTTTAATAAAATTTCAGCTGCAATTTCTCCAGAACGGTAACCAATGTTATAGTCGGTAGTTCCTTGGGAAATTAGCCCTCCTGCATTTGAAAATACGTTATTTGTAGCTAAAACTGGTATTTTTGATTTATTAAACACGTCAAGTATTGCTGCAAAATATGAAGCCACCGTATTGTCTTGAATAGCATAATAAATATCAATATCTTTTGCAATAAGATTTGCAGCCGCAACCATTTCTGTACCATTTGTAACAGCCTTTTCAACTACTGTAAATCCATATTGCCCCGCCAACTTTTTCAAATTATTTACTTCAGAAACTGAATTTTGTTCAGATGAATTATAAATTATCCCTATTTTCTTAGCTCCTGGTAACAACTCTCTCATTAATTTCAAATTTTCAGTAACTGGTGCCGCCCCGCTTGTCCCTGTAACATTAGGAATCCCTTCAAGTCCTGCACTTTTAGGATCTGTAACTGATCCAAACACAACTGGTATTTCACTCCCAACCTGATTTTTAGCCGCCTGTGCCGTTGGAGTAGTAATCGCAAAAACAAGATCCTTTTTATCCGCTGCAAACTGCTGCATAATCAAAGTCTGATTACTCATATCATTATTTGCAATTTTGTCATCATATTCAGCTTTCACTCCAGCCTTCGCCAGCGCATCCTTAAATCCTTGCTTTGCCGCATTCAATGCTGGATGATCCACAATTTGCGACAGCCCAATTTTATAAACCTTTTCACTAACTTTGGAATCCTTTTTTTGCTCTTGAGAATCATTACCTTTTTTATTCCCGCAAGACAAAAGCATCCCTCCTAACATACCGAATAACAGTACACCTCTCATAATTTTTTTCATCTTTTCTTCCTCCTAAAATAAATAATTTTTAATTTGTATTACTATTTTACCATATTTTTCAAAATTTTCCATTAAATATTTTCTTTAAGAATAAAAAACCTTAACCATTTTTCCACAAAATGCCACCCCAACTAAAGTAATATCCTCAATTCCCCTATCCTTCAAAGCAACATCATATTTTTTCTCAACAATTTGATTCACAGCTTCCTTTGAAACCTTTTCAAGACTACTTTCATCCTTCGTAACCTTAAATTCTAGTATAAATCCCCTATTATTCTTATTTTTAGGCTCTATCATCAAATCATATCTTCCAAGCCCAGATTCTTCGTTAGACTTCACATAATAATGATTATCCAAATAAAACATCATTCCTAAAACTAATCCATGATAAAAATCCTCATTTTTAGTATCGTTATAACTAGTCGACTTTAGCAAAATATTCCGCAAATATTTCTCAAAATAATTAAATTTCAGCTTTTTAAGTGATTCCATCGCCTTCCTAAACAAACTTTCCCCAAAATTCACCTCAATAAACTTCTGCCTAAAAAACTCCCTAACTTCCCGATTAGGAAGTCTCAAAGAATACACATTCTCATAATCTTCCCCAATCTTTTCATCAACCGTCAAATATCCACTAAACAAAAGCAGTTCCCAAATTTCCTCCTGCCCAAGCAATACAGACAAATCAGAGTTTCCATTAATATTTTCTTCTACACTTTCCCCTGAAAATAACTGTTCCAAAGTTTCCATTGTTTCAGCATCTACATTTTTTAAAATATCATTAATAAGGAAATTTCCAGAAGAGTTAATCCAGTTTGGAGCCAGTTTTTTGTCAAAAAGAAAATTTAAAATGCTCCACGGATTATAAACTTCAGAATCTCCAAATTTGTAGCCGTCATACCATGATTTAACATCAGAAAGCTTAAATTCAATATTGTAGTCACAAAGTGCCTTTTTTACTTCTTCTTCAGTAAATCCAAAAAATTCAGAATAATGATTGCTTAAAATAGAATAAATTCTTAGATTATTTAAATCTGAAAAAATACCAGCCTTTATAACTCTTATAATTCCTGTCATAATCCCCATTTTTAAATAGGAATTTGTCTTCAATGCTTCCCCGTAAAAAACTTTGTAAAAATTAATGGCTTCATCATAATAATGGTATTCATAGGCGGAAATTAAAGGACTGTCATATTCATCAATTAAAAGCACCACTTCCTTCTCGTATTTTTTATACAGCACCTTTGTCAAAAAAACCAAGGATTCTTTCAGTTCTGCCAAATCTGCTTCTGCCGACAAATATCTTTTAAATCTTGTTGAATCAAATTCATTCAGATCATTTAAAATATATTCAAATTCTGAAAACAGCCTTGCAACTAATAATCCAATACTTCTTTTAGCTTCCTCCCAAGTATTTGATTTAATCCCTTTTAGCGAAATAAAAACTACTGGATACTGCCCTTGTTCTGAAAAATGTTTAGTTTTCTCAATATCTAAGCCATTAAACAATTCTTTATTTTCTTTACTATTATGAATATCAAAAAAATATTTTAGCATTGACATATTTAAAGTTTTTCCAAATCTTCTTGGACGTGTGAAAAGTTTTACTTTAGAGCCATCATCTAAAATATTGGTGATAAATTTAGTTTTATCAACGTAATAACAACTATTATTTATAATTTCCTTAAAATCTTCAATACCAACAGGAATCTTCTTCATTTATTTACCTCCTAATGTTAAATTTATTTAAATTTTATCTTCTTTTTTACACTATCATTTTACCATATATTTTAATTTTTTCATACAAAAAAGAAGAGCCGCCATCTCTGGCAGCCCTCCCCCGTTTTGTTTAAGCTATTTCCAGCATTCCTAGAATTTATTAGTATAATACTTTCAATCCTAATCCTGCTCTGAAGTTGTGTCCTTTTGAGTCGTATCCTGTGTTTACGTTGAATCCGAATCTTCCGTTGTCTAATCCTAGTTTCAAGTCTGACTTGAAGTTTCCTCTCTTGTCTTCCTTGTCCCCTCTGATTCCGAAGTAGTCTGTCCATGCTCCTACGATTCTTGCTTCGTTTTCAACATCGTAAAGTTTTCCGATTTCGTTTTCATACGCAAATCCTAAGCTTGCTGTCAAGTTTGAGTTCTTGAATACTTCCTGGCTGTATCTGAAGTCGATTCCTGCGCTTGGCTTAACTGACACGTAGTCGTCGCTCTTAACGTTCAATGCCATGTCTCCATTTTCATGGATTGATGAGAATCTTCCGTATTCAGCTCTGATTCCTACATTTGGAACTATGCTGAATCCGTCATTTATTACAAATGCCTTTTCAAGTCCTGCATTAAGTCCTGCACCATAAGAATAGTAGCTTGCTTTCGCTCTGAATTCTTGATCTACTACCCAGAATCTACGTTTCATGTCATTTCTTCCAAAGAATCCGTCTCCACCTAGGCTAAGAACAAATGTTCCGTTCGCATCAAGAGGGATTGTCTTGAATACTCCAACTTTTGCCATAGCTTGGTTTTCATATGACTTAGACAAGTCTTTAAATGTATAGTAGTTGTTTACAATACCTGCAGACCATCCTGAAGCCTGACCAAGTCTTACAGTTTCGTCTTCGTGAACGAACGCAACACCTCCTGCATTGCTGTACCAGTCTGGCATTCCTGCAGTGTCTGTCTTAAATTCGTTTCTTTGTCCGAACGCCTTGAACTTGTTAGAGTCTTTAGAAACATTTCTGTCATTTCTAAGTCCATTGATTTCTCCGCCTAAAACATCTGATGTAGCCTTAATTCTTTGTTGAACTCCACCATAGATATGACCTCTCATTTGGTCAAATGCCTGAGCTAGAATATGTCCTTCTCCGTTTCCTAAACTGTTCAGCTTATTGAAGATAACTTTTTCAGCACTTTGTGGCTTAGCGATTTCATAAATGTTATCCAAGTTGTTTGTGAAGTTTACTAGAGACTTATCATTGTCATAAGCGAATGAATGATAAGGAACTTTACTCATGTATACTTCTGACAATTGGTTGTTTGCATCAAGCTTAGCTGCAACTTGCCAAGTCAAACTTGCTGACAATGGATTTACTACTGCTCCACCTGGTAAGTTAGTCAATGCATCATTGAATGGTTTTAAGATGTTACTCTTAATTACGGTACCAGTTGAATCTACAGTATCTCCAATTCTGATTGCTTTAGAGTTTGTATACAATGTTGCTTCTGGTCCAAAGTACAAGTTTACTTCTCCAAGTTTAGACAAGTTTTGCAATCCATCAATTGGGTTAGTGTATCTAACTCCTGATGTATCAACATACATTCCAATTGAAGTTATTTCTGAAAGTTGTGGCTTGTCACGTTGAGGCCATACTGGGTTACCCCATTCATCTATTGCTTTAAGATCTATTATTCTTGTTCCACCTGTTTGGATGCTGCTGTTAATTGTTATGTTGTTAGCCACATCTCCAGGATTTGCGGCATCTGTCTCTACATTAAATATTGGAGTGTCTACACCATCAACTGTTATTTTTGTCAATGGCACAATTCCAGGCATTGTTATAGTTGTTCCAACTCCTGTTGTCTTAGGATTTCCTGATGTTACATATTTAATTGAACTTTCAGTTCCTCCGTAAAGATCTCCTGAACCATCTGTATTGTTTGTCTTAACATCTATATTATCTGTTATAATTCCTTCAGATCCTGTTCCTTTAACTTCGATCTTACCGTAGTTCTTAATGTATCCTCCATTAATTGCAACTACCCCTTTAAGGTTTGAAGCATCCCCTGTAATTGTTCCATAGTTTTCACCTGTTGCACCATGGTCAAGGTACATACCAATTGATTGAGGTTTTGTTAATTCAATGTCTCCATAGTTGATTGCCTTAGATCTTGAACCTGTTGCGAACATTCCTATTCCTTGTTCTTCAGCAACTACGATTTTACCTCTATTTACAACATATCCTTCATCTTCTGTTCTCAAGAATTGACCTTTCTTGTCGTAAATGTTAATACCTGCAGCCATACCTGCTGAATACATCATGTTTACAGTATCTGACATACCTGTAGTAATTGTTCCATAGTTTGTTGAAGGTTTATCAGCATTTAATGAAACAATACCCAAGTTACCGTATCCATGATCAGGATTTCCTGCTGTCAAGTCATTTTGAGATCTTAAATCAATTGTTCCAAAGTTGTCAACGCTTCCTTTTGTATAGTAAGCAATGTTATAATCTCCATTCATTGTTACATTTGCATAAGAAGAAGCTTTTGAGTTCTTGTCTGCTGAATAGTAATACACTGCATTTCCTTGTTCTAACGGATCTTTTTCATTCTTAGGGTTTGATGGAGCTGTTGATTTAACTTGTCCACCTGCATTTTGGTTTGAACCTAATACAATTGTAGGACTGCTTGTTGGTGTCAATGAAGCAACTTTTCCTTTTGAGTCAAGAGTATAAAGACCGTCACCAATCTTAACATTTGTTGTTGCTCCGCTTCCTGGCAAGTCAGCATTTGCATTATTTTGAAGAACGATACCATAAGAGAATCTGTCAATGTCCATATCTGCACTCACTTCAACATCTCTGTTTTTACCGCTTAACAATGAATTGTCTCCAATGTAAACTCCGTATGCTGCATCAGTTTCTCTTCCTTTTAGAATATCAGTTGCAGGAGCAGTTGTTCTTGTAGTTGTAGGTGAACCTAAAACTGTGTCATTTCCAACTAACAATTTAGTTTTTTGGATTTTAACATTTCCATCTCCTGAATAGATACCGTAACTGTTCTTGTTAATAGTAATTGTACTTTGAGTTCCGTCATCTTTTCCGTAATTTTCGATATTGTATCCATAAATTCCAAATCCACCAACGTTTTTACTTGACTTAGTTCCTACTTTAATATCTCCATGGTTTACAATCCAAGTATTTTCTCTGGCATCTTTGTCATGATAGTTTGCAATAATACCTGCATTTACTTTCTTAAGATCATTTTTTTCTACATTTGAAGCATCTTCATTTAATGAGTCGCTTAATTCAATATTTCCATGATTTTCAAAGTGACCTCTATTAACTACTGCACCATAAGCTCTTACATTAGTCTTAGATTTATCTTCTTTAATGTCTCCATAGTTTTTAACATAATCAGTAGTATCTGTATTTACCAAAATACCTGCTATTCCTCTTGTAGTTCCTTTACCTGCATTAATTGTTCCTGGAGATGTTTGAGCTTTTTCTGTAGCCAATGTTAAGTTTGTATCTCCGTTATTATTGAATTTAATATCCAAATAGTTTTCAGCAGTTGTACCACCATATCTATTATTTGGATCTGTACTTCCAAAGATCATTCCAAATCCTTTTTTATCGTTATAACCTTTGTAATTGTAGTTCAATGTTTTTGGAGTTCCTAAACGGTCAGCTCTTGATGAAATAGTTGAATCATCAGTTACCCAGATTCCTGCTCCTTCGCTTCCAGTATCTACTGTAAGTCCTGTAGAATCACCTTTAAAGTTAATCTTAGCACTTTCACCATAAACACCTATACCATTTTCAAAAGTTAAGATGTCTGCAGTTTGCCCAATTCCATTATTTTTAGTATTTAGATTAATGATTCCACCTCTATATGCGGCATTAAAATCTTTATCTGTTTCTACTAATGCAATACCTACACCATGTAACGCTTTGTTTTGTTGCATAGGAGTTTTAGCTGCTCCGTTAGTTCCATAATTCAATTTAATTGCATCTGCACTAGTTGCATTTTGGTTATCATATTCTACTGTAACATCATTTGATTTTGCAAATTGTGAATCATTAACGTTTTGCATGTAGTTCTTTTGATTTACATTATTAGCATAGATTCCAACTGCCATTTCCCCTGCTACTTCTATAGTTCCATTTGCTCCGTCAGCAATATTTGTGATATTTACTTTATTTTCTCCATATCTATCTCTGTTATAGTTACTATGGTCTAAGACATCTTTAGTAGAAATTCCAACTATACCATAGTTTTCACCTTTCGGTGTAGTTTCAACTGATCTTCCAGCAGCTGCAGTTGGAGCATTTGTAATTCCTGATGTATACGCAGATTGAGTTGCTGGATCATAAAGTCCTGTAACCACGATCTTACCTTTATTTGTTAATATACTTCCATCAGTTCCGACTAAAGCATTTCCATGGTCTACATAAACTTTTCCAGAATCTTTATTTTCAATAGTTCCATAAGCAACATTAATTCCTGTAACAGCATCTGTATCGCTTCCGCCCCATATATTTACTTTACCGCTATTTTCATATCCAGATTCAGTATTTTTACTTCTTCTGTAAGTAACATTATCTTTATCCCATCTGAATAATGAATTTGCCATACTTAATCCTTGCCCAGCAAGATTTGTTCCATCTCCTGCAACTAAAGCACCTGAAGCAATAGTCACGTATTCACTTTCCATTTTAATATTGTTAAATGGATCATTAGATATTGTATTATCTACAGCTGGAGGAGTTGGTGGAGTAGCAGGAGCAGTTACAAATAAAGCTTTATTATTTTTTGTAACATTATCACTTAAATCAACATTTGTACTGATTTTAAATTTACCGTTTATAATGCTGCTATTTACTCCCATAGCTTTTGAAGTAGAATTTTTATTTGTTGTAGAACCATTATTAATAGTCATTCCACCAGCAAATTCTCCAACACCTTTTAAGAAAGTACCACCTGTTGCATCTTGGCTGGAATTCCACTCAATTTCTTTGCTAGCCTGATTAACTAATCCAAGATCAATTTCTCCATCTGCTGAACTAACAAGATTTACAGTAACATTTTTCATTCCACGGTATTTTGCTTCTTTCCAAGCAGTACCATCATTTGTGGCTTTGTTAGCTTCCTTATAGTAATCTGAATAATGTCCATTATAATCATTTCCTATAGCACTATTCCAATATCTAGTTTGTCCATGATAATATTGATCTCCAGTTAATAATATTCCATCATATAGATCGATTTTAGTTTCATCATTAAAAGTTATTCCAGCAGTATCATTTGCATTTTTTCTGTTTACATAGAAAACAGGAACATTTCTATGGTCATTTCCTGATAATCCAGTTCCACCAACATTTTCCGCAGCAGATGTTATACCTGCACCTTCAGTAGAAGTTCCAGTACTCTTACCTGAACCTGCATTATTTTTGTGAATAATATTACCGTTAAATTCTACATAACCATTATCAGTTGCATATAAAGCACCTTTTGTACCTGATACAATTAAAGCAGAAGCTCCATTTGTTGAATCTAATGTCTTAGATGTATAAATAACTTGAGAACCAGTTCCTTCAGCATAACCTCCTAAACCAAAAATTATAGATTTATCCGGTGCAGCATTTATAGGACCTTCTTTAGTTGTAGTAGCAGCAGTTGCTTTTTTAAATACGACTTTACCACCATTTTTAGCCACTCCTGCGGCATTATCATAAGCAAATTGCTTATCTGTTGTTATTCTACCTCTAGAAACTATTGAATCAGTACTAAATAAACTGTTATCTGCAGCAACTATATTTCCTTCAACAACAACGATAGATCCAGGTTCTGTTGTATCTCCACCTTTGATCATATTCTTATATGTAGTACCGTTTTCAGTATTACCATTACTTCCTTCAGCAAGTCCAATAATACTTTGCCATCCACCTGCTCTTGTTACCTTAGCGCTAATCTTACCACCTGCATCAGCATGATAAGCCACACCATGTTTAGATACCATATCTACATTACTTGAAAATTTAACTTCACTTGGTAATGTATCAAGACCATGCGTCATATTGTTTAAAAAGTTATTAGCATTACTATCAAATATTCCTTTAGCATAACCTATAGTTGTATAATCAGACAATGCATCATAAGCAACACCGTATCCCCATTTATTAGTAGTGTCAAGTAATTGTCCATCAGATATAGTACTAGCAACACCTAAAACTGAAGTATTAGTATTAGTATTAGCAACATCTACAACAGTTCCGTTATCAGCATAAACTAAAGTAGTATATTTCGCATGAGGACCTACTCCAATATTTAAATTAGTAATCTTAAGATCATTCAAAGTAACAGGAGCTGTTTGTCCAATTATATCTGTTGTAAGAGTATCTCTTTGACCACTGCTAGCATACACTCCAACATTATTTTCAGAAGTTTTTTCAGATTCTGACGTACCATTATGCAATTCATATTTTCCGATAACACCTTGCAATTCAACATTTCCATCAAAGAAACCTACATTAGGGTTGTTTGTACTAAGCCAGTTATTTGCTGAATATTGTCCATTACCTTTAGCAAAATAAGCTATCGTATTTTCATCTCCAGCAACTTCAATATGATTTAATTTTACACTAGAAGCATGTGAACTATCTCCTTGAACGTATCCTTGGTTAGCAAAAATAATATTTTTATCATATCCTAGAACATTTCCATTATTCCATGCTCCAATAATAATTCTACCATTTCCAGCAAGTGCAGTTGTAGCCATAGGAGTTTTACCATTTTCAATAGTAAGTTTATGAGCATATCCATAATTATTATAAACAACATTTTCATTTCCTATAACAGCCACATCTAAACCATTAGTAGTACCCTCTTTTCCTATGCTGACTTCTTTATTTCCTTCAGTTCCATTAGTCAGTCCACCATTAATATTAATTCCGATATTTTTGACCCCAGTTAAAGTCATTTCAACAACTTGATCGTTACTTGCAGTACCGAATTTTAAGTCTTTCTTTTCTAAACCGCTATTATTAACATCTATACCAATACTAGAACCTGAAACTGCAAAATGTGTATCACGATTATTATCTGTAGTTTTAAACACTAAATTAGCAAGATTGTGCATATTAATTATAGAAGAACTATTACCACCTGAAACACTTCCATTAAGGTTTTCTAATGTAACATTAGAGGAATCTGCAGTACCATTACCATTATAGAATAAAATTCCATTACTAGAAGTACCAGTTACTGATGTTGTGATATTAGTCAACTTATTACTGTTAGCACCATTACTAAATACCATTCCATTATTTGAACTTCCTCCTACAGTGAATGAAGAGTAATCAACATCAACAGTTGAACCAGATTGGGCATTTATTCCATTATTTGAACTTCCTCCCACAGTGAATGAAGAATTATCAACATCAACAGTTGAACCAGATTGGGCATTTATTCCGTTATTTGAACTTCCTGATATATCAAAATCAGCATCAACAGCCGATGTCCCACCTTTAGCATTTATTCCGTTATTATAACTTCCTGCTACAATAAATGATGAATTATCTGTTCCATTATTTTCAACAATCAAATTTCCACTTTCTACATAAATTCCATCATTATTTGTATTCCCGTTATCACTCCAATCTCTACTAATAATGTAATCATATCCTTTAGAAGTCAAACTACCACTTTTTAAATAAGCCCCTACATTTGATGTCCCATAAACATTAAAGTTTCCAAATAAGATTTTATTTCCTGCAGCATCTTTTATATAGTCAGATGGAAATGCACCTGAAGTTGGTATACTAGTATATCTCGTTTGATAGTCAGTTGTCAATGTAGCACTTCCTTGATTAACATAAACTCCAGCTCTACCAGTTGTACCACCATTTGTTTCGCTTGCTGAATTACCCTGTTGAGTTCCACCAGTTGAACTACCAATTTCAAATGTAACTCCATTAATATTCATAGCATTACCATCATTAAATATTAAACTTTTCAAACTAGTTCGTTGTAAAGGAGTACCTTGTTGATATCCATAAGTATTAGCATAACCTCCAAAACCATAATCATGATTTTTACTATACTCATAAGTTAAAATTTGACCGTTAATGATCATATTTCTGTATTCTGCTTCTGAATTTGACCAATATCTATTAAAACCAGATCCTTCAAACCATCCCCAGTCTTGTCTAATAGTATATTCAGGACCAAGAGTATCATCTGGTAAATTAGCATCATGAGCAATCTTATATGCAACACCACCAATATAGTCAAATCCATCAGTTCCATTATAATTTGGATTGCTTCTATAGATATAATTAACACCACCATTAGTATAAGTAGTTCCATCAGCTGCATTATCTCCTCTATATCTACCATGTTTGTAAACATGTGTACCCAAATACATATTACCATTACTAATAGAAGTAACATTACTTACATCAACATCATTAGTATAGTTAGGACTACCTAATCCACCTGTCATAGGTCGTACACCAGTTCGGCTGTGTTTATTTGTATCATTAGTCGAATAATATCCGTCTTTTTCAAAAACACCACTTGACATAGAAATAGTACTATGATTATTATTATTGTAGCGATTTCTTCCATCATAAGAAGTATATTGTAAATTAGTAGTTGTTGGGTTTGCAGGATCGAATGTAGCTTTAGTTGTACTAAATTCATAAGGCTTGTAGTATCCTGAATTTGGTGTTATTGCTTTTGGACTAAATGTAGGTGCAGTTGGTAAAGTCATCGCATCTAACTTAGTAACTTCCGCTGGAGTATAAGGCTTATGCACATTAGCTGGATTAATAGTAAGTGCATCAGGCTCCTGATTTCTTGGAATGTTCAAGTTAGTTGCCCCATATAAATGTTTATCCTTATCAAACACATACTTAGTCAAGTCATTGTCTCTTCTATAGTATTCAAGGTATTTTCCACCTCTACCTCTGTAAGTAGTCCCCCAGTCATTGTTGGTAAATCCTGTTCCGAACTGGAATGATGCCCATGGGCTCTTTATTACCTGATCCCCTTGTTTCAAAAGCTGAACAAGTTCGCTTTGGGCTCCTTTTAGTGATTTTTCGTTTTCTTTTCTTGCACGCATGAATGATTGCCGCAGATCAGTTATTGCGTCATAAGTCTGTGCAGTGATTTCCTGCTGTTCGCTTGCCACGTCAGCATGAAGCTTTGGCGCAATTGTTAAAAGTCCTGTTATCAAGAAAGAGATAAGCAGGCTGTCAGAATAATGTACATCTTTACATCTTTTTACAAACGATCGCAAGTCCTTTGCAATCTGTCGCAGATTATTACTCATTTTTTCCTCCTAAAATTTGTAAATTTACAGCCGCCCATAAAAGCCAAGTTCCAATTAGTCACCCTGACAAAGGTTGCTTCCCCTTGCCGACAAAGCAAGATTTCTTGCCGCAAGTTCTTAATTTTCACGGTTTCCAGCCTTCACAGCCGCCTATTTTTTAATTTAGACATCCTTCAAGATGCCTAAAAAGTATCAGAATAGCCTTATTTTTCAAAAAACCTTTCAAACACCCTCAACAAAGTCCAGCAAATCCTGGTGGGAATGGGGGCGGATGAGGGGGAGTCCTTAAGGGGGGCCATAGAGGACTTTCATAGTGATAATTATTAACCCACCATTAAAGCAAAAATGATGGATTTAGTGATTTGATAGTGATTTCAAAGTGAAAATCTCCCTATACTTCCCTAAATTCTCCAACCTTAAACAGTAAATCCTAATAAGATACCAAGCCAAATATCCAGTTCCTCCACCAAAAGCCGTCAGCCGCTTCCAGTTTCCAGCCATCTATTTCCCTGATCCTTATAAATTCCTGTCCAAGCCCTTATCCATACCAATTCCGTCCCAAAACCTGCCCGAACTCCGTATTCAACGCATGAAATCAATATTAAACACAACAGATTTAATAGCTCAACTTTACAAAACTTATTTTCTCTCAACCTTTACCTTTTTTTCTATTTATAAATTATTAAACCCATATCTTTTTAAAAGACTATTGATATATTCTTAGTATACCCTATCAAAAAAGATAAGTCAAGTTTTTTTCAACATTTCGCCCTCTTTTTAATCGTTTTTTAAAAATTTCCTAATCATTTTTCCCTTTAACATCCCCCATATTTTCCCTATATTTCCCTTATATTTCTAAAAATTTCCCTCTAAAAAATTTTTTATTTTTATTAATAATCTTTGTATCTACAATTATTCAAAAAAATTTCATTTGACATTCCCATAAAATATGATATAATAAAACTACCTTAAAACCCTAAGGGTATTAATGTTATAAATTTGTAAAAAATGTTGACAAATTAAGCTAGTTTTTTCTAGCTTTTTTTGTTATAATAAAACAGAGTTCAACAACTCAACAAATTTATAACAGGAGGTTTAGAGCCGTGTCAAATGAGGATCTTATCAGACTTATCATTGTTCTATACATCGTTTATAGAATAACTAAATAGTCTGGCAAAACCGAATTTCACCTCTACCTCTGCCCTTAGGGGCTTTTTTTATAATAATATAAGTATAATTTGCCGTCGGAGCGTTTTTATGTGCTAGCAAAACTGTCTAAGCGTAAGCGAGTTTTTTGCCAGTACGTAAAAATGTCGTAGACTAGCCGGGGATGCAAGGGGGATGGCGACTGTTCCCCCTTGCACTTTTTAAAATAAA
>ERZ772948.853-NODE-853-length-19304-cov-4.289937_pt1 | contig 19304 bp, 9 predicted proteins | sample MGYA00511945_ERZ772948 | MGnify/ENA primary metagenome ERZ772948 (study PRJEB29015, sample SAMEA2737927) | human oral metagenome | biome: human oral; feature: human-associated habitat; material: dental | place: China | collected 2141 ... | reverse complement strand
CCACGGGTGCGACGATCGTCCTGGTGCTCATCGCCTTCTTCGCCCTCGCCTGGGTGTTCGCTCCCCGCCACGGCGCGCTCGCCCGGGCACGGGCCGCGAGGCGGGGAGTGCCCCGGGGGGTGTCCGCTGTCCGCAGTTGACGGGGGCGGTGGCGGAAAGGGTCTGCTGGTGGTGTCCTTGCTGGTGAGTGTCTTCGGCGGAGGGTTGTCCCTCGTTGGCGGGGGCGCTCTCCGTAGCCATAGGTGGACGGTTCCCTGGGCCCGGGGCGTGAGGCGGGACTGGCTGGCCGGTTGTTGAGTGTGCTGTTGGTGGGTAGTGCCTCGCTGACGAGTGCCCTCGTTGGTGGCGCCCCTTGAGGGTGAACACCGTCTCGTACGCAGGTCGCGAGGTGGGGCTTGCTGGTTGCTGAGTGCGCTGTTGGCGTTGTGGTGGTGCTGTTGCTGCTGACGAGCGATTGTGTGAACTCATCGCCCAACGGAATCTCGTGGCGTCGACTCGGCGAGGCGTGAAAACGCCCGTTGTTTCACGTGAAACAACGGGCGTTCTGCGGAGACGGCATGTTTCACGTGAAACAATCGGCGTTGATGTCAAGCCTGATCCCTTGTGCGTCGTTGCGCACGGCGCCACTCTCTATTTGAGTGCCCTTTTTCGCGCGCGATGGTGTAGATGTGCTTTCGCCTGTCTTTGCTCCTGGTCTCAATGTCCGTGGGCTTTATTATCTTCTTCCCGAAGAAAACGCTAGCCGTGGCTCCCACTATTAGTGGCAATGTGTACTCGAAGATGACCGTGAGTAGGCTCTCTTGCGCAAGCTCAACGAATTTGTTGAGTCCTGGGCATCCGTCATTCCAGTAGAAGTAGGCAAGGCATCCGAATCCAAGAAGGACGAAAACGAATGCTACCAACGCTGATCTCATGCGGCTGTAGCGCTCAGTTGCCATCACCCTTCGGGCGAGGGCGTCCTCCTCAGCAAGACCGTCAAGACTGAGTGAGTACAGTGTTTGATCGCCAATGTACTGGTGTTGACTAATGGTGTTTCCGTCGCCAATACCGCTGATGTTCTGCTGGTTCATGGGGCGCCTCCACTGGTTGGCCCACCGCCCTACACGATGTGCCTAACTCGATGATAACAGCGCTCACACGCGCCTAGGAGTCCTACTCCGTTCGTTGCGCGTTGAAGGTGAAGCCCTTGGTCCTGCGCAGCTCCATGAGGTCGTAACGCGGATCGAACCTCGACAGCGCTTGGAACCGCTCGTACACGTCCAGGCCGCGACCCAGGTCGATGACCCAGCCGGTGTCCGTTTTGATGACGCGGTCGTGGATGTCGGCGGCGAACTCGTAGTCGATCTCGACGCCGAAATGGCCCCACGTCTGGCAGAGGTCGTTGAGCAGTTGCGTCTGCTCAGTGGCTTTGTCGGGCTCTGCCCGACCGGTGGCGAGGTGGACGTGAGGGGGTGCCGCCAGGCCGACGGCCTGGACCAGGTGGATCAGGATGTCGTGGATGTTCGCTATCTGGTGGCGCACCCGCAAGTACGGGTCGACGATGGTGATCTCGTGGGCGTCCACCAGGTAGGGGAGCAGCATCTTGGGCAGGGACACCCCTATCCGCGCCTCGACCTCCTCGCGTTTGGGGACTGCGCGAGAACGCAGGGCGCCGAGGCGGTCGGCTGGTCTGGGAGCAGTCTCCTGCGCCGCACCGCCCACCGGGGGCTGGGGATGAGCCCCTCTCGCGGCGGGCGGCTCGCCTGCGGGGCGGTCGTCGTCCGCGGTGAAGTACTCGGGGTAGTCGATCTCCTCCTGCGTGCGGATGGCGCGCTCGCCACCGGATGCCGACACCGTGTAGAGGAAGTGTGAGCCGGACTCCCGCATGGTCTCATCGAGGCGGATGATCTGGTCCTTCACGCGTTTGCGCCCCTCCATGGCCAGGCGCAGCAGCGACTCCAACTCGGCGGGCGTGCCGTCCCGGTCGGGGTGGATGAGTTTGACGAGGCCGGAGAAGGTCTTGCGGACGGCGTCGCGGTCGCGGGTCGACATGTGGGAGTCCAACTCGAAGTGGCCCGAGAGGTCCCCGGAGAAGTCGAGGGTGCGCAGGTGCCGGAGCGCCTCGGCCAGGTAGTCGACGATGAAGCCGTAGCCGGAGGTGAACAGCTCGGGCCGGATCACGTCGACCTCCCATCCGGGCAGGTAGTAGTGGATGCGGTCCATGTACGCCGTGTCGTGGTAGGCGTCGGGCAGCGCCTCGAACAAGTCGGAGGTGGCCAGCATGGCGGGCACGGTGCGCATGGTGTTGCCGACGAAGACCATGGACGCCTGCGCTGTCGTGGGGCTGTCGCCCCTCGAGAAGGACTTGTTCGCCAGGTAGTTCTTCATCGTGTCGACCAGGTTCTGCTCAACGCGCTTGCGCCCGGCGAACTCGTCGAAGGCGACGACGTCCCAGAATCCGACGAGGCCGATCCGGTGGGTCGCGTTGTTGACGAAGAGTTTCGCCAGGGTGACCTCGCCGCCGGACACCAGGATCCCGTGGGGTGAGAACTCGGAGTAGATGTGCGACTTCCCGGTGCCCTTGGGGCCGAGCTCCACCAGGTTGTAGTTGCGCTCCACGTAGGGGACCAGGCGCAGGACTTGGAGCATTTTGGCGCGCTCGGAGAGCTTCGAGGGGTCCAGGCCCACGGATGCGACCAGCAGGTCGATCCACTCCTGCGTCGTGAAGTGGCCCCGGGCGTCGGCGTACTCCTCGAAGGAGAACCGGGGCAGCTGGATCGCCTGCAGGCGCGAGACGTTCCACGGGGCGGTCTTGGCGCCCTCCAGGGCGGGGAAGTACGACATGTCGGCCATGCACCACACACCACCGGTGAGCAGGCGGTCGTTGTCGCGGACAGTCTGGTCGGAGACCAGGGCGTTGGCCACCCCGAGGTTCTCGAAGGACGCCACGTAGCGGTCGTTCGCCTCGTCCAGGGAAACGGAGACCTTGTCGATGATCCGGTAACCGCCCTGCTCGCGTATCCGGGATTTGATGAGTTCTGATTCGCCGCGGTTCACGTAGTGGGCGGCCAGGATCTTACGCACGGATTCGACGCCGGAGCGGATCTCCTCCTCGTTCGTCGTCGCGCAGTACTGTGCGAGCAGGAACTCCAGGACGTAGGAGGGGACGACGGCGTTTCCCTTGACCTGGTGCACCAGGTCCTTGCGGACGATGTACCCGGCGAAGGCGTTGGAGGCCTTCGCCTCGACGGGCGTGAGTTCGCGTGTCATAGGGTGAATCCTCCTAGTCCGCCGAAACCGGTGTCCCGGACTTCCAACTCCAGTGACGCGACGGGGGCGTCCGATGCGCGCATTCCGTTGACGACCTTGTGTGCGGCCAGCAGTACCGTCTTTCCCGCGTACTCCTGCAGGATCCCGTCCAACAGGATGAGTTCAACGGTTCTGGCGCGGTCAAGGCGCGTGGCCTCAACTGAGTCCAGGGTGAGGCGCTCCACGTTCGACAGGGCATCGCCGGTGGTGGCGTCGATGATGCCGACCGTGATCTCAATGGGGCGGATGCGCTCGGCGATGGGGTCCTTCTGGATGACTTTCGGGGTGATGCGGGTCATGCTGATCCGCGATGTGGAGTAGGAGAGCTCGACCTCGACATCACGGGCTTTGAGTCCGGCGGTTGTGTTGACCTCGATGACGGGGACACTGATCTCCTGCAGGCTGGCGCCGCCGTGGACGAACTGGTCGCCCCGTCCCTGAATGCGGCTCCTGCGCATCCCGAAGGGCAGCGCGACATCCGGTCCCGAGGCGAGTCCGACATCGGCGGCGGGGAACACGGCGAAGTCGTCGCTGCTCTCCATGGCGTCGCCCAACTGGTAGCGGCGTTTCTTGAGGAGGATCTTCTCGGCGTGGGGCGCGGTCCCCTGCTTGGCGGTTGTGTCGTCGGGCAGGGGGCGGGCCTGGTACAGGAAACCGTGGTCAGCGGTGATGAGGATCCGGTGGAAGTCCGCGGAGCGCAGGCGCGTGACCAGCTTAGCGAGATCCTTGAGTGCCTTCTCGACCGCTTCGGGCGTTCTGCTCTCGGAGGCCGCGTGGTCGCCGACGGCGTCGATGTGATCATGGTAGACGTAGATCGCTGCCATGCCCTTGCCCAGGGCGCGTAGGTCGTCCCTGGTCATTCCTGCGATCGTCTGGTATGTGTGCGCGGTGATCCGGTCGCCGCTGGCGGCCCGCAGCACTGCGTCGCGCGCGGCCAGGCCACCCGTGGGCTCGCCGTCGGCCCGCACCTCCAACGCATCGGCCCGCACGTTGGTGCTGAGACTGCGGTTGGGCAGCAGTGCGGCCATGCCCAGCGCGGTCACGGACGGCAGCAGCGTGTACCACGGGGTGATTTCGACGGTGGCGCCCCCGAGGGCGATGAGTCTTTCGGCCAGTTCGGCCCCCGCCTCGTACCTGAGCGCGTCGGAGACGATGACCGCGGTTTTCTTCGCGTTGCGGACCATGAGGTCGTAGAAGTCGGATTGCCGGCCCGGGTTCGACGAGGCGTGGGCGGGAATGCGCCACGTGGGGAGCGCGCGGACCGCCGCGTCCCACCGGGCGGACAGGGGCCGCAGGAAGTCGTGGAGGTAGATGGTCTCGACAGCCGCGTCGAGCTCTCCGAAGACGTCGGGGTCCCCGGCGGCGCGCGAGGCGTGGACGTATTGGCGGTACGCCTGGTCCACCTGCCACAGGCCGTTTGCAGCGTCGGTGTAGAGGGCGAATCCCTCACCCGCGGTGCGGAACGCGGCGTCCCGGTGGGTGTGGATCAGGTGGAGGAACCGGCCGCTGGCCTCGGCGGCCTCCCAGGCGCTGGCGGATTCCTCCTTCCAGAGCGAGGAGGCGCGTCTGCTCCTCTGCGTGCGCACGTCGGCCGCATTGGCGCGCCCGTCGATCAGGGAGGCGACAGCGCGGCGGATCAGCTGGTCGTCGACGCCCGGGGTGACCAGGTCCCGCTCCAGGTCAGCGGAGTCGAGGCTGGGGAGTTCTTCGGCCAGGCCGAGGTCGTCGCTGATGCGCCTCGCCCAGACTTTGACGGCGTCCTGGTTCTTGACGCCGCCCATCCAGGTGGCGAAGTCGCGTTGCGCCGAGGCGAGGGCGGGGTCCCAGCCCCGGCGCTGTTCGATGAAGAGCCATGTCATGAGGTTGTTGAGCTCTGGGTCCCCCTGGTACTTCCAGATGGAGCGCGTCCCTTCCCAGAAGAAGTCGGCGAGCCCCCATTTGAGTTTGCTGATCTTAGCCTGTTCGCGCGCGTCGGAGTTGGCCAGTTCGACGAAGATCGAGGAGAAGGAGTGGTCGTGGATGTCCAGCAGGACGGCGCTCATGACGGCCAGCAGCTTGTTCTTGTCGTTGATCTGGATTTTGCGGTCTTTGATGCGGCGGACGCGCTCACGGGTGAAGAAGCCGTCGTACTCACGAAGGATGGGCGTCAGGTCGTCGTCCAGGGCCAGTTCGCGGGCCAGCATCGACGAGGCGTCGGCGGAGAACGCGGGGTACCCGCAGCGGATGTCGGCCAGCAGGTCCGTGTCCAGTGGGGGCAGGCCGCCGGGACGGTAGAGGATGAACGCGTTTTTCGGTTGGTCGTGGAGGATTCGGAGTTTGGTGGCGAACTCGTTGTGGTCGACGGTGATGAGCTGTGCGTCCGGCACCAGGGCGGCGACCTCGTCGACCTGGTCGGTGTACTCGCGGCTCTGGTCGAGCCAGGTGACCAGGCGCGCGCGCGTCAGCAGTTCGCGCAGGCCGTCGGCCAATGCGGAGGCGTCGATTCCACTCATGGCCTTATTGTCGCACCTCCGGCACGGCACCGGTGGAGAGGCGGGCGCGCAGCGTGGTGCCGTGATGGCCCGCGCGAGAAGGGAACGCTGACCATCCCGCGCACTGGACGCCGCGCGGGGTTGTTCGTGTCACCAGCGGTCCTGATCGTCCCAGGGCATTCTCCGCTGGTCCATCGATTGAAACACCTCTGACATCGGGAAACCGCCTTCAATATTCGCGCGGATGCGGGGGTCGGTGGATTCTGAGAGCAGGGTGCCCGTGGATCCGCCTGCTCCCGGTTCCAGGAGCAGGACTTGATCGGGGCGGATGAGTTCGTTGACGAGGATTTCGGGGGAGTGGGTTGTGAAAACCATTTGCACGCCAGCGTCGGCCGCGACTGCCGCGAAGAAGTCCGGCATCGAGCGGACCACTGAGGCTTGCATGTGCAGTTCGGGTGTTTCGATGAGGACCAGCGATGCGTCTTTCGGCAGCGTCGCTAGTTCGAGGAGGATTCCGAGGAGGCGCAGTGTTCCTTCGGAGAAGCGCATGTGGGTGCAGGCGCCCGGTTTCTGGGGGTCGTCGCTGTAGAAGATGATGTCGTCGTTCTCACCGATGCGCACGTGGCTCAGATAGGGGACTTCGGGGACTATAGCGGCCAGGACCGGTCGGATGCGCGCGATCGCCCGCTCCAGGACCGTGTTGGGCAGCGAGGCGGCGTGCCGCGTGAAGCCAGTGCCGCACTCGTCGTAGGGCCCCTGTTCGAGCATCTTCACCGGGTTCGGGTGGATGTAGTGGATGCCCGTGAAGTAGGCGCGGATGCTCTGGGATCCTGCATACTCGGCGCGGTCAGTGGAGAGATCGAGCTCGTAGGTTCTCCGTTCTGGGCCCGCTTCGAAGGAGAACGCGAGGCGGGCCGGACCTGTTCCGTTGGCCCCGTTGGAAAGGGCGTGTATCCCGCCACGTCGCTCCACTGCTTCGCGCAGACCCGTCTTGGCCACGTCGGAGATGAAGCGCAGAACGTCGAGCAGGCTGGACTTGCCAGACGCATTGGGGCCGACGACGAAAAGGCGCGTGTTCAGGTCGAACTCGATGTGGGCGAAGTTGCGCCAGTTCCACAGCTCCACGTGCGCAAGTTTCATAAACACCCCTTCTAGTCGGTATCGTTTACGTTCAGGTTAGCGTGGCTGTTATGTCTCATAAGTCAAGCTCGAGTAATTCCGCTATACTCGTTGAGGTCCCCTGCTTCCGCACGGGAAATCACAGCAGAGGGTTCCTCAAGGATTGCCTCGATGGATACAATGTCTACAGCTTCCATTAGGGCCCTATCGACTCTATGGAGCCACTCAAATCTCCATGGATTGTGCAGATAGTCCCGTCTGACGGCAATGCAATTACAAAGCGATTCTTCAAACTGAACGTCCAAAGTGTCGCGCCATGATATGCGCTGGAGCCAAATCTCGAATAGTCCGCGATTCGGCACGGTTCTGCACCTCTTGATCACGCGCCGAAGTATGGACTCCTTATCCGCGTCGTTTTCGAACTGCAGCAATTGGCTAATTATTGCGCATCCCATCGGGTAGCAACGAGGGTTTCTCGCCATTAAGTCCGCAATCTGCGATATAAGTACAACATTGTGGTGTGGCCTGCTGCTGATTCGTTCGACTCTCCCGTATAAGGAACTCAGCTCACGAGACAAGGTGCCCGATTGTGGGAACTCGCGAGAAAATGCTTCTAACACAAGAAGTCGCTTGTGCAGTGCCCTTGGTCTGGATCCTGTTCTTAGCCAATTGACTTTATCTTTCTTCACTGAAGATAGGACAACGTCATCTGTGAGAAGGGTCTTCGATGCGCCGAGTTTGAAGTTGAGGTCTGCGAGGATCTGCATGAGGCTCAGTAGCAGCTCCTGGCACATCTCGCGTGTACTAGCGAAAATACGGTAGTCATCCCTGTAGCGAAGTATCTTAAAGCTCTTCCAGTTCGGGTGTTGTTCGTGCACTCGTTCTGAAAGAAGGGAATCTGCGTATCCTAAGACTATCTCGGCTAGGAAGTCAGAGAGCATCGAGCCCTGAGGTATTCCGTTAGTCTGTCCGGAAGACATGTCTTGAAGGCGCGCATCGATCTGATTGCCCAGTAGAGTCTTGTCGCGTTGTTTTTTCTTGGCGATCACCTTACCGTGTAATGCCCAGGCTATTGTGTGAGTATAAAGAGAGCCGTAACAGTCGGATATGTCGGTTTGAATCTGAACAGGGTACTCTAGCGCTAGTTCCACAGATCTTTGTTCGAAGTTATTCCACCAATTGATAATTGACTTCTTCTGTGCGGACTTAATGTGCCCCGGAAGCATGCTGCAACACTCTATGCGCCCATCTTTGCGAAACGTCTCGAAACGTTCGCATATTCTAGTCCAATTATCGGATTCGGTGATTTTGTACACAAGATCAGTGTACAAAACCGGGTTTATGATTTCAAAGGGTCGCCAACTGATCTGCCCGTCTTTATTGCTAAATATCTTATAGTTTACTCCATCGTATATGCTGCGCAGTTCTTGTGCGTCTGTAGGGCAGCTTATGTTCTTTCTTATGGCTTTCGGGGTGATTCGACGATCCCACCACTTGCCTTGAATGCTGCGTGCGGCTTCTAAGATTTCCTTGAAGCTGAAATAGTGAGGGAGTGGTATTGTGCAGTAGGCTTTTGGGTCCATCAGCAGATCACGCGCAGATGCTGCGTTCAAGTCCAGTATTGTCGTTGCAGCTCTGTGAGTCATGACTCTCTCTCATGTAATGCTCGTATACGCTGACTACTTCTGCGTGGACCACCAGATGTTGCCCTTGCGCTCCTCCTTGCGCATCCACGTCAGGTCGGTGGACCGCACATCGAGTGCCGGGGAGGCCAGGTCATCGAGGTCCTCGCGCATCCCGTAGGCCAGCTTGAGGCGGTTGACGCGCACCCCGTCGTCCAGGTCGAGGACGATGCGGCGCTGCGAGAGCGGGTAGAGCGTGGAGTCGATGTACCCCTGCACGTCGTGCAATTGGGCGCTCAGCTTCTCCCGTTTGCCCAGCGCGCGGGTCCGCTCGGCGCCGCCCATGTCCGGCAGGTGCCGGTCGATGGCCTGGATCTGGTCGGTGAGTTTCGCGACGACTTCGGAGGCATACCCGGTGAGCACGTGCCCCACAGTGTCAGGAGTGTAGCGGTGCAGGTACATGAGGGCCTTGAAAGCGCCTTTAGGCGACGAGAACATCCAGTAGACCGGGCGGTTGGAGTAGGCCTGCTCGTGGTCCTTGAGGAAACCGCTCTTCATGTACTTGAGCAGTGCTGCCCGCGAGTCCACCACTGGCCTGGGCGGCCGGAAATCCGCGCCGCTCGACGCTGGTTTCACGGCCAGGCAGCGCGCCAGGAAGTCGAGGTTCTGCCCGAGGCTGTCCGCACCCAGTAGTGCGCTCAGCGCATCAGCGAGGCGCAAGTCCGCATTGTCGTGGAAGAGCGAGTCGGTGATCGGGATGATCCCATCGGCATCTGGCATGAACGAGGCGGTGGGCACCCGCGCCTGGAAATCATCGAGCGTGGAGCCCTGGTCCGCAAGGATCAAGCCGGGCGCGTCGAGGCTGTAGCGGCCCATAATGACGCCGATCAACCAGGAGACCAGTTCCTTCGCGCTGCGCTGGTAGTGCAGCCACCGGTACTCCTCCTCGCCGCGCTCGGCTCCTTTCGAGGGAGCGAATGCGAATCGTGGATTGTAGGTCAGTGACACGCGGGACAGGGGCACGTCGATCGCGATTTCGCCCTCTAGGCCGTACACACCGGCCCAGAAGCGGTTGTTCTCGCTCTCCAGGCGCTGGGCCTCCCGGGCGGTGCTTACGCTGCGCTCGTACCAGGCGGCGAAAAGCTCCTCCAACAGGGATGAATCGCCCAACAAATAGGGCGGGCGCTGGAAGTCCCACGAGGTCTCGCCCGCGTCCCAATCGTCTCGGAAGATCTCAATCAAGCGTTCAATGGGCGTCGGGTCAAAACTCTCGGGCTCAATCCACGGTATTGACGCGATTTGTCCGACGTTGAAATGAGTGCCAGGAGCAATAGCCTCTAGTATTTTGGTCACAACGGCGGAGTTTGCAAATGACATTATGGCCGGGTGATGTTCTGTATCAGAGAACAGTGCCTGTCCCACATGACTAAATATAAAACTCTCGTTGTAGAGACGGAAGGATGGGGCGCCACTTGAAACGTTAGACCACGAGACGCACGACTTGAAGTAGCAGTCTATGTTCTGGGGGCGCGAGCGTTGTTTTCCGGTATGCAGATCGCGGTATTCTTGGATATCATGGCCGTCATCCTCCCAATTGACGAGGTAGTCCTGATTGCCCCACCACTTACGGAAGGACCCTCCCTTGTTGTGCGGGAACCATCGCGCACCGGAGGCGTCGGCGTCCTCGCTGCTGGTCGCCGTCAGGTAGGATCGGGATGCGCTGACCTCGAACCACTGGCGCAGGAACCGCTCGTTATCGGCGGTCGCGAGTCCCTGTCTGAGCCGCGCAACCTCAGCCAGCGGTGTTCCCTTTTCGAAGGCCGCGAGCATGCCCTCGCTGGCCCAGTAGACGATAGGGTGCCCCGGAATCCTCCCGAAGCTCTTCTGAGGTGTTTCGTACTTTCCGTAATCAGAATCAAGGTACAGTCTTTCAATCTCGACAACGGAACGGACTTCCACGTGACGAGTGAACAGACGTCTGAACACTGAAATGTGATTGTCCTCTGGTTCTTGATTCGTGAATGTGAACGCGACAGAACCAAAGTCTGATCCGAAGAGCCCTCTGCCAAGGTGGATCATAGTGTCCAGTGTTTGTGAGTCGAGTATTCCGGTTCGGAATTTCTCGAACGACAAAATCGACATCCAGTTCGGAAGCGTGACCATCCCCCATGCCCCGCCCGTGATGATCAAAGTACGTGCGCGTTGCATAAAGCCCGCAAGAAGATCATCTTTCGCGGTTTTGTAAAATTGATTCATAAAGGTCTTGAGCGGTGGCGCGAAGCGCGATGCACCCAGGTACGGCGGGTTCGCCACCATCGTCGTGTAGCGGGAGTCCTCCAGGACCCGGCAGATCCCGGCCGCTTCGCGCCACTGCTGCGCATCGGCGGAACCGAGCTGCACGTCGCGCCGCCCCTCCTCGATACTGAGGGCGACGGCCTCGAAGACCTCGGCGGTCCCAGCGGGCACACGGATGAGGGAGCCGAAGGTGTCGGCATTGCGCAGGTCCTCGATGACGCGGTTGACCTCCAGCCCCACCGACGCGCGCTCGCTATCCTCGCTCGCGAAGGCGCCGCGGACAGCCTGTGCGATCTCGGTGGGGGAGAGGTCCTCCAAGACGACCGAGTGGACGTGGGTGATGCGCGGTCGCCCAGCACCCGGTCCCGCGGCCTTGCGGTCCTGCTCGCGCAGTTTGCGCTCCAGGAAACCCGGGTCGTGCTCCACGGCCTTCATCATGAGGGCGAAGGACGCCAACTGGACAGCCCGGGAGTCGATCTCCGCGCCGAACAGGTTGTTGTCCAGAATGGCCGCTGCGATCCGCCGCCTCGGGTACCCCGCCTCCACGTACATCTGCCACAGGACGTCGAAAGCGTAGGTGAGCATGTGCCCCGACCCGCACGCCGGATCGATGACGCGGAAGTCCTTCGGGTCCCCGATCCCCAATCCCTGGTCCTCCTGACCCGGCACGGGGGCCACCAGGTAGTCGAAGCGGTCGCGCAGGGACGAGTCCGGGTGGGCGCGCAGCCACTGCGCCCCCACCGTGTTCTCCACCAAGTACCGCACGATCCAGTGCGGCGTGAACAACTGGGTGACCGGGGCCAGCTCCTTGCTGGTGATCTTCACCTTCGCGTCGTTGATCTGCTGCTTGCGCTCCGCGATGTAGAACTGGTAGAGCCAACCGATCACCTCCACGCTGGGGCCGCCCGACTCGCCCACAGCGATGCCCTCCACGATGTCCGCCCGCACACTCGATGCCGACAGCAGGTCGCTGGGCGGCACCAGGTTCGTCCAATGGTCCCCGGCGGGGAACATATCCGGTATCAGCGGGTGCCACAGGTCGAAGTAGGCGCTCAGCAGCACCACGTACGCCTCCACGTCCCGGTTCTCGAAGAGCAGGCGCCCGACCCGCTGCGCCACGCCCGGACGTCCGTCCGCGCCCGGACCGGCGGGAGCGCGATCAATGCGGGGATCGAAAGCGCCGACACGCGCCTGCGACAGGCACTCGGGCTCGGAGGAGGCGCCGGTGGGCGTCACCACCATGTGCGTCCCCGACACACCGACGGCGTCCATGTACCGAAGCGCCGTCAAACGGTTGAACCACGAGTACGCCGCCTCCCGCGCCGCGTCCTCGACGCCGCCGTGGTGGGCCACCGCCTGTTCGATCCGCCTGCGGTCCTCCGCCTCGGTCAAAGGATCGTCCAGCAGCCGCTGGATCGCCCCCGTCGCCTGGCCGATGAGGCGCGCGCGCGACTTCGTCGCCAACGACTCCAGCGCATTGATATTGATGTTCATCTCGTTCCTCAGCGTCGGATGATATTGCCGTTCGAAACGGCCCTGTGCAAAGCGGAGCGCAGCTCCTCGACGTAGGCGTCCACGTCGCCGGGAGTGCGTATCGTCGTGCGGCACAGGTCGCGGGCGAGCGCGGAGAGCTGGACGACCTGGGGCGGTGCCGCGCGCCCGCCGGGCGCCTCATCTAAGTGGCCGTGCCCCTCGTCGACCTGCTCGCGCGACGCGATCAGCCGGGCGAACAACTCCGCGGACAGCGCATCCGCTTTCTGTGCGGCGATCACGATCGCCCCCGGGTCGGTCATTCCCTTGATCGAGGCGCACTCGGCGTCGATCCGGCTCAGCGCCTCCTCGCGGGCAGTCGGGTCCGCCTGCCCGAACTCGTCGGACGCGGTGACCTCGGCGCGCACCCCCTCGAACGCGCGCAGTGCCTCCGAGCGCCGCTCCTCGACGAAAACACGGCGCGCTCGGTCCACCCGCTCCCGCAGAGGAGCCACCTCGTTCGTGCGGTTGTACAGGTGCTCGTCGCTGACCAGGGCCCGCAGTCCCTCAATGGCGCGCCGCCCGTCCTCGCCCACGCCATCCCCGTAGGCGGCCAAGGAGTCGGCCGCGCGCACGGCGTCCTCGACGGCGGGCATGTGGCGCGTGAGGAACTCCTGGAGCGGCTGCAGGAAGTCGGAACGGATCTCCACCACGTCGTCGAACACCGCCTGAACACCGGGCGCCAAGTACGCCTCCGCGCCCAGCGGCCCGGCGCCGACCGCCTCCAACGCGGCCTCCGCCTCGTCGATCTCCCCGCCGAAGTCGAACGGCGTACGACGCGCCCGGTCCAGGACCGCGCGCCACCCCTGCACAGCGTTGTCGACGGCGACGGCCCGCGCGTTGTCGTCGTCCAAGCGCCCGTCGGACAGGACGAACTCCTTCGCGAAAGCGCGGAAACGCGCCAACGCCCGCTGGTCCACCTGCCTCTTCGGCTCCAGGAGGATGCGGGAGCGCTCCTGGGAGACGCGCAACCCCGACGACAACTCCGTGCGCGTCAATGGGCGTTCGTTGAGTTTGGCGTCCACAAGGCCGCGGCGGATCGCTGTCGCCACGATCGCGAGCACCGCGTTCTGCCCCCACCCGAAGGGGGCGGCGCGGAAGTGGTCCACGGCGTCCCGCACGAAAACGCTGCGCCCCTCGAGCTCGCGCGACTGCTTCACCCACTGCGCGAACTGGTCCGCCAGAGGGTTCGCCGCCTGCAGGCCCCCCTCGGGCAGCAGCCCCTCGTCCTCGTCGCGCAAGAACCGGTCGACGTCGCCCTCCTTCAACTTCGCCAAAGGCAGGGCGTCCCCCATCCGGTGGTAGACCCGCCCCACCACCACGCCCATTCCCTTGTTCACCGCTTCGGCGGGCGGCATTGAGGCCGGGACCTCCACCTCGGAGCCGTCGGTGAAGAACCGCGCGCCCTTGAAAGACATCCTCACCGCGGCCTTGATCCGCTCGTCGCGCTCGTTGTTCTGCTCGCCGTAGGTCTGGATCAACCGCTTGCGCCCGCTCGGCGCCGAGGAGCCAGTGGCCCCGCGCACGTACCTCTCGGTCCGCAGGTACATGTAGACCTCTTCAACGGTCTCATCGCTCAACGCCAGCACCACCGTCAGCGTGTCCTGCCCGCCCGTCGAGCGGATGCGCGCCGCCTCCGCGTCGACTTGCGACAACGGGGTCACGCAATTGAGGACGAGGGACTCCGTGGAAGCGGGCCTCATACAGTCCATGATCGTTGTGATCCGCAGGTCCAGGTCCGTGTCCGGGTGCCGGTACGAGGCGGCCGCATTGCCCAGGACCGCGCGCACCGACCGCATCAGGTGGCCCGTCACCTCGCCCTCCGACACGGACATCCGGCCGATCTGCTGCTTGACCTCCTTCTCCTCGTCAGTCATGTACGTGTACGTGCCCTCAGGGAGCTTCTGCACGAAGTACTGGCCGACCAGGGCGTCCAACGACCGCTTGACGCGGGCCTCCAGGGCGGTCGCGTCCTGCCCCAGGTCGCGGCGCAGCAGCACCACCAGGTTCGACGGCGCGCACGGGAAGTCCTTCACGTAGCGAGCCAGCAGCAGGGCCTTCAGAACGGAAATGGTGAAGGGGTCGGAGGTCAGCGAGTTCGCCTGCGCGCGGTGCAGGTTCTCCTTCACATCCGACTTCAGCATCGCGGCGATGCCGTCGTAGAACTGGTCGAAGGACGCGATGGTCCCGATCGGGCGCTCCTGCAGGTCCTGCGCGATCTGCTGGCACACCCCCAGCAGTGAGCGCGCCCCCACCGACGAGTGCCGGCCCGTGAACAGCCCCGACTCGGACATGCCGATCATCGTCTGCGAGAACATGTCGAACTGGTAGTCCACGAACGGGTACTTCGCGATGAACGCCTCCTCGTCCGCGTAGTTCGAATACGCCTTCTGCCACGCCGGGAACGTGAACATCGAGGCGAAACCCGCGCCGGAGCGCGACCACTGCCCCTCCAACACGGCGCGCCCCGCATCGCTCTTGGCCAGAAGGCGCCGCGCGATCACCTGCTCGACCTCCTGGGTCGACAAGTTGATCTGCGTGGTGAAACGCCCCTGGATCTTCGAGAAATCGTTCCCCTGCCGCTCCCCGAGGCCGCCGATGACGTCATCGAGCTTCTCCTGCGAGGTGACGAACACCCACGCCCGTCCTGAGCACTTCGTGAACAACTGCTCGGTGATGGTCTGCAGGTTCAGCATCAGGTGGGTGTTGCGGCCGATGAACTGGCCGACCTCGTCGATGAAGAAACCGATCCGCGCGCCCGGCTCCCGGGAATCCAGCCAGTGGGCGACCTCGTCGGCGAAGGCCTCCGCTGAACGGTTCAACGACGCCCGGTAGGACGCGATGGGCTTGTCCACCTCGATGCCGACCCCGGCCAGCGCCCTCGCCGTCGGCGCCTCGGCGAACACGGTTCCCGCGCGGCGATCCTCCCACTCCCCGCCCGCGACCGCGCGGAAGCACTCCTTGAACTGGTCGAACAGGCCACGGTCCACTAAGTCCCGCTCGAAGGCCCCCACGCCCAGATCCGCCGTGTAAAGGCCCCGTGCCTCGAAGAACGCGCGGTAGAAGACCTCGATCATCGCCTCGGGGCGCGACGTCGCCTTGTCGTCCTTCGCGTCGATGTTGAACAGCATCGACAGCGCCGGGATCTGCTGGCTGCGCCCGATCCCGGCGATCAGCATCTCATGGCCGCGGGCCTTCTGCGTGAAAACCTCCGCGACCTGCTGGCGCGTCATCTCCCCCGAGCCGCGGACATCGCCCAGCAGGTACGACATCATTTTCAGCATATGGGACTTGCCCGAGCCGAAGAACCCCGAGATCCACACGCCGTTCGACTGGGGCCGGGGGGCGTTCCACTCGTCCAGGATCCGGTCCAGGCCCGCGCGGATCTCCGAGGTCATCACGTACTCGTCGACCTCGGAGCGGATGTGGGCGGACTCGTCCGCCTTGATCACCCCGTCGATCGTGCGGTTGATGTCCTTGGCGTAAATGCCCGTCATGTCCATTGGCTACTCCCCGGTCCTCTCGGTCGCGCCGCCAGCGCCATCAAGAGCATAACGCTGATCCAGAAGGTCGAAAGCGCGGTAGTAGTTGTCCTCGCCCACCCGGTCGAAGAGCACCAGCGACGACGCCCGCTCCGGCGACTGGTTGTAACTGCCGGGGAAAGCCAGCACCAACGGCCTGCGCGAGGCCAAGGGCTGCAGGCAGTTGAGCAGCCTGTGCGCCCTCACGAGGGGGAACAGGTGGTGGACCCCCGTCACCAGAACGGCGCGCGCATCCGCGTCGCGCGCGATCTCGCGGTCGATGGCCGGTGCCAGGAGGTCCTCCGGGTCGATCAAACCCTTCAGGCCGTCGCGGAAATCCTGTTCGGGCATGCTCCCCTCGGCCTCGATGATCGTCTCCAAGTAGCCCGACTCCCTCCATAGGCGGTGGGCCAGGTCGAACACGTCCACCACAGTCAGCGGGTAGTGCTGGCGCACCCGGGACGTGAGGCGGCGGACCGCCTTGTCCACGCCCGGCTCCCACTCGGGCCGGTAGCGCAGCACGAAATACGGGACCTCGTTGCCCAGGCCCTCCATCTCGATGAAGCGCTCGGAGGTCATCACCTGGTAGGCGATGTCGAAGGTGTCGTCCAATGACCGCGCGTAGGTCCGCCTCATCCTGATCGCCTCATCCTGTAATGCTCCAATGCCTCGCCCTCCAACACGTCGAATTGCGCCTGTGGAACCGGGAAGGCCTCCCGCAGCGGCCACCCCCAGGGCTCCGGCGCCCCGTTCACCAGCCTCGCCACCGACGGGGGGACAAGCAGGGGCAGGGGAGCGCCCGCCCCGTCGATGAAACCCGCCTCCCGCAAGCAACGCAGGAACACGCTGCGCTGTCTTTTACGGTTCGCCGCCGACAGGGCCGCCAGGCTCGGCTCTGTGAGGGCTTTGAGCCGCCAGAACTCGTCGAAGTCCGCTACGCGGAACGGCTGCTCCGCCAGCACCAGCGCTTCCCACACCGCGTCGCGCGCGCAGTCGGCGAACAGGCGCGCCTCGCTGACGATGGCCAGCCACAGCAGCAACTCGAAACCGGGCCGCGCCTGGGCGACGTGCGCGAGCGCGTCCGGGCCGAGGTGCGAGAGGTGGCGCGTCGTCGTGGTGGCCAGGCGCCTGCGGTTCTGGGAGGACTGGGTGCGCGTGAGGTTGTCGGCCACCAGGCGGTCGTTGACCGCGCGCACCGGCATCCCGTCCGCCAGGAGCCCCGCCGCCTCAACGGTCCCCGGATTGACCAGGCCGCCCACGGTTTGCGCGGAGGAGTAGGCGGGCAGCATCGTCGGCGTCATCTCCTCGGCTGTAGATAGGTACCTATCTATAGTACGGGGCTCGTGGTGTCGCCGGGGGCCAACTGGGGCGTGTCTTTACTCGGGAACCTGCGCCTCCCGCCACGCCTGCTGGGAGGGGCACGGGCGGGAGGCCGCCCATCCACTCGGTGTTGCCCTTGTGCCCGACGGGGCGACGATGACGACGCGCGTGGGCGCCAGGCGGTGGTTCGCCCTGCGAAGGGTGTGCTCCGCGGGGGGCGCGCTGGAGCGTGCTTTGTGGGGCGATGAGGGTGGCGCATACGGGGGTCGTGCGCGTGGGCATGGTGGCAGTGGGCAGAGTGGTCCAAAATGCGTCTGGGTTTCGCCGCGTCTGGGCGGCACTGCGGCGGGTTGATCCAAAATCCGTCTGAGTTAGACGGTTTTGACCGGATCTGAGCGGATTCGGGCAGACTCAGACGCTTTTTGGACCACACGCCCGACAGGCCCCGATTTCCGCCCGCGACTCAGACGCATTTTGGACCACTGAACGGACCGCCGAGCCGCGGACAGCGATCACCACGGGGTCAGGCGGTGGCGCGCTCCGTGCGGCGCGCCCCTGCGCCCTTGAACGCGGAGGGCACGTCGAGCGCCATCAACATCGGCGTAAAATGTTAAATGAGATGGGCGTAAAATGTAAGCTGATATCAGCGTAAAATGTACAATCTCAGCATGCGAGGGGAGCGGGAATGCCTACGAACACGCGGAATCTGCGGCCTGACGGCTACCGGGCCCGCATTGTCGATGCGCGCGTGGAGAAGATGCTCCGGGCCTTCGGCGGTGTAGAGATCACGGGGCCGAAGTGGTGCGGGAAGACTTGGACGGCACTCGCCCACTCCCGCAGCGTCGACACGCTCATGGATCCCGCAACCCTCGCCGCCGCGCGCACCGACCCGGCACTTGTGCTCGAGGGCGCCGAACCCCACCTCGTCGACGAGTGGCAGGAGGTCCCCCAGATCTGGGACGCCTCGAGGAACCGGATCGACACGAACGCGAACAGGCGCGGCCAACTCATCCTCACGGGATCCTCCGCCCCGAAGGACACGGAGGCCATCCGCCACAGCGGCACCGGACGCATCGCGCGCGTGCGGATGAGGCCGATGGCGCTGAGCGAATCCGGTGACAGCGGGGGAGGGGTGAGCTTCTCGCGCCTCTTCGATGCCGGTTTCGAGGCAGGAGCGCGCCGCCCCACGAGCATCGCCGACATCGCGCGGTGGTGCTGCCGAGGGGGATGGCCCTCATTGATCGGGCTCGATGACGAGTTCGCCCTGGAAACACCCGCCGAGTACATCCGCAACGTCAATGAGGTCAACGTCCCACGGCTGGGGAAATCCCAGGCGACCTCACTCGCCCTCATGCGCGCCCTGGCGTTCAACCTCGGGCAGGCGCCGACCCACAGGACCCTCGCCTCGGACATGGGGGAGGATGGGGATCCGGGCCCCGCCCGTCAAACGGTCACCTCCTACCTGGAGATGCTCGAGGACCTGTACATCATCGAGGGCCTGCCCGGTTGGTCGCCGCAGCCCCGGGGCAAGAACAGGATCCGGGTCAAACCCAAGCGCTACTTCGTCGACCCCTCGCTGCCCGCAGCATTGATCGGGACCGATCCGGTGGCGCTGCTCCGTGACACCCAGACGCTCGGGGGGCTCTTCGAGACCCTCTGTTTCAGGGATCTGAGCGTGTACCTCTCCGCGATGCCGGGCGCGGCGAACCGGATCCACTACTACCGCGACGAGAAAGGGCTGGAGGTCGACTTCGTCGTCGAGCTCTCCGACGGCAGGTGGGGGGCGTTCGAGGCGAAACTCTCCGACGCGAAAGCGGATGACGCGGCCGCCGACAGGCTCATGGCCTTCCGCCAGAAGACCACGCGCAACCCGCTGGCGCAGACGCGTCCCCCGGAGTTCCTCGCCCTCCTGGTCGGCAAGGGCGACATCGCGTACAGGCGCTCCGACGGCGTGCTCGTCATCCCCGTGGCGGCGCTCGAGGCGTGAGTGCGGCCCCTGTTCGTCCGCCAGTGCGCGCCAGACAAGCGCACCACAGTGGGGGCGTGAGCCGCTCCCCGGCCCCCGCCTCGTCCACTGGTAGTGGCCTGCGGCCAGCGCCCGAGGCGGGGGAGGGGAGGAGGCTCCCCGGGCCAGTGCG
>ERZ772948.851-NODE-851-length-19336-cov-4.569836_pt1 | contig 19336 bp, 18 predicted proteins | sample MGYA00511945_ERZ772948 | MGnify/ENA primary metagenome ERZ772948 (study PRJEB29015, sample SAMEA2737927) | human oral metagenome | biome: human oral; feature: human-associated habitat; material: dental | place: China | collected 2141 ... | reverse complement strand
CAAGTCTGATGATAATGAATGGGCGACCATCCATATGCTGGATACGGCAGATGTAATTGTGAAGAAAATAAAGAAGGCAGTCACCGATTCAATGGCGCATGTCCACTATGACAAGGCGAATCAGCCCGGTGTTTCCAATCTGATGAGTATCCATTCGGCTATTTCCGGAAAGACTTTTGAAGAAATATTAAAGGAGTATGCTAAAAATTCTGATAATATTTCTGAAAAATCTTCATCTATAATCAGAAATATACAAGATACTATTAAAAATTTTAATAATTTTGATATATCATAGGAGCTATCATAATAGTTCCTATTTTTTTGTAAAAAAATTAAACAAACTTTTAGCTAATTTTTAAAGTCTAAGGTGAATAATTAATCTAAAAATTGTAATAATAGACTTAATATGTTATAATTTTTTTGAACAAATTTTTGAGGAGAGTAAGGTGAAAAAAATTTATATCAATCTTTTGAAGTCTTTGTTATATATAGCTTTCATTATCACAACAAAGTTTAAAAAACAAAAATTGAATGATTATTTTTCAAGAAAATTTTTAGAAATAAATAATGATTATGTATTGAAAAGGATAAAAAAGAAATTAAATGGTAAAATTTTGATACTTTTACCTCATTGTATCCAACTCTATGATTGTGAATATAAAATAACATCTGATATCAATAATTGTAGAGTTTGTGGAAAATGTGTAGTCTATAATTTTGTGGATATACAAAATAAATATCAAAATATAGAAGTAAAAATAGCAACTGGTGGGACACTTGCAAGAAAGTACGTTAAAGAGATAAGACCTAGTTTGATAATTGCAGTGGCTTGTAAAAGAGATTTAATAAGTGGAATAAAGGATGCAGAACCATTTTTAGTTTATGGAGTATTTAATAAAATTAAAAATGAGCCTTGTATTAACACAACAGTTGTGATGGATGATATTTATAAAATTTTAGATGAAATAAATTTATAGGAGAGGTGTTATGAGAAAATATTTAGTAATATCACTTTTAGCTAGTTACAGTATAGTTTTTGCAGGAGAAGCAGAAGACTTTAAAGCAGTTGATAATTTGTATAAGGAAAGAAACTTTAAAGCTGCTTTGGTTGAGTCAGAAAAATTTTTACAAAAATATCCTGAATCAAAACATCAAAAAAGTATGAGAGATAAGGTTGCAAAAATTTACTTTTTAGAAAAAAATTATAAAAAAGCAGAAGAAATATTTAAAAAATTATTTACAATGGAAGAAAAACAATCTCAAAAAGATGAGTATGCTTCTTATTTAGCAAGAGCTAATGCACTACTAAATAACCCAGATGCAGCTATGTTTTATGTGAAAGAAATTAAAGATAAAAAAACATTCCAAAAAACATTTTTTGCAGTAGCACAAAACTTTTTAGCAAAAGAAAACAATGAGGCTGCCCAAAAAGCATATAAAGAAATCATTGATAATAAATATGAAAATTATAAGGAATCTATGATGGGCTTAGGTATAGTGTACTATAATTTAAAAGATTATGATAAAGCAATATATTGGTTATCTGAATATTCAAAGGAAATGCCTAAAGAAAATAAAGAAATGGTTTCATATTTAAGAGCTTCAGCACTTTATAGAAAAGGAAATACAGATGATGCTATAAGTCGTTTTGAAGAATTAGCAAATGTAGAACCTTCAACTGAATATTCAAGAAAGGCAGCACTATATCTAATAGAAATTTATAGTAATAGAAAAGATGAAGGAAAAGTGACTTTTTATTTGAATAAAATAAAAGGTACAAAAGAATATAATACTGCAATGACTATGATAGGTGACTTATATGTAACAAAGGAAAATTATAATAAGGCCTTAGATTATTATAGTCAAAGTAATGATAAAAATAACCCAAAACTTATCTATGGTGAGGCATATTCACTATATAAAAATGGTAAATATGAAGAAGCTTTGAAAAAATTCCAATCATTAAAAAATAGTGATTATTATAATCAATCAATTTATCATATATTTGCAATAAATTATAAATTAAAGAATTTTGATGAAATTATAAGAGATAGAGAAATTATAAGAAAAGTTGTTGTTAGCCAAGTTGATACAGATAACATCATTAGAATAATTGCAAACTCTGCATATCAAGTTGGTAACTATAAGTTAGCAAAAGATTATTATGGTAGACTTTTTGCAGTTTCACCAGATAAAGAAAATCTATTTAGAGTAATACTTTTAGATAGCCAAATGCTAGATATGGAAGATTTAAGAATTAGATTTAATCAATATAATGAGCTGTATTCTAATGATACAGAGTTTAAAAAAGATGTATACTTATATACAGGAGATGCTTATTATAAAGCTGGAGACCCTGAAAGAGCAGAACAAATTTATAAAACTTATTTAAATCAATATACAAATACAGAAGTTATATCAAGTTTAATGTCAACATTATTAGAACAAAAGAAATATGATGAAATGGAACAATATCTATCACTTGTACAAGATGAAAGTAGTGTAAACTATTTAAAAGGTATAGCTGCTATGGGACTTGGAAAATATGATGAAGCAGAAGCAGAATTTCAAAAGGTTCTAGCAAGTGGAGATCAAAGTTTGAGTACAAAGGTTTATCTAAATAGAGTTAGAAACTACTTCTTGGCAGAAAGATATAATGAAGCTGTTCAAGCGGGGGAACAATATTTATCTAAGTTAAGTCCAGATAAAGAAAAAGCTATATATAGCGAAATGCTTGATAAAATAGGATTGAGTTATTTCAGACTTGGAAAATATGATCAAGCAAGGTCTTATTATTCCAAAATAGCTAGTATGAAAGGTTATGAAGTCTATGGTAAATTCCAAATAGCTGACAGTTACTATAATGAACAAAATTATGAAAAAGCAGGAAGTTTATATAAAGAAGTGTATAATCAATTTGGTGAAACTTTCTATGGAGAACAAGCATATTATAAATATATAATGACACTTAGCTTAACAGGAAACACTGATGCTTTTGAAAGAGAAAAGAATAACTTTATGAAAGTATATCCAAATAGTAACTTAAGAGGAACAATCACAAATCTTACTACAAATATGTATATAGAAAGTGGAGATACTGATAAAGCAATAGAATCTTTAAATACTTCAAATTCAAATACTGATGATGTTGCTGTTAAGGAAACTAATACTACTAAAATAATAACTTTAAAATTACAAAAGAAGGACTATAAAGATATAGAAAAATATATAGCAGAATTACCAACAGAAGAAGAGAGAGCTTACTATTCAGCACAATATTATGCTGCTAAAAAAGATCCAAAAGCAGTAAAAGAATATGAAACATTATTACAATATGATAAATATAAGGCTTATGCTTCAAAAGGTTTAGGAGATTATTACTTTGATAAGAAAGATTTATCAAAGGCTAAAAAATATTATGGAACTTATGTTGACATAAATAAAAATCCTGATGAATACATCTTATATAGATTAGGACAAGCTAATGAAAAAGAAAATAACTTAAAAATGGCTTTAACTGATTATAAGGCAGTATATTCTAAAAATGGTAAACTTGCAAATGATGCTATGTTAAGAGCAGCAGAAATCTATGATAAACAAGAAAATGTAGTAGAGGCTGAAAAGTTATTTACAAAATTATATGCAGTAAAAAATAATAAAGATTTAAAAGCCTACTCTATTGAAAAATTAATTTACTATAAACTTGTAAAAGAAAATACAAAAGAAGCTAAAAAGTTATATGATGAACTTAGAAAATTAGATGCTAAAAGAGCAGAAAAATTTAAGGCATACTTTTAGAATGTAAAAGGAGGAAGTGGATAAAATGAGTAAAAAATTGTTAGCATTATTTTTAGTATTAGGACTAATGGCTTATGCAGAAGATACAGAAACAGTAGCTAGTGATACAACTGCAACTGAAAGTTCAGCAGAAGAAAATGTTGCTACTACTGAGCTTACTAAACAAGTAACTAGTGAAAATAATCAACAATTAGATGTAAAAGAAATAGATACAGAAGATTTAATACTTCAAAATCAAAACTTGGAATCATCTTCTGTAAATATAACAGGAGAAAATCTAAAAGAAAATGGAGACAAAGTAAAAGTTAACCAAGAAAACTCTGCTACCTTAGAAGAAGAGTTATCAAGAGGAGTAGAGAAAAAAGGATTCTTTAGAAGAGTTTTAGATAAATTATTTGGTTAATATTATATAATTTATGAAAGGAAGAAATAAGAATGCAAATACTTAAAGCAGGTGGAATATTAATGTATTTTATTCTCTTTATGGGAATAATAGGACTTTATGCAGTATTAGAAAGATTTTCATATTTTCTAATAAGAGAGAGAAATAATTTCTCTAAATTACCTTCAGATGTAAGACAACTTATAAATGAAGGTAAAATAAAAGAAGCAATAGTTACTTTAAATTCTAATAAATCATCAACTTCATTAGTTTTAAAAGAAATATTGATCTATGGATATAAAGAAAATAAGGAAACTTTATCTGCACTTGAAGAAAAAGGAAAAGAAAAAGCAATAGAACAAATAAAATCATTGGAAAGAAATATGTGGCTTCTTTCATTGGCTGCTAATGCTTCTCCTTTATTAGGATTATTGGGAACAGTTACTGGTATGATAACAGCATTTAATTCAATAGCATTGAATGGAACAGGAGATGCTGGAGTTTTGGCAAAAGGTATATCAGAAGCCCTATACACAACAGCAGGAGGACTTATTGTAGCTATACCTTGTATGATATTTTATAATTATTTTAATAAAAAAATTGATTTAATAGTGAGTGATATAGAAAAAACTTGTACAGAGTTGTTGAACCATTTCAGAGAGTAGGTGTGAGTAAATGAAATTAGAAAGAATAAAAAGAAGAAGTGGTGGAACACTAGTTTTAGAAATTACACCACTTATAGATGTAGTTTTTCTTTTACTTATTTTCTTTATGTTAGCAACAAGTTTTGATGAAAGATCAGCTTTTAAAATAGATTTACCTAAATCTACTGCTGCAAAAACAAAAAGTACATTAAAAGAAGTACAAGTTTTAGTTGATAAGGACAGAAATGTATATGTAAGATATACAGATAATTCTGGAAAATCTCAAAATGAGAAGTTAGATTTAGCAAGTTTTGTTTCAGTTGTATCTGAAAAATTGAATAATTCTGAAAGTAAGGATGTAATAATTTCAGCTGATAAAGATATTGATTATGGATTCATTGTTGAAATAATGAGTTTACTAAAAGAATCAGGAGCAAGTGCTATAAATATAGATACTGCAATCAAAAGTAGGTGATAAAAATGAAGAAAAATGACTATATTTGTTTATTTTTATCAATAGTTATAAATATAGGTATAGTATTTGCTTTGACAGTATTCTCAACAGATGAAACAATAGAAACAGATGAAATTAAAATAGGTTTGGTAGCAGTTGAATCTAATGCTACTACAAAGTTTAAAGGCGAAAAGAATGTAGATGCTAAAAAACAAAATTTAGAAGCAGATAGTATAGAGAAAAAAGCTGAAGAAGAAAAGAAACAGGAAGAAAAGCCTGTGGAGAAACCAGAAGAAAAACCAGTTGAAAAACCTGAAAAAGAAAAACCAGAAAAAAAAGTAGTAGAAGATAAAAAAGCTGAAAAAACAGTTCAAGTTGAAGAGAAACCTAAGACAGCTCCTAAAAAAGAAAAACCTTCATTAGCAGATTTGAAGAAACAAATATCTGATTCACAACCTAAAACTTCAAATGGAGGATTTAGTCCAACTGCTGACCCAGATGGAGAAGAGGTTGTAGATAGAGTTTTACAAAATGTAACATATTCAAATGGTCTAGTATCAGGAAGTAAAATGGGAAATTCAGAAGGTGGACTTTTAGTTGATTGGCATGATGGAAATAGAGCACCAGAATTCCCTCAATCTGCAAGAGCTTCAGGAAAACATGGTAAATTAAAGATTAAATTAAAAGTTGATAAAGCTGGAAATGTTTTATCTTATGTTATAGTAGAAGGAAGTGGAGTACCAGAAATAGATGCCTCTGTTGAAAGAGTTGTAGGAAGTTGGAGGGTAAAGCTTCTAAAAAAAGGTAAGCCTGTAAATGGAACATTTTATCTAAATTATAATTTTAATTTTAAATAAGAAACTGGAGGGGTAATATGTTGTTATTAGGTTTTCGTCTTGACAATGACTTAAAATTAGAATTTGAAAATAATTTTGAAAATGATTTAGTATTTGTAGAAAATATTATGTCTTTTATGGAAGCTATAAAAAGTAGAAAATATGAGGCAATAGTTATAGATGAAAGAAATTCCAAAGAAGAAGCACTTATCAATTTAATTTTAAAAGTTACAGAGGTTCAAAAAAAGGCAGTTATAATTATTTTAGGTGAAACTTCAAATTGGAGAATTATTGCAGGAAGTATAAAAGCTGGAGCTTATGATTATATATTAAAACCAGAGTTACCTAGAACTATTGTAAAAATTGTAGAAAAGTCAGTAAAAGATTACAAAGGTTTAGTAGAAAGAGTTGATAAAACTAAGAGCACAGGGGAAAAGTTAATAGGTAGAAGTAAACTTATGATAGACCTTTATAAAGTTATAGGAAAGGTTGCAAATAACTCTGCACCAGTTTTAGTGACAGGAGAAAGAGGAACAGGAAAAACAAGTGTTGCAAAAGCAATACATCAATTTAGCAATGTCCATGATAAACCTCTTATAAGTATAAATTGTAATTCATATAGAGCAAATTTATTAGAAAGAAAATTATTTGGTTATGAAAAGGGTTCATTTGAAGGAGCTGCATTCAGCCAATATGGTGAATTAGAAAAAGCAGAAGGAGGAATACTCCATCTAGCAAATATAGAATCTTTAAGCCTAGATATGCAATCTAAAATATTATTTTTATTGGAAGAAAATAAATTTTTGAGATTAGGTGGAATGGAGCCAATAAATGCTTTTGTAAGAATAATAGCCTCTACAAGTGTGAACTTAGAAGAACTTATTGAAAAAGGTTTATTTATAGATGAACTTTATAGAAAATTAAAAGTTTTAGAAATAGATATTCCCACTTTAAAAGAAAGAAAAGAAGATATACCTTTTATAATAGATCACTATATGGCAGAATGTAATCAAGAAATGAATAAGAATATTAAAGGTGTAACTAAGGTAGCATTAAAAAAGATAATGAGATATGATTGGCCAGGTAATGTAAATGAACTAAAAAATGCTATAAAATATGCAGTTGCAATGTGTAGGGGCTCTAGTATCTTAATAGAAGATTTGCCTCCTAATGTTGTTGGAGAAAAGATTTTAAATGGAAAAGAAGAATCTAAGGCTGTATCTATTGAGAATCTTGTTAAAAATGAAATAAATCAATTAAGAAGTAAAAATAAGAAAAGAGACTATTATTTTGAAATAATATCAAAAATTGAAAAAGAAATTATTAAACAAGTACTTGAGATTACTAATGGTAAAAAAGTAGAAACAGCTGAAATTTTAGGTATTACAAGAAATACTTTAAGAACAAAAATGAATTATTATGATTTGGAGTAAAAAATGCATATTACACTTTATAGAAAATATAGACCAAGTAGTTTTTCAGAGGTATCTGGTGAAAATGAGATAGTAAAGAGTTTAAAGTTATCTTTAAAAAATAAGTCTATGGCACATGCATATCTTTTTTCAGGTCCAAGAGGTGTAGGTAAAACAACTATTGCAAGGCTTATTGCAAAAGGTGTAAATTGTCTTAACTTAAAGGAAAATGGAGAGCCTTGTAATGAATGTAAAAATTGTAAGGCAATAAATGAAGGAAGATTTTCTGATTTGATAGAAATAGATGCTGCTTCTAATAGAAGTATTGATGAAATAAGAAGTTTAAAAGAAAAAATTAATTATCAACCTGTTGAAGGATTAAAAAAGGTATATATAATAGATGAAGCACATATGCTTACAAAAGAAGCCTTTAATGCTCTTTTAAAAACTTTGGAAGAGCCCCCTTCACATGTTATATTTATACTTGCAACAACTGAACTAGATAAAATATTACCAACTATAATTTCACGTTGTCAAAGATATGATTTTAAACCTCTTGATTTAGAAGAAATGAAGTCAGGGTTAGAACACATATTAAAAGAAGAAAAATTGTCTATGACTGATGATGTTTATCCAGTTATTTATGAAAATGCTTCTGGAAGTATGAGAGATTCAATTTCTATTTTGGAAAGACTTATAGTTACTGCAAATGGTAAAGAAATAAATTTAAAAATTGCAGAAGATACCTTAGGGATAACACCAAGTTCAAGAATAAAAATATTTTTAAATAAGCTGTTAAATGAAAATGAATATGATATAATAAATGAACTTGAAAATTTAGCAAATGATTCTTTTGATATAGAATTATTTTTTAAAGATCTAGCAAAATATTGTAAAAATTCTATTCTAAAAAAAGAAATAGATATAGATAAAGGTTTAAAAATAATTTCAACTATATATGATGTGATAGGAAAATTTAAGTTTGAAGATGATAAAAAACTTGTAGGCTATGTGATAGTTGCAGAAATTTTATCTAATACCAAGCAAACAGTTGTAAAAGTTGTAACTACAGCTCAAACAAATGTAAATCCTCCTACTTCATCAACAGAAGAAAAACCAAAAGATAAAGAAAAAGTAAATATAAAATTAACAATTTCAGATGTAAAAAATAATTGGAACTCTATTCTTGCAGAAGCAAATAATAAAAGATTTTCATATAAGGCTTTTTTAATGGGAGCTAATCCTGTGAGAATAGAAGATAATAATCTTTATATAAATTATGATAAAAAATATTCATTTGCAAAAGATTTAATGGAAACTCCTGAATATAGTCAAGAGTTTACTAAAATAGTTAAGAGTTTCTTTAATGAAGATAATCTAGAAATTAAGTATGAAGTTGTAGGACAAAAAAAAGAAGAAGAAAATAAAAACTCTGAATTTTTTCAAAAAATAGAGAATTATTTTAAAGGAGAAAATTAGTTAAGGGGGAGGATATGGCAATAGTAAGTATACTAATGTCAGCAGGAACAATAATAATGTATTTTTTCTTATCCTTATTTATACCTTTTTTAACTTATCTTATTCCATATTATAAGATAACGAAGGTAAATCTATATAAGAAAAAATATTCATTAGCAATAAATATAGTAGTAAGCTTGATTTTATATGTTATAAGTCCAAGTTTTTTAATATATTATTTGATATTTCCATATACAATGGAATTTACATTTTATTTATTTAATAAATTAACAAGAAGAATACAAGTCTATAATAGAATAGTTATCATGTCAATAATACCAACTATTTTAATACTTATATATCTTTATATAAATAGAGTGGAAATAATAAATATCATAAATCTATTACCACAATTAGAAGAATTTAAAAAATTAGGAGCAGAAAATATATATAGATTTCAAGAAACTATGATATATATAAGTCAAAATATAGTTTCACAAGTTTTTAAATATGTATTTTTGGCAACATTTTTCCTATTTTTGACTTTAATACCAGGAACATATAAATTATGGAAACTTTCTTGTTACTGGATAGTACCATATATTTTGATATTGTGGAGTCAAAGATTTTTAAATATATCTCATAATATATTTTGGGAAAATAATATACTTGAGATAATAAAATATATATTTGTTTGGTATGGAATAAAAAATCTTTATGTTTTAATAGAAAAAATAGGTGTAAAATCAAATATACTAAAACATGGGATAAGTATACTTTTTGGTTTAAGTTATCCTATGGTAGTATTTGTAATAGGAGCATTAGCAAGTTTTGAATTTATAGAAGTAAAAGAAATAAGAATGTAATGGGAGGTTAATTGAAATGGCAAAAATACAAGTAATACTTTTAGAGGATGTTGCAGGACAAGGAAGAAAAGGGGAGATAGTGACAGTATCTGATGGTTATGCTCATAACTTTCTTTTAAAAGGAAAAAAAGGAGTTTTAGCTACTCCTGAAGAATTACAAAAAATAGAAAATAGAAAGAAAAAAGAAGCTAAAAAACATGAAGAAGAAAGAAATAAATCTTTAGAATTAAAAAAATTATTAGAAAGCAAAGTTTTAAATATTCCAGTTAAAGCAGGAGAAAATGGAAAATTATTTGGAGCTATTACAAGTAAGGAAATAGCAACTCAAATAAAAGATGAATTAGGTTTAGATATAGATAAGAAAAAAATTGAAGCAAATATTAAAAATCTAGGACCTGATGAAATTCATATAAAATTATTCACTGATGTTAAAGCAGTTATGAAAGTAAATGTAATAGCTAAATAGGTGGAGGAGAAATGGACTTTGAAAGTTTAAAAAAAATTCCTCATAGTCTGGAAGCAGAGAGGGCATTGATAGGTGGAATCTTCTATAATCAAGATTTATTTGATGAAATTAGAGATATTGTTAATGCAGAAGATTTCTATAAAGTAGAACATTCCTCTATTTATAGTGCAATAGAAAAAGTTTATTCTGAAAATAAAGGGATAGATGGAATTTTAATAGAGGAAGAAATAAAAAAAAGTAATTCAAAAAATAAAGAAGAAATATTAGAAATATTAAGTGATATTTTAGATGAAATTACAAGTTCATACAATCTTTTAGAATATGCAAATCTAATTAAAGAAAAAGCTATGTTAAGAAGACTAGGGAATGTAGGAGCAGAAATAACTCAACTTGCCTATAATGATGTTAGAGTAGCAGAAGAAATTATAGATGAAGCAGAAGCTATGGTTTTAAATTTATCAAAAAATATTTTAAAAAATAGTATTGTTGATATGAAAACTGCTGGTGTTGCAGAAATAATGAGAATGGAAAGAGTCAGTGAAAATAGAGGCAAGACTTTGGGTATCCCAACAGGTTTTATTGACTTGGATAGAATGACAAGTGGGCTTAATAATTCAGATTTAATAATTTTAGCAGCAAGACCAGCTATGGGAAAAACTGCTTTTGCTTTAAATTTAGCTTTAAATGCAGGAAAAGAAAAAAAGAATGTGTTAGTATTCAGTCTCGAAATGCCAGTTCAACAATTATATCAAAGACTTTTGTCAATTGAATCAGGTATTTCACAAAATAAATTAAAGAATGCTTATCTTGAAGAACAAGATTGGGAAAAATTAACAATAGCAACAGGAATTTTATCTAATTCAAATATATTTGTTGCCGATTTACCTCATACAAATGTTTTGGAAATTAGATCCTATGCTAGAAAAATGAAAAGCCAAAACCAATTAGATTTAATTATAATAGACTATTTACAATTAATAAATGGTTCTGGTAGAGGTGGTTCTGAATTCAATAGACAACAAGAAATTTCAGATATATCAAGAGCACTGAAAGGACTTGCCAGAGAGTTAGATGTACCAGTTATTGCACTTTCACAATTATCAAGAGCAGTTGAAAGTAGAGTAGATAAAAGACCTATGCTTTCAGATTTGAGAGAATCTGGAGCAATAGAACAAGATGCTGATATAGTTGCTTTTCTTTATAGAGAAGAATACTATATACCAGAAACAGAAAATAAAGGAATTACAGAATTGATTATAGGAAAACACAGAAATGGGGCTACTGGAACAGTAAAGCTTAATTTCTTAAGTGAATTTACAAAATTTACAAATTATACAGATGAAGTAAAATAATAAATTAGTATAAATTTTAGAAGGGATGATATTTTGAAAAAGGTAGAATTACTAGCACCTGCTGGGAATATGGAAAAATTTAAGATGGCATTACATTATGGAGCAGATGCTGTATTTATGGGTGGAAAAATGTTTAACTTAAGAGCAGGGAGCAATAACTTCTCTGATGAAGAATTAGAAGAAGCAGTAGCTTATGCTCATGAAAGAGGGAAAAGAGTTTATGTAACTCTTAATATAATTCCACACAATGATGAATTAGAAGCTTTACCTGAATATGTAAAGTTTTTAGAAAAAGTAGGAGTAGATGGGGTTATTGTTGCTGACTTAGGAGTGTTTCAAGTTGTAAAAGAAAACTCTGATTTGAATATTAGTATCAGTACACAAGCAAGTAACACAAACTGGAGATCAGTTAAAATGTGGAAGGATATGGGAGCAAAAAGAGTTGTTCTTGCAAGAGAAATTTCTTTAGAAAATATAAAGGAAATTAGAGAAAAAGTTCCTGATATAGAATTAGAAGTTTTTGTACACGGAGCTATGTGTATGGCAATTTCTGGAAGATGTCTATTAAGTAACTATATGACTGGTAGAGATGCAAACAGAGGAGATTGTGCTCAAGCTTGTAGATGGAAATATTCATTAGTAGAAGAAACAAGACCTGGTGAAACTATGCCAGTATATGAAGATGAACATGGAACATATATTTTTAACTCAAAAGATTTATGCACTATTGAGATGATAGATAAAATCTTAGATGCAGGAGTAGATTCACTTAAAATTGAAGGTAGAATGAAAGGGATTTATTATGTATCTAACTGTGTAAAAGTATATAAGGATGCTTTAAATTCTTATTACAGTGGAAATTATGAATATAATCCTGAATGGAGAAATGAACTTGAATCTATTTCAAATAGATCATATACAGAAGGTTTCTACCATGGAAAAGCAGGTAAAGAATCTTTAAACTATAATAATAGAAATTCTTATAGTCAAACACATAAATTAGTTGCTAAAATAGAGAAAAAATTAAGTGATAATGAATATCTAGTAGCAATTAGAAATAAATTATTTGTTGGGCAAGAAGTTCAAATTGTTAGTCCAGAAATAAAAGTTAGAGATTTCATAATGCCTGAAATGATTTTATTAGATAAAATGGGTAGAGAAACTGAAAGTGTTGAATCAGCAAATCCAAATTCATTTGTAAAGATAAAAACAGATATACCTATGAATGAACTTGATATGTTAAGAATTGTTTTATAAAAAAATGAAGGGAGGGGTATAATGAATATAGAGTTAAAAAATATAGCCTTGATTGAAGAAGGAGATCTAGAATTAAAAGGTATTACCCTAATTGCAGATGAAAATGATAGTGGAAAAAGCACAATAGGAAAAACTTTATTCACAACATTAACTACTCTTAATAATTTTGAAAAAGAATTTTTAACTAATCTTAGTCAAAGGATAGAAGTATCATATTTTTCTTTAAAAAGTATATCAGAAGAAAGTTTAGATAATAATGAAATAAAAATAATAAATCAATCTATTTTAAAGAGAATAACTGAACTTTCTAAAAAAATTGATAGTTTTGATCAAGAAATAAATAAAATTATTAAAAGTTCACTAAAAATGGAAATAAGTGAGAAAAATTTTAAAAATTTAGAAATTCTATTTTCTATGTTAATTGAAGACACTGAAATATTAAAAAATGATTTAAAAAATTATATTGAACAAAAAAATCTAAATTTAACATCTGATAATCAATTTTTAATCTATAGATTAATTACTAGTTTAGACGAACTATTAAATCTAAAACCTGTTTTAAACTATGAAAAAATTAAATTAGATTTATTTCAAAGAGCATTTTATAGAGAATTTGAGAATAATATTAGTAATATATTTTTAGATGAAAAAAAATCTTTTATTGGTTTAAATGAAAGTGGAGAAAAAATAGAAATTGGTATAAATGATAGTAGAATTTCTCATGTGAATTTTATGTATGGAAAACTGAAAAGAGAAAATAATACTATATATGTTGAATCTCCACTTATTATAGATTATATAGAAGAAATTTGTAGAAGAGGACCTTTAAGTTTTATTAATAAAATTGATAAAAATTATAGGATTAAAAAGTTAAAATCAGCTCTTCAAAATGAAAGAGAAATAGATGAAGTTGATACTGTTTTAGGAAAAGAAGAGCTATATAAAGATTTATTAGAAAGAATTCATAAAATAATTTTAGGAGAATTTGAATACAATAAAAGTAATAAAGATTTTATTTATAGAAAACAGGGCTATGCTTTTGATAAAAAAAATGTAGCAACAGGAATAAAATCTTTTGGTATAATAGAAATTCTTTTAAAGAATAAACAATTAGATGAAAATACAATTTTGATTATAGATGAACCAGAAGTTCATTTACATCCTAACTGGCAAATAAAATATGTGGAAATTTTAATTCTTATTTCAAAAGAATTAGGAGTAAAAATACTGTTAAATTCTCATAGTCCTTATCTAATAAGAGCACTGGAAGTTTATAGAAAAACTTATAATTATGAAGATAATATAAAATTTTATACATTAACAGATTGTACTGAAGGAAAATCTAAAAAAATAGTTGATGTAACAAATAATCTAAATAAAATTTTTGATAAATTGATTGAGCCTTATGAAATATTAAGAGAAGTTGATGAAAGATATAGTGATGATGAATGATAACTATAGATAAGGTTAAAGATATTTTAGAAAAAAAATTTATCAATAATTATCAAACAATAACTAGAGTTTCAAAAAGAACAGATGATAATAAATCAAAAACAGTAAAAAATAATGTTTTATACCTAGGTTCTATACTTCTAACCTCAAAAAGAAAAATTAAATCTGAAATATCAATGATAGAAAGTAACTTTAAAGTATTTAATTATGATGATGGAATTTTAAAAATTATTAATGATTCAAAAAAACAAGAAGCAATGTGTGCAGTTGATGCGATTGATATTCAAGAAGATACTCTTTATTTTATTGAATTTAAAGACGGATATATATTTGGTAATTCTAAAGATAAACATCAACTAAGATTAAAAATGATAGAATCAATTTTCCAGTTATTAGATGTATTAGATTTACCTCTAAATCAATTCAAAGAATTTTTAGATTTAAAGAAAGTGTTTATTTTAGTTTATAATGAAAAAAATGCTTACAAGGAAAAAAATAATAATAAAGAAATATATCCAGAAGCAAAAGATTTAAAATACAATCAATACAAGCGTAAATTAGAAAAATATAAAGAAACTCAGATATATTCTGATGTTAAACTTTACAATAAAGAAAAATTTGAAGAGAAGTATATAAATAAATATTCATACATATAATAGAAAAGTGTAGAAAAGAAAATCAGAAAATAATGAAGTTTTCTACACTTTTTTATTTTAGTCTATAGTGATATAAGCATCTTTTATTTTGCAAGATGCAACATTAGGTTCATTTAGAACAGCTCTAAATTCCCACTTCTTACCTTTTTCAAGTTCATCAATAGTAGCAATAGCATCTCCAACTCTATTTCCATCTTTATCAAAACAAGGAATAGAAAGACGAAGATTTTTCTTTGTACTTCCATTATGAGATAATTTTCCAGTTACAACAGCAGAATATTGGTCAATTTCTAGTTCTACACCAGAAAATTTATATTTAGTATCTTTAACTTTAACTTCACTATCACTTCCACCTATTACACTTCCAATAATTTTACCAGTTGTCTTTATAACAGCACCTGTAACTGTACCAACAGCTTTTATTGTTCCACCTACAACACTTCCAGTTGCACTCACAAGTCCACAAGCCACAAGAGATAGACTTAAAGCTACTATAAAAATAATTTTTTTCATATACATCAGCCCTTTAAAATTTTTTTCTTATATTATATAAGAATTTATTTTTTTAGTAAAGATTTAAAAAAATTTAGAAATATATGATATAATAAATAACTAAAATAATTATGGAGGAAAATTTTTTAATGGAAGAAATATTAGTTTTTGGACATAAAAATCCAGATACAGATAGTATATGTTCAAGCATAGCAATGGCTAATTTAAGAGAAAAACAAGGTTCAAAAGTATCACCTTGTCGTTTAGGAGAATTAAACAAAGAAACAAAATTTGTCTTGGATAAAGTTGGAATAAAAGCACCTAAATTATTAAAAACAGTAAGTGCACAGATAACAGATTTAAATTATGTAGAAAAAAGTACAGTGTCAACAGAAGATTCTATAAAAGAAGCCTTAGATTTGATGACAAAAGAAAATTTTTCAAGTTTACCAGTAATAGATAAAGATGGATATTTTAAAACAATGTTGAGTATATCAGATATCGCTAATACTTATTTAGAAATAGATTATTCAGATTTATTTAGTAAATACAGTACAACTTATGAAAATTTACAAGAAGCCTTAGATGGAGAGATTATAAGTGGTGTCTATCCAAAAGGAGAAATAAAATCTAATTTAAAGGAAGTTTCAGAATTAGAAAGTATGAAAAAAGGAGATATTATTATAACTACTTCTCTAACTGATGGTATAGATAAATCTATCCAAGCTGGAGCAAAAGTTGTAATAGTATGTTGCAAGAAAGAAGACTTCATAAGTCCTCGTGTAACATCAGAATGTGCCATTATGTTGGTTAGACATTCTCTTGTTAAATCTATATCTTTAATAAGTCAATCTATATCAGTTGGTGGGATTTTAAATACTGAGAAAGTTCTTTTTAATTTCAATAAGGAAGATTTTTTAAATGAAATTAGAGGAATAATGAAAGATGCAAATCAAACAAATTTTCCTGTCTTAGAAGATGATGGTAAAGTTTATGGAACTATAAGAACAAAACACCTTATAGATTTTCATAGAAAGAAAGTTATTATGGTGGATCACAATGAATTTTCTCAATCAGTTGAAGGGATACAAGATGCACAAATACTTGAAGTTGTTGACCATCATAAATTTGCAAATTTTCAAACAAATGAGGCTACAAAAATTCGTACAGAGCCAGTTGGTTGTACATCTACAATAGTTTATGGACTATATAAGGAAGCTAAAATTGAACCAGATGAAAAGACAGCACTTCTTATGTTAAGTGCTATACTTTCAGATACATTACTTTTTAAATCTCCTACTTGTACATCAAAAGATGTTGAAGTAGCAAAAGAATTAGCAAAACTTGCTAAAATTAAAGATATAGAAAAATATGGAATGGAAATGTTAGTTGCAGGAACTTCTATGTCTAAGGAAAGTATGAAAGAAATTATAAATCAAGATAAAAAAGTTTTCCCAGTTGGAGATATGGAGATAGCAGTTGCACAAATAAATACAGTACAAATTCAAGAATTGGCGGATAGAAAAGAAGAAATTAAAAAAGAAGTAGAACATGAAATAGGAAAATATGGATATTCATTATTTATCTTTGTTGTGACAGATATTATAAATTCTAATTCATTGTTATTTGTCTATGGAAAAGAAATAGACTTAGTTCAGAATGCTTTTAAGAAAGATGTTGTTGATAACCAAGTTTTACTTGAAAATGTTGTTTCAAGAAAAAAACAAATAATACCTTTCTTAATGACAGCAGCACAAAATATGTAATATTAAAAGGTAAAATAAAAGATGAAATATTGGAAAGAAGAACAGATACTATTAAAAAAATTAATAGAAAAGTATTGTGAAATAGAAGATAGAAATAGATTAATAAAAATATTAGAAATGAAAGATAGATTTCTATATAAGTATTTTATCAATGAATTTTTTAAGTTAAAGATAGTAAGTAAAATGACAGAAGAAGAATTGGAAGAATATCAAAAAAAGATTATGGTTAATATTTGAGTACATAAAAGTAAGGTAGTTTAAAAAATTAGACTACCTCTTTTTTAAGTATTTAATATTTGTTAAAATAGGGGATCATTTAATTTTAGTAAAGGCTTTATAATATGCCTCTTTTACTTTTTCATCTACAAATAATATTTTTTGGAAATCCTCTTCTGCTTCAATACTATGAATATATTTTTTTATAAATGCATAAATAATTGAATTTGTTGGTAAAATAAAACTATAATATCCATCTTTTTCCTTTTCTTCAAGACGGTTTAACATTTTTTCATATGTTGAAGTTGCATTATAATATTCCACTATTGCTTCATGAAGTGTATCCCACACTTTTAGATGATCAGATACAAATTTTTGAAAGCCTTCACTATTGTTTTTGTATTTAGACTCAAATTTTCCAAATACAGTATAGTTATCTCCTTTACGGTTTATAAATTTAGGAGAAAGTTCAAAAGTATGAGTATAAATAGATTTATCCGTTCTACACCAAGTTATCTTAGATGTATAATGTGGAATATATTCAAAATTCCACCCCCATTTAAATGTTGCAAATGAAGTATTTATATGAAATAATGAAATAACTCTACGTCTACCATCATTGTAAGTATCAGCCCAACAACCATTTTTTATAGGAATTAAGTTAAATTCATCTTTTATTTTATCATCAAAAAGATAGTGAATTAATTTATACCACCCTTCTGAATTTAACCAAACATGTTTTTCATCAAAAAGAAAAGGTTTATAAGTATCATATAGTAATGAATTTGAATCTTTTTTAAAAAAGTTAAACATCTTTTTACAATCACCTCTTACTAAATTATTATACTTTTTCTATTATTTCAAAAAGAAATCTTCTATAAAATTTTCAATATATTTCAATGTTAAATTTTCATTTTTTCTAGGAAACCAATTTACATAGATAGTTCTTTTTAAATCTAAATTTTTAACATTAATTATTTGAAGCTTCTCACATAAAGGGTGTCCTATTATATCAACTTTTGGAACAATAGATATACCTAAATTTTTTTCAACATAGATTAAAATATTGCTACATTGTCCTAGCTCCAAAGTTACTTTTGGGTTGAATTTTAATCTCTTAAAATTTTTATCAATAGTTTTACGAAGATTAGTACCAGGATTTATCAAAAGAAAATTTTCGTTTTCCAAATCTTTAAGTTTTATATTTTCTTTTTTACATAAAGGATGTTCTTTTGACACCACAAAACAAAGTTCTTGTTCTCCAATAGCTTGTGAAATAGCACCTTTTACAGTATCTACACAAAAAATAATATCCAATTTCCTATCTAAAAAAATTTTAATTAATTCATTGTTATCTTTTTGAGTAAAAGAGAACTGAATATTTTTATTTAATGGGTTTTTATAGAATTCTTCAATAAATGGTGGAATTATAGAAGAACTTAAACTTTGTATATAACCCATAGATATATTTTTAGATTTAGGATTAGAAATAATATGTTTAACAAAGTTTAGACCCTCATCTAAGATAGATAAAGATTGATTGACATAGGAAAGAAAGGCCTCACCATAATAATTAAGAGTAATTTTTTTATCTTTTCTATCAAATAATGGAACTCCTAAATCTTTTTCTAATTCTGAAATGGCATAACTTAAACTAGGTTGAGATATATGTAATTCATTTGCAGCCTTAGTAAAATGTTGTAATTCTGCTAATTTTTTAAAGTATTCTAAGGATTTTAGTGTCATTTACTTTTCCCCTTTCATCTTCAAAAATCATAATAAAATCTTTCTATAATCTTAACATATTTTTAGAAAAAAAAATCATTATT
>ERZ772948.850-NODE-850-length-19367-cov-4.215514_pt1 | contig 19367 bp, 19 predicted proteins | sample MGYA00511945_ERZ772948 | MGnify/ENA primary metagenome ERZ772948 (study PRJEB29015, sample SAMEA2737927) | human oral metagenome | biome: human oral; feature: human-associated habitat; material: dental | place: China | collected 2141 ... | reverse complement strand
CAGGGGTCGGTCATCTGGGTGTTCATCTCCGAGATCTTCCCCAACCGCGTGCGCGCCCGCGGCCAGTCGCTGGGCTCGCTCACGCACTGGGTGTTCGCCTTCGTCACCACCTACGCGTTCCCCGTGCTCACCGATAAGCTGGGCGGAGGTTTCGCCTTCGGAATCTTCTTCCTGGCGATGATCGGTCAGCTATTCTGGGTCCTGAAGGTGATGCCCGAAACGAAGGGCATTCCTCTGGAAGAAATGGAAGAGAAGCTGGGGTTGACGAATGACTAGGATCGTGAACATCGGTGAAGCGCTCATCGATGAGATTACTCGCCCGAACACCGCCCCCGTCGAGGTCGTCGGCGGCTCGATGCTCAACGTTGCGGCCGGCTTGACCCGCCTGGGTCACGACTGTGAGCTGGCCACCTGGTTCGCGGACGACGCGCGCGGCGCGAAGGTGCGCGAGCACGCGGAGAACGCCGGGGTGACCCTGATCCCCGGCAGCGACGCGGCCGAATTCACCACGGTCGCGCACGCCTCGCTGGACGAGCGCGGCCGCGCCACCTACGAGTTCGACCTGTCGTGGGATGTGCCCGCCGTCAACGACCCGGACACGGTCGGTCACGTGCACACGGGCTCCTATGCGGTCGCCGTGCAACCCGGCGGCGAGAAGGTCCTGGCCGCGGTCAAGCGCCAGGCCATCCGCGGCACGGTCTCCTACGACCCGAACATTCGACCCGCGCTGCTGGGCACGCCCGACGAGGCGCGCCCCCACGTCGAGGCCATCGTTGCCCTCGCGGACGTCGTCAAGGCCTCGGACGAAGACCTTGAGTGGCTCTACCCGGGCCGTCCCGTCGAGGACGTGATCCGCGAGTGGTCCCAGTCGGGTCCGGCGCTGATCGTGTGCACCCGAGGTCCGTGGGGCGTGTACATCAAGACCGAAGCCGAGCGCGACATGCTCGTCGTCGACCCCCTCGACGTCGAGCTCGTGGACACGGTGGGCGCCGGGGACTCCCTGATGGCGGGCCTCATCTCCGGTCTGCTGGACGCCGACCTCCTGGGGTCCGGCGAGGCGAAGCAGCGCCTGCGCGAGGCGTCGTGGGACCAGATCCTGCCCGCGATTCACCGCGGCATCGTCACCTCCGGCATCACGATCCTGTACGAGGGCGCCTACTCGCCCACGCGCGAGGAGGTTGCCTCTGTCCTGGCCGCAGATCCGAAGCTGCGCGGCTAACGGCGCATTCGCACGAGCAGGCGGGGGTCGGCCACATGGCCGACCCCCGCCGTGTTGCATGCGTCGACGCGCCCGCGCCTGGAGCCGCCCCATGAGGTGCCTTGGCCGTTGGACGCGGTCGCAGGGGCGTTGCGAAGCTATCGCGCAGGCGTCGGAAACTCAGGGGCCGTCGCAGATATCGGGGCAGCCACGTGTGAGCTTGTCATTTCGCGATCCTGACCATATGCTTGCTGTCGTCCCACGACGCGCCGCACGTACTGCACGGCGCGAGTTCTTCCAGGAGGTAGCCAGTGGCCGACGTCGGTTTTGACTCCGAGAAACACGCGCTGACACGCGGAGATATTGAACAGGGGGGGAGTCGCTAGGGGATTCCTCCCAGGCTCTGGGCAGGATGATCGAGGCGCAAAAGCCTGAGTACTGGTCGGAGGAAGGGTGCTTCCAGGCCATGCGCTCCGCGCTCTTGTCCTACCTGGAGGCCGAGGACGGTGTCCTGCGTCGGCAGAAGAAGCGCTTCGTGAAGTTCCAGGGCAACGTCGACACCGCCGCCGAGGCGTTCACCGCCGCCGAGGCGGGAAACCAGGAGGAACTGGCCCGAATCCTCGCCGCGATGGAGCAGGCGCAGGGCGGGGCTCCCTCCGCGCCCACGCCCGCCCCCTCGCCGATCACCGGCGCGACTCCACCCGCAAGCGCGACGCAGGCGCCTCCCGGCGGCCCCTCAGCAACCCCGCCCGCCGGCGCCTCCGGCGCCCCGAGTGGTGCTGCGCCCGGCACCGCGCCGGTTCAGAACCTGCCGTCGGACATCTGAGAGGGACAAGGAGAAACCCCCATGGTTGACAGCCCCATGTACGACCGACTCATGCGTCTGGTCGCCGCCATCGACAGCGCCTCCGCGCTGGATGCCACCGACGACGACCACAACGCCGTCGTGTGCGGCCTCAACGAGGCCAACAACTCGACCTACCACATGCGTCTCCACCAGGGATTCACCGGCGAGACCGGCGATCAGATCGACTCCTGGACCGACCAGACCATGAAGCGCGTCCAGGGCATCAAGGACAGTCACAACGCCGCGATGGAGTACTACGTCGAGGCGCGGCGGGCGATGAAGCACATTCGGGAGGAAGCCCAGCAGCTGTCCCCCTCCCTCATCGACTCCCGGCTGCAGACGCTGCTGGACGCCACGCACGTGGTTGTTCCGGTCGCCAGGTTCCTCGGCCCGCTGGGCGAGCCCGTCAATGCCGTGGCCGTCGGGGCGGCCGCCTACATGCAGGCGATGGTTGCCCAGGCCAACGCTCAGCGGGAAGCTGCGTCCGCGGACATCCTCGACCGGGCCAACGCCACGATGGAGAAGCTCGCCGATGGCATCACGTCGCAAACCAACAAGCTTGGTGATTCAGATGCAAGCTTGTGGCCGAATCCAGGTCCTTCGAGTCCCTCGGTGCGCCGAGACATCGAGAACGGCCACCTGAACACCTCGACGCACGAGCCCGGAGTCTACCCGGGCAACCGCGACACCGACTACGGCAGAACCGGCCTGCGGGGACCGAACTCGGGCCTCTACCCGGGCGGATTCGACGAGGAGGGACACATCAACGGCCGGGCCATGTCCTCGCCGCGGATCCCCAACAACTTCGTTACGGAGGGCGAGCCGGGCTCGCGCCTCAACCCCATCACCGACCCCCAGGATCTCATGGGCGTCGACCTGCTGCACACCCGCGTCAACGGCGATCGCCACGCCAACGGCGTCGTCGGCGGCTACACCCCCGCCCCGCCCACCGATCGCCACCACCCGCTGTGGGGTATCAACGGAGGCCCCGGCAGCGAGTCGGCCCTCGCCGCCCGCCTGGGAGGGGCCGGCGTGCTCGGGGCGGGGGCCCTCGGCCTGGGCCGCGCGGCGCGCATGGGAGCGGCGGGACTGACAGGATCGGGCCAGGTGGGACTGTCCGGAGCGGGGGCACTGCGAGTGGGGTCCTACTCGGGCCCGGGCTACGGCGCCTATAGGGCACCGACCGTGGGCGGCCCCGGAGTAGGTGGGACGACCGGGGTGCCCGGTGGTTCCAGCGGCCCCGTCGCCGCAGGCAGGGGAGCCGCTCAAGGAGCCGGAGGCTACATGGGAGGCAGCGGAGCCGGAGCGGGCGCCGGCAAGGACGAGAAGAAGAAGCCCCGTCGCAAGTACACGCCCTTCCGCGTGGACGACTGCGAGGACGGAATCCCGCCCGGCTACGTCAACCCCCAGTCGCAGACCTACGGCTCCGATCGCGACATCGCGCCCGCCCCCAGGAAGGACGATGGATGGGACCCGCGCCAATGGTGACCTTGACGACAACGAGATGGCCCGGGCGACGGAGTGGGGGCTGCGCCGCGCTGGCGGCCGCGCTCGCGTGTGCGGGTGCCTTCCTGCCCGCACCCCCCGCGTGCGCCGCCGATCCGATCACCGCCGCCGACCAGTCCTACTTCGCCTACTACCACCTGGACCAGGCGCGCGCCAAAGGATACACGGGCAAGGGTGTGACCATAGCAATGCTGGACGGCGAGGTGGATACCGGAGCTGTGGAGCTCTCCGGGGCTTCAATCTCTGACAAACCGCAGTGTACGGTCACCTCGTCACCACACTCCAAAGGCCACGGAACGTCAGTTGCTTCGGTTCTTGTATCAAGTGCTTACGGCATCGCACCCGAAGCGACCTTGTTGACCTATCGAACGGCATCGACGGAAGACGGTGACCAAGCGGCCTCCGACTGTCAGGTTGGTTCACAGCTCGACAAGCATAAGTACGCGTGGCTGCTCAATGCTGCCATGAACGACGGTGCCCAGATCATCAACCTCTCGGCATCAAGCCACTCACACAGCGACGAGTTGAAATGGACTATCGCTCGTTCCATGTCCCAGGGCGCCATCATCACCGCGGCGGTGGGCAACGACGCGCAGGACGATAACGATGCGGCGCTGTCGAAGTGGTCCGGCGTCGTCGGCGTGAGCGCGATCGGCGTCGACAGCGCGAGGCAGGACTACTCCTCCTGGGGGCAGGGCGTCACAGTAGCAGCAATCGGAGGTCCCCTGTCCGTTCATGACTACGGCACTGGACGAGTCGCTCAGGTATCTGGCACATCTGTCTCTGCCCCCATCGTCGCGGGCGTGCTCGCCCTCGCACGCCAAAAGTGGCCCAACGCCACCAGCAACCAGCTCCTCCAGCTCCTCGTCACGACGGGACTCAACCCCGACCACGGGTGGAACCAGTACACGGGCTACGGCGGCATCGACCCCGGCGCGATCCTCAACACCGATCCCACGCAGTTGCCCGACGAGAACCCCCTGGCCGACAAGGGAGGCGGAAGCAGCCCCACTCCGGGCGAGGTGCGCCAATACGCCGACGGCCTCGTGGATCCCACCGAGATCGTCAACGACAACTCATATACCTACCGGGGAGTAGACGAAACCACGCTCAAGAACCCCGCGAACGGCTACCCGACCCACATCGGAACCAGCCCGAGCTACCACGCCAAGTAGGACGATGAGGGGCGGCCGTTCCCGTCCGATGGCCCCTGACGCGGAGCTCGCGGCGAGAATCTCAGCCGATCGACGCGATCGCGAAGGTGATCGGCACGCCCGAGCCGTCGCGGCGCTCGTCCTCGGCCGGCAGCTCGATGGGGGAACCATCCGCAGAAGCGGCGCGTGCCGGCTTCGTGCCCACCCACGCGATGTCGAGCCGATCCTCCCCGCGCAGGAAACGCTGGCAGCGCACCCCCTGGCCGCCGCGCCCCTTCGCCGGGTAGCAATCGAAGGGCGTGACCTTCACGGTCGTCTGCCCCGTGCCCGGCAGCGCTCCCAGCGCCGCTGCCACCGTCACCACGACCGCGTCGATGGGAGCCTCTACCACCCAAAAACCCAGGGCCTCGGCTCCGGCGTTTAGCTTCATGCCGGCCATCCCGCCTGCGGTGCGCCCCTGCGGGCGCACCTTCGCCGCCGACGTGCGCAGCAGCTGGGCATCCGACGAGATGAACACCAGGTCCGCGTCGTCGCTGCACCGATCGAAGCCCACCAGGCGATCCCCGTCCTCCAGGGCGATGACCTCCCACTCGTCTCGCTGGAGCACGTCCGGGCGCAGGCGCTTGACCGTGCCGCGGGCCGTGCCCATCGCCACGACATCCGTGCCGTCGGGATCCAACAGGCCGACCGGCGCCGAATCCGTGTGCAACAACAACTCCGAGGGCATCGCTGCGGCGAGCGACAGGCCCGTGTCGAAACGGGGGAGCGCAGGCAGGTCAACCACGTCGATGCGGTGCGCGATGCCGTCCTGGGTGACGACGGCCACCTGGGAGCGCACCGAGGACGCCAGCTGCGCGCGCCACCCGTCCGAGGCGGCCCGCGGACCCGGCTCCAGCGGTTCCCCGCCCTCGACGCGTGCGAGGGCGCCCGACGAGGACAGGACCACCACGCACGGGTCGTCCGGAATCTGCAGGTCCAGGCCCTTGCCAGAACGCGACACCGACGGCAGCGCAGCCAGCGCTGCGTCGTCGGCACCCGCACCCACGGGGGCTCCCGTCGACGCCAGCAGCAGGGTGCGCCGGGGAGTGCCGAGGCGATTGGAGACCTCGCGCAGCTCCTTCTTCACCAGGGCACGCAGCAGCTCCGGATCGTCCAGGATTTCGCGCAGCTGGGCGATCTTTACCAACAGATCGTCGCGCTCGGACTCCAACTCGATGCGCGAGAACTTCGTCAGGCGCCGCAGCCTCAGCTCCAGGATGTAGGTTGCCTGAGCCTCGGACAGGTCAAACGCCGTCATCAACCGCTCGCGGGCCACCTCGGCATCGTCGGACGAACGAATGATTGCGATCACGTCATCGATGTCGAGGATCGCGACCAGCAGGCCCTCCACCAGGTGCAGGCGATCCTCGCACTTACCCAGCCGGAAGCGACTACGACGCGTCGTCACGTCCAGGCGATGATCGAGGAAGACCTGAAGTATCTCCTTGAGCCCCAGCGTGCGCGGCTGTCCGCCCACCAGCGCGACGGCGTTGATCGAGAAGGAATCCTCCAAGGGGGTGCGCTGATACAGCTGCTGGAGCACCGCCTCCGGGTTGAAGCCGTTCTTCACCTCGATCACCAGGCGAAGCCCGTGGACGCGGTCGGTCAGGTTCTGCACCGACGAGATGCCCTTCAGGCGCCCCGCGCTGGCGTTCTCCTTGATCTTCTCGATGACCTTCTCCGGCCCCACCATGTAGGGCAGCTGGGTGACAACGATGCCCATCTTGCGCGCCGTCACCCGCTCAATCTGCACCTTCGCCCGCGTCTTGAACGCGCCGCGCCCCGTCTCGTAGGCCTCCTTGATACCGTCCAAGCCCACGATGACCCCGCCCTCGGGCAGGTCAGGGCCGGGAACGTAGCGCATCAGGTCGGCGACGCTCGCCGAGGGATGATCCAGGAGGTGAATCGCGCCGGCGATGGCCTCGCAGAGATTGTGCGGCGCGATGTTGGTGGCCATGCCCACCGCGATGCCCGACGCGCCGTTGACCAGGAGCTGGGGGAACGCGGCGGGCAGCACGTCGGGCTGCATGAACTGATTGTCGTAGTTGGGCACGAAGTCGACGGTGTCCTCATCCAGACCGGTCACGAGATCCACAGCGGAGGGGGCCATGCGCGCCTCCGTGTAACGCGCAGCCGCCGGGCCGTCGTCCAGGGAACCGAAGTTGCCGTGCCCGTCCACCAGGGGAACCCGCAGGTTGAAGGGTTGGGCGAGGCGCACCAGGGCCTCGTAAATCGCGGAATCGCCGTGAGGGTGAAGCTTGCCCATGACCTCGCCGACCACGCGCTGGGACTTCACGTGCCCCTTGTCGGGGCGCAGCCCCATCTGATCCATCTGGAAGAGGATGCGACGCTGAACGGGCTTGAGCCCATCGCGAGCATCGGGAAGGGCGCGGGCGTAGATGACCGAGACCGCATACTCCAAGAAAGACCCGCGCATCTCCGCCGAGACATCGATCTCGGAGATGTTCTCGTCCGCCTCGGGAATATCAACGACATGGTCCTTCTTAGCCATACGCGCAATTATTGCGCGGCCGGACGTTCATTTCGACTGCCGCGCCGCTTCGGGGCACAATTGGTGGATGGACACATGGACCCGTATCGAACGCGGCGGCTTCTACCCCCGGGCAGTCAAGAGCGCGCTGCTTCGGGCGCTGGGAGGTGCGGAACCTCTGGCCACCCTGTGCCAGGTCGACACGGGCTTCGACCGCGGCGCGGTCTTCCGACACCTGACCATCGCCTCGCTCACCGAACGAGCGATCATCCAGCTGCACGTGGACGAAATGGAAGGCGGGTCGGTCTCCATTGCGACGGCCGTGCGCCGCGCCAGCGATATCGCCGGATATTCCACGATGGAGGTCTACGCGGACCCCGAGAACGCCTCCGGGCTCACCGAGATGACGATTGCCCTGGACCTGGGAGGAGCGAGGCGCCTCGAGATCGAAGCCGCGCAGTGCGAGGATCCCCACTGCGTGGCCGACCACGGCTTCACCGGCACCTCTTTTCCCGACGACATGACCTTTCGCATCTCCGCCGCCGCCGATGGCCAGGACGCACTGGCGGAAGGCCTCGCATTCGTCGAACGGATCGCGCACCTATCCGGCACCCGCAGCCGGGCGGAGGGCGCGCAATGAGTGCCATGGGAACGCTGAACCTGCCCGGTGCCGATCTTCCGGGAGCCGCCGACCCGGTCATCACCGACGTCATCCCGGCGTCCCTGTGCGCCATCGACCCCTCCCTGCCCGGAGCCGACCAGCGCGCCGCCCGGAACCTGGGCATCGAGCCGGGTGCCAGCCAGCTCCTCCTCATCCTCGTCGACGGCCTCGGCTACGAGCTGCTGGCCGACCACATGGGGCACACGCCCGTGCTGCGCCGCGTGCGCGAGGACATTCGCTCCATCCACACGGTGGTCCCCTCCACGACGGCGGCCGCGATCACCGCCTTCGGGACAGGGGAGCGGCCCGGAGCCACCAACATGGTGGGCTTCTCCGTCGCATACGGCTCCGGCGTCATGAACCTGCTCGCCATGCAGGGAGGGCCCGCGCCCGCCACGTGGCAGCCGAAACCCACGTTCTTCGAGCGCCTCGCCGAGCGGCAGGTTGACTCCGCCGTCATCTCACCGGCGAGATTCGCGGGCTCGGGGCTGACGGGGGCAGCCCTGCGCGGCGCCCGCCACGTGGCCGCCGAATCCCTGAGCGAGCGCGTCAACGCTGCGCTCGCTCAACTGCGCGCGGGCACGCCCCTCGTCTACCTCTACTGGTCCGAGATCGACCACGCGGGGCACGGCTCCGGCGTCGGATCCGAGGAGTGGATCGCCCAGCTCGAAGAGTTTGACTCCGGGCTCTCCTCGCTGCTGCGCCGCCTTCCCGCCCGGGTACGCACGGTTGTGACCGCCGACCACGGCATGATCAACGTGGAGTCGGCCAGCCTCATCGACGTCGCTCACACGCCCATCCTGCGCGACGGCGTGCGCATCGTCGCCGGAGAGACGCGCGCGGTCCACGTACACGCCGAGGAGGGGCAGGGCGCCCGGGTGGAAGAACGCTGGCGCGAGACGCTGGGCGAGCGGGCATGGATCCTGTCAGGGCCAGACGTGAGCGCGCTCATCGGTGCGGGCGACGGCGCGAACGTCATCGGCGACCTGCTGGTCCTCGCGCGCGGACGAGGCGGCGTCGTCGACTCTCGCACGCAGAGCGCGTCGGCCATCGCGATGCCGGGCATCCACGGGTCCCTCACGTCCGCAGAGATGCGAATCCCGGTGGTCGTCCTGTCCTGAGGCGCCCTACGGCTTAGATCCGAAGAGGATCTCATCCCAGCTGGGGACCGACCGGCGCCCCTTCTTCGATGCGGGGCGAACCATCCGCGTGGGAGCCGCCGCCTGGGCGGCCACCGAGCCGGTAGTCGGCGGCTCCCCCGCATCGGTCGGCGAGGCATCCTCGGGGGATACCGCCCGCATCGGAATGGCCGGCGTCTCGGGTTCCTCCGCGGACGCGTCGGGGGAAGAAGGCTCCGACAGCCACGGCAAGACCCCCTGCGAGACCGCGTGCCCGGGCGCGGCATCGTCCGGCGCCGGGCGCGCCGCGGGGGGCTCGGGAGGAGCAGGAGAGGAAGCGGCCTCGGCTTGGTCGCTCGGTTCTCCCTTCGTGCGCGCCGAGGCCAGCGAGTAGATGCGCGCCGAAATCGGGCCAGTCGACGCCTCGGGTTCCCGTTCCTCGGACTCGGGCGCGGAAATCGCAGCCAGGTACTCGGCTTCCTCGTCCTCCTCCTCACCCAGGTCAACCTCGACCCTCTGGCGCTTGCCGCGGGCGGCGTTGAGCTGGTCGACAAGGGCCTCGCGGGCACGCAGATCCTCCCCACCCGGGTCGGGAGCGGCCGCGCGCGGCAGCGGAGTGAAGATCGAGGCGGTGGGGGAGGAGGACACCTGCTCGGTGAGCCACTGCGCCTCCTGGTCGATCGCCTCGAGCGTGCCCGAGGCCGACAAACTCCAGTGCGCGGCGTGCTCAGCTGCCCCCTGCACGAAGGTCACGGCAACCTGCCACGGTTCGGACACCTCGCGGGTCGCCGACCACTCCAGCGACGAGGGATCCACCCCGCGCGCTGCCAGGCGATCGAGAACCAGGTCGCCCATGGTCGGCCCTCCCTCGCCGATGCGCACGGCGCGCGCACGCGTGAGTGCATAGTCCTTCTCCGCCTGGACGGGGGCCTCGAAACGCTCCACCGCGCCCGCGTCCATCCCGTGCTGCGCCGCGATCTCTTCGGGGGTCGCGCCCGCCCGAAGGAGTGCCTGAATGTCGCGAGGAGCGAGCGTGGGACGCGTCGGGGCGACCTCGATCCGAGGCCGGTCGCGCCGCGTGGCGCCGCGGAGCTCGTCCGAGATCAACACCGAGTAGCGTTCTCCCTGTGCATCGGTCAGCACCAGGGACTCGCCATCGGCGCTGGTCCCGAGCAATTCGAGCTCAATCATCGATTCCTCCTCTTACGTCCTGGTCGAATCGTCTCAAATTATGCTGACAATGTCGCGTAGCCGTGCGCGTGTCACCCATACGATGGCACATTAGTCGAACAAGTGTTATCCTCCCTGCCCATAGGCCACTCGCGCAATCCGGCTCGAGGGTGAAAGGGGAATACCATGGCAACCGATTACGATGCGCCACGCAAGAATGAAGACGAGGTCGCAGAGGACTCGATCGAAGAACTCAAGTCGCGCCGCAACGACGCAGGCTCCTCCGAGATCGAGGAGGACGAGAACGAGGCCGCCGAGAACTTCGAGCTTCCCGGAGCGGACCTGTCCAAGGAAGAACTCACCGTTCACGTCGTTCCTCGTCAGGACGATGAGTTCACGTGCTCGCAGTGCTTCCTTGTCCATCACGCCTCACAGCTTGACCACGTGGACGAAAACGGTGCCCCCGTGTGCACCGAGTGCGCGCTCTAAGGCAGGACAATGTTCGGACGCAAGAAGAAGACAGCACCGAGCGAGGTCGAGCAGGTGGAGGAACTGCCTCGCCTTGCCGACGAGGACGCCGATATCTGGAGCGAGCCCGGCCCCCGAAACTACGGAGAGGTCGACACCTCCGAAGGCTACATCGACATGGGAGCGATCCTGTTCCCCGCCGTTCAGGGAATGCAGCTGCGCACCCAGGTCGCGGACGACGGGACGACCGTCCTGCAGATCCTCGTCGTCCTGGGCAACTCCGGCATCCAGATGAGCGTTGCGGCCGCGCCGCGCTCCGGAGGGGTGTGGGAGGAGCTGCGCGAAGAGATTCGCAAGGGCTTCGAGGAACAGAACGCCAAGGTTGCCGACATCCGCACCCGCTACGGCGACGAGCTCCTCGTCGACATGCCCATGCAGATGCCGGACGGGCGTTCGGCGACCTCGCGGATGCGCATCCTGGGGCGCGAAGGAGACCGCTGGTTCGCGCGCATCGACATCCTCGGACCCGCAGCCGCGAATGCGGAGGCCGGCGTCGACATCGAGAAGGTCATCGACCGCATCGTTGTCCACCGAGACGACCATCCGCGCACGCGCCTGGAGCTGCTGCCCGTCCGCCTTCCCGTCGGCGCGCAGGAAGCCTGACATGGGGTCGTTTCTCTCACGCGTCGGCGCCGCCCTGGGCCTCGATAAGGATGCGCGGTCCCTGGACGCCGCCCTCGACGAGGATTCCGCCCGCGCCGCCCGAGGCGTCACCCCGATTCGCGACATCGCAGACCGGAGCCACGCCCTCGTGTTCGGCACTCTCCTGGGCATGACCTACCCGCCGGAGGAAGGAGGCCAGCGTGTCCTCGTCGCGACCCTCTACGACGGCACGGATACCCTGGAATTGCGCTGGCCGGGCCGATCCTCCATCCCCGGCCTGAGCGTCGGCCAACGCCTGGAGGTCGAGGGGACCGTCGGACGAGTGGGGGAGCGCATGGTCATCATCAACCCCCTTTACCGCGTCATCGGCGGAGAGAGCTGATGCCCACCCCGCGCTGGATGAGCCAGTCCACGTCTGAGGAGTTCTCCTGGTCCCAGACCCTGGGTGGAACCCGCGGCGTCATTGAGGCCTCCGCCCCCGGGCTGGTGTTCGTCGTTGTGTACGTCGCAACCCACGCGCTACTGCCCACCCTCGTCGCGGCCTCCGCCGTTGCACTGCTCGCCTGCGCCGTGCGCCTGATCCAGCGTCAGGGCGCCAGACAGGCGCTCTCGGGCTTCCTCGGCGTCGCGATCGGTGTCATCTTCGCCGCGGCAACCGGGCGAGGCGAGAACTACTTCGTGTGGGGCATCCTCACCAACGTCGCGATGTCCCTAGCCTTCGCTGCCTCCGCACTCGCGCGTCGCAGCATCGTCGCCGGTCTCTACGCGACCCTGGTCGGGCTGCCCTCCACCTGGCGCAGGGACCCGCAACACGCGGCCCTGCGACGCCGATGCGGATCGCTCACGTGGATGTGGGCGGGAGTCTTTGCCCTGCGAGTTGCCGTCCAGGCGCCCCTGTGGGCAGCGGGCGCCGTCGCGGCCCTCGGAGTCGCGAAGCTGGCCCTGGGGCTGCCCCTCTTCGCGCTCGGCGCGTGGGCAACCTGGCGCGGCCTGCGCGGCTACGCCCCCGCCGACTCTCCTTCCGATTCCTCCGAATCCTCCGACGTCGGAGAAGCCACCGCCTGACGCAGGCGCACGAGGCCTTCGCTGTCGGCGTCGGGAACCAGGAGGAGCAACTCGTCGGAGGCCTCGAACACGTCGTCGGCGCTGGGGTTCATGGGACGCCCATCGCGCAGCAGCGCCGCGAGCACCGCGTTCGCGGGAAGCTCCAGGGAATACACGCGTCGGCCTACGACCGGCGAGTCCTCCGGAAGGATCAGCGCGTGCATTGACACGGCCGCCGTGTTGAACGAAAAGAGCCTGACGGGAACGCCAACCGAGACCGCCTCCTCCACGAGTGAGGTCATGATCCGAGGCGTCGACACCGACACGTCCACGCCCCACGCCTGGTCGAAGAGCCACTCGTTCTTCGGATTGTTCAGGCGGGCGACAACGCGGGGAACCGCGAACTCGGTCTTGGCCAGCAGTGAGATCACCAGGTTGGCCTTGTCGTCGCCCGTGGCCGCAACCATCACGTCGGCCTCGGCCACGCCCGCGTCGCGCAGCGCATCGGGGGAGCACGCGTCAGCGAGCACCCAGTCGGCGTCAGCAACCGAGGAGATCCGCAGCTTCTCGGGCGTGTGATCGATGAGCGTAATGTCGTGGCCGTGGGCCAGCAGCTCCAGCGCGACGCTGCGGCCCACCGAACCTGCTCCTGCGATGACGATCTTCATGCTCACTCCTCCATCCTCGGCGCGGACGCGAGCAGGTCGCGCAGCGGCCCGGTCTCGGTCCCGTTGACCGCAAAGTACAGCTGATCGTGCTCCTGCACCACCAGGTCGGGCGAGGCCGTGCGGATCGAACCGAGGCGCGAGGTGAAGACGATGCGGCAGCCCGTCAGCTCCTCGACGACGGGGAAACGCAGCCCGTACCAGCCGGGGGAGGGGGTCGCGTTCACGAGCGCGACCGAACCGGTTGGGTGCGACCACGTCAGCGACGCGTCGGGGGGAAGCATGCGCCGCAGCATCGACTCTGCGGTGCGCTGCACCGTGGCGACGGTCGGAATACCCAGCCGCTCGTAGAGGTAGGCGCGCGCAGGATCGTAGATTCGGGCGACCACGTGCTCGACGTGGAAGACCTCCCTGGCCACGCGAGCGGCAATAATGTTTGAGTTATCACCCGAGGAGACGGCGGCGAAAGCGTAGGCCTCCTTGATGTTCGCCTGGCGCAGGCAGTCCCGGTCCATTCCCACCCCCGTGACGCGACGGCCCGAGAAGTCCGAGGGAAGGCGCGAAAAAGCCTTGGAATCCTGGTCAATGACGGCCACGGAATGCCCCGCGGCGTCCAACGTTGAAGCCAACCGGGCGCCGACGCGCCCGCAACCCATGATCACAAAGTGCACGACTACCAACCTACTCCGCCTCGGGCGCGGTGGCCATCCGTGCGTGCCCAGCCCTGCCGCGCGGGCGCCGGGTGGACTAGGCTTACACACTGTGACGAACTTGTTGGCCTATGCGAAGCGCGTGCTCATTGGGCGCCCGATGCGATCGGACGCGATGGGTCACCAGCTTTTGCCCAAACGTATCGCTCTGCCGATCTTCGCCTCCGACGCTCTGTCGTCGGTCGCCTACGCTCCCGACGAGGTGCTTCTCACCCTTGCGCTGGCCGGGTCCATGGCGGCCCTGCAGTCCGTGTGGGTCGGCGCCGTTGTCGCGCTCGTCCTCGCGGTTGTCGTGGCTTCCTACCGGCAGACCGTTCACGCCTACCCCTCCGGCGGCGGCGACTACGAGGTCGTCACCACGAACCTCGGCCGCTCCTGGGGTCTGCTCGTGGCCTCGGCCCTCTTGGTGGACTACATTCTCACCGTCGCGGTCTCGATCTCGTCGGGTGCGAACTACATCACGACCGCCGTGCCCGCGCTGGCGGGCTACGAGGTGCCGATCGCGGTCGGCCTCGTCGTGATCCTGGCGACCCTGAACCTGCGCGGAACCCGCGAGGCTGGTGGCGCCTTCGCCGTGCCCACCTACGTGTACATGCTGGCCATCGGGCTCATGATCGTCGTCGGCTTCGCGAAGATGGCGACCGGCACGCTGGGGGTTGCGCCGACTGCGGCCTACGACCTGGTTGCCGCCCCCGGTCACACCGACGGCCTGGCCGGGCTCGCCGGCGCGTTCCTCCTGATGCGTGCCTTCTCCTCCGGTTGCGCGGCGCTGACGGGCGTCGAGGCGATCTCCAACGGGGTGCCCATGTTCCGTCGGCCCAAGTCCCGCAACGCGGCGGCGACCCTGGCGATGCTGGGGATGATCGCGGCGTCGATGATGATCTCCATCCTCGTGCTCGCCAGGGCAACCGGGGTCAAGATCGTCGACGATCCGGCCGCGCAGCTCACCGATGGGGGACGGGCCGTCGCGGCGAACACGCCCATCAACCCCGCGATTTCCCAGATTGCCTCGGCCGTCTTCGGCCAGGGGTCGATCCCGTTCATCCTCATCACCGTCGTCACCGGGTTCATCCTCGTCCTGGCCGGAAACACGGCCTTCAACGGATTCCCCACCCTGGCCTCGGTCCTGTCGAAGGACTCCTTCCTGCCCCACCAGATGGTGCGCCGAGGCGATCGACTGTCCTACTCCAACGGCATCGTCGTGCTGACCGTCGCCGCGATCGCGCTGATCGTCGGCTTCCATGCGGAGACGACGCGCCTCATCCAGCTCTACGTCGTCGGCGTGTTCATCTCCTTCACCCTCTCCCAGCTGGGAATGATCCGTCACTGGAACAAGCAGCTTCGGTCGCGCCAGTCGGGTCAGGAACGCATGGCCGTCCTGCGATCTCGGGCCGTCAACATCGTCGGTTTCATGATGACGGGCCTGGTTCTGCTGATCGTGCTGGCCACGAAGTTCACGCACGGCGCGTGGATCACCCTGCTGATGATTGCGATCGCCTTCGGCGTGCAGATCTCGATCCATCGGCACTACGAGACGGTGAGCGCCCAGCTGCGCGTGGACGACTGGAACGCGCGTCGAGCGCTGCCCACCCGCGTGCGCGCTCTCGTCCTGGTCTCCTCACTGTCCCGCCCCGCCATGCGTGCGGTCGCGGCGGCGAGAGCCTCCTCGCCCACCTCCATCGAACTGGTCTCGGTCGCGGCAGACGACGAGGAGGAGAACAAGATCCTGCGCCAGTGGAAGGAGTCGGGCCTGCCCGTGCCGCTGACGCTTCTGTCGGCTCCCTACCGCGACATTTCCTCGGTGATCGTGCAGTACGTGCGTTCTCGCCGCCGCGCAACGCCCACCGAGATGCTCGTCGTCTACATGCCTCAGTTCCTGGTGACCCACTGGTGGGAGAATCTCCTGCACAACCAGTCGGCCCTGCGACTGCGCGCCGCGCTGCTTGACGTTCCCGGGGTCGTCATCACGGTCGTGCCCTGGAAGCTCGGCGAGGACGATGTCGTGGAGGGCCGCCAGCGCGTCAACGACCCGTTCCTGCGCGTCCCCGCACCCGACGCCGTCACCTCGAGCGCGGCGCATACTCCGCAGCGATCCTCCCAGGAGGCCCCGTGAGTCCTCGCCCTTCGCATCGCGGTCCCTCCCCGCGCCGCCGTCCCGCTCTCGCGCAGCCCCGTGAGGGCGTCGGCGAGGTCCTTCGCCTGACCGTCGGGGAGCCCGCACACGGCGGCGCCTGCGTCGCACGCGACGAGGCCGGACGCGTCGTCTTCGTGCGCCACGCGGCACCAGGTGAGGTTGTCCGTGCGCGGGTGACCGCCGTCCAGAAGAAGCTCGCGTGGGCGGACGTCGTCGAGGTCGTCGAGGCATCGCCCGATCGGGTTCCCTCCGTGTGGCCCCAGGCCGGTCCGGGAGGCGTCGGTGGCGGAGAACTCGCGCACCTCACGCCCGCCGCTCAGCGCGACTGGAAGTCCCGGGTGATCGCCGGGCAGCTGCGCCGCGTGGGCGGCGAGGCTCTGGCCGATGCCGTGGACGCCCTCGGGGGAGTGCGTGTCGCTCCCGCGCCGGGCGATGAGGACCCGGGCGATCCGCTGACCGGTCGTCGCTCTCGCATTGACGTCGTCATCGACGCGGATGGTCGCGTCGGCATGCACGAGTTCCGCGGACGCCGCGTGATCGCGCTCGAGGACATGCCGCTTGCTGTGCCCGCGATCCGCGAGCTCGGGCTGTTCGATGAGGACACGCCGTGGCGTCGTCTGTGGAAGCCGGGGGACCGCGTGCGCGCGGTGGCTCCCTCCGGCGGTGAGCCCGTCGTCCTGATCGGCGAGGACACGTACGCCGCCGACGGCGTGCGTATCGACGTCGATGTGTTGCGCTGGAACGTGCCGCTTGGCTCCGGCGTCGAGTCGTACTACGTGCGCCCCTCCGGTTTCTGGCAGACGCACGTGTGCGGCGCCGAGGTGCTCGCGAACGCCGTGCTGGCTGCGGCTTTTGGTGCCCACGAGGCCGGGGCTGGGCGTGCGATCATGGAGCTGTACTCGGGCGCGGGCCTGTTTTCGGTGCCGCTCGCGCGTGCCGTCGGCGAGTCAGGGCACGTCGTGACGCTCGAGGGCGACGAGGGTGCCGTGTGTGATGCGGGCGAGAACCTCGCAGCCTTTGACTGGGTGGACGCGTTCGCCGGAAACGTCGATCGTGAGGGAGTCGTCGACCTGTCGGGCCAGCTGGGTGCCGTGCCGGACGTTGTCGTGGCCGATCCGCCGCGCGCCGGTGCGGGAGCCGAGGTGTGCGAGGCAATCGCGGCCACGGGTGCTCCTCGCGTCGTCCTGGTGTCCTGCGACCCGGCGGCCGGAGCGCGCGACCTGCGCGCACTCACCGAGTGCGGCTACACCCTGGCGAGCCTGCAGGCCTGGGACCTATTCCCCCACACGCACCACGTGGAGATGGTCTCGGTCCTGTCGCGGTGAGCACTCCTCACCTCGCCCGGCGCTCCTTCAGGCGCGACCCCCATGAGGTCTGTGTGCGGGCCGCGATCGCGCGGCGCTGGTCGCGGTACATGCGATCCACCAGGTCACGCTCGGAGACCCAGCCAACGACGCGGCGTTGATTGTCCAGGACGGGCAGGGCCTGCAGGCCCGTGCGCCGCAGCGCCTCAAGGACCTTGGTGGGGGGAGCGCTGTCGGGCACCGCCTCGTCAATGAGGGGAAGATCGGAGAGCGGAGAGTCGAGCGAACCACCCTCCTGGGTGAGTTCGGCCAGACGCAGTGAGGACACCAAGCCAACGAAGCGACCGCCGTCGACCACCGGCAGCGCGCTCTCCTTCGTGCGGCGCAGCGCCGACAGGGCCGAGGCAACCGAGGCGGAGGCGGCGAGAACCTCGGGGGCGTGCGTCATCCACTGCGAGGCCACCCGCGTGCCCAGGAGAGTTCCCTCCACCGGGTCGTCCAACACGTCCCCGCGCCGACGCAGCTTCTCGGTGTAGATGGTCGCGCGGGTCAGGAAACGCGAGGCTCCCGTGGCGATGACGACCGCCAACATCATCGGCAGGATGAGGGAGAATTGCCCCGTCATCTCCACGATGATGAGAACGGCCGTCATGGGGGCGCGGGCCGCACCCGCAAATGCGGCACCCATGCCCACCACCGCGAAGACACCGACGGGCGAAGCGGACAGCGGGGAGACGACGTCCCCGAAGGCTGCGCCCGCCATCGCTCCGATGAAGAGAGTGGGCGCGAAGACTCCGCCCGACCCGCCCATTCCGATCGTGAAGGCGGTGTACAGGGCGCGCCCGAGCATCAGGGCCAGCAGGAAGGCAACCGAGAAGTTGCCCGCGATGGCATCCTCCTCCAGCGGATAACCCGACCCGAACATGTACGGGAATGCGACCAGGCCCGCGCCGAGCGCGAGGCCGAGATGAACGCCCTCAAGTCCGACGGCAACTCGTGGGGCTCCCAGATGCGCTCGTACGTCCTGCACCCCTACCAGATGGTCAAGGACCTGCGCACCAACCACGAGTCGGGCAACCCCGACGCCGTCTTCGACGGCGACATCGACGCCTTCATCGACTCGGGCATCCGGTGGCGCCGCCGGGTCGAGCAGGAGGGCTGAGAGGCCCCGTCCGCGCGACACGCCGGGCGCGTCGAGCCGGGCGCCGGAACGGGTCCTCCTCCTAGACTCGTGGGGAACCGTCGAGGGCTTCTGCGGCCGCGGCGGACCCGCCTCAGTCCAGCCGTCAGGAAGCAGCCGTGATCACATTCGAGAACGTCACGAAGGTCTACCAGAACCAGACGGTCCCCGCACATCGACGTGAGCGTCGACAGGGGGGAGTTCGCCTTCCTCGTCGGCGCCTCCGGTTCGGGCAAGTCGACCTTCCTGCGCCTCATCGTGCGCGAGATCCGCGCCACCTCCGGTCGCGTCCTCGTCGACGGCCGGGACGTCGGTCGGCTCGGCCAGTTCCGCGTGCCGAAACTGCGCCGCAAGGTCGGCATGGTCTTCCAGGACTTCCGGCTGCTGCCCGGCAAGACGGTCTACGAGAACGTCGCCTTCGGCCTCCAGGTGATCGGCCGGCCCAGCGCCGAGATCCGCCAGCGCGTACCCGCCACCCTCGACCTGGTGGGCCTGTCGACCAAGGGCGACCGGCTCCCCGAGGAGCTCTCCGGAGGGGAGCAGCAGCGCGTGGCCATCGCCCGGGCCGTCGCCAACGACCCGCTCGTGCTCATCGCCGACGAGCCCACCGGCAACCTCGATCCCGCCACCTCGGTCGGCATCATGAAGCTGCTCGACCGCATCAACCGCCGCGGCACCACGGTGCTCATGGCGACCCATGACGCGATGATCGTCGACCAGATGCGCCGCCGCGTCATCGAACTCGACGCCGGCGAGGTCGTCCGCGACCAGTCCACCGGCGCCTACGGCACTGCATGAGCCCGCGGGCCCCGGTCGTCCGCGCGGTCAGGACCGTCCGCCCGAGCCCCGCACACACAGACCCCGTACACACAGACAAGGAGTCCATCGATGCGTCACACTCTGCGTGAGACCTGGTCGGGCCTGCGTCGGAACATGTCGATGACCTTCTCGGTCATCGTCACGATGTGGGTCTCGCTGGCCCTGTTCGGCGCGAGCCTCATGACCATCGCCGAGG
>ERZ772948.848-NODE-848-length-19383-cov-8.764021_pt1 | contig 19383 bp, 19 predicted proteins | sample MGYA00511945_ERZ772948 | MGnify/ENA primary metagenome ERZ772948 (study PRJEB29015, sample SAMEA2737927) | human oral metagenome | biome: human oral; feature: human-associated habitat; material: dental | place: China | collected 2141 ... | reverse complement strand
CCCTCGTGGCCACCGCGGTCGTCCAGCGGGTGCTCGGCCTGGCCGCGTCGGAGGAACGGGGGCTGTCCGAGGCGGTGCTGGCCTGCGGGGTCCCGCGCACGCGCGCACTCCTAGCGGCCGTGGCCGACGCCGTCGGCGCGGGAGTGGTCCTGCTCGTCGTGTCGGGCGCTGCGCTGGCGGCCGCCACGGCCACCCAGGTGGGCGAGGACTACGCCGCCGGCCGCGCACTGGTCTCCACGCTCACCCAACTGCCGGGGGTCGTGGCGGCGGCGGGCATCGCCGCGTTGCTGGTGGGCGCTGCGCCCCGGTGGCGGTCCCTGGCGTGGGCGGTCATCGCGTGGAGTTCCTTCGCGCGCCTCTTCGGGGGCCTCATCGACATGCCGAGGTGGGCGCAGGATCTCAGCGTCCTGGGGCACGTGGCCGACCCGTGGGGGACGACGCACTGGGTGCCGCTGGTCCTCCAACTGGTGGTGGGGCTCGTGTGCTGCGGCGCCGGGCTGGCCGTCTACCGGAGGAGGGACATCCCGGCCTGAGCCGCCCCTGCCCGGAGGGCACGGGGGCAGCGGGACCGGGCGCCGGGCCGGCTCCGAGCGGGTTGACCGGGCCGGCCCCTCCTCATCGACTCTTTGACGGAGAGGCAGTGCCTGCTCCTCGATGAGAAAGCCCACGCGCCGGGCGCGCGATCGGCATCCGCGGTCTCCTGGCCCGCATCGGAGGAGCGGGCGCGTGACGAGACGGCAGCCGCCCTCTTCGCCGCGTTCGCTGATTCCAACTCTTTCCGGCAGACACGCCGCGTTGCCGAGCTCATCGCTGGCCTCGGTTCCCTGACCACCGACGAATGGCAGCAAGTGGACGCGGCCGCCGAAGCGAACCCCCAGATACCGAGCGCCGTCTACTTCAGCCACCCCAAGCGCCCGCCCGTCGCCGAGTGGCCGCGCATGACGATGGGAGAGATCGGGTAGCGCCGAACGAACACGGCGCCTGCGCCGGGCACGATGATGAGAGCCACTGCTTGAGCGAGCGCCGTCCGCTCCGACAGGCGCCACTGCGCCGACGCGCGTCGTCGACAACCAGCGCGGGTTATCGGCACCGACGCGCGTTGTTGACATGAGCGCGCGTTATATCCCCCTCGCGGTGTCGACAGCCCCCTCACGATGTCAATAACCCCCTCGCGGTGCCAACAACGCGCGCTCGTGCGGGTGGAGCGCGCCCACGTTCGCGCACCGCCCCCACCTCTGGCCCTTGCCCTTGCCCTTGCCCTGGCCCTGGCCCTGAGGGCCATCCTGCCCGAGCACCCGCGCACTCGGAGATCCGGCCAGAAATGAGAGCTACATCATACAGCGATACGTGCGCAGACATATCCGAAGAAGCGCATAATTCATACATACATGGTTTACATGTCATATCTGATTCAGCAAAGGAGGCTGACATCATGACACCGCGAAACCCCGCGCAGTTCGGCCCCGGCGGACGCGGATTCTTCGGAACCGTCACAGTGGGCACACGGGGGCAGATCTCCATTCCCGCCCAAGCCCGCAAATCCCTCGGCCTGGAGCCCGGCGATCAGCTGGTGGTCCTCACCGACCCCGCCCAGGGCCTCGCCCTGGTCCCCCTGTCACTGCTCCTCGCCCAGCACGCCGGCACCAACCCCCTCGCCGCCCTCGTCCACGACACCATGGCGGGCGGCAAAGTCCCCCCGCCCCCGCCCGGCCCCGAGGCGGACGACGGAGCGTCCGGCGCCGACGAGCCGGGCAGCGCGGCAACCGCACCGGCGGAAACGGGCGCCGCCGCCGTGGCCCCCGCCCCGGGACCGGACGCCGCGCCCCCGACGGGCACCGGACCCGCCGACGCGGCCCCCGCCTCGTGAACCCAGCACCAACATCCGCACCCACCCCACCGCACCACCAGGAGTAGAAATGACCAGCCCAGCCATCCGCGCGGCGGATGTCACCAAGCGCTACGGCAGCCTCACCGCCGTGGACGGCGTGTCACTGGAGGTCTCCCACGGCGAGATCTTCGGGATCATCGGCCCCAACGGCGCGGGCAAGACGACCTTCATGGAATGCCTTGAGGGCCTGCGCCTGCCCGACAGCGGCGATATCGACGTGCTCGGCGAGGACCCGGCCCACCCGACCAAGCGGTGGCGCGAGCGCATCGGCGTCCAACTGCAGACCGCCGCCCTGCCGCCCAAGATCACAGTCGACGAGGCGTTGGCCCTCTTCGCGTCCATGTACTCCGACCCCGCCGACCCCTCCGCGCTGCTCCACGAGCTCGGCATAGCCTCCAAAGGGCGCTCCTACGTGGACAAGCTCTCCGGAGGACAGCGCCAGAGGGTCTTCATCGCGCTCGCCCTGCTGGGCAAGCCCGAACTGGTCTTCCTCGACGAGCTCACCACCGCGCTCGACCCCCAGGCGCGCCTGGCCATGTGGGACGTGGTGCGCTCCATCCGCCAGGGCGGCGCCACAGTGGTCATGACCACCCACTACATGGAAGAGGCCGAGGCCCTGTGCGACCGCGTCGCCGTCATCGACCACGGGCGCCTCATCGCGCTCGACACGGTCCCGGGCCTCATCGGATCCCTCGGGAAGGGGACCAAGGTCCAGCTGCGCACCTCCCGCACGATCCAGCCCAGCGCGCTCGACGGCGTCGCGGGCATCAGCGACGTGGCGGTCGCCGGCACCGCCGTGTCGATGCTGTGGGCGGGCTCGGGGATCCCCCAGGCCGCCGTCTCCGCCATCGAGGCCACCGGCGCCACCGTGTCCAACATCCGCACCAGCTCCCCCGGCCTGGAGGACGTGTTCCTCGCCCTCACCGGCCGCGACATGCGTCAGGAGGCATGAGCCATGCGCACCTTCGTCCAACTGTGCCGCGTCACCGCGATGCGCGCCCTCCGCGAACCCGTCACCGTCATCTTCGCGGTCCTCTTCGCCCCCGCCTTCATCGCGTGCATGGGCCTCATCTTCGGCAACAGCCCGGCGCCCGAGTTCGGCGGCAAGGGGTTCCTCGAGGCGAACTTCACCGCCTTCCCGGGCATCGTCATCGCGATCACGGCGCTCATCATCGTCCCCGTGGACCTGGTGGCCCAGCGCGGCGCGGGCGTGCTGCGGCGCTTCCGCGCCACCCCGCTCAACCCCGCGCTCTACCTGGCCGCCGACGTCGTCTCCCGGATGGTCCTGGGCCTGGTGTCCTTCACGGCCATGTACGCCATCGCGGCCCTCGGCTTCGGAGTGCGGCCCGCGTCGGCCGGGGCCTTCGTGTCCGCCCTGGTGGCGACGATGCTGGGGCTCGCCGCGTTCCTGGCGCCGGGCTACCTGATCGCCGGGCGCTTCCGCAACGTGGGCGCCGCGCAGGGGCTGGGGAACATCCTCATGTACCCGCTGATCTTCACCTCCGGCGCGGCGGTGCCCCTGGCGATACTGCCCCCCGGGGTGCTCTCCGTCGCGAAGTACTCGCCGATGACGCAGCTCACCTACCTCACGCAGGGCCTGTGGGCGGGCGAAGGGTGGGGGCAGCACTGGGTAGCCGCAGTGGTCTTGGTCGTCTTCGGCGCCGTCTGCGGCGTCGCGGCGGCGCGCCTCTTCCGCTGGGAGTGAAGGAGCGGGCGGGGCGGCAACGCCCGCTCCCGCCCGTCCGACCGCCCGGTCCGGCAACCGCATGGCCGCCCGGCTCTTGAACCGGCGGCCGCCGCCCCTCTAGCATGTGGGGCATGAGTTCTCGGACCGAAGGCGGCCCCACCACGGGGCGCCCTCCCCAGCGCTGGGCGCGCATCGCCTGCTGGACGGCCTTCATCAGCGCCCTCCTGCCCGTGGTGTGGAGGATCGCGATGCTCTCCGGCGCCAATGTCGGATTCGCCCAGGCCGGCCTGTTCAGGTCCAACGCGGCCGGCACCGCCTACGTCCTGGGCCTCGAGGCCGTCCAGGTGACCGCCGGCGTCCTGTGCCTCGGGCTCATCCGCCCCTGGGGCGAGCGGGTGCCCCGCTGGGTGCCCCGCCTCGGCGGGCGCGAGATCCCCAGACTCTTGCCCCTCGTGGTCGGCGGGACCGGGAACGCCCTGCTCTACCTCATCAACGGCGCCTTGGTGGTCAAGTTCGGCTCCATCTGGCTGGGCCTGGCCGAGGGGTGGACCCCCGCGGAGGGCATGAACCGCTGGCAGGTGGCCGTCCTGGTCGCAGCCTACGCCCCGATGCTGCTCCTGTGGGCCCCTGCCCTCACCGTCGGCCTCGTCGGCTACGGGCGCAGGCGCGCCCCGCATTAGGATTGGAAGCCCACCACCGATCGGAGCCCTATGAAACTCGCCATCGTAGGCGGGGGCGGATTCCGCGTCCCCCAGATCCTCGAGGTCCTCGCGCGCGCCCGCGCCGGCGCCGGCCCCCACGCCCAGTTGATCGTCGACCACGTCGCCCTCCACGACACCGCCCCCTCCCGCCTGCGCGCGATGACGGCGGTCCTCACCGCCCTGGACTACCCCTGCTCCCCCGTGGTCAGCTCCCACACGGACCTCGACGAGGCGCTGGCGGGCGCGGATTTCGTGTTCTCGGCGATGCGGGTCGGCGGTACCCGCGGACGCGTCCTCGACGAGCGCTGCGCCCTGGAAGAGGGGCTGCTCGGCCAGGAGACCGTCGGCGTCGGCGGATACGCCTACGCGCTGCGCACCCTCGGGCCCGCGCTGGACCTCGCCCGCGCCGTCCGCCGCGCGGCACCCGGGGCGTGGGTCATCAACTTCACGAACCCCGCCGGCATCATCACGCAGGCGATGCGCTCGGTCCTGGGGCGCCGGGTCGTCGGCATCTGCGACACCCCCATCTCCCTGGTGCGCCGCACCTGCGCCGCGCTGGGACTGGACCCCTCCGCCGCCGAGCGGAGCGGCACGGGCACCGACTTCGACTACGTGGGCCTCAACCACCTCGGTTGGCTGCGCTCCCTGAGAGTCGACGGGGTGGACCTGCTGCCCGGTCTGCTGGCCGACGACGCCCGCCTCGACGCCCTCGAGGAGGCGCGGACCATCGGCGCCGACTGGCTGCGGGCCATCGGCGCGGTGCCCAACGAGTACCTCTTCTACTACTACTGCCAACGGGAGGCGCTGGCGGGGGTGGCCCGCTCGCGCACCCGCGGGGAGTTCCTCGACGCCCAGCAGGGGGAGTTCTACGAGGCGGTGGCCGCCGACCCCGCCCGGGCGGGCGCGCTGTGGGAGGCCGCCCACGCCCGCCGGGAGGCGACGTACATGGCGGAGGCGCGCAGTGAGGACGAGCGCGACGGGCGCCGCGAGGAGGACATCGCGGGCGGCGGCTACCAGCGCGTCGCCCTGGACCTCATGACCGCTCTGTCCACCGGGGAGCCCGCGCGCATGATCCTCGATGTCGGCAACGCGGACTCGGGTAGCGCGGCCATCGCGTCCCTGGCCGACGAGGCGGTCGTCGAGGTCCCCTGCGATGTCGACGGGGACGGCATCCACCCGCGCCGCGTCGCCCCCCTCACCGGGGCGCCGCTGGGCCTCGTGCAATCAGTGAAGGCCTGCGAGGACCTGGTCATCGAGGCCGTGCGGCGCCGAGACGAGTCCCTGGCCTGGCGGGCGCTGGCGCTGCACCCCCTGGTCGACTCCGTGCGCGCGGCGCGCCGCGTCCTCGACTCCTACATCGCGCGCAACCCCCTGGTGGCCGCCGTCTTCGACTGACCGGGCGCGCACGGAGGGCCCTGGTCTTCTCCGACGAGGCCGATCCCGCCGGAGACTGACCCGGCGCGCCCGGAGGGCCCCCTCCCAGGCGGGCCCGCGCGCAGGAGCGGGCCTTCCGGCCGCCACGCGGCGGGGCTAGAGTGGGGCCATGGCACTATTCGCACGGACAACGACCCTATCCGCGAACTTCCCCGGCACCTACGAGCAGGTGTACCTGGCAGCCTTCGCCGCCGTTTACGCACTGGGGTACACGCCCGACATGGCGGACCCCAATATGCGCATGATCTGCTACTCCACGCCGACCACCGCTTTCACCTGGGGCGTGAACGTCACCATCGGCCTGGTCCCCCAGCAGGGCCAGGTCGTCGTCGAGATCACGGCGCAGTCGCTGTGGCCCATGCCCACCCTGGGGCAGGAGGGGCGCAACAAGAAGATCATCAACGCCGCGTTCGAGCAGATCAACGCTGCCCTGGCCCAGGGCACCCCCCAGCCCGGGCAGCAGCCCCAGGCGGGCGCCGGGAGCGCGCAGCCCTACGGCGGGGCCGCTTTCCAGCCCGGGCAGCAGCCGAACGCCGGGAGCGCGCAGCACCACAGCGGGGCAGCGCCCCGCCCCGGGCAGCAGCCGGGCGCGTAGGGGCTCCGGTCCCGCCGGGGCTGGGCTCTGGGGGACGGCAGAGCAGAATTCCGACGGCCGATCGCTGAACACGGAAACCGGTCAGTCCCTGCCCCACTGGGGCCGGGTGCGGGCGGGCTCCCAGCCGCGCCCGAAGAGCCGCTTGCGCGGCAAGAACTCCTTGGGGAACCACCCCCCGCGCCCCGCCTTCCCGTGCGCAACCGGCGAAGGAGACGTCTCGACGAACACGCCCCCGCCCCCACCGGGCACCACCCGCCACGACGACGGAGCCCCCGAAGAGAGGAACCCACTGGCCGCCTCCGCGTACCCACTGCCCAACCACACCCACCACACAGGCACCACCGGCAAACCCAACACCACACCACTCACCCTGTCCGTGCGAACGATGTCAGTGGCGTCCGCCCCCGGCGCCCACCGCGCCAGCCCGCCGTCGTCAAGGCAGCCATCGACGACCTCACCCGTGGCCAGTTCGGCCCCGAGTGCGACCGCCATCTCGGTGAAGAACCCCCGGAACTCCTCCACACCCATCTTCTCCCCGACGGTGTCCAGCAGGACCGTGCACGTGACGTCGAAGAAAGCGGGGCCCTGGGACGAGCTGCTCCGGGCACCCGGATCGAGGACCACCGGATAGGAGAACGAAACCGCGCCGAGGACGCTGTCATTCCACAGGACAGCGCGCGCCTCGTTGAAATCCGGGCCCACCAGGTAATCGCGCACACGCTCGTCCAGTGGGAGCCTGCGGCCATCGCGTTCGAACTCGCGCGGAAGCAAATCGGGATACCGCTGCGCGCACAACTCCAGGAGCCGTTCCACGGGCTCACCGGGCGCCCCGCCCAGGATCCCGTACCACGTCAGCACCAACGCGGGGCCCGCGGGCGGCAGACCCCCGCCCGCGGGGGCACTGAGATCGTAAGTCCGGTCCGCAGCGGGGTCGTAGGCCTGCATGTGCATGTCGAGCATCGCGCACGCCCCACCCATGCGCCCCGTAAGAGCAGAGAACCGCTCAATGAGCACCGCCGACCCGTCGCCCTCCACTTCGAGGCCGTCGAAGTCCTCACCATCGACTTCAACGGCGAACACGTGGGTGAACTCCCCGATCCCCTTGTCACGGGCGAACTCCCGCACGAAATCCTCAGTGCTCACAGGCGAGGCGCCCTCACGGATGGAGAACACACCGCCACCGAAACCCACACGGAAACCGCCCTCCAACGGAGTGCCCTCATCCACCCGCGCACCAGGACCGAAAGCCGCGCGCACATCCGCAACCGCCAGAGGACGGTACCCGTACATCTCGAAGAAAAAAACGTAAGACACTGCTGACCCCTCACTCGCGTTCGTGCCCATCTGGCGCTGCGGTTGTCCGTCGTCCACCGGGTCCGAGCGTTGAACCGCCGCCCGGGCGCCTGCGTTCCCTTCTCGCGGACGCGTTGGGGGAACCGCCCTCCGGGCACCTCTATTCGATCATATGGTCCACCGACTCCCAGAAGTCGACGCCGAGTCGGCGCTCCCTGCCCGGGAGCCAGTAGTCGCAGCGCCCGGGGCTCTGCCCGACGATGTCGATGGCGAGCGGCCAAAGAGGGTAACGGTAGAACATGTAGCACCCCTCAACGCGGGACAGCGTGCCCGGGTCGTCGACGCCGTCGAGGCAGTCATCACCAGCCAGTGCCCGGACCTCGCGCAGGGGGAGGATGCCCTCGTCCTCCAAGGCGAAAGGATGGAACCCGTCGTGGGTGCGCTCGTAGAATGCCCGCACCGACTCGGGCACGTGCTCCCACACGCGCCGCACGTTGTCCGCGTACCCGTCCTCGCCCGCCTCGGGCCACGAGGGCCGCAACGGATTGCCCCCCGTGAAGCACTCCTCGCGCCCCTTGCCGTCAATGAACGTGTAGACCACGAAGTACTCGCCGCCGTGGACCGCCAGCTCCGCGTCCACGCACCGCTCCCGCAAACCCCGCAAAGTCCGGGGCAAGTGCTCCCCCACAGTCTCGCCCATCACCGACACCATCAGCTCCACCCGCTCAGCAGGCGACAGCGCGGGCAGGGCCCGCCAGGAGTCGGGGACCACGGCGCCATCGGGCACAGCGCCCCTGATGAACCCCACCGGCCCACGCTCATCCGCATACCGCGCCACGCGCTCACGCCCCGTAGGGGGAAGCCGATGACGGCCCTTCAACCACGAGAACACACCCACTTGTCCACATCCTTCCAAAACCCCGAATGCCCCACAATTGCGGCGATCGTGTCAGATCCCGCGTTCGCCCCTTCGAACTCGGTTGCGATGGCGCCCGCATTGGGACCCAGCGTCGCGATCGTGGCGACCTCGACGACCATCGTCTCGCCGCTCAAGCCAATGCCGCCAAACCCAGTGACGACGAAAGAGACCCGCAATGGGCGCGGGCCCTGCCACCAGTCGCGCTCGCGCGGAACCGGCGGCAGGGCCCGACCGGGAAGTCGGAGCCACTCAGCCCCGCGGCGACGGAACTCAGCCCGCCACCACCCACCTGAAGAAGCCCTCGCCCAGTGGCGCGCCCGGCAGCGCCTTCCCCGCGCGCGCCGCGGCCGCGCGGATGCGGGCCTCGATGCCGTCCATATCGGGGAACTGGCTGTCGTGGCACCGCACCGCGCGGACTTTCGCCTCCAAGTCCCGCTCTTCGACGGGGGCGACGTGGTTGACTGCGGGCCCGCCCTGGAACCACACCTCGTCCACGGCGTGGGCCTCGAGCCCGCCGCCCAGCAGGTCGCGGTAGTCGAAGGGGTTGCGGGCAGCGGGGTAGACGGCGTCGACCAGCGCCGCGCCGACGGCGCGGTGGTCGGGGTGGTTGGCGTAGATGGAGTCCCAGTTGTACTCCGGCGACAAGGACAGGACCAGCTGCGGGCGCCACAAGCGGATCTGGCGCACCAGGTCGCGCGTGAGGCGCGGATCCTCCTTGACGTGCCCGTCGGCGTACCCCTCCAGGAACACCACCTCCGACACGCCCAGCGCACGTGCCGCCTCGCACTGCTCGGCCCGGCGCCGGCCCCCCATCGAGGACTGGCCGTCGGCCTCGAACCCGCCCGCTCCCCCGTCGGTGACGACCACCAGGGTGACGCGGGCCCCTTGCCGGGCGAGGCGGGCGATGGTGGCGCCCGCGTCGACGTCGGCGTCATCGGGGTGCGCGTAGACGCCCAGGACCGAGGCGAACGCTTGGGTGCTCACTCGTCGACTGCCTTGTTGGCGGCGTCCTGCGCGGCTTGGACCCCCTCGGGGACGCCGACGCGGCCCAGGAAGACCTCCTTGAGCTCCTTGTTGTAGGCGTCCATGGCGGCACCGAGTTTCGCGCCGAAGGGCGCGGTGATCGTCCCGGTGGGCTTGGTGGCCATGACTGTGACGTCCACGCCCTTGCCGGACCAGTACTGGGACCAGGAGTCCTGCGCCTCGGCGTTCGCGGGGAAACCGACTCCCACGGCGCCCAGGGCGCGCCCGCCCTCGGGGCCCGCCAGCCATTCGAGCAGCTTCTTCTGCGCGTCGGCCTTCGAGGCGTCCGCGGCGTTGGCGACGGCGACCACCGAGTTGCCCACGGTCACCGCGCCCTTGGGGCCCTTCGGCTGGGGCGCCAGGCCCCATGTGAAGCCCGCGCCCTCCTGGACGTTCGCCAGGTTGTAGGCGCCGGACTGGAAGAGGGCCATCTTGCCCTGGAGGAACTGGTCGCGGCTGAAGTCGCCGTTGTCGTTGGTGTCGGCGGCGGAGGGGGCGACGTGGTCCTTGTTCACCAGGTCCACCAGGTAGCCGATGGCGGCCTCGCCCTCGGGGCTGGCGAAGGTGAAGCGCCCGTCGGCGTCCTGCAGCGACGCGCCGTTGGATCCCAGGTAGGGGAAGAGCATCGCCTGCCCGTCGAGGGCGGCGTTGTACCCGTACTGGACGACCGTGTTCGGGTCGAATCCGGGGTCGGCCGCGTTGCGGCCCGACGAGTCGAGTGTGAGGCGCTTGGCGATGTCGCGCAGGGAGTCGGACGGCGCGGCGGGATCCCACGCGAGGCCGTCGAGCTCCTCGACGCCCACTCCCGCGCGGTCCAGCAGTTCCTTGTTGTAGTAGAGGGCCACGGAGGGGTCGGTGATGACCGGGGCGCCGTAGATCTGCCCATCGACCGTGTACTGGCTGACGGCGGTGTCCAGCCACGAGGCGCGCTCGGAGTCGGAGAACACCTCGTTCATGTTCACCAGTTTGCCGCCCTTGGCGTACTCCGAGTAGTTGTTCGTGTTGGACCAGAAGACGTCGGGGCCGGCGCCTGCGGCGATCTCGTTGCGAACGCCGGTGAAGTAGTCGTTCCAGGGCACGACCTCGACGGAGACGTCGATCCCCGTGGCGGCCTCGAACGCGGGCAGGGCGTCCTCGTACGCCTTGGCGGCCTGCTCGTCCCAGAGGCGGAATGTCAGGGATCCGCCCGCGCCCGACTGGCCGGTTGGCTGGCCGCCCGAGCATGCCGCCAGGGCCAGTGCCGCCGCGATCGCGGCGCTCGCGCCTGTGATACGTCGTTTCATGTGGGGTGCCTCCTTCAGGCGGTGGTGTTACTTCAATCCGGTGAGGGCGATGGAGCCCACGATCTGGCGCTGGAACGCGATGAACAGGGCGATGAGGGGGACCAGTGCGATAGTGGTGGCCGCCATGACGTAGGTCCAGTTCGCGTTGTACTGGCTCTGGAGGGCCGCCGTGGCGACGGTGATGACCTTGGGGCGCTGGGCGGCGATGATACGCGGCCACATGAAGGAGTTCCAGTGGCTGACGACGGTGATGAGGGTGAGGGTGGCCAGGATGGGTTTGGACATGGGCAGGACCAGGGACCACAGGATCCTCCAGGTCCCGGCGCCGTCCAGGGTGGCGGCGTCGATGAGCTCCTGCGGGATCTGCCTGAACGACTGGCGGAGCAGGAACACCGCGTAGGGCGAGGCGAAGACGAAGGGGATCACGATGCCCCAGAAGGTGTTGTTCAACCCCATTCTGGCCAGCATGAGGTACAGGGGGACCACCAGGACGGTGGCGGGGATCATCATGGTGGCCAGGAACAGCCAGAAGACCAGGTCCCTGCCGGGGAAGTCGATGCGGGCGAAGGCGTAGGCGGCCATCACGGAGGAGACCAGCTGTCCTGCGACCATGACGACCACCACCGCCAGGGTCGTGGCGATGGCTCCGCCGAAGGCGATGCGCCCGCCCAGGACGGCGCCGAAGGACTCCAGCGAGAAGGGGGAGGGCAGGGCGAAGGGCGAGTGGGACGCGAAGTCCTTGGGGGACTTGAAGGCCGTCATGAAACTGAAGAGCAGCGGCGCCGCCATGATGAGGGCGGCGGCGGAGAGCCCCAGGTAGATGCCGAGGGCGGCCAGCGGGCCGCGCCGAGTGCTAGACGAGCTCATAGGTGGTCCTCGAACGGAAGTAGAGGTTCTGGGCGAGGGTGATCGCCATGAGGATGAGCATCATGACCACGGCCATGACGGCAGCGCGCCCGAGGTTCCCGGTCTCGAACGCCTCTTGGTAGATCTTGTAGGCGAGGACTTCTGTGGCGCCGTCCGGACCGCCTTTCGTGAGCGCGTAGATCTGGTCGAAGAGGTTGAACACCGAGATCACGGACGTGACGGAAACGAAGAAGAAGGTGGGGCGCAGCAGCGGCATTTTGATGCGCCAGAAGATCTGGGAGGAACTGGCGCCGTCGACGGTGGCCGCCTCGACGAGCTCCTTGGGGATCGACAGCAGGCCCGCGATGAAGAAGAGGGCGGTGTATCCGACGTTGCCCCAGATGACGACGAAGGCGGCGGCGGGCAGCGCCCACGTGGGTGACACGAGGATCTCGAGGCGCTGGCCGGCGATGGCGCTCAGCAGGCCGCCCGTGGGGGCGAATATCCACGACCAGACGACGCCCAGGGCCAGCGGCGGGGCGATCCACGGGATGACGACGAGGGCGCGGAAGACGGTCGTCCCCCTGACGCCTTTGGTGAGCAGGTTCGCCAGGAGGAGCCCGAGGACGATCTGGGCCGGGACCACGAGGACGACGAGGAGCGCGGTGATGCCCAGCGACGAGAGGAAGCCCGGGTCCGACAGGACGGAGACGATCTGGGGGGCGCCCACGTAGGAGGGTTCGCCGATGAGGTCCCATTTGTGGACGCTGAGCCAGACGACGACCAGGATGGGCACCGCCATGAAGGCGAGCACCCCCAGTAGCGAAGGGGCGAGCAGCGCGTATCCCGTCAGGGTGTCGCGCAAGCGCCTGCGCGATCGTATTGCCATGCGTCCCCCCGCCTCGATGTCCAGATACCGCAAGGCTAGCCGGACCAGGGGCGGCGCACCAGGGGGGTTCAGGGGGTGAACCACTGTGAAACCCCGCCTTCGGCACCGCTACCGTCACCGCCACCGGGGGTTCAGGGGGTGGACCGCTGTGGAACCCCGCGGGGAGGGCCCTGCGCCAGTCGGGGCCGCGGGGGCGGCGCCCGGGCCCTACCCGGCGCCCTGGCCGGTGGGCCGACGGAAACCGCTGTGCGCGCAGACGAAGACGAGGACCCCCACCAGCATCGCCGCCCCGATGACGATGGGCAGGGCGGGCGCCACCCCGTAGAGGAAGGTGCCCAACGTGGGGGCGACGACGTAGGTGAGCCCGTTGGTCGCGCCGATCAGGCCCGCCAGCCCGCCCTGCTCGTCGCGGCTCATGCGCAGGGTCGGGCCGGCCGTGTATCCGGGCATCGCCGTGCCGATGCCGACGCCGATGATGGCGACGGAGGCGATCAGGGCGGCCAGGCCGGCGTCGACGAGGAGCAGCCCGAACCCGATGGCGGCCGTCAGGGCGCCGGCGCGCAGCAGTACTGGCGGCGCCCATTTCGACAGGGGGACGATGACGCTCTGGGCCAGGACCATTCCGACGCCCGCCGCCAGCAGGGCGCCCCCGGTGATGAGCCCGGTCGTGTCGGCGTCCAGGCCGAGCCGGTCCTGCACCAGGAAGCCCGTGACGACTTGGACGAGGCCGAGGGCGCTGAACATCCCGAAGCCAGCGACCAGGTAGGGCCACACGCGCGGGTCGCGCGGGCTGACTCTGGCGGGCTTGGCGATCAAGGCGGTGCGGGACTCCTTGCGCAGGGCCACCGCGACGACCAGGAGGCCGATGAGCAGGAACACGGGGACGGCGTCGACGGAGACCAGCAGTGACAGGCCCGATAGCGCTCCGCCGATGAGCGCGCCCGCGATCGAGGCGAGCCCCTGGGCGGCGCCGACACCGGCCATGCCGCGGACGCGGGACTCCTCAGTGGTGGTGGCGTCGGCGATGCAGGCCTGCGCGGTGGGGAGCACCGCGGCCAGCGCTGCGCCGAAGACGACGCCCCGGACGATGACGAAGAGGGCGAACAAGGGGGCTCCGCTCAGGGCACCGGTGACGCCGAGGTGCGAGACGAGGGCGAAGACCCCCATGGAGACGGCTGCCACGGCGAGCGCGATCACGAGCACGGGTTTGCGCCCCATGGACTGGGAGCGCTTGCCCCACGCCTGGCTGGTCAGCACCACCATGAGCGCCGCGACGGAGATGGTGAGGCCGATCTGCCATTCCTTGAGCCCGACCAGCCGCGAGAGGGGCGCGATGACGGGGTTGAGGGTGGATTGCCCGACGTAGGTGATGAACACGGCGGCCAGGACGACTCCGACCTGCGCCTGGCGCCCCGTGCCGTCCGCGCCGCTCCGCGCTCCGTCTGCGGCCGTCTTCCCTGCCCGTGCGTCGGGCGGTGCCCCGTTCTCCTCTGCGGCTTCCATGAGTGTCACTTCCTCGACTGGTCCGGGGCGCCGACTTCCGGCGCCGTGCGTGCGGACCATGTGACCGAAGTCTATTCGAACAGTGTTCTAATTGCAATGGGCGGGCCTCCGGGGCGCACAGCGCCGTCAGGCAGGTCCGCATCGGGGCAGGCAACACCGCAGTGGGGCAGGCAACGGATCATCGGGGCAGGCAATTCACCTACCCCAATGGGCGGTTTCCTACCCCGATGAGGTTCAGCAGGATCGGCAGTCTCCTACCCCGATGAGGTTCAGCAGGATCAGCAGTCTCCTCCCCGATGAGGTTCAGCGGGATCGGCAGTCTCCTACCCCGATGAGGTTCAGCGGGCCCAGTGGGCGGATACGGAACGCCCGGCGAGCGCGTTGGGCGGGCCGTCGCGCCCAAGGGCGCCCATGGTGGCGTTGGGCGGCTTGTCGCGCGCGGGAATGCGCCGGGAGCCGCGCGGCCCCTACAGCACCTGGGAGTTCGGCGGCCGGTGGACCGTGCCGAGCAGCCGCAGCTCCAGGCCGTCCATCATCGCCTCGACGACGAAGCGGTAGTAGCGGTCGAAGGCGATGTCGCGCTCACGGGGCGTTCCGGCGAACTGGGCGATCATGTCCGCCGACAGCAGGGCGATCCCCGGACTGGCGGCCGCGGCCTCGGACAGGCCCTCCATCAGCAGCGCGTGGTCGGCGGGGACCTGGTCCCCGTGGAGGGCGCGGTCGTCCGCCGTGGCGATCGACATCATCGCGGCGTTGATGACGCAGGCGAAGACCAGGGCCGAGTTCCCACCGAATCCCGCCCGCTGGACGCTGGCGATCCCCGAGTCCACGACCGGCCCCAGTTCCGGCAGCGCCGCCGAGTGCATGAGCAGCCAGCGCGCCGTCCCCGGGTAGGCGGACAGGACGGGCCGCGCGGGCAGCAGGGCCCTGCGGAACCACTCGCGCCATTCCATCGCCTCCGTCGGCAGCCCCACCAGGTCGAGGACCCGTCCGACGACGCGAGCCGTCAGCGCCTCCCGGTTCCCCACGTGGTGGTGGACCACGGAGGCCGACACGCCCAGGCGCGCCGCGAGGTCCCGCATCGACCACCCCTGGATCCCCGTCCCGTGGGACATCCCCAGCGCCTCCTCGACGACGGCTTCAGGGGTCAGCCCGGCGTGGTAGGACTCCCTGCCCCGTCCGGCCCCACTGCCGTGACGCGCCACAGCCGCCGCCTCACGCGCCCGACGAGCGCAGGCCGAGCTCGCGCGCGCGGGCCGATCCCTCCGGGACGGCCCCCGGGTCGTCCCCCGCCTCGACGACGCGGTTGTCCGCGTCCACGAACACCACCGACGGCGCCATCGTGCGCGCCTGCGACTCGGGGACGTGCGCGTAGGCCATGATGATGACCAGGTCGCCGACGGACACCAGGTGGGCCGCCGCGCCGTTGAGCTGGACAACGCCGCTGCCGCGGGGGCCCGCGATCGTGTAGGTCGCCAGGCGCGCCCCGTTGTCGATGTCCGCGATGTCGACCTTCTGGCCGGGGACGATGTCCGCGGCGTCCAGCAGGTCCTCGTCCACCGTGATGGAGCCCACGTAGTGGAGGTCCGCGCCGGTCACCGTGGCGCGGTGGATCTTCCCGACCACCATCTCGCGCATCATCTCGCTCACGCGCCCGCCTCCTCGCAGACCAGGGGCAACTCCATATTGTCGATGAGGCGCGTGCCCCCCACGCGCGCCGCCACCAGGACGCGGCACGCGCGCAGTCCGCCCTCAACGATGGTGGCGGGTCCCGGGTTGGCCGCCACCTGGGGGGCGGCGCTCCCCGTGCCCGCCAGCACGTCGAAGGTGCCGTCGTCCACGACGGCGATGTAGTCGATGGCGATCCCGCCCTCCGCCTCGATGCGCTCGCGCGCCGCCTCCACGGCCAGCGCGGCCCCGGCCCCTCCCCGGGCGGCGGCGACCGCCACCGCGGCGTCGCCGTCACCGGTCGTCGGCGCGGGCCCACCGGACTCGGCAGGCGCCTCGCGAGCAGCCCTGATCCGGTCGGTGACCTCGGTGAAGACCGGGTCGCCGACATAGTTGACGAAGGGGATGACGGTGGCCCGGGACGACTTCGCCCGGGCCCGTTCGACCAGGCCCTCCTGGGTGAGGACGACGGTCGCGTCGTCGGGAATCTGGTCGATCGGCGTGTGGACGACCTCGACGCCGTAGGGCGCCAGCCTCTTCTTCATCGTCGAGGCGACCATGACCGAGGAGCCCATGCCGGCGTCGCAGGCCACGACGAGCCTCGTGAGGGCGGCGGCGTCGAAGTCGCCGGTACCGACGGCCTCCCTGTCGGCCCCGGCGGCTGCGGCGGCTCGGGCCTCCTGGGCCTGCTCGGCGGCATCGGCCGCGTCGTCCCTGCGCCTGTCGGGGCGGATGAGCGCGGAGGCGACGAGGAAGGAGACGGCAGTGGCGACGAGGAAGTCGATGATCATCGGAAGGTAGCCGGTCCGCGGGCACATGAGGAACCAGGCGATGATCGAGCCGGGCGAGGCCGGGCCGGACAGGCCGGCGCCGAGCAGCGTGCCGACGGCCAGACCGGACATGGCGCCGGCCATGGTGGCGAGGATCGTCTTCGGCTTCATGAGCACGTAGGGGAAGAAGATCTCGTGGATGCCGCCGAACAGGTGGATGATGACGGCGCCGGGAACCGACTGACGGATGCGCCGGGAGCCGAAGGCCCAGTAGGCCAGCAGGAGGCCCAGGCCGGGACCGGGGTTGGACTCGACCATGAAGAGGATCGACTGGCCCGCGGTCCGCACCTGCTCGGTGCCCAGCGGGGTGAGGATGCCGTGGTTGATGGCGTTGTTGAGGAAGAGCACCTTCGCCGGCTCCACGAGGACCGAGGCCAGCGGCAGCATGTGGTGGCCGATGAGGGCGCTCACGCCGGCGGCCATCCAGCCCATGAAGAGGTCGACGAGCGGGCCGACGCCCTCGTGACCGAGGATGGCCAGGACGAGGCCGAGGATGCCGAGCGAGAAGTTGTCGACGAGCATCTCGAAACCGGAGGGGACCCTGGCGTCGAGGAAGCCGTCGATCCTCTTGAGCAGCCAGGCGGCGAGCGGGCCCATCACCATGGCGCCGAGGAACATGGGGATGTCGGCGCCGACGATGACGCCCATCGTCGCGATCGCGCCGACGACGGCGCCCCGGGTGCCGTGGACCGTCCTGCCGCCCGTGTAGCCGATGAGCAGTGGCAGCAGATAGTTGAGCATGGGATCGCTCAGCGTCACGAGGTTCTCATCGGGGATCCACCCGGACGAGATGAACAGGGCCGCGACGAGGCCCCAGGCGATGAAGGCGCCGATGTTCGGCATGATCATGCCGGCGAGGAAGCCCCCGAAGCGCTGGATGGAGGCGCGGGCGCCTCCGCCCTCGAGGTTCTTGTTGACCGTGGCGTCAGGTAGGGACATGTGTGATCTCCCGGTGGAACGTGCCGCGAACGGCAGGATCTGCGTTGATCTGCGTTTAATTCTGGTTCTGTTGGCTTACGTTGTCAACACCTCAGCGAGAACGGGTTTCATCGTGACGAAACCAACATGATCGGGCACATGTCGTGTGGGGTGTCCCCCTCAGCAGTCGGCCGGCGCCACCGGCTCCGGTGACGACGGCCCCGGATCATCTGTGCGACGGGGACAGCGAGTCATGCCGGGCCCGGCGACCGTGACCCATCCCAACGGGGCCGCCGACAAGGCAACGGGACGCCGAGGGGCCCGGGGAGCGGGACTGCTCCCCGGGCCCCTCGGGAACCCGTGCGGCCGGCGGGCCGCTCACCTCTCGATGGCGCGCGGCCTCGGCGAGCGACGGTAGCGGCTGTAGTCGACCTCGCCGCCCGGGCCGGCGAGGAAGACCCGCTGGACCTCCTCGCGCACCTCGGTCAGCTCCTCCATGAGCTCGGTCATCTGGTCGAGCCGGCGCTGCATCTGGTCGAGCTCGTCGCGCATGTCGATGATGCGCCGGATGCCGTTGAGGTTGATGCCCTCCTCCTGCGACAGGTGCTGGATGAGGCGCAGCCGCGAGATGTCGCGCGGCGAGTAGCGCCGCCCCCGCCCCTTGGCGCGGCGCGGCACGACGAGGCCCATCCGGTCGTAGCCGCGCAGGGTCTGCGGGTGCATCCCGGCCAGGGACGCCGCCACCGAGACGGTGAAGATCGGGGCGTCCGGGTCGATGACCTGAGGCAGCCTGTCCCCGCGCATCGTCCTCACCCCTTCGCCGCCCGCGCGGCCATGCCGGCCCTCGGATCGGGCTCGGCGACCGCCCTGACGTAGTCCTCGAGTGCGGCGCGCGCGGCGTCCGACAGGTGCGCCGGCACCTGCACCTCGACGGACACGAGCAGATCGCCGCGACCGCCCTTGGCCCTGCCGATGCCCTTGCCGCGGACGCGGAAGGTGCGCCCGTTGGGCGTGCCGGCGGGGATGCGCAGCCGCACCCGGCCGCCCTCCAGGGAGGGCACCTCGATCTCGGCGCCGAGCGCGGCCTCAGCGTAGGTGACCGGGACGGTGACGGTGAGGTTGTCGCCGCTGCGCCCGAACAGCGGGTGGGCCGCCACGTGCACGAGCACGTAGAGGTCACCGGGCGCGCCGCCGTTCTCGCCCTTGCTGCCCTTGCCGCGCACGCGAATGCGCTGGCCGTCGGTGACGCCGGCGGGGATGCGCACCTGCATGGTGCGCTGGCTCCTGGCCCGTCCCGACCCGTGGCAGCTCGTGCACGGATCGTCGACGATCATGCCGCGGCCGCTGCACGTGGCGCAGGGCTCGGTGAGCCCGAAGACGCCCTGGGCGCTGCCGGTCCGCACGCCCGAGCCCTGGCAGTTGGGGCAGACGCGCGGAACGGTGCCGGCCCTGGCGCCGGTGCCGCGGCAGGCCGGGCAGGCGTCGTCCGAGACCATCTGCATGCCGACGGTCGTGCCCTTGACCGCCTCGCCGAAGGAGATCGAGACCTCGCCCTCGACGTCGGCGCCGCGGCGGGCGTGCCGGGCGCTCGTGCGGCGGCTCGCCCCGCCGGTGAACAGGCCGCCGAACAGATCGCCGAGACCGCTGTCGCCCATCCCCCCGGTCATGTTCCGGAAGACGTCGTTGACGTTGGCGCCGCCGGCCCCGCCCGGACGGTTGAAGTGGAAGCCCCCGCCGGCGCGCAGCTCGTCGTACTCCTTGCGCTTCTCCGGGTTGGAGAGGATCGTGTTGGCCTCGGAGGCCTCCTTGAAACGGGCCTCTGCGGTCTTGTCACCGGGGTTCGCGTCGGGATGGTTGTCCCGGGCGATCTTCCGGAACGCCTTCTTGATCTCCTCGGCGCTGGCCT
>ERZ772948.842-NODE-842-length-19440-cov-6.084086_pt1 | contig 19440 bp, 16 predicted proteins | sample MGYA00511945_ERZ772948 | MGnify/ENA primary metagenome ERZ772948 (study PRJEB29015, sample SAMEA2737927) | human oral metagenome | biome: human oral; feature: human-associated habitat; material: dental | place: China | collected 2141 ... | reverse complement strand
GCACGTCTACCGCCCGAGCCTGTACTCCTTCCACTTCTCGCTGTTCACGTCCTGAGGTCGGGCGCGCCACGGGGGCAACGGCGCCTCTCGAGGCGAGACGTCTCACATTTTCTTCCCGAACGGTACAGAACCGTTCAAATAATTGACCAAATTCCAGGCACTCACCCACGCACGCCACTCTTCCCGGGAAAGACCCTTGTCAGACGCGGGTTTCGGACCCTCCCACAACCTCTCCCTGCACATATGACCCCCACGAGGGTCTACTTCTGGCCAGCCGGTCAATACCCCCTGCCCAGCGACAAGTTTAAGGAATTGGCGCGAAAAACCACTTATAGCCAAGAAGGCAGTGCGCCTCTATCCAAGCCGAGTTAGAGCTATTGCACCCGGAATTTTTCGTGCTTAAGCTGATATCAACTTCAGCGCGCAGAGAAGTAACAAGAAAGCAAAACAAGAAAACTCCTGAGAGAAAGGACATCATCATGCAGAGCAACTACGACGACCAGATCCTCGACAACCTCGCCGAACTCAGCGACACTGAAATCGAAGAACTTCTCGGGGCCGGGTGGGGGTCTATCTTCAGTTTCACTCATGAATGTAACACCAATACAATGACACAACTCTTCACCTGCTGCTTCTGAACCTCAATCTTCGGCTGGGGGCAAAGTTTGCCCCCAGCCTACTTCCACATCTTTTTAAACAAACCCTCTCCTGAAGCTCAAAAGGATTTTCAATGAAGCAGATTCATTCCGCACTGGCAGCCTGGATGTCAGAAAAGGCGGGTTGCTATCCTTGGCTGAAGCTCTGCTTCCCCCAGGTGGCGGACTGCGGCGACCACACATGGGTTGCCCCCGTGCAGCACGGATCCCTGGAAAACTGTGCCGCTGATTCAAGCTACTATCGTCGGGCCGGACAGTTGCTGGGCATCGCCTATCTGGTGAATCTCACCGATCTGCATCATGAGAATATCATCGCAACGGCGACCCAGCCTATCCCAGTAGATCTCGAGGTCATCATGAGCGTACTTCCAAGAGTTCCGGAAGACCAACCTGATGCTTCCAATACAACGCTACGACAAACCACGTCATCCCCTACCTCGACTGGTCTAATCCCCCTGGGTACCAGCTTTAAAGAACTCGGCGGCGACATCAGCGGGCTCGCAGCCAATGGCCTACGAGCCCGCCATCGCACTCTTGATCGACAGGGACGATCCGACATGCGCTACATCCATACGATCGCTGAGATCACTCCGGTAAATCATCTTCCCACCTTGGAAAACAATCCAATTCTCGCCGCAAACTACGTCGATGAAATCGTCGAAGGTTTTGTCTTGACTCTGCAAATTACAATGAAGCATCGCAATGACCTAGAAACATTCATCTGCAACAATGCCAGCAATCTCCATGTACGGGTTCTCGCGCGCATGTCTAATGACTACGCAACGGTCCTAGCCGGACTGTCTCGGGTTGGACACAACACAAATCCTGAACAACTCTTTTCCATACTGCGTCGCAACTCAGTTGGCCTCGCGGAGAGCATGGTGGATTCGAAGGAGGAGCAGCTGCGCACATGGGCCATCCCGCATTTCTGGGCAATCGCCAGCGAAACCACCATTCGCGACCCCTGGGGCAGACCAACAGGGAGGCTCCACGTGGCGCCCATCGCCCAAACAACCGCAAAGATCAGGGCGATCACGGAGACCGATATCAACCGCCATATTTCCCTGATCCGGATGACATTCCACAAGCCGGAAGAAGTCATCCTCCCGCTGGACCCACGCCTCGCCACACAAGATGCCGGCTCATTTGAGGAATTCGAGCGGATCCACCTGCAAGCTCAAACCGTGACCGGCGCCGACGGCAGCGTCAACTGGCAAGTGCTGGCCGTGGATGAAAGAGAGCAGCTGGCCGTGCAGCCTTTGCTCGGCGGGCTGTACCGGGGCATTGCCAGAGTGGCCGAACTCCTCACGACCATCCCCCATCGCGATGCGCAATGCCATCAGCTGGCAACATCCCTCCTGCGCACGCTGCAACTGGAAACCGACACCATGGTAAACGACTCCGGCGCTTCGTTAAGTTATTACCATGGCCCAGCGAGCTGCCTTGCAGCCGCCCACCGGCGCAGCCAAGCGTTCGGATTTTCCGCCCCGTGGCTGCGGCATCACTACGACCGCTTCCTCACAACAGTTGAGAGCATCACCCCGGATGACATCAAACCCGGAGCGCTGTTGGATGTCATGGAGGGCCCGGCCGGGCTCATCATCGCGCTGCGTCACCACAGCGATGTCCGCATCCGCGAGCTGTGCCACCGGCTGGGTCTCCTGCTGACGGATGCCGCATCTGAGGGTTGGGGCTCGAAGAAGGTGTGCGCGCTGTCGCGGAACGCCAGCTTCGCCCACGACGCGGGCGGCATGGGAACTGCCGTGTTGATCGCCGCTGGAATGGGATCCGATCCTGACATGGTGGACAGCTGGAGAGCTGCCTGGGAGTTCGAGAACACCTTCAAGCTTGAAGAGGGCTGGAACGACGCCAGATCCCCTGGTGATAATCACTCGACCCAGTGGTGCCACGGCCTGGCGGGCATAGCCCTGGCGCGCACCGTGTGGCTCCAGACCATCGAAGACAGCGCGTTCCTTCGCTCCGTCGTCACCCCGGACGAGGTCGCACGGATCCGCGCCGACCTGGAGGAGGCCGCCGACCTTCTCGTGCGGGACTTGGAAAAATCCGGTTCGCCCAGCCTCTGCCACGGCGTGGCGGGCGGCGCGCTAGTTCTCGATCTGGCCGGAAGGCAGCTCCGAAGGCCGGATTGGCGCGAAACGGCAAGTGATCTCGTCGCCCGAGGGGGCGCCACGCTGTCCCGCTGCCCCTGGATGTGGGGGAAACATGACGTCCGGGACTTCGGCATCATGACAGGTCCCGGACGGTGGCGTCGGACCGCTCCTGCCGGACCTGGAGCACATCGGTGGTACGGCAGGTACGGCATGAGAATCGTCCTGCAACAGAGCGAACAGGACTGCCTGCTGGCCTGCTAATCCATGATCCTCGGCAACATGGAGCTGCGGGTTTCCCCCGGGGATCTGCGCGACTGGCAGCCCTTCTGACGGGCACCTCGTTCGCCATCCGCTCCTTCGGCCTGCAACACGGCTCCGATCAGTTCGAGGAGAAATACACCCACCGCCTGTTCACGGAGCTCTTCTCCCAACGTCTGTCCTACTTCGCCGACCAATCGGTGGGAGCGATCGCCGAGAAACTCAGCCTGAGGTTCGTCCTCAAGGACGCTCTGGTGAAATCGATCCTGCCCTCGGTGCTCTCGGTGCTGTCGTTGCTGCTGACGCTCACCTACCTGATCCTGGTGTCACCGCCCCTGGCCAGCCTGCTCGTGGTCGGCTCGACGGCCTACTTCCTGGCGAGCCTGTTCCTGACCCGCCGCCAGATGGACGCAAGCCAGACCCACGTCCAGGCGCAGGTGAACATGAGCGGCGAGACGCAGGCCACCCTCAACAACATCGACGCGGTGAAGGCAACCGGCACCGAAGAGCACCACATCCAACGCTGGGCCACGCTTAACCAGAAGGTGAGCGAGGAGTACAAGCGGGTCATCCGGTGGAACAGCCTGACCAGCGGCGTGCAGTCCGGATACACCACCATCATGCTGGTGCTCGTGGTCGCCGCCGGCCTGTGGCTGGCCTCGGGCGGGCAGATCGCCCTCGCCAACATCGTGCTCTTCCAGACCGGGATGGCGCTGTTCACCGGCGCGGTCTCCGAGACCCAGGGCGTGGTGCAGCAGATCGCCAACGTCGCGGTGTACCAGGACAAGCAGGCCGACCTGCTCCACACCTCACCCTCCTACGGCACACTCGAACCGGCCGGAGAGCCGGGACGGATCGAGGCCCGGTTGCTCTCGTTCGGCTACCCCGGAAGCGCTGCGGTGTGCAACGGAGTCGACCTCCAGGTCAGCCCCGGGGAGAAGGTGGCGGTGTTCGGCCCGTCGGGAACTGGAAAATCCACCCTGCTGTACGTCCTGCTGAGATTGAACGACTTCTCCGGGCTCCTCAGGGTGGGAAATACCACCTTCCGTGACACCACGGGGGTGCTCTTCCCCAAGATGACGCTCGCGGAAGGAACGGTTCGTGACAACCTCGTGCCCGGTAACGACCGCAACATTGACGACGCCGAGCTGCTCCAGGTGCTGCGCGACGTCAACCTGGAACAGACGATCGAACGGCTCCCGGCAAAACTGGGGTCACGAGTCCAAGCAGGCGGTCGCAACTTCTCCACCGGCCAGGCCCAGCGGTTGCTGATGGCTCGAGCGCTGGTGCGGGGAAGCCAGTTCCTGTTCCTCGACGAGGCACTCAGCAGCCTGGACGAGGAGAACCGGCGCCACATCTATCGACACGTGGTCCTGGGAGAGCGTTACCGCAACGTCACCATGGTGACGGTGAGTCACGACCTCTCCCTCATCGACTACTGCGACACGGCCTGGTTCATGATAGATCGGGAAACCTTCGAGAAAATACCCGGCGGCGGGGCACGTGCCGGATCGATCACCGGGTCGCCCCCGGCGCCGGCCACTCCCCGGCGAGCCCTGGAGGAGCCGGAGGACCTGCTCCGCAGCCTCACGGCAGACATGCACTCCTGGCAGAACCAACACTGATCCCACCCACACCCACGCACCGCCAGAGGCCATCATCTGGTTGACCGCATGAACCAACCCCGCAAAATACCTTGTCGCGCCGCCGTGCATGGCCTTCCTGACGGACACCACGGTCACAAGTTGCGGCGAAAAGACGCCCGGAAGCTAGTCAATGGTGCACTGTTGCGCCGCCTGAGGCCTTCCTAGCCTTGATACCGAGATCGAACACAACCCGTTCGGACACACCGCGACACAGAGGAGAAGGACATGCTCACTCGCAGGATTTCAGCCATCGTCGGAACTCTCTTGACGCTGCTGACCCTGGTCGGAACCTCCACCACTGCCCATGCAACAGAAACCACCGATCCAACAGCAGCGACTCCGAGCAATCTCTGCGAAATACTGTCGGGCTGCCCCTGGTCTCGCTGACTTGTCCGATAAGAACCGATTTCGAGAAGGACATGTCATGCAATCAATGATTCTCACACACTGGGGGAATGTAGAGTATTCTGCCCGCATTCCCCGCTGGCTCAGATTTGGAACGCTCTTTGTGATTCTCGTTGCTATGGCGAGTGACATCAATTACATGCGACAGGCCCCGTGGGATTCATTGACCGTATGGTTTCTGCTCGAGATCACCCTCACATACACAGCAATCGCGGTTTCCCTTTTCTCCGCCCAAGCCTCAGTCATCCTGCTTGCGCTGAACATGGGAGTAACGTTTGCAACTCAGCGCCCAGCTTTGCCTCTCATCGCTGCTTGCATTATCGCTTTGGTCATATCCGCTCTGTGCCATTACTGGCTGATAATTACACACTGCCTCGCAACCCTGATCTGGGCAAGTGTCGTCGCTTGGGTGGTGGAGATTGCGGATATGAGCAACCCGGTCGCATTCTGGTGGCTGGCCATCTGGTTGATGATAGCCGCCACCCTCATAGGTTTGGCGATTCGATTTCTCGTCATCCGTACCGCAAAGGTTCATACGGAGCTCCGAAGGATCGAGGCCCAGCAGGAGACGATCCGGAAGGAGGAGCGCCACGACCTCGCGCGTGAACTGCACGATGTGGTGGCCCACCACATCACGGTCATCACGATGCAGGTCATGGCCCGACGCAATTCGCACGACCCGGATCAGCTTCGCGAGACCCTCGGGATCATTGATGATTCGGCACGAGAGGCGCTGTCCGAGCTGCGGGCCCTTCTCGATGTCCTGCGATCCGACGAGGACGACGACGGCGACATCCGCTCGCTGTCCGACAAGATCGTCACCGGCCCCAGCGTGGGTGATCAGGTCACACAGCGAGTGGACTCGTTGACCGAGGTCGGAATCCGGGTTCACAAGCAGTCGGTGGATCCGCGCATCGAATCTCTGCCCTTCTCCCTCAAGACCACCTGCGCCCGAATCGTGCAGGAATCAGCCACCAACATCCTCAAGCACGCCCGCCACGGAGCACGCTGCTCCATCGTTGTGAGACTCGACCCAACAGAGGTGGTCATCATGATCACCAACAACCGCATCAAACCCCACGATCCTTCCAGGTCCAGTGGATACGGCCTCACCGGCCTGCGTGAAAGGGTCGCCGCGGTCGGAGGGAGCTATACCGCCGGCCAGCAGGGCGACAAGTGGGTGGTGGAAGCCCATATCCCCGTCCACAACACAGGACGCCCCACGCCATCGTCAAAGAAATGGAACGCAATCCAATCCGAGACCTCAGAGACCAAACAATCTGCCATGAAAGAAAAGGAAATATCATGATGTTTACCCAAACCACTCGCCCCTCGGCGGCCGGATACACGCCACCCGCCCCGCAGATGCCACCGACCGCACAACCCCAGCAGTTCGCGGTCGAGACCCAGGGCGTCACGAAACGGTACGGACGCCAGACCGTCGTCAACCAGCTCAATCTTGCCGTTCCCAGCGGGGGTGTCTACGGTTTCCTCGGTCCGAACGGCGCCGGTAAATCCACCACCATGAAGATGCTTCTGGGACTGGCAAAACCCACCACGGGCGAGGTGCGCGTTTTCGGCCGGGATCTGCGCGCGAACAGGGCGGACATCCTGCCCAGGATCGGTTCTCTCATCGAGGGCCCCGCGTTCTACCCGCACCTCACGGGAGCCCAGAACCTCCGCATCGTCGCCGACTACCTCTCGTGCGACAAGAGCTCCGTCGATGCCGTCCTCGACATCGTGGGACTCACCGACGCAGCCGGCAAACGCACTCGGCAGTACTCGCTGGGTATGAAACAGCGCCTCGGCATCGCGATGGCCCTGATCTCCGGCCCCGAGCTGCTCTTGCTGGACGAACCGACCAATGGCCTGGACCCCGCCGGTGTGGCCGAGATCCGCAACCTGATCGTGCGGCTCGCCCACGACCGCGGCATCACCGTCATGGTCTCCTCCCACCTGCTCTCCGAGATCGAGCAGATGGCCGACATCGTCGGCATCATCCAATCCGGTCACCTCCGCTATCAGGGCCCCCTGTCGGGTCTGCGGGATCAGGGGCAGCTCGTCATGAAGGTGTCCCCCGTGAACGCTGCCGTGGCTCATCTGGAGGCTCTGGGTCTGCGTCCCCAGAGCGCCGGCGACGAGATCATTCTTCCGCCGCTGCGCGACGATCTGATCGCCGAGGCGGTGGCCCGACTGGTGGGCGCCGGGGTGCGCATCGCACGGGTCGAGCTGCGACGCAAGAGCCTCGAGGAAGCCTTCCTCGAACTCACGGAAACTCCTGTCGTCATGCCCACCGCACCGCAGACAACCGGAAGGAGGGGACGAGCATGAGCACCCTCGCACTCGAGATCCGTAAACACTATAAGAGCAAGCTACTTGTCTTCGTCCTTGGAATCGCATTCATCGAAGCAGTGTGGTTGGCGGGGGTCATCATGGTTTCGGCTTCCCGTTCCCCGCAAGGAGTCCAAGCGCTCAAGACATTCTCCCTGTATAACTATATGAGCATGCAGTGGTTGCTGCTCGGGCCGACCATCGCCTTCCTCGCCTCCCGTATCGCTGGCGTCGACCAGGAGGGTCGCATGGGGCAGGTGTTCCGGGCCCTGGGGGAGTCGCCGCGTCGGCAGTTCATGACCAAGCTGGCGCTGCTCACGGGGCTGGGAACTCTCATCAGCATGATCATGCTGATATCCGCCGCCTTCGTCGGGACGCAGGCAGGCCTGCTGGATTCACCGTCCTACGCGGCAGTCTTCTGGCTGATCATCGCCCTCACCATCGTGAGTGTATTCGCGATCAGCGCCGTACAGCTGGCCCTGAGCAACCTGTTCGATGGTTCCTCGGCCGGGGTGATCATAGGCGTCGTCGGAACGTTGATCACGTCTCTGGCAGGGATAGCCCTCAAGATGCCCGTGATCGGCTGGCTGCTGCCCTGGGGCCTGCTGATGGCCGGTTCGCCTCTTGAAACTCTCACACCCAGGAACTCCGCTGGCGCCGACTTCATCCTGGCCTCCAATCCTTGGCTGCTGGTTGCTCTGGCCGCCGCCGTCGCGCTGGCCTGGGCCCTCGTGTCGGCCAGGCTCATCATACGCAAGGAGGAAAACGCATGACCACGAATGCCACAGCAACCGCTATCGCTGCGCCGCGTCGTCGCATCGGCCTCGCCGCGGCCTGGCGGATCGAACGTACCAAGATCCGCACCTCGTGGTTCTTGATTGGAACCGTGATACTCGCCGCCTTCGCCCAAATCTTGGGGGCGTGGAACTACACCACCAATCTGTCCATATTCCAGGAGCAGGGGATCACGTGGGTTGCGATTTGGGCGCAGGGTGGGATCATGGTCACCACCGTCTTCATGCCCCTGCTCTACGTCGTGTTCCTGGCCCACGCCGAATCGCTCGAATACCAGACGCGCGGCTGGCAGCGAATGGTCTCGATCGACCGGATCGTTCCCGCCATGCTCGGCAAGACGCTCGTCGCTCTCGAGCTGGCTCTCATCGGCATGGCTGTCTACTACGTGGCCGCCGCGATCACCGGCCTGCTCCTTGGCTTCAACCCTGCCGACCCCACCGGACCGGGCATCCTCCTCCCGTGGGGGTTGTGCGGCGCACTGGGGGCCTGGGCCATCGGAACGGTCACCATGATGCTGGCCACGTGGTTCCGCACATTCGCCGCCCTCTCGGCGGCCGGATTGGGGGCCATCATCATCGGCATGGTGCTCACCTCGGTGGTTCCGTCACTCGCCTCGGGCTACCCCTTCACCCTCATCACCTTCGGCATGGGAGCCAGGGCAGCGTCACAGGAAGAGACGTTCACCTCTCCCATCACCATGACCGGCACGGCGATCGTCTGTTTGATCTGGGTGGCGCTGAGCGTCGTGGTGACCATTTCCAGGATCCGCCGCCGAGAGTGGTGAGAACAACATAAAATCCTTACATGGCAGACATCACCGTCCTCATTGTCGATGATCAACCGCTCATGCTGCATGCGCTGCAGACGTTCATCGAGAATGAGGACGGTGTGTCCGTTGCGGGGACCGCGGAGGACGGGGAAGCCGCCGTCGAGGCCGCGAAATCCCTCCAGCCGGATCTTGTTCTCATGGACATCAAGATGCCTCGACTCAACGGGATCGAGGCCACCCGGAAAATCGTCTCGGAGATTCCGGGAACCCGGGTGCTCGCGCTGACCACGTTCTCCACACTGGACTACGTCGTTCCGGCGCTTCGGGCCGGAGCAGCCGGTTACCTGGTGAAGGACGCCCGTCCCGACGAGATCCTCGCGGCCATCAGGAACGCAATGGACGACAGCCTCCCCCTGTCCCCGTCCGTGGTGCGCCTCATGGCGCGGCAGGTGATCGGAGGCGCCCTCGACACCCAGGCCGTCACCGGGGCGACCGCGACGGAGGTGGGGCTCGCTCCCCGCGAGATCTCGGTGCTCCAGTTCTTGGGAAACGGGCTGAGCAACCGCGAGATAGCCAAGAAGATGTACATCTCGGAGGGGTCGGTCAAGGCCTACCTGGCCAACGCCTGTACCAAGCTCGGGGTTCGAGACCGCCTCCAGGCGGTGATCCGGGGGTTCGAACTGGGCATCGTCAGCCCCCGCCTGTCAGCCGGCGAGTAACCAACGACCACACAGGACCCGCAACACCCCAGCCACCAAAGTGCTTTGTCATTACAAGTGCTTGACTTGGTGTTGCCATTGGGGTTGACTTGGTTCGGCGACGGCGATGACGCTGCCGCCACCCCCGAGAAGGAGCCTGAAGTCCATGACTGACATCGAATACACGCCAGGACCTCTCCTGGACGCCGCCCGCAACACCCCGACGGCGCTCTGGAACGATTCCTCCGACCTGGACGAGCTGCGCCAGTCCATCTCGTACGGCGGCGTCGGCGCCACCTGCAACCCGGTCATCGCCTACACCACCATCAAAAAGCACCTCGACGTGTGGGCGCCGCGCATCCAGGCCATCGCCGACGCGAACCCCACCTGGGGCGAGTCGGAGATCGGCTGGAAGGCCGTCAAGGACATGTCGCAGGAGGCCGCGAAACTCCTGGAGCCCATCTTCGACGAGCACAAGGGACGCAACGGCCGCCTGTCGGTGCAGACCGACCCGCGTTTCCACCGCGACGCCAAGAAACTCGCCGACCAGGCCGAGGAGTTCCACAACCTGGCCCGCAACATCGTGGTGAAGATCCCCGCCACCAAGACCGGCCTTGAGGCCATCGAGGACGCCACCTCGCGCGGCGTCTCGATCAACGTCACCGTGTCCTTCTCCGTGCCGCAGGCCGTGCAGGCCGCCGAGGCCATCGAACGCGGCCTGAAGGCCCGTGAGGCCGCCGGGCACGACACCTCCGAGATGGGACCGGTCGTCACGATCATGGTGGGCCGTCTCGACGACTGGCTGAAGCACGTCGTTGCCCGCGACGGTATCTTCATCGATCCGTCGGCCCTCGAATGGGCGGGCATCGCCGCCATGAAGCGCGCCTACCAGATCTTCCAGGAGCGCGGCTACCGCGCCCGCGTGCTCGCAGCCGCTTTCCGCAACGTCAATCAGTGGGCCGAGTTCGTCGGCGGCGACGTGGTGGTCTCCCCGCCCTTCAAGTGGCAGAAGATCATCGCCGATTCCGGCTACACCGCCCGCGAGCGCATCGCCGACCCCGTCGACCCGCACTACATCGCCGAACTGGAGCGCATCCTGGACTTCGTCCGCGCCTACGAGCCCGACGGCATGACCGTCGAGGAGTTCGAGAAGTTCGGCCCCACCCGCAAGACGCTGCGCCAGTTCCTGGCCGCCGACGCAGACCTCGACGCCCTGGTGCGCGACATCATCGTCCCCGCGCCCTGACCCAGTTCCCGGAACAAGCCGGTTTGCTGGCCTTGTACCCGGTTTGCTGGACCTGTTGCTGTTTGCCTGCGCTGTAGCGCAGGCAAACGTGAATACGCCCAGCAAACCGGCATTAGGGCCAGCAAACCGGCCTCCACGCCCAGCAGGCATCTCACTCCAAGGAAGGAAACCACATGCTGCGCATAGCAGTGATAGGCGCGGGGCGCATCGGCAAGGTCCATGCCGCCACCGTCGCCGCCCATCCCCAGGCCCGGCTCGTGCTGGTCTGCGACCCGTTCATCGAAGCCGCGAAGGCCCTCGCCGAACCCCTCGGGGCGCGCGCCTCAGCCGACGCCGCCGAAGCCTTCTCCGCCGACGACGTGGACGCGGTCGTCATCGGCTCCCCCACCCCCCTGCACGCCGAGCACGTCCTGGCGGCCGCCCGCGCGGGCAAGGCCGCGCTGTGCGAGAAGCCCGTCGCGTCCTCCGTCGAGGCGGCCCGTGCCCTCGCCGACGAGCTCGCGACCTTCGAGCACCCGCCGGTGATGGTCGGTTTCCAGCGCCGCTACGACCCCTCCATCGCGAAGGCCCAGCAGCTCGCCGCCGAGGGCCGGATCGGGCGTATCGAGCAGCTCACCATCGTCTCCCGCGACCCCGCCCCGCCGTCGGCGGAGTACCTGGCGCAGTCGGGGGGCGTGTTCAAGGACATGACCATCCACGACTTCGACGAGGCCCGGTTCTTCCTGGGTGAGATCGTCTCCGTCAACGCCATCGGGCAGAAACTCGACCCGGCGCTGGCCAACGTCGACGACTTCGACGGCGCCGTCACGACCCTGCGGGCCGCCAGCGGCGCGGTCGCGATCATCAAGAACACCCGCCACTGCGCCAGCGGCTACGACCAGAAGGTGGAGGTCTTCGGATCCGAGGGCGAGGTCGTCGCGGAGAACCTGCGTGCGACATCGGTCCAGGTCAACGACGCCACAGGATCGGCCCAGCAGGAGGTCTACCTCGACTTCTTCCTGGAGCGTTACGCCGACGCCTACCGCGACGAGCTCACGGCCTTCATCGACGCCGTGAACAACGGCTCCCCCGTGACCCCGACCGTCGAGGACGGCGTGGCCGCGCTGGTACTGGCCGAGGCCGCAGAACGTTCCGCCCGCAGCGGACAGACCGTGGAGGTGACGAAATGAAAATCGCAGGAGCCCCGATCTCGTGGGGCGTGTGTGAGGTGCCGGGCTGGGGTTTCCAGATGAACCCCGACCGGGTGCTCTCCGAGATGGTGGAGCTGGGGTTGACGGCCACGGAGTTCGGCCCGCAGGGCTGGCTGCCCGTCGAACCGGAGGCGCGCGCGGCCGCGGTGAAGGCGCACGGCCTGACCCCGGTGGGCGCGTTCTTCCTGGCCGTGATGCACGACCCCGACCACGACCCGATCCCCGCCGTCAAGGCGGAGCTGGAGGCGTTCCGCGTCGCGGGCGGGTCGGTGCTGGTGCTGGCCTGCGACTCGGGCCGCGAGGGCTACGACAACCGTCCCGTCCTCGACGAGCAGGGCTGGGCGACGCTGTACCGCAACCTGGACCGGATCGCCGAGGTGTGTGCCGCCTCCGGTGTGACGGCGTGCGTGCACCCGCACTGGGGCACCATGATCCAGAACGCCGACGAGGTGGAGCGGATCCTCGACGAGACCGGCGTCGGGCTGTGCCTCGACACGGGACACCTGATGGCGGGCGGCGCGGACCCGGTGGACATCGTGCGCCGCCACCCGGAGCGGGTCGCGATCGTGCACGCGAAGGACGTCCACAAGGAGCTCACCGACAAGCTCCTGACCGGGGAACTCACCTGGAGCGAAGGCATCAGGGCAGAGATGTTCGCCCCCATCGGTGACGGCGACGTGGACTTCGCCACCATCGTCTCCCTGCTGAACGAGGTGGGCTTCGACGGCTACTGGGTGCTGGAGCAGGACATCATGCTCGACGAGGACCCCGCCCTCGGCGAGGGCCCCATCCACAACGCCCGCAGGTCCTTCGAGGCGTTGAAGTCCTTGGCTGGCTGAACGCCTCCACACCCTTTCCAAGCTGGTTGAACCAGCACGTGAGCGCCCCTCTCTTCTGAAGCCGGTTGAGCCGGGACGCGAGCACCCCTTCCTGAAGCTGGTTGAGCCGGGACGCGACGAAGGAACGGCCCGTGTCGAAACCACCCGACCACGAGTCCTCGGACACGCGCAAGAGGTTTCGACACGGCCTGCTCGCTGACGCTCACAGGCCGGCTCAACCAACTTCAAATGGGCAAAACCGGTTGGGCCGGGCCGTAGAGCGAGCGGCCCGGCCCGGTCATTTTTCCCGGTGCTCAACCCGACCCAAAAATCTGATATCATTTTGACATCACGAAGAAGGAGTCGACATGACCACCAACGTTCCACTTCCCTCCACTCCGGATGTCGACGTGCAGGAGCGCCGCGCCTGGACCATGCCCGGGCCCATCGGCCTGCTGGGAATCGTCGTGGCCGTCGGGTTGATCGCCCTCGGGATTCACCAGACCCAGGCCGAGAACCTGCCCCTGGGGCCGATCCTCATCGGGGTCGGAGCAGTGCTGCTGGCCGTCCTCGCCTCCGGCCTGTGCATCCTCAGCCCCGGCGAGGCGAAGGTGCTGGAGTTCCTCGGTTCCTACATCGGCACCGTCCGTAAACCCGGCCTGTGGTTCGTGGTCCCGTTCGTCGTCCAGAAGAAGGTCTCGGTGAAGGTCCACAACTTCGAGACCCACGAACTGAAGGTCAACGACGCCGACGGCAACCCGATCAACATCGCCGCCATCGTCGTGTGGCAGGTGGCCGACACCGCCCAGGCCAAGTACGCCGTCGAGGACCACATCGACTTCGTGCGCGTCCAGTCCGAGGCGGCGCTGCGGCACATCGCGATGAGCCACCCCTACGACAACCAGGACACCACGATCACGCTGCGCGGCGACACCGAGGTGATCGCCAAAGAGATGGCCGACGAGGTGGCGGCGCGAATCGCGCTGGCCGGGCTGCGCGTCGTCGAGACCCGGATCTCGTCGCTGGCCTACGCCTCCGAGATCGCGCAGGCGATGCTGCAGCGCCAGCAGGCCGCCGCCATCATCGCGGCCCGCGAGAAGATCGTCGAGGGCGCGGTCTCCATGGTCCAGGACGCCCTCAACCAGCTCGAGGCCGCCGACGTCGTGGTCCTCGACGACGAGCGCCGCGCCGCGATGGTCTCCAACCTCCTGGTGGTGCTGTGCGGCGACTCGCGGGCGACACCCATAGTCAACGCGGGATCGCTGTATCAGTGACCCCGAGATCCGCGGATCGGCCGGAGCGCAAACAGCTGCTGCTCCGGCTCGATCCATCCGTGCACACGGCCCTGGCGCGCTGGGCCGCCGACGACCTGCGGTCGGTGAACGCGCAGATCGAGTACCTGCTCCGCGACGCCCTGAAGCGGGCCGGCCGCCTGCCGGGCGACGCCGCTCCCATGCGCCGCCCCGGCCGTCCCCCGAAATCGGAACCCGGCTGACGCCCCTCCCGAAGCTGGTTGAGCCGGGCCGCGAGCGCCCCTCCCGAAGCTGGTTGAGCCGGGGCGCGAGGAACGAGCGCCCCGAGTCGAAACCACCGGCAGCCGAACAACAAGCTCACCCCCAATCCCCGGACACCCGCACCATGGTTTCGACACGGCCAGCTCGCAGAGCGAGCAGGCCGGCTCAACCAGCTTCCACGCCCACGAAGCCAGATCTGTTTCACGGTCGCACGGGGTTCACCCGCGTAGGATCGAGACAGGTAGAGGAAAGGGGCAGGTGTGGAACGCAGGCGGATGGGCAGCAGCGGGGTCTCGGTCTCAACGCTGGCGCTGGGGACGATGACCTTCGGGGCGGAATCCCCGGCCGAGGAATCCTTGGCGATGCTGGACACCTACGTGGAGGCGGGCGGCAATTTCATTGACACCGCCGACGTCTACGCCGATGGCGTTTCCGAGGAGATCGTCGGCGAGTGGCTCCGCTCCCGGCCGCAGGAGATCACCCGAGAGATGGTACTGGCGACGAAGGGGCGTTTCCCCACGTCGGCGCTCGGCGGGTCGCTCGGGGCGTCGCGGCGGCACCTGCGTCGCGCGCTCACCGAGAGCCTGCGCCGTCTGCGGGTGGATCACGTCGACCTCTACATCGTGCACTCCTGGGATCCCATCACCCCGGTCGAGGAGACCATGGACTTCCTGGACCGGGCGGTCAGTGACGGCCTGATCGGCTACGGGGGCATCTCCAACTACCTGGGATGGCAGGTTCAGCGGGCCGTGCGGGCCTGCGACGCGCGGGGACTGCGCCGCCCCGTCATGCTGCAGCCCTCGTACTCGCTGCTGCGCCGCGAGGCCGAGTGGGAGATGCTGCCCTCGGCCGCAGACGCGGGACTGGGCGTGATGGCGTGGTCGCCGCTGGCGGGCGGCTGGCTGACGGGCAAGTACTCCCGCGGCGGCGTCCCGGCGGGCGCCACCCGGCTGGGCGAGAACCCGCAGCGCGGCATCGAGGCCTACGACCGGATCGCCCGCGACGAGCGCACGTGGGAGATCCTCGACGCCCTCCGGCAGGTCGCCGCCGACAACGACACCACCCCGGCGAACGTCGCGCTGGCCTGGGTGGTCGCGCAACCCGGCATCACCACCGCGATCCTCGGCGCCCGCACCGTCGAGCAGTTGCGGGCGAACCTGGCCGCGGCATCACTCACCCTCGCGCCGGAGCACCTGGCCGATCTGACCGCCATCTCCACCCCGCGAACCGGCCCGTGGCCGTACGGCCCCGACGGCGTGACCCAGCGGTCGCGGGGAGTCGACGAGGGATAGCTCCCCGAGGCCGGTTGAACCGGGCCGCGAGCCCCATCCCGAAGCCGGTTGAGCCAGCACGTGAGCGCCAGCGAACGGCTGAGTCGAAACCCCCGGCACCCAAAGGCCAGACCCCGACCACGGTCACCATGGTTTCGACACGACCAGCTCCTTCGTCGCGGGTCGGCTCAACCAACTTCCGCACCCTCAGGCCGCAGGACACCGAGGAGCACCAGGACCAGCAGCAGCTGCACGACCCCCATACCGCCCCACAGCGCGTGGGGCCACATGAAGCTGTCCAGCACCAGGCATTCGCCCGCGATCCACCCGGTCATCACCGTCCCGGCGAGCGCATGCCCCAGCGGAAGCCATCGCCTCATCCGCAGATGGACGACGACGGCGGCCCATTGGAACCCGCCGACGACGACCCCGAGGAGCAGGGCGGCCAGGACGTACCGGCCCGCGAACACCGTGTCGTCGAGCAGCGGGGCGAACCACTGCGGCGCGACCAGCAGCTCAACCGCCCCGAGCAGCGTCGAGAGAATCTGGAAGACGGCGATCCCCAACAGGCACCCCTGAACGACCCTCACGGCCGTCTCCTCCCCCTCGCCCGGCCGGCACCCACCGAGTGGGTTCTCCGGAAATGCTCCAGATGGAGGTCCAGCAGGCGCTGCGCCTCGGGTTCCCTGCCGGGCTCCTCCGCCGCCACCAGGATCGCCAGGATCGGCCCCCAGAAGGCCAGGGCGAGCGCCTCCGGGTCGGCGGGACGGAACTTTCCCTTGCGGATGAGCTCGGCGAAAACGGCCGCCTGGAAGGCCAGCGGACGTTCCACGGTCAGTTCGCGCAGCAGCCGCGCGGCCTCCGGGGTGCGGTACTGCTCGAGGGTGAGCACGCGTCGCGCGGCGACGATTCCCGGGTCGTGCAACCAGACGTCCAGGAATCCGGCCGCGGCGGCTCCCAACTGTTCGAGGGTGATCATCTCGTAGACGGGCACCGCATTCTGCGGGTCACCCAGCGGCACGCCGAAACGCCTCGCCACCGCCATCAGGCGTTCGTCGATGCGCGCCAGCACCGCGTCGAGCACGGCCTGTTTGCTGCTGAAATGGTTGTAGACGGAACTCTCCTTGATGCCCACCGCAGTGGCGAGATCGCGCACGGAGGTGCCCGCGAATCCGTCGATGGCGAAACGCTCCTGTGCGACGTCCAGCAGGGCGGATCGGGTGTCGCGACGCATGAATCAACTCCTGGCCTCTGGATGCGGTTCCGGCACTGGCAGTTCCTTCGTCGCAGCCCGGCTCAACCAGCTCCGAGAGGACGGTCCCACACAACCTTTGACTAACACTTGTTAGTTTAATGTGCAGAGGGTGCACAACATCCACAACCGCAATCCGTGAGACGAAACCGGGCCGGGCGCCCCGAAGGACCCACCCGACCCGGTTGCAGAAAAGATAGAGGAGTTGGATCAGCCGGCATCACCAGCGATCGGGGAGTCGTGCCAGACCACCACCGACCACGGCTGCACCTGTGTCTCGCCGTCGAGGATCATTCCCTCACCCTCGGGCCAGGAGTTGTCGGCGGGTTCGGCCCAGGCCCCGGTGTCGATCAGCCGCCGCCACACCCTTCCCTCGGCGGGGACCGGCGCGTTGAACCCGACCTCCGCGTCGGCCATGTTGATCATCATGAGGAAGTTGTCTCCGGGCGAGTTGATGTAGACGCTGAGCGCCCGGTCCCCGTCCTGCGGATGCTCCTCCAGCGACGGGGTGTGGAACAGGTAGGACACGTCGCGATCGTCGGGCACCAGGTCGCCGTAGTACTTCTGCTGCAACGTTTCGTGCCGTTGCCGCAGGTTCGCCAGGAACCTGGTGAACCGGAACAACCCGTTGACGCCCGGTTCCGTCTCGAAGGTCCCGAGGTTGTCGTGGTACGACGCATCCGTCACGCCGGGCGCCACCGGCACCTGCTGCGGGGCGTTGGTGGGGATCATGGCGTAGTTGTTCCACATCGCCACCGAGTCGATCTCCCACGGGTTGTTGTTGCCGTTCTGGGTGCGGCCGAACTCGTCGCCCGCGACGAACATCGGCACCCCGCGCGACAGGTACAAGATGGTCAGGAAATTGCGGATCCGCTGCCGCCGCAGCTCCCGCGACCCCCCGGAGTCCCACGACAGGTTGCCGTCCGAACCGCCATCGGAGGGGCCGAACGGGTAGGGCTGGCCGTTGTTCTTCTCCTGATAGCTGACCAAGTCGGCCATGTTGAAGCCGTCGTGGGCGTCGATGAAATTGATGGTCTTCTGGGGTCCGCCGTTGTCGGCGAAGTGCTCGTGGTCACCGTTGACGACGTCCAGGAACTCGATGGTGTTGCCGTCGCCCTTGGCGAAACGACGCACCGCGTCACGGTAGCGACCATTCCACTCGGCCCAGCCCTGCGGGAAGTTTCCGACCTCGTATCCCCACAGGTCCCATGCCTCCGCGATGACCTCGATGTGCTTTTCCTCGGCGAACTCGGCGATGGCGGTCAACAGCGGATGGTCGGTGAAGAAGCGTTTCTGGTTGTCCCAGTCCTCGCGGTCGGCGTCGTTCGGTTTGCGACCGAGCACCGTCGCCAGGTCGAACCGGAAGCCGTCGGCCCCCATCTCGACGGTCCAGTGCTCGAGCGAGTCGAGCACCAGCTGCTGGGCCACGGGTGAGGAGTAGTTGAGCTGGTTGGAGGTGCCCGTCGCGCCGTCAACCAGCGCGTGTGACGCCGTCATCACGTAGTACTCCGCCGCGGCGAACCCTCCAAGAGAGGTGAATCCGACGGTGTTCGGGTCGCCACCCCAGTTGCCGCCCTCCGCGGTGTGGTTGTAGACGACGTCCAGGTAGATCTCCAGCCCGGCCTCATGGAAGGCGGCCACCATCTGCTGGAACTCGCGCGTCGGCCCGCCCAGCGACTTGTCGTAGGCGTATTTGCGGTTGGGAGCGAAGAACGACAGGGTCATGTAACCCCACGAGTTCGTGTGTCCCTCGCGTGCGGATTCGGACTGGTTGGTCTCGTGGATGGGCAGCAGTTCCAGGGTGGTGATACCGAGGGCCTTCAGGTAGGGCGCCATCATCCCGACGCCCCGGTAGGTGCCCAGGTACTCCTCGGGTATGTTCACCACGTCCTCGAAACCCGGTTCCCTGCTGAGCAGCGTGCCGAGTTCAACGATGGAGGGGTGCCCGACCAGCTGCGAGACCGAGGCCTCGTAGATGGCGGCCTTCTCGCCGGGCAGCTTCGGTTTGGTGAAGGCCGGGCTGGTGGGTCGCAGGATCACACCCTTGGGGGCGATGTGAGCGGTGTCGGCCTCGCGGCGGGGCGCGCCCCGGTAGTCGTCCGGGCCGGTGCCGAAGGCGCCACCGTCGAGCCCGGTCTCCAGGATCGCGTCGGAGTAGACGGTGTGGGTGATCTCCCGGGCGTAGGGATCGAACATCACCTTGTTGGGGTTGAAACGGTTGCCGTGCTCGTCGATGTCGGTGATGAAACCGGCTGAGCTGCCGGGCCTCCATGCGGGGTCCCAGGGCCAGTTCCCACCCCAGACGCGGAAACCGTACAGGTCGCACTCGGAGACACCGCGCACGCGGGCCCGCCAGACCCCGTCGGGGCCCTCCGACATCAGGAAGGATGCGACGGAGTCGGCCCCTAGGGCCTGGGGGAAGAATTCAAGCTGAACCCGGCTGGCATCAGGGGCGTAGACCGCGAAGGTGGCACCATCGT
>ERZ772948.841-NODE-841-length-19450-cov-3.977778_pt1 | contig 19450 bp, 15 predicted proteins | sample MGYA00511945_ERZ772948 | MGnify/ENA primary metagenome ERZ772948 (study PRJEB29015, sample SAMEA2737927) | human oral metagenome | biome: human oral; feature: human-associated habitat; material: dental | place: China | collected 2141 ... | reverse complement strand
TAATTATAAAATTTATATATTATATTAGCATTTTTTTTACAAATAATATATAATAGCAAAAATATTTTTATTTTTAAAGGAGGTAACGATATGTCAGCAATTTTAGCATTAGTAATTGTTTTAGTGGCTATGTCTTTAGGTGATATTGTATCAATTAAAACAAAAGCATGGATTCCATCTGTTTTTATAACAGCAATAATATTTCTTTTTGGATTTTGGTGGATATTTCCAAAAGATATTATATCAACAGCTACTTTTGGACTTCCAGTAGCAGGATTGACTATGTATTTACTTATTACTCATATGGGAACATTAATGAATGTTAAAGAATTAATAGCTCAATGGAAAACTGTTGTTATATCAATTGCTGGTATTTTAGGCATAATAATATCATTATTAACAGTAGGTCTTATTTTTCTTGATAAGCAAACGGCAATAGCTGGAGGGCCACCTCTTTCTGGTGGAATAGTTGCAGCAATAATTATAAAAGAAGCTGCTACAGCTTTAGGTAATGATAAATTAGCTATACTTGCAATATTAATCTATGTTGTTCAAGGTTTTGTTGGTTATCCTTTAACCTCTGTTTTATTAAAAAAAGAAGGAAACAGATTATTAAAAAATTTTAAAAATAACCAAGAAAATAAAGCTGAAAAAATAGTTAACAACGAATCTGAAAGAAAAACTCTTATACCTAAGTTACCAGAAAAATATAATACAACTTATGTTATTTTATTAAAATTAGCTTTTGTAGCTTATTTAGCAGATTGTTTTACAAAATTTCTAAATAACATTATTTTTCAAAACACAATTTTATCACCATTTGTAACTTGTTTAATATTTGGTGTTATTGCTGCTGAAATAGGTTTTGTTGATAGACAAGCTTTAAACAAAGCAAATTCTTTTGGTTGGATGATAACTGTTCTTATGGCATTTATATATGAGGGTTTAAATAAAGCAACTCCTGAAATGTTATTAGAAGTTCTTCTTCCTCTTGCCAAAATTATAGTAATTGGTGTTGCTGGACTTTTAATTTTTGCCTTTATCATTGGTAAAATCTTAAAAGAATCTCCATACATGTCATTGTGTATTGCATTAAATGCATTATATGGATTCCCACCTAATTTTATTTTAACAAATGAAGTTATAAAATCATTAACAAGTAATCATGATGAAAGTGAATACTTAACAAATAAAATGTTGCCAAAAATGTTAATAGGCGGTTTTACATCTGTGACTATTGCTTCTGTTTTGATAGCAGGAATATTTTCAAAATTTTTATAAAATATATTTTTTAATGAGGAGGAAATTTTTATGAATGTAAGAGATATAACAAAAAAGTATAAAGATTATATAATTGAAAAAAGAAGATATTTTCACATGAATCCTGAGCCAAGTTTTAATGAATACGATACATCTAAAGTTGTTCAGGAAGAATTAACAAAAATAGGAATTCCTTTTGAAATTTTTGCTAAAACTGGAATTATAGCAACTATAAAAGGTCAAAATCCTGGAAAAACTGTTTTATTGAGAGCTGACATGGATGCACTTGAGTTATGTGAAAAAAATAATGTTAGCTATAGATCACAAAAAGAAGGTTTAATGCATGCTTGTGGACATGATGGACACATCGCTATGTTGTTAGGGGCTGCTCATGTCCTAAATGAAATAAAAAATGATATTTCTGGAGAAATAAAATTACTTTTTCAACCTGCTGAAGAAATCGCAAAGGGTGCTAAAGCTATGATAGAAGAAAGTAAAATAATTGATTCTATTGATGCTGCTTTTGCTATTCATTTATGGCAAGGAGTTCCAGTTGGTAAAATTTCTTTAGAAAGTGGTGCTCGTATGGCTGCAGCAGATTTGTTTTCAATTAAAGTGAAAGGAAAATCTGGACATGGCTCTATGCCACACGAAACTATTGATGCTGTTGTAGTTGCTTCTGCAATAGTTATGAATTTACAACATCTAGTAAGTAGAAATACAAACCCATTAGATACTTTAGTTGTTACTGTTGGAAAGTTAACTGCTGGAACAAGACATAATATTATAGCAGGTGAAGCACTTTTAGAAGGAACTATTAGATCTTTCTCAGATGAAGTTTGGAAAAAAATTCCTGAACAAATAGAAAGAGTTGTAAAAAATACAGCTGCGGCTTATAATGCAGAGGCTGAAATTGATTTAGTAAGAGCAACTCCTCCTCTTGTTAATAACCAAGATATATCTGATATTTTAAAAGCTTCTGCTGAAAAATTATATGGAGAAGAAGTTGTTACAAAATATGAAAAAACTCCTGGTGGAGAAGATTTTGCATATTTCACACAAGCTGTTCCTGGTGCATTAGCATTTGTTGGTATAAGAAATGATGAAAAAGGAATAAACTCTCCTCATCATAATGAAACTTTTGATATGGATGAAGAAGCATTAGAAATGGGAGCAAACTTATATGCACAATTTGCAATAGATTTTTTAAATTTAAAAAAGTAATAATTATTTAAAATAAAAAAGGAGTTGTTATTAAATAGTAACTCCTTTTATTCTCTTATTTATTTAAAAAATTAATTTCTACAAAATTTCTACAAATTTCAATATTATTTCTTATAACTTCTTCCTTAGATGAACCTTCTTCAAAAGTTATAGCAATTTCTCCAGCTCTTTCTTTTTCAACTAAAAGATTAAAAATATCCTCATCTGTTCTTGTTCCATCAAATAAAGTTATTATAGATAACATTACAGGATTAATAGAGTCATAGTTTATAGTTCCTTGATAACTTGCTAATGCTATAGCATGATTAGGATTAGTTATAAAATAATTTAAATAATTTTTATATTTAGGATTCAAATTTATTTTTTCTTCTTTTTTAACAGTAAGTTTATTTGAATATCCTTCAACTAATTTTCCATACATTAAATATACTGCATTTGCATAGACATTATTAGTTTCTTTTTTCATTCTTTCTTTTACTTTCTTTTCTAATTCATCTATTGTTATAGTATTTGGATAATTTTCACTTAAAATACCTAAAATTAAATTTACTTCTTCATCTTCAATTTTATTATTTTCTATTGTATAAAAGCCATCTTTATCTTTTTCATATTTTCCTCTAAGATTTATTTCTTTTAAGTCAACTATACGAATATCTTTTGAAATATTTATTTTTTCCTTATTAGCTTTATGAGTTACCACACTAACTCTAAATTGTCTATCTAATAAGAAATCATAATATTGCTCTTTAGCTATATTATCATCACCACATTCAGCAGTCAGTTTTTGCTCTATTTCTTCTGAAATATTTGGGAAAGTTTTCATTAAATCTGAATCAACAACATGGATTAAATCATGTTCTAATAACATTTTACTGAAATCATATAGATACATTGGTTTATTATTTTCTTCAAAATATTCATGTAAGATATAGTAGTCATCTTTTTCTGTTATTCCAGTGATACCATTTTTTATTTTTTCATTTAATATAGAAAATTGACTTAGAAACTCAATTGCTCCTCTTCCATATTTTACTGCATTTCCCTCATTTATTTGTTCTCCTCTATTCTTTAGCATTTCATCTCTAAATAGCATTACATCTCTTGCTACTTCAAGATTTTTCCATCCAGGATATGTATTATATGAAACTATAGCTGAACCATTTTCAGTAAGATGATTTTTAATTACATTTAAAATTCCTCTTTGTACTTCTTCATTAACCCAAGAGAAAACCCCATGGCAAATAATATAGTCAAATTTTCCAAGTTTCTTATCAAATTCTAATACATTTTGATGGATTAATCTTATATTTTCTAAACCTAAAGATTCAATAATTCTATTTCCTTCTTCAATTTGAACACTTGATAAATCAATACCTACTACATCTGCTTTGGGATTTTCTAAAGCAAAAGGAATTATATTTCCACCAAATGAACATCCTATTTCAAGGACTCTTGCTGTTTCTAAATCAGGAGTTTTAAAACCTAGTAATTTTAAAACCATTTGTTGCCTACCTGGTTGAGTATAATAAAATGTTTTTGACTTATATGGTGCCTCATCATAACTTTTTTGAACCGCTTTTACATTTTCAATTGTTTCTTTGTTTACCATTTTTTTCCTCACTTTTAATTTTTATTTTATTTATATAAAAAATTTATACTAAGATTTTTTCTACTCTTTTTCCATCATTGTTTTCATCATCATCTTTAAACATATCTTGCATATTATTACCTTTTCTCTTATTTAAAAGATAAACTATTGGAGTTGCTACAAATATTGAACTATATGTTCCTGCAAGTATACCTATTAATAATGTCATTATAAAAGTTTTTAAACTTGCCCCACCAAATATTAGTATAGCAATTACAGAAAATAATGTTGTAACTGAGGTATTTATAGATCTAATTGCTGTTTGATTTACAGATTCATCCATACACTCTTCAAGTGTCCAGCCCTTATGTTTTCTTTTTAAATTTTCTCTTATTCTATCATAGATTACTATAGTATCATTTATTGAATATCCTAATATAGTAAGTATAGCTGCTATAAATGGAGTGTCAACTTCATAACCCATAAGTGCTATAAATCCTACTGCTATAATTATATCATGTAGTAATGATAAAATTCCTCCAACAGCAAAACTAAATTCAAATCTCATAGTAATATATATTACTATTAAAATTGCTCCTATTCCTAATGAATAGATAGCAGATTTTTTTAAGTCATCTCCTATACTTGCTCCAACTTTATCTTCTTTATCCAAATTATATGCTCCTAATTCTTTTAAACTATTTAGAACTTCATTTTTTCCTTTTTCATCTAATTCAGGAACTCTAACTATAACTGTTCCGTCATTAGAAATTTGAACTTTTCTACTATTTGAATTAACTTGTGGTAATTCTTCTGCTAATTTATCCAAATTTTCATTGATTTGATTTAATGTAACTGTTGTTTCAGTATACTTTAATTGAAATAAATTTCCTCCTGAGAAATCAATTCCATAGTTAAGTCCTTTTGTAAAAAATACTATTATTGATAAAGTAACAAGAACTGTAGAAATAGAAAGATATAATTTTATTCTTTTTATAATATGTAAATTTACTTTCATTATTTTATAACCTCCCCTTCTGTAACTCCAAAAAGTTTTGGACTTCTAAAACCAAATATATTTACAAAAGTTAGAAGTAATACTTTTGTTGCTGTTATTGCTGTAAACATTGAAGCTAATGTACCTAATGCTAATGTTACTGCAAATCCTTTTATTGGTCCAGTACCAAATACAAATAATATAGTTGTTATTATCAAAGTTGTTAAGTTTGAGTCAAATATAGCAACAAATCCTTTTCCAAATCCAGATTCTATTGAGTTTCTTATACTATTTCCAAATCTTAATTCTTCTTTTATTCTTTCAAAAATAATTACATTTGCATCAACTGCCATTCCAAGTGATAGGATAAATCCTGCTATACCTGGCAAAGTAAGTGTTGCATCTATGAAATTTAGACAAGCAAATGTTATAAACCCAAATAATACTATTGCTAAATCTGCTATAATACCTGGTAATCTATAAAAGATTATCATAAATACCCAAATTAAAACTATTGCAACCATTCCAGCATTTTTACTTTGTGCTATTGATTCATCTCCAAGAGTTGCTCCAACAGTTCTTGTTTCAGCTATTTCTGCTTTTATTGGTAATGCTCCAGCATTTAATAATGCAGCTGTTCCCTTTGCTTCTTCAACTGTGTAATTCCCTGTTATAACTCCATTTCCACTAGGAATCTCACTATTAATTTTAGGTGCTGTCTGAACTACCCCATCAAGAGTAATTGCAAGCTGCCTACCAATATTTTCTCTTGTTATCTTTGCAAAAGTTTGTGCTCCTTCTGGAGTCATTTCAAATGATATTTGAGGTCTACCTAAATTATCATAAGATACATCAGCTTTTTTTAATGCTGAACCTGTAAGTAAAGTTTCCCCTAAAGTTCCATCTTCATTCATCAATTTGAATTCCATCAATGCTGTCTTACCAATTAAATTTATTGCATCTTCTGTATTTTGTAAACCTGGTAACTCTATGATAACCCTATTATCTCCTGCTTTTTGAATTGTAGATTCTGCTACTCCTATTCCATTTACTCTTCTATTTAATACTTCAATTAGCCTATTCATCGCTTCATTATCTATTTTTACATTTGAATTCTCATCTTGCACTGCTTCAAGTACAACATAAGCTCCACCTTTTAAATCTAGTCCTAGCTTTATTGGTTTCACTAAACTATAATACAGAGAGACACCAAAAATTGCTATAACCATTAACAATCTAAGAAATAACTTATTATTCATTCCTTTCCCTTCCTTCAAAAAAATTTATTTTTTCATATCTAAATATGTTTGTAATATTATTGAGGCAGCCACTTTATCTACTACCTTTCTTTTTTCAATAGCACCATTTTTATTTAATTCTTTTAAAATATTATCTGCTATTACTGTTGAGAATCTTTCATCTACTTCTATTATCTCAAGATTTTTAATTTCCTTTTTTAATTTTTCAATATATTCCCTTACTTTTTCTGCCTGTCTTTTCTCTTCACCATCAAGGCTTTTAGGTATACCTACAACTATTGAAGTTGTATTATTTTCCTTACAAAGCTCAGCTATTCTTTTAACAGACTTCACTTTTTTTCTATTTATAGTTTCTAATGGAGAGGCAATTATTCCCATTATATCAGATCTTGCTACTCCTATTCTTACATCACCTATATCAAGTGCTATATATCTTTTCATTCTACCTCTTAATTTATTATACTAACTTAGTTTCTATGATTTCTCTTACTTCTTTAAAGGCATCTAAAAGTTTTCCCTCATCTTTTCCACCAGCTTGTGCAAAATCTGGTCTTCCTCCACCTTTTCCACCTGTCATTTCAGCTAGTTTCTTTACTAAATCTCCTGCTTTTATCTTATCAGTTAAAGTTTTTGTAACTCCTACTGCAAAAGCTAATTTATCTTGTGTACTTGCTAAAACTATAACTGCTTTTTCATTATTATCTTTTATAGTATCTATCATAGTTCTTAAATCTTCTGCTGACTTATCTTTAAATGCTGCCACTAATACTTTTGCTCCATTTATTTCTTCCATACCAGAGATAACAGATTTTGTTTCAAATAAAGCAAGTTTTTGTTTTAAAGTTTCTAATTCCTTTTCAGTATCTTTTAAAGTTTCTAATGTTTTTTCCACTTTTTCAACTAAATTTATATTAGTTGCCTTTAATTTCTTTTCAATGTTATTTAAAATATCAGCTTCTTCCTTTTCAACTAAATATGCCCCATATCCAGTTTTAGCTTCTATTCTTCTAACTCCTGCCGCAATACCACCTTCAGATACTATTTTAAATAAACCTATTTTTCCAATATTATCTATATGTGTTCCACCACAAAGTTCAGTTGAGAAACCAGGTACATCTACAACTCTTACTACATCTCCATATTTATCACCAAATAACATTATAGCTCCAAGCTTCTTAGCTTCTTCTATGGTGTGATGACTTACAGCAACTTCAATACCTTCTCTTATTTTTTCATTAACTATATCTTCAATCTTAGAAAGTTGTTCAGCTGTCAATGCTTCATAATGACTAAAATCAAATCTTAATTTTTCAGAATCAACTAATGAACCTGCTTGTTGTACATGAGTTCCTACAACTTCTCTTAAAGCCTTGTGCAATAAATGAGTTGCTGTATGGTTTTTAGCAGTATCTAATCTCTTTACAATATCTACTTCTAATTTATAAGTCTTGTTTTCTTCAGCCATACCTTTTTCAAATTCAACAGTGTGGATAAATATATCTTTTTGTTTTTGTACATCTAAAACTTTTCCTACAAAGTTATCAGAGTAGATTTTCCCTTGATCCCCTACTTGTCCTCCTGATTCAGCATAGAAAGGTGTTTTATCAAAAATTAATAAATTTTTTCCATCTTTTGTTTCTCTTAGACTTAAAAGCTTTCCTTCATCTTCTGTTTTTTCATAACCTGTAAACTTTGTTACTCCGTATTTATCATAAAATTCTTCAATAAAGCTATCTTGCCCTTTTTCCATTACAACTTCTCTTGCAGATCTAGCTTTTTCTTTTTGTTCTTCCATTTTAGCTTCAAACTCTTCTCTTAATACAGTTACTCCTCTTTCTTCTGCAATTTCTTCTGTTAATTCATAAGGAAAACCATAAGTATCGTAAAGTTTAAATGAAATTTCTCCATCAAGTTTATTTTTTTCATTAGCAAGTAAATTATCAATTTCTTGATTTACAAGTTGTATACCTTGATCAAGAGTATTAGAAAATTTTTCTTCTTCTATTTTTACTATTTTTCTAATATTTTCTAAATTTTTTCTTAAATCTGGATAAGCTATTTCAAATTTTTCAACAACTTTATCCACCATTTTATACATAAATAAATCTTTATAACCTAATAATCTTCCATGTCTTACTGCTCTTCTTAAAATTCTTCTTAGAATATATCCTCTTCCCTCATTTGATGGTATAACTCCATCATTTATTAAGAAAGTTACTGCTCTTGCATGGTCTGTTATAACTTTTAATGAAAAATCTGTTTCAGGATTTTTTCCATATTGACTTCCTGTAATTTTAGCAGCTTCTTCAAGTATAGGAAATAATAAATCTGTTTCAAAGTTATTAGCCTTTCCTTGTACAACAGCCGCTATTCTTTCAAGTCCTGCACCTGTATCTATATTCTTTTTAGGTAATGGTTCTAAACTTCCATCTTCCATTCTATTCCATTCAGTAAATACCAAATTCCAAATTTCTATAAAACGATTATCTGTTCCTTCATCACCAATTTTAGAATTTTCATCTCCACCATACTGAACACCTAAGTCAACATGGATTTCAGAACAAGGTCCACAAGAACCAGTAGGTCCTGCTGACCACCAGTTTTCACTTTCTCCCATTCTTACTATTCTTTCTTTTGGGAAATTACATTCTTCTATCCAAATTCTTTCTGCCTCATCATCAGTTGTAAAAACTGTAACCCAAAGTTTATCTTTATCAAGTTTTAATACTTCTGTTACAAACTCCCAAGACCATTTTATAGCTTCTTTTTTAAAATAATCTCCAAACGAGAAATTTCCTAACATTTCAAAAAATGTATGATGTCTTGCAGTTCTTCCAACATTTTCTAAGTCATTTGTTCTTATACATTTTTGATAAGTTGTAACTCTTGGACAAGGTGCTTCTTTTTGTCCTAAAAAATATGGTTTAAATGGTACCATCCCAGCTACCGTTAAAAGTAAAGTTGGATCATCTGGTATCAAAGATGCACTTTCAAAATGTTTATGCTGTTTTTGCATAAAAAATTCAATAAATTTCTCCCTAATTTCATTACCTGTTAACATTTTTCCTCCAATTAATCTAGTCTAAATTTTTCCCCTAAATATATTCTTTTTGCTTCTGGGTTATTTGCTATTTCACGTGGTGTCCCCTCTATTAGAACTTTTCCTTTTGCCATAATATATGATTTATCTGTTATACTCAAAGTCTCTCTTACATTATGGTCTGTTATTAATATTCCTAAACCTCTTTTTTTAAGGTGTCTTATAATATTTTGTATATCTTCAACAGCTATTGGGTCAACACCTGCAAAAGGTTCATCAAGTAGTATAAAACTTGGATTATTTGCTATTGTTCTTGCAATTTCTATTCTTCTTCTTTCTCCACCAGATAAAGAATATCCTAAAGAATCTCTTACATGAGTAAGTTTAAATTCTTCAAGTAATCTGTCTACTGTTTCTTTTTGTACTTTTTTTGATATGTTTTTCATTTCAAGTACAACTTCTATATTTTCTTCAACTGTTAGATTTCTAAAAACAGAAGGTTCTTGTGCAAGGTAGCCAATTCCCATATCTGCTCTTTTATACATTGGTAAGTTAGTTATATCTTGATCTGCACACATCACTTCCCCACTATCTGGTTTTACTATACCAGTTATCATGTAGAAAGTTGTTGTTTTTCCTGCTCCATTAGGACCCAGAAGTCCAACAATCTCACCTTTATTTACTTCTAAGCTAACCTTGTCTACAACCTTTCTTTTTTTGTATGCTTTTACAAGGCTATCAGCACTTAAACTTATCATTAGCTACTCCTTCTTATTTTTCTTTGTAGATGTCATATCATTTAATATGGTACTTGTTGATTTATCTCCAGTGTATTCAACATGAACATTACCTTTAGCTCTTATTTTCCTATTAACCATATCATAATGTCCTTCATTTGCAGTTGTAACAGAATCTTTTCTAACAATTTTTACTCTATCATATACGTCTGCCATCTCTCTTGTTACAGTACCTCTATCAGCAGTCAGAACTGTTTCCTCTTTCTTTTCATCAATATTTTTTACATAAACATTTTTATTTAATTTTATCAATTCTTTATCTATATAGCCAGTAACATCATCTGCTTTAACCAGAGTATTTCCTTTTGCTCCATCATCTATTGTAAGTACTGGGTTTTTCTTTGCATAAACTTCCTTCTTTATAAGATCAAGTTCTAAGTAATTAGAGTCTATTCTTCTATTTAATTGAGTAAATGTAGATTTTGAATCAACAATAACTTTTTTAGCTTGATATTTGTCATCAACTTTACTCATATATAAATCTGCTTTATCTCCTGTAAAGAAAACATCTCCTTCTTTTTGTTTAGATTTTCCTTTTACATTTCCTGTAAAATGAACTACATCATTAGTGTTTCCTTTTGCTTGATTTGCTGAGAATTCATTTCCATCTACAGATTTTACATCAGTATTTTTTGCAAATACTGCTCCATTTTCTCTATTTACTTTAGCATAACTAGATTTTATAGTATATTGGTCATAGTTTATTACACTATTTGTAGGAGTTTCAGCATCTTTTGTATCAAGATAATAAACTATTTTAGGACCTGATATATTATCATTACCAGAGCTTATATAGGCATTTCCTACTAATTCCAATTTTCTTTCATCTTTATTATATAGAACTATATTTTGTGCTCTTGCAGATCTATCTGGCTCTTTCATATTAAAATTAGTTCCTCTTAATATAGAATCTTTTGGACTATAAGTTGCTGAACTTACTGAACCAACCATAGAGCTTACAGGATCATTAAATTTAACTGGTGTATTTACATGAACTAACTCATCTTTATATAAATATCTAGCATTTGTAAATTCCATATTTGTTGTATCTCTTTTTGCTTTAATAGGTCCAACTAAATCAACATAATCTCCTTTTTTTATAATCATTTCTTTAGCTATACCAGACATATTATCTGCTTTATTTTCAAAAGGAATAGGTCCTTCTATTTTTCCTAAACCACTTATATTATTGTATACTAAATCATGTCCTTTTATTATAGTTCCTTTATTATCAACAATAATTTCTCCTGGACTTACAAGTTCACCTGTTTTTTTATTATATGTGATACTCTTTCCATTAACTGTTGAATCACCACTATTAGATTTTATAACATAAGGTTCAGGTGCAGTTAAAATTCCTGTTTCTTCTTTATATGTTACATTTTTAGTTGTTAAACCATAATCCTTACTCTTTACAGTAATGTTTTCTTTTGAATAAAAATCTTTAGTTCCTAAGTTATATACTATATTTGTTCCTGTTAATCCATCACCTTTAGCATTCCAAGAATCAAAAGGTTTATCAGTTGTTACTTCTTTTGTAACAGTATTATAGTGAATATATTCTGCTTCTAAATTATTATCAGGTGAAGTATACTTAATTTTATTCCCATACATATCAGCTTCTTTTGTTTGACTAGAATAGATAAAATTATCTAAAAGTAATTTTTCACCCTTTGTGGAAGTTATATCAACATTTCCAAAGACTCTTATTTTCTTATCATTGACATTATATTCTCCCTTATCTGCTAAAATAGAATAAACAGGATTTCCACCTTTAATTTTTCCATAGATATTTATTATATCACTATTAGGCTCTTTTTCAATATAATTAACATCAAAAACATAATCTTGATATGTAAATTTGACATCATCTGTTACTTTAAGACTTTGTGTTGTTTCATTTAAAACTATATTTTTACCCTTTAATCCAACTTCATCATATTTTAAATCAAAACCATCAGTTGCATATAAATTTCTTTCATCTAAATTAAAATAAACTTTTGAAAAAGTTCCTGACATTTCTTTATCAGTTCTATTAGCACTATTATTTTGTATATCTTTAATATCCTTAAGAGTATTAATATCTCCTATCTCCCCTATTCTATTTGATAATCTTATATTTCCTTCAAGTGTTATAATTTTACTAGAATTATTATAATTAGCTCTATCAGCTAAGATAGAGAATAGTTTATTTTTAATAATTACTCCATCCTCCAATGTTATATTATCCATAGAAATAGTTGTTTTAAATTTATTTGCTAAAACTTCTACACCCTTTTCTTCATTTTTAGCATACATAGGTTTTGTAGAAATAAGTTCTTGAGTTTCTTTATTATACTTTAATTCAGAAGCTTTTATTTCCCAACCATTTGGACTTATACCTAAAATGTTGGTATCTAAACTTAAGTTTCTATCTTTATCAAGAAATACATTATCACCACTTAAAAGCATTCCTTGTATTTTGGCTTTTGCTTTTTCAAACTTACTTTCTTTTTCATCTATATAGTCAATTTCTTTTTCTGCTTCTACATGATAATCATCACTTTCATAAACTGCATTGACTGTTTCTATTATTTTTTTTATATCTCCAACTTCTTTATCAGAACCAAAGTAGTTTAAGTAACCTAAAACTACTGCTATTACTCCCATAGCTATGTATATTATTTTTTTCTTACTCATCAGTTCCTCCGATAAGAATCTTTTTCAATTCATTTAATTTTAATAAACTTTCCAAAGGACTCATAGAATTTAAGTCCATATTTTTCAGTATATCTAAAACTTTAACTTCATTTTCAGATAATATTTCTGTTTCTTCTTCTTCAAAATCTTCTTCAAATCCAGTTCCAAAAAGCATCATTTGTTCTGCTTTTATTTTATTTTCTATTAAAGTTTTTCTATTTTCTAATTTTTTTAAAATTTTTCTTGAACGGTTTAAAACTTCCTTTGGTACACCAGATAATCTAGCAACCTCAATTCCATAAGACTTATCTGCTCCACCTTTTACTATTTCTCTTAAAAAGACAACATTTTTACCATCTTCTTTTACTTCTACTCTGAAATTTATTGCTCTTTCAAGCTCTTTTTCAAGTTCTGTAAGTTCATGATAATGAGTTGCAAATATTGTTTTAGCTCCTATAACATTATGAATGTATTCTGTAATAGCAGTTGCTATTGAAATACCATCATAAGTTGAAGTTCCTCTACCAATTTCATCCAAAACCACAAAAGATTTTTTTGTTGCACTATTTAAAATACTTGCCACTTCTGTCATTTCTAACATAAAAGTAGACTGCCCTGTAAGTAAATCATCACTTGCTCCAACTCTTGTAAAAATTTTATCCACAATTGGTATCTTAGCATAGTCTGCTGCTACATAACTACCTATATGTGCCATTATTATATTTAAAGCTACCTGTTTCATATAAGTAGATTTTCCAGACATATTTGGACCAGTTAAGATAATTAAATTATTCTTTTCATCTAAGATGATATCATTTTTAACATAAGTTCCACTTGGAATTAAATTTTCAACTATTGGGTGTCTTCCACCTTTAATTTCTAAAATTTCTCCTTCATCCATTTCTGGTTTAACATAAGAATTTTTAGTTGCTATATGAGCAAAATTTGAGACTATATCTAAATTCGCTATTCTATTTGCCAATTTATACAAGCTATCTATATGTTCTTTAATTTCAGAAGTAAGTTTTTTAAATAATTCATACTCTAAGGCTTCTATTTTACTTTTAGCTGTGATAACTTTTTCTTCATATTCTTTTAAATCAGGAACTATATATCTTTCACTATTTACAAGTGTTTGTTTTCTTATATAATCTTCTGGCACTAGATGTTCATTTGCCTTAGTAACTTCAATAAAATATCCAAACACTTTATTATATTTAATTTTTAAACCTTTTATACCTGTTCTTTCTCTCTCTCTTTGCTCTATTTCAAGTATAAAATCTTTTCCTAATTTAGATATTTTCCTAAGTTCATCTAACTCAGAATTATATCCATCTTTTATAATTCCACCTTCTCTAACTGAAAAAGGAGCTTCAGGATTAACAATTAATTCTATCTTATTGTATATATCTAGGAGAATTTTAACATCTATATCTAAAATATCTTTTATCTCTTGATGTTCTTTTAAGAGTCTATAAGTTTCCAATGATTTTCTTATAGAATCTTTTAATGATAATAAGTCTTTTCCATTTTCTGTACCATAAATTATTTTTCCTGCTATTCTTTCAACATCATAGATATCTTTTAAATACTCTCTTACACTTTCTCTTAAAAGTACATCATTATAAAAATAATCTACATAAAATTGTCTTTGTTTAATTTTTTCTATATTTAAAAATGGATTTTTAATGATTTTCTTAAGCTCTCTACTACCAACTGAAGTTACACAATCATCTAAAACTCCTAGTAATGTTCCTCTAATTTCTTCATTTTTTTTTGGAACGAGATTTAAATTATTTTGTGTACTTATATTTAATTCCATTATATTATCAATATTTTTATACTCTATTTTACTAAAAGGTAAATCATTTCCTTTTTGTAAATCATCAATATAATGTAAAAGATTAGCTGATGTTGAAATAGCTAAATCTTTTGATTTTAAAGAAAATACTTCAATAGACATAATATCAAAATATGAAACTAAGTAACTTTCAGCTTTTTTTACATTAGTAATTTTTGTAAATTTAACTCCCGAAAAAGATATTCTTTCCTCCAATATTTCTATGTATTCAGAATATGTTTTCTCATCTAGTAAAATTTCACTTGCTTGTATCTTATTCATTTCAGACAATGCTTTTTCAAAGAAATTTTTTCCTTTTATTTCAAAAACTGAAAATTCTCCTGTTGTTATATCTGCATAAGCTATTGCCACTATATTTTCTGTTGTATTTATTTTTATACAAGCTATATAGTTATTATTTTTCTTATCTAAAAAATCTACATCAATTATTGTTCCAGGAGTTATTACTCTTGTTACCTCTCTTTTTACAATACCTGTTGCAGATTTTGGGTCTTCCACTTGCTCACAAATAGCAACACTATGACCTTTTTCAACTAATTTTGCTATATATGATGCCACTGAATGATAAGGAACTCCTGCTAAGGGAACATCTTGTCCTTTCTCTTTATTTCTTTTGGTAAGAGTCAGTCCTAATTCTTTTGAAGCTACTTTAGCATCTTCAAAAAACATTTCATAGAAATCTCCTAATCTAAACATTAAAATTTCATTTTTATACTCTTCTTTAATTTTTTTATATTGTTGCATTAAGGGTGTGTCTGCTGACATTTATCTACCTCTCAATTTAATTTTTCTTTTTCACTATAACTTATATATTTTAACATATATATTAGAAAAATTACATTATTTTATTTAGAAGATTAAATTATTAAAGCATTTCTTCTAATATTTTAATAATCTCATCATAATCACTTATAGTATTTATTTTTCTCTTCGCTTCTGTACAGTTTTCAATTCCTTTTAAATACCAGGAAATATGTTTTCTTACATCAAAAATAAATTGATTATCATTATCAACTCTTATTCTCTTTAAATGCTCTATTGCCATATTAATTTTATCTTCTTTTGTTGTAGGAGTTTTTATTTCTCCATATTTTAAAATTTCTCTAATATCTCTAATAAGCCAAGGATTCCCAAAAACTCCTCTTGCCAACATTACACCATCAACATTTGAATATGATATTTTTTCTAAAGCATCTTCTCCTGTAAAAATATCCCCATTTCCTATAACTGGTATAGAAATATTATCTTTGACTTCTTTTATATATTTCCAATCTGCTTTTCCAGAATACAATTGTTCTCTGGTTCTTCCATGTATAGTAATATGATCACAACCAATTTCTTCTGCTATTTTTCCAATTTGGACATAATTCTCTGGTTCTTTATATCCTATTCTAATTTTTACTGAAAGTTTTGTATCATCATTTAAAGTAGCTCTTATTTCAGATAATATTTTCTTTATTTTTTCTGGTTCTCTAACTAAAGCTGCTCCATATCCACAATTTACTATTTTTTTCATAGGACAACCGCAGTTTAAATTAATATGTTTTACACCTAAATTTTCTATATACTTTGCACTTTCTTTTATTTTTTTTATATCTTCTCCAAAAATTTGGACTGCATTTCCCTCTCTTAATTTTAAAATTTTTGAAATAGTCTTGTCATTTAAAACTGAAAGTGCATTTACACTTACCATTTCTGTAAATATTAAATCTGGTTTAAAATCTTCAAGTATTCCTCTAAATGTATAATCTGTTACCCCTGCAATAGGAGCTATATAAATTTTTTTCATATTCTTTTCTCCATTCTCAAATATTTTTAAATTTTAACATATTATTTTATATTAGAAAAGTGTATAATATATTAAAATAACAATTTTAATAAAAGGTGTGTTTTATGAAAAATAAATTATTTAATATTCTCTTATATATTTTTTTATTAAATAGTACTAATATTTTTTCTTTAGATAATGACATTAAGGAAATAGAGCCTATTGAATCAATCTACTCTGATGAAAATTCTTCTGTCTCTGTTGAGAATAATGAAGAAACTATTTCTGAAAATTCTTATCAAGAAAATTATAAATCTAAAAATTCTAATATAATAAGTACAAATAAAGATTTAAAGACTAATAAAAAAGAAGAAGATGACAGAGAAGATAAATTTGAAGAAATTACTGATAGAACAAATAGAATAACAGCTCTAGGTTCTGCTATGGGAGCAGTTGATTTAAGTAAAACTCCTGCTAATAAATTTAGAGTAGGTGCTGGTATAGGACATTCAGCTAAAAATCAAGCAGTTGCTGTAGGAATCGGCTATGCTCCAACTGAAAGATTAAGACTTAATACAAAAATTTCTACAACTACAAATTCTACTAAATCTAATAGGTCAAATGGTATTTCAATAGGAGCTTCTTATGATTTAGATTGGTAAATAAAAAGCTATTACATTTCTAATTGATTTGTAATAGCTTTATTTTTTAATATTTAATTAATTTTGAGCTGGTAAATCACTTACTTGCCCTTGTCCACCATAAAGTGCTATATAGAAATCTGCTGCATTTTCAATTTCCCATTTTCCATCTATCTTTGTCATTTGAATTTGAACATTTGATTCAGAATATTCTAAATCTTTTTCATTTTTTAATAATTCAGTGAAATATTCAACAGCTATTTTATTAAGTTCTTCTTCTGTTGATTCAGCACTTGCAGTATTTTGCAAATGAGCTGATAATTCATCCATATATCTACCTAAATTTACTGCTTTTATAGTTACATCTAATTGAGCACTGTCCCCATTTTCTTCAACTTTATTAACTTTATATGTTGCTTTATTGAATAGTTTAGCTAATAATTTTGTACTTTCTAGACCTTCTTCTCCATTTTTAGTAACTTGTTCTTTAACTTCTTTAACTTTTTCATCAAAAGCTTTTTCAGAATCTTTCTTTCCACAAGCTACTAACATTAAAAACATACATGCTAGTATTATATAACGAAGTATTTTTTTCATATTATTATCTTCTCCTTATTATAAACCTATTAAACTTCCAGCTCCACCTAAAATTGCTGATACTAAATCATTAGGATTTGTTATTACCCAACCTTCTTGAGATTTTTGCATTTGTACATTTACTTCTGTTTCAACATATTCTAAATTTTTATCATTTAGCACATTTGTAAAAAAATCAACAGAAAATTGATTAAATTCTTCCTGTTTGTCAGCTGGTACATTTTCCCCGTATTTTTCTGTAGCTGCTGCTATATATTCATTTACATATTTTTCCAAATTCACTGCTTTTACAGTTACATTTAATTCAGAATTATCACCTTTTTCTTCAACCTTATTAACTTTGTATGTTGCTTTGCTGATTATTTCTGCCATTTTTTTTGAACCTTCATCAGCACCTTCCATTTGTTTAGTTAATACAGAATTGAATTCCTTAAATCTTTCCTCAAATACTTTTTGTGAATCTGGTTTTCCACAAGCCATTAACATCAATAATGCAAAACTTAAAACTAGATAACGAAAAATTTTTTTCATTTACTTCTCCTCCTTAGAATTTAACAATATTTATATATTAGCATATATCTAAGAAATTTTAAAGGGTTTATTATGATTAATTATGAGGTGCTCTTACAAATTCTTCTAAACCTCCAAATATTCCAACTAAAACATCATCCGTATTTATTACTTTCCATTGCCCATCAATTTTTTCCATATGAACTTTTATATTTGTTTCAGTATAATCTAAATCTTTCTTTGATAAATCTGAGAAATAATCAACAGTTGCCTTAGTAAAAGCTTCTTCCCCCATATTAGTTTCTATCATAGGTTTTAAAGATAACATAAATTCACTTAAATATTTTGTTAAATCTACTGCTTTTATAGTTATATCAAGTTCAGATACATTTCCATTTTCTTCAACCTTATTAACTGTATATGAAGCTTTTTGCAAAATTTTTGCCATCATTTTTGTGACTTCATTATCTCCTTCATTCATTTTTTTATCTATTTCACTCATAGTTTCTTTAAAACCTTTTTCAAATGCTTTTTGTGAATCTGGTTTCCCACAAGCCACTAACATCAACAATGCAAAACTTAATAAAATATAACGAAAAATCTTTTTCATAAAATAATTCCTCCTTAAAAAAATTTATAATATACTATCATAAAATGAAGTTAAAGTAAAATATTATTTATTTTTAAACCACTATTTTTTTCAAATTTTTCAACAGACATTCCCTGTAAAAATTCTCCTAAACCTAAAATTTTAGAAAGTTTTAAATAGGAATTAGTAAGATGAATAGGATTTAAAAATAATTCATTTCCTTTTTTTTCCATAAAAATCATAGGATTTGAAATTGCTTTATTTGCATAAATCATAGGGACAAAAGCTTTTCCATCTGAACCCAATAAATATTGAAAATATCTGATAATACAAAGACAGATGTAACAAAGAGTAAAATGTCCGTGGAGATGCTTTTCAGAAAAATCTACATCTGTTATTTTAAATTTATCTTCTATATTCCATGTATATTGAAAGATATTAGATATTTCTTGTGCTTCTAATGTTTCTTCATCTGTAATTATATATATATATCCATTCCTATTATTTTTTTCTATGTAGTCTTTAAAAGCTCTTTTTTTTGCCCAATAAACATAAAGTTTCAAATTACCATCAATATCTATAATCTTATCTTTTTCTAATATTTCATTTGTTTCTATATCTCTTTCTATTACTTTCCACT
>ERZ772948.840-NODE-840-length-19467-cov-21.158510_pt1 | contig 19467 bp, 7 predicted proteins | sample MGYA00511945_ERZ772948 | MGnify/ENA primary metagenome ERZ772948 (study PRJEB29015, sample SAMEA2737927) | human oral metagenome | biome: human oral; feature: human-associated habitat; material: dental | place: China | collected 2141 ... | reverse complement strand
TCCTGCAAGCCGTTCACCTCTCCTACCACTTTAATTGATAGATCATTTCTGTCAAGTTCGTATTGACATAGTCAAGGATGCGCATTGCTTTCGCATATTCCATCCGCGTCGGCCCGAGCACGGCAATCGTTCCGAGCAGCTTTCCGTCGACATGATAGGTCGCCGTGATGAAGCTGCTGTCCCAAAACGTACTGCTCTCGTTCTCTCGCCCGATCGTGACTGTCAGGCCCTCTCCCGCATGGGTATGCAGGATATCCTTCACAAGATCCTCGCGCTCAAGGACGAGCAGCATCGCGCGTACGCGATCGAGATCCTGAAACTCGGGATTGCTGAGGAGCTGCGCTGTCCCACCAAGATAGAGACGACCATCCTCACGCCCTTCGAGCGCGCGGTGCATCACCTCCACCGCCGCGACGAAGATCGACTCATCGCCGATCGCATCGCGGATGCGGCGCATATCCTGCTTTGTCACAGCACGGAGTGCCTTACCCGAGAGCGTCTGATTCACCGCGCCCGCCATCCGCTGGAAGTCTGCGAACGTCGCACCGTCTGGAATCTCGACGATACGGTTTTCGACGAACCCTGCATCCGTCATGAGGACGGCAATCGCGTGACCGAGATCAAGCGGCAGGAACTGCAGCATGCGGAACGTGGACTGTGCGGCCTGCGGTGCAAGCACGAGCGACAGGTTATGTGTCACATCGGCGATGAGGCGCGCCGTTTCCTGAAACACCTCATCGAGCCGCCGCACGCGCCCTTTGTACCAATCATGAATCTTTGTCTTCTCGGCATCCGTCACCGGAGCGATAGGCTGCAGCCCGTCGACGTAGAAGCGATAGCCCTTCGACGACGGAATGCGTCCGGCGGATGTGTGCGGATGCTCCAGATAACCGAGCATTTCCAGATCCGCCATTTCGTTGCGAATGGTGGCAGGGCTGATGCCGAGATTGTACTTCTGCGCAAGCGTCCGTGACCCGACCGGCTCCGCCGATGCGATGTAGTCATCGACGACCGCCCATAGGATTTGGCTCTTGCGCTCATCCAGATCGTTCGACATTCACCCCTCTCCTTTCAATTCTGTTAGCACTCTATTGGTCTGAGTGCTAATCAAAATCTATAAAGAATATACAGCGTAAAAAACAAAAAGTCAATAGCAAAATGACAAAAAGTCAAATTTTTTATTGCGGATATCTCTTTTAGCGTCCCCTGCCATCCAAAAGATCGCAGGATTCCTTACCGTGACAGGACACAAGAAAAGAGCGACACGAAAACAAACTGTCCCGTACCGCTCCATAGGATGGAATAAACTACTACGCAGTCGGTTTATCCGCAAAGACCTTGAAGATGTAGACCGCGCGGATTTCTACCGGCGTTACGCCGAGATTCTCAATTGCTGTGAGAAGTCCCGATGCCAGCACGGCGCGTTCCGCCTTGCGGTCTGAACTCGTCACAATCGTAAGTGCCGGTTCATCCTTCGGATAAAGCGTCACAATGCCGTTGCCAAACGTCACCTCATAGGCTCCGTTTGCTGTCTGATAGAGGAAGTTGAGCCTCTGCTCAGACATATTGCGGATTTCCTTCGGATCCGGAATGTCCACCTTCTTTGAGGCAGGCTTGATCGTCAGACGTACGGGACTATAGTTGATCGTATAGATGCCGTCGAGATCGCGCGAGCCGCCGTCCGTAAAGAGGACGGGGATTGCCTCAGCCGTGCTGTTGGGGATCTCCTCGTGGTGCACACCACGAATCCCGCGTGTCTTCCCGAGGTCAAAGCCGAACGAGCCGTCCGAGCCCTCAACATAGTCATGTGTCTCAGGGTTGTTCCCCATCGTGACAATGACCTTGTCGCTGGTCGGCACCTGCGTCGCCCCCTGCGGCGTATTCGTCTCGGAGCCGCCTGTCGACGTGCCCGAACTGGAAGAAGATCCACCTGAGCTAGACGAGCCGCCGCCCGAGGAGGAGCTTCCGCCGCTTGCGGACGATCCACCCGTGCTGGTCGAAGAGCCGCCTGTCGTGGTAGACGAGCCACCCGTTGTGGTCGACGTTCCGCCCGTGCCCGTGGTCGAGCCCGTCGTTGTGCCCGTTGTCGTTCCCGGTGTTGTGCCCGTTGTCGTTCCCGGTGTTGTGCCGCCGCCCGTTGTGGACGAGCCACTCGTACTCGGCGTTGTGCCACCGGTTGTTGTGCCCGTGCTGGGGGTTGCCCCGCCTGTGGTTGTTCCTGCACTCGGCGTAGAGCCCGTCGAACCGCCCGGAGTTGTCCCCGTGCCGCCCGTGGATGTACCTGTGCTCGGTGTCGAACCACCAGTAAGTCCGCCTGTGCTTGGCATTGTGCCGCCAGTCAAGCCACCCGTGCTAGGCGTAGAACCTCCCGTAAGACCACCCGTGCTAGGTGTCGAACCGCCGGTCAGGCCGCCGCCGCCAAGGCTGACACCGCCGCCCGAGCTGCCGCCCGGAATCGTCGTGCCGCCCGTCAGGCCGCCCGGATTTCCGGTGATGCTGCCCGTGCCGCCGCCAACGACGCTGATGCCGCCCGAGCTGCCGCCCGGGATCGCCGTACCGCCACCGACGCTGCCGCCGGGCATGCCCGGGACAGAGCCAGAGCCGCCGCCCGTGAAGCTAAAGCCTCCCGTGCTGCCGCCCGGTGTCGGTGTAGTGCCCGGGACTGTTCCCGTGCCCGGCGTAGAGCCGCCGCTGGTCGACGTGCCCGTGCCGGAAGAAGATCCACCCGAGCTGGAGGATGAACCGCCGCTTGTGGACGAGCCGCCCGAGCTGGAGGAAGATCCACCAGTTGTAGACGAACCACCCGAACTGGAGGAAGAACCTCCTGTTGTGGTCGACGTGCCGCCCGTACCCGTGGTTGAGCCGGTCGTGCCGCCACCTGTTGTTGTACTCGAAGTAGACGAGCCGCCTGTGCCCGTCGTGGTGCCACCGGTTGTTGTTCCCGTGCTGGGGGTTGACCCGCCTGTGGTCGTTCCTGCACTCGGTGTCGAGCCCGTCGAGCCGCCCGGGGTTGTCCCCGTGCCGCCCGTGCTAGGCGTCGTTCCACCCGTAACGCCACCGGTGCTTGGCGTTGTGCCGCCAGTTACACCGCCGGTCAGGCCGCCCGTGCTCGGCGTTGAACCACCGGTCAGGCCACTGCCGCCAAGGCTGACACCACCGCCCGAGCTGCCGCCCGGAATCGTCGTACCGCCCGTCAGGCCGCCTGGATTTCCGGTGATACTGCCCGTGCCGCCGCCAACGACACTGATGCCGCCCGAGCTGCCGCCCGGGATCGCCGTACCGCCGCCGACGCTGCCGCCGGGCATGCCCGGGACAGAGCCAGAGCCGCCGCCCGTGAAGCTAAAGCCTCCCGTGCTGCCGCCCGGTGTCGGTGTGCCGCCTGGGACTGTGCCAGTTCCCGGTGTAGAGCCGCCGCCCGTCGTGGTCGAGCTGCCCGGTGTTGTGCCCGGCGTCGGAACAGTTCCGCCGCCTGCACCACCGCCACCTCCGGCTCCACCGGCACCTCCGGCACCCGTACCACCGCCGCCACCGCCAGGCAGTCCGCCGATGCTGGGTCCGGGGCCGCCGCCGATGCTGCCGGAGCCGCCCGTCTGTGTGCCGACAGATGCACCGCCGCCGCCCGTCGTCATGCTGGATGTCGTCTGTGACGATGTCGTCGTGCTCGTCGTCACTGCTGCACCGCCCGGCGTGCTCGGCGTAAAGCCCGTCGGTTTGATGGTCAGCGTGCCGGGCTCATATACAAAACGATAGTTTGCAAGATTCGTCGCACCGGTATAGCTGCCCGTAACAGAGGATGGGTCAATGGTGATTACGTTGTTATACGTCCCCGCATTGGTCGTTGTCGTTATCGACGGCGCATAGGTCGACGTGATTCCCGTAATGGGAATGCTATCCACCGGGAGCAGCCCGCGATTTGTTGCACTCGTTCCGTGCTCGACGGTGTATGCCGTCACGACGGGATTCGGCTGCCCGTAGTTACGCTCGGCATTGCCCGCCGTCACCTTTACCTCACGCGGCGTGATGGCGAAATTACCATCTCCGTAGTGAATCGTGTAGTTGGAATCCAGCCCCGTACCGAACGTTGCGCCCGAGACCCGCGTCCAGAGACCTGTCGTTCCTGCATCCGTCGTGACGGTCACCGTCGGATCAATCGTCTCCGTGACGGCAGAAATCGTATCGCCATTGGCGAGACCCGTCGTCGCATCCTTCGCGCGCACGTTGATGCGGCTTGTGCCGTTCACATACGAGGCGAGCGAATTGTCCGCACCATAGGCGCGGCTCTTGTCTCCCGCCTTGATAAAGAGGTCGCGCTTCGTGATGTCGAAGCCGCCGTCGACGTAGGTGATGTTGTAGTTCGACGCCTTGCCCGTGCCGAAACTTGCCCCCGTGATCTGCGTCTTGAGACCCGTCGTTCCCGCATCCGTCGTGATGAGGGCGTTCGTCGACTCCGTGACGTCGGTGACCGTGTCGCCGTTCACGAGGCCCGTCGTCCCCGTCGCGGCGTCGGCGCGGAACTTCGACGTGCCGCCCGTATAGGTCGCCGTGCTGTTCTCCGCACCGTAGACGCGCGTCTTGTCGCCCGCATGGAGCGTCAGATCGCGCTTCGTGATGGCAAAGCTGCCGTCGTCGTAGCTGATGTCATAGTTCGACGCCAGTCCCGTGCCGAAGACGGCGCCCGCGATCTTCGTCTTGAGGCCTGCCGTACCCGCATCCGTCGTGATGGTCGCAGCGGGGTCGATTGTCTCCGTGACGGAGGAAATCGCATCGCCGTTGACGAGGCTGCCCGTCTTGACGCGGAAGGAGCTCGTGCCGTTCACATAGGTCGCCGTATTGTTTGCCGTACCGTAGATGCGGCTCTTGTCGCCTGCAGCGAGCGTCAGCGCACGCTTCGTGATGCTGAACGTGCCGGGGGCGTAGGTGATCGTGTAGTTATTGGCACTACCCGATGTAAAATTCGCACTGTCCACCTTCGTCCAAAGCCCCGTCGTGCCCGCGTTCGTCGTGACGAGCGCAGCGGGGTCGATCGTCTCCGTGACGTCATCGATGGTATCGCCGTTGACGAGTCCCGACGTCGCCGTCGTCGCACCGACGTTGACCTTGCCCGTGCCGTTCACGTAGCCTGCCATCGCGTTGGCGTCGCCGTAGACGCGGCTCTTGTCGCCCGCCGTGATCGTGAGGGCGCGCGGCTTGATCGTCAGAGTGCCGGCGGCCGCCGTGATCTTGTAGTCCGAGTCAAGGCTGCGGCTTCCTTCTGCCAGCTTCGCTCCCTGCAGCGTCATCGTGTAATGATTGCCGACGCCCGTGCGCTCCGTGACGGCATTGGTGCCGTCCATCGCCACAACGCTGTAGGAGGCAAAGCTGTCACCGGTGACGAGCGAGCCGGTGTGCGTCGTCGAGGAGCCCATGACGACCGTGTCGTTCGACGCGCCGTAGATGCGCTCGCCGTTCGGTGCGGTGAAATGGATGTTGATGGGATTGATCGTGAGCTTGCCCGCAACATATTTGAAATTGTAGTTGGACGCCTTGAGCGTGCTGTTTGAGACATCCGTCGCGTACTCGCCCGCATGGAGTGCGCCCTGCGCAAAACCCGACGTATTCTTCGCGTCCGCAATCGGGGTATAGAAAACAGCCCCCGTCGTCCCGGAGTTCGCGATCGTCTGGCTGTTCGCGAAGTTCTCAAACGTGACGCCGTTGTTGCCCGTATAGTTTTGTGCATTGCCGTCGTAGGTCTTCGTTTCCGTCTTGCCGCGAACCGTGACCGTGCGCGGCACGATGCGGTAGTCGACCTCGATCTTGTAGTTGAGTTCGTTGTGACCCTTGTAGGTGATCTTCTCATTGGCGATCGTCGAGTCCGAGCCATAGGTGTGCGCACCCGTGCGCATCCTGACGTCGGTCATCGCATTCTTCACCGTGCCGTCCTCTGATATGATGTCGGCGTTGGCATTCGTCAGCTTCGTCGTGCCGAATTCGTGCGTTCCCGAGTCCTTCACATGGGCGCGGATGTAGTCGACCTCATCCTTGTCGAGCGCACGGCGCGCCGCGTTGCCGTCGTCCTCGATGTGGAATCCTGCGGTCGATGCGTTGAAGAACGTGTTGTTGTCGTCGCCGTAGGTGCGCACTGCGTAGAACTTGAGCGTCGGCTGGTAGTTGTAGTACATCGCGTTCTGCCCCGCCGGCGGCTGCGGCTTATGCGGATCATCGTAGGCCACGCCGTATTTGCGGAACTGGAAGACGAGACCGTTGATCTCATTGTTCACCGAGTCTTCCGTATGGATGACGTACTTGTGGCCGGGTGCCGTCTTGATGGCGTCCGCGCCCGCCTTGTTCTTGAAGGATCCGCCCCTCGCCTCGATGACGACGTCGGACGTGCCCGAGCCGATGATCTGTCCGCCCGAAGCGATGGTCACATCGCCGCCGCCCGAGTTCTTGATGCTGATGGGCGTCGTCTCGCCCGTGACCTTGCCCGAGATCGTCGTGCCCTTCGCCGTCTCGATGTTGACGCCGTGCTTCGACGTGACATTGCCGATCTTCTTGATCTCGTTCGCGCCCGTGAGGTTCACGTTGTTCGCCGTGACGTCGAGAACGGGGACGCTCTTCATGACGCCCGTCGAAGTCACGTCGCCCCCCGTCTTGATCTCAAGGCCGTCCGTGAGCGTATCGGGAATATCGACATTGCCGACGCTGATGTTTCCTGCATTGTCGCCGCCGACGCGAATCTTCTTGAACTTCGCGCCGTCCGTGTTCTTCAAAAGGCCGTTCGGGCCGAAGACATCGTTGCCCAGCACGAGGCCGGACGGCGCACCGCCGGCCCCCGGCGTACCGAAGGAGATGCTCTTGCCCGGCGTATAGGTGTCGAAGGAGACTTCGCCGTGCCCCGAGATGCTGCTGCCGTTCGTCACATTGAGCGTATCCGCCTGGATGGAGACATTGCCGTCATGATTCCGATCTGCGCCGTCCGCATTGATATGCGTATCGTCGAGATTGACCTCACGGCTGCCGATGGTGAAGTCCCGCCCATGCGTATTGATATTGCCTGCAAGATTGACGCTGCCCGAGCTGCTGTTGACCGCCTGCTGGATGTTCACGCGGAACGGCATATCGATCGAGCCGCTCTGCCATAACCTTCCACCGCCTTCGCGGTCGCCGATGTTGATGATCTCGTAGCCCCAGAACTGGCGGTTGTTGCCGCTGAAATACTTGTCGAGCAGGGAGAGCTTCGCCGGGTCATTCACATTGCCGCCCATCTTGAGGTCGCGACCATGCGTCGCGGGCAGGATGTTCAGGGCTTTGCTGCCCGTCATCTTGCCGTTGAGGTCGACGGCGTCCGCCTTGAGCGTGAGAGCGCCCGTGCCCGTGTTGACCTCGCTGCCCTCCGCCGTGTTCAGTTTGTTCCCTTCCAGATTCAGCGCATTCCCGTTCGTATTGATCTTCGTCGAAGCGTCGAGGTCGACCGTGCCCGCGTCAGGCTTGGTGCGGATCGTCGTCGCATCGACAAAGTTCAGGGTGCCGCCGACATTGACTTTGCCGGAGACGTCCTGTCTGCCGAGGTAGACGTGCTCGAAGCCGTCCTTGATCTTGTTGCCGCCGAAGAGGTCCGCGCCGAGCGTCAGCCCCGTCAGCCCCGTGCCGGACTTGCCGATGTTGATGTCGGTTCCCGCCGTCGCCTGCTCAAGCTCCAGCGCGCCCTTGCCGGAGACTGCTGCATTGAAGGTCATCTCGTCCGCCGCGAGCTTGATGTTGCCGTTGTTCGTCGTCCCGCCCGAGGTGACAGAACCCGCCTTGACGCCCGAAATGGTACGCGAAGGAACCGGCGCCCCCGCGGGCGTCGTGATCGTGCCGATCGTCAGCTTGTTCGATTTCACGTTGACCGCATAGGCGTCCGCCGCAAGCGTGCCGATCTCGTTGTCCTTGTCGAGGGTGATGCTGCTGGCTGCGGCAGCCACCGTGTTGTCGCGGTTCAGGCTGGAGGAGATCACGGCGAGATTGTCCGTCTTGATCTTGCCCGCCGTCTGTCTGGCGTCCTGCAATGCGTTCACGGTCAGGATCTTGCCCGAGGCAAGCGTCATGTCGCCCGTGAAGTTGATGTGCTTCGCCTGCAGGGTCGTGTTCTGCCCGAGCGAAGAGCCTGCCACGTTGATCGTATCCTGCGTGGTCGCCCCGCCCTTTGGATCGATGTTGCCGATGCTGTAATGCGAGAAGTTCGGGCCGAACACGTTCGTCATCTTGTCGTTCGTCAGCTTCAGGTCACCCGCCGCGCCGTCGCCGACGCCGATGGACTTCGCCCCGCTGTAGGTGCCGATGCCGAGCGTGCCCGCGCCGGTGACGGAGGGGCCCGACGCACCCGCGACGAGGTTCGCTATATTGTTCGTGTAGAGGTTCAGCGCGCTGCCCGTGGCGATCTCCATCTTGCCCGCGCCGCCCGTGTTCTCGATCGCGCCCGTCGTGAGCGTGACCTTGTAGCCCGTGCCGACCTTGAGGCCGCCCGCGCCGATGACCGCCTTGCCCGACTCCGCCGTCTTGACGACGACGCGGTTGTTCGCCTTAAGGCCGTCGATCGTGACGGTGTCGCTCCTCTGGTCGCCGAGGACAAGCTCCGAGAACTCGTTGCCGAAGAGCTTGCCGTTGAGCTGCTCGCTCGTGATGTGGAGCCCCGCGCCCGACGTGGTGCTATTGAGCGTCAGGTCGCCCTGCGTCTTTCGCGTGATGACGAGGCCGCTCTTGCCGACGATGTTCGTCGTATTGTCGTCCGCCGTCGGCGTGATGATCTTGTCCGTGTGCACGCGAAGAGCGCCGACCGTGTCCGTGCCGGAGTCGAGCTGCGCCCTTGCGTCAAGCTGCACGTTGTTGCCCGTAACATCGACCCAGACAGGCGTAGAGCCATCAACAACCTTTACCTTGGCGTCCTCATTCAGAATGACATTGCCGCCGCGCGAGTTGAGCGTCGCCTGTGCGTAGTTGCCCTCGACCTTGAGTGCAGCCCCCTGCTCCAGGTGAATATCGCCGTCCGTCTGGATGTTGATCTCCGCACCGTTGTCCTTCGATGTGCCGCCATCGCCCTTGACGTGAACGGTCTTTCCCTGTTCCACGGTGAAGCCGCCCGTGATGACCGTATCCGGATCGTAGCCCGCCTTCGACGTGTCCGCACCGATTTTGAGCTTCGTCCCCTGCCCCACAATGGTGACATCATCCTTTACCACGACGCCAAGCCTGCCCGCCGCGTTAATGGACTTCTTGACGGTGCCGCCGTAGAAATAGAGGTGCTGATTGCCCGCGACGTCGAAGCTGCTGAAGCCGTCGAGCGTCTCGTTGATTGTGCGGTAGGAGATACGATACTCCCCGTGCGATGCGTGCGCAGCATTGTCGCTGATGACGATGTCCTGCGAGTTCGACGCGCCCTTCGTCGTGATCTTGCCGCCCTCGGCGCCCTTGACCTTGCCGTTTCCGAGGTCGATGCCGCCCGAGAGGTCGAGGTCGAGGTTCTTGACGGCGAGCGTATCGGTTGCATTCGGCAGCTCCGCCGTCTGCGCCGTGATCACCATGTCGGACTTGCCGTCCGCGCCCGCCTTGTTCGTTCCTTCGAGCTTGACATGACCCGTCGTCTCGATGTCCGACGGATTCTTGAAGGTCGTGTCCTTGACCTTGATGTCGCCGCTCTGGCCGTTGCCGCCGATCTTGATATTGCCGTACTGGGCGTTGTTGACGTTCCAGTCGTTCGGGCCCGTGCCGACACTGACCGCCTGCGTCTTGTCGCTCTTTTCGAGCGTGAGCGTCTTGCCGACGTTGATCTTGCTGCCGAGGTTCATGTCGTCGGCTTCGAGCTTTGCATCGTCCTTCGTCTTGATCTTCTCTTCGACGTTGAGCTTCTTGCCCGCGTCGAGCTTGATATGCGTGGACTTCGCCTCGATGCCCTCGACGTCCTTCTTGGGATCGACGTTGCGGTTCTCGATCTTGGTGACCTTCATATCGGTCTTGTTGGTCAGCGTGAGCGTTCCCGTGTCCGTGAGGTCGGCGGCAATGCCCCCGATCTTGTTGTGCTGCGAGTCGATCACCATGTCGCCCTTGCCGAAGAGCAGGAGCTTGCCGACCTCGAAGCCCGCCGCCGACGTCTGTGTCAAGCCGACGCCGTGCACGGCTAGCGTGTCCGTCGCCGCGCCATGCACCGTGCCGGTGAAGGCGAGGGCGCCGTTCGTCAGGATACTCGTATACTTCGGCAGAGCCGTGATCTCGCCGATCGTCGCCGTGCCCGCGTTGTCCTTCGAGCCGATGGCGACGTTGTAGAAGTTGCCTGCCGCCAGCTTGCCGATGGCCGCATCCGAGAGGAAGGCGCTCGTGCCGCCGACGGTGAAGTTGCCCGCCGTCTTTTTCTGCACAGCAAAGACGCCCGTTCCGGAGAACGTGCCATTCAGATTCACGGCATCGGCGGTGATCTTCGTCTTGCCCGATCCTGCGGCAAGGGACGATCCCGCATCGAAGTTCACGGTGCTTCCCGTAAACGCCATGTCCTTGTTGTTCGTGTTCGTGACCGCGCCCGTGACCTTGACCGTGTCGCGGGAGATGACGGCGAGCGGCGCCTGCACGGTGGTCGTGCCGATCTCGATGTTGCCCGTCTGGGCATTGCCGATCTGCACTGTGCCCGTGCCCGAGTCGATGAAGGAGAGGTCCGCCATGGCGATATCCGCCGCGGGCGACGCCGCCGGCGCATTGACCGACATCGTCTTGCCCGCCGTCCGCGTCTCGATCGTGACCGCGCCGTTCGCACTCGAAAGGACGCCGGTCTCTCCCGCAGGGAGAGACAGCGCATCCGTCTTGACATTGATCGTTCCGCCGGCGGTCTTGACCTTCGCCCCCGTGCCGAGGGAGACGCTGTTCGCCTCGAAGGCGGTCTGAGCCGCACCGGTCGAGGCGATCTGGGCGCCGCCTTCTACGGCGAGGGTGCCCGACGCCTTGAGCTTCAGTGCGCCCGCGCCGTTCTTGAGCGCCGCCGCGCCGCCCGTCAGAGGCGTCGTGCCGCCGACCGTGAGATCGCCCGCGACGTCGATATCCGCGCCGCCCGCGCCCGTCACGAGACCCGTCTCTGCGCCGACCGCAAGGTTGCCGCTGTTCTTGAGGGTGAGCTTCTTCGCCTTGCCGTCGACGTTCTTGACCGCGTTCGCGCCCGTGAGGCTGACCTCGGCATCCGCCGCGTCGAGCCGCAGCGCATCGGTCGTGATTTTGCCCGTGCCCGCGACCTGTCCCTTCGAGGCGAGCGTCAGCGCATGGCCAGAAGCGACGTTCACCGTACCGCTGACCGCCATCGTGCCCGCGCCCGTGTTCAGTTCGAGGTCGCTGTCCGACGTGACGCCGCCGACGGTGATATTCGCCTTCTGGCTTGCATCGCCGACGATGTTCTTGTAGAAGTTCGTGATCTTGCCCGAGCCGGAGAACGTATTGCCCGCGAGGTCGAGTCCGCCCGTGCCCGTGCCGAAGTTGATCGCGCGTCCGTCCGAGAGCGTCCAGACCTTCGCATAGCCTGCGGGATCGTTGTCGCCCGTGATCTGTCCCGCGAGGTTGATGGAGTCCGTGCGCAACTCGACCGTGCGCGTCGTGATCGTCGATCCGCCGTCGATGGAGATGCCCTTGGCGAGTACCGTGTTGCTGCCCGTAGACTGGCCGATGAGCGTGACCTTGCCCGTGCCCGTCTGGATCGTCGAGCCGGCGAGCAAAACGCCCGCCGCATCCGCCGTCGTGCTGCCCGCCATCTCGACGCTGCCGCCCGCCGTGCCCGGCGCGCCCGCAGGGTCGACCCGGGTGTCGATCGTGACGCCGTTCAGCGTGATGCCCGCCTCGCCCGCGCTCTGGGAGTTGGCGAAGCCGACGCCGTTGTCCACGAGGCCGCCGCCGATCTTCACGCTGCCGCCGAGCGTCTTGATGCTCGTCCCGCTCGCCACGCTGACGCTGCCGCCCGCCGTCTTGTTCGTGTCGGACGTGACCTCAAGGCTCAGCTTGCCCGTCGGCGTTGCCGCCGATGCGGGCGTCTCCGACGTGATGTCGGCGTTGATGTTGATGGCGCCCGTCGCCTTGAGGCGCAGAGCCACGTCGCCGCCCGACGTCTTTCGGATGGCGTCCGTGATGGTGATGGAGTTGTCGTTCGGTCCCGTGAGGTTGTCCGTCTGGATGTTCACGGAGGTGCCGTTATTCAGCGTGTCGGTGACCTTCGCCACGTCCGCCATCGAGTTGCCCTTCAGGGGGTCGCCCGCGAGGCGCGTCTTGACCTCGATGTCGCCCGGGTCGATCAGCCATTCGCCCGCCTTGCCGCGCTCGGAGGAGGCACGCACGTCGCCCGTGATCCAGACCTTCGCTCCCGAGGTCTCGACCATGCCGCCCGCGCCCGTGCCCCTGCCGCGCGCCGTGATCTCGCCCGCGAAACGCGTCTCGCCGTCCGACCAGACGGCGACGGTGCCGCCCGCGCCGCCGTCCGCCGTCGCGTCGGCGCGCAGAGCTGCGCCATGCGCGATGCTCACGTTCGTGGCGTGTGCAAGCGTCCCCGTGCCCTGCCAGCCGCCGCCGATCTCGATCGTGCCGCCCTGCATGCCGCTCGCATCCGTCAGGCTGCCCGTGCCGAGGTTCACGTCACGCGCCGTGATGCGGATCGCGCCCGGCGCGTCTGCGAGGGAGGAGGCACGGACGATGCCGTCCTGATTGACCGCCGAGCGCGTGAGCATTTCGCCTGTCGCAGCGGACATAAAGACAAGGCCTCCGTCTGCCTCGACGAGACCTTTGTTCGTGACCGCCTGTTCCAGTGCCGCCTTGGTGGGGACGACCTCGACCTTGCCGTCGCCGCCAAAGTCGAGTGTGACCGCCTCGCCCGCTGCGAGGGCCGCCGTGCCCTTCTTCGCGACGACGACGCCCTCGTTGACGACGTCCTTGCCGAGGAGGGCGATGAGCCCGCCGTTCTGAGCGGCGAGCGATGCCTTGTTGATGACCTTGCCGCCGTGCTCTGTGCCGACGAAGTTATAGCGTCCCGCCATGAAGTCCACATTCGTGATGTTCATGGTGGAGGCGATGATCGCGCCCGCATCGACCTGTGCGCCCGGGGCGAAGTAGACGCCCGCCGGGTTGACGAGGAAGACGCGTCCGTTCGCCTGCAGCTGTCCGAAGATCTCGGACGGGTTGCTGCCGAGGACACGGTTCAGGAGGGCCGCCTGTGCGTTCGGCTGGAGGACGCTCACGCGCTCGCCCGCTGCGATGTTGAAGCTCTGCCAGTTGATGACGGCGTTCTGCGAGTTCTGATGGATCGCCATCTCTGCCGCGTTCGAGGCGATCTGTGCGTCGCCGGCCGCGACCTGTCCGCTCTGCGGAAGGGCAAGTACGGGCTCTGCCGTGCTCGCCAATAATGTCCCTGCTGCAAAGAAACTGACGCCGCTGCGCAGGGCGCGTCGCAGGCGTCCGCGACGGTGTCTGTTCATGATGCTCATTGTCGTATCCCCTTTATCCCAAAGACCGTCCGACGTGCGTCGGAATCCCTATACTCTGTCCTCTGTTGATTCTTCCTTATGGTGCTCCCACCACCGCAAGCGGTCCCCCTCCCCCGTCAAACGGGGGAGGCTATTGGGTGTGTTTGCCGTTCTGCCTCCCATCAAACGCGGGAGGCTATTGGGGTGAAATCTCAAGGAAGATCACCGTTTAGAAGAATTTATAGACCTGAAACCAGAAGCGTCCGCTGCGGTCACTGTCCGAGACCGCAGGCTCGTGCCCAAGCTTCCACGCGTAGTTTACACGAGCGACCCAGTTATCATCATTGCTCCAGTTGACGCCGAGGCCTGCCCCATACAGGCTGCGGCTGTCCGGTCCCGTATAGCCGGGATAGCCCTCATGGTAGATGCTCACATGTCCTCCATCGACGAAGACGATCATCTGCCAGACGTTGGTATCGCCCTCGCGCGTCGGTACGTTCCACCGCAGCTCCGCCGTCCATTTCCAGCCGTCGTCGCCCGACGCCTCACTGACGGGATAGGCGCGTACGCCGCTCGGTCCGCCGAGGGAGAATTTCTCCGAGGAGTCGAGGTTTTTCTCCGCCCACTGGCGGCTGTAGCTGAGGTAGAGGGCAAGCCGATCGTCGATGTGCTGGAGCCGCGTGAGGTCGAGGTTCCACTTGCCGAAGTGCCCTGCCGTGCGCCCCGTCACCGCGTCGTTGAGCCGCTGCATGGGCTCGTCGATCATGACATTGCCGCGCGTATAGGAGAGCGAGAAGGTGTTGCGCCCGCCCGTCAGGAAGCGGTCGAGGTTGTCCCCATTGATGCCGAACACCCAGTTGCGGGCGTGTTTCGGGTCACGGAAGGACATCTGCCGTGCCTCGCTGCCCAAGCTCTTGAAGTCGAGCCGCACGGAGCCGTAGAGGTTGAGGTCACGGCTGCGGCGGAAGTTGTGCTGCCAGTTGAATCCGATGCTCTGTGACGAGCCCACGAAATCCATGGAGGAAAATGCGCCGCCGAGAGAGTAGAAGGATCGTGCGCAGCTGATGCCGAACCGCTCGCCCTGCCGCCAGAACGGCGTGCTGTAGGAGACGGAGCCCGACCACATTTTGCCGTTTGACATGACGCCGCCGATGGAGAAGATGTCCCCCTCGCGGAAGGGGCTCGCGTAGTTGAAGAATGCGCTGTACTGATAGCGCCCCGTGTAGCGGTAGCCGCCGTTGTCCACGCCAAGGTAGCCCCACATGCGGTGTCCCTTGTTCTTGACGTTGACGATGAGGTCGGTCGTCCCCGGCTCGCTGCCCGCCTTGAGTTTGGTGTTTGCCTCGATGCGGTTCATGTCGTTGGTGAGCCAGACGCCGCGGCTGAGTTTATTCTTGTCGATGATCTGCCCCGGTGCGACGCCCATCTCGCGCAGGATCGCCCGATCGTGCACGTAGGTCTCGTTGTTGACGATGATCTCGCCATAGCGTCCCGGCACGATGGTAAAGGTGACGACGCCGTCGCGAAATTCCTGCGGTGCGAGGTAGGCAAACGCGACAAAGTAGCCCTTGTCCCGCAGATACTTCGTGATCTCCTCCGCCTGCGCCTCAAGGTCGGAAAGCGTCGCCTCATGGTGGCGATGCGGCGCGAGGATGTCCCGCAGCTCCGCATCGGTCACGGGGTTTTCTCCGTCAAATGTATAGCGTGCGACCCATATACTCTCTGTCGTCTTCTCTGCTGCCTTTTCGGCGGCGTGCGCGGCGGGGGTGCAGCTCACGGCACAGAGGGCGGCAAGACCTGCGGTCAGCAGTCGTTTTTTCACGCGATGCGCGTTCGTTACATGTTTTATGTTCATCTGATTCATTCGCACATTTCCTTCTGTCTGCGCGTATTGCTGTCCTTATAGATACTCTTAATATAGTTATCGCCAGTTTATACTTTATATTAACACATTCATGACTTTATTCCTAGAAACAAATGTTACGGTTCCGCTTTTTAATGAATCAGATAACAATAGAAAAGCCCGTTACACGAAGCTAAAAAGCTTCATGCAACAGGCTTTAATGTCTTATCCGACAGGCGCCCCCTCCACCGCTCGCGCGCGAGGGTGGGCAGCTTAGAGTGTTCCGAAGATGCGGTCGCCCGCATCGCCGAGCCCCGGTACAATGTAGCCGTGCTCGTTGAGGCAGTCGTCCACTGCCGCAACGTAGATCGGTACGTCGGGGTGGTCTGCCGCGACGCGGCGGATGCCCTCAGGAGCGGAGACGAGGCACATGAGGATGATGCTGCGCGCGCCCTTGTCCTTGAGCATGGTGAGTGCTGCCGACGCACTGCCGCCCGTGGCGAGCATGGGGTCAGGTACGATGAGGGTGCGATCCTCGATGCCGCGCGGGAGCTTTGCATAGTACTCGACGGGGGCAAGTGTCTCGGGGTCGCGATAGAGTCCGATGTGTCCGACGCGTGCCGCAGGGATGAGGTTCAGGATGCCGTCGAGCATCCCGAGGCCTGCGCGTAGGATCGGGACGATGCCGAGTTTTTTGCCTGCGAGCATTTTTGCATGGCAATGTGCGACAGGGGTCTCGATCTCCACGTCGCGCAGGGGGAAGTCGCGCGTGATCTCGTATGCCATGAGCATGGCGATCTCCGAGAGCAGTTCGCGGAATTCCTTTGTCCCCGTTTCCTTGCGGCGCATGATGGTCAGTTTGTGCTGGATGAGCGGATGATCGACGAGGTGGAGTGTCGGTATGTCGGACGGGCGGAATGTGTCAGCCATGGGATGTTTCCTTTCCACGGGGAGGTCAGTTCTCCCCGAGATGTTCATAGATCGGATATTTTTTGCAGAATGCATCGACGCGGCGGCGTGCCTCTGCGCGGCGGCTCTCGTCCGTCGGTGCATCGAGGACGTGCGCGATGATGCGTGCGACCTCACGCATGTCCTCCTCGCGGAAGCCGCGCGTGGTGAGTGCGGGCGAGCCGAGACGGATGCCGCTCGTGACGAACGGGCTGCGCGGCTCGAACGGGATGGTGTTGCGGTTCGCTGTGATGTTGACCTCGTCGAGGAGGGTCTGCGCTTCCTTGCCCGTGATGTCCTTGTTCGTGAGGTCAACGAGCATGACGTGCGTGTCCGTGCCGCCCGAGACGATGCGGTAGCCGAGCTTCGTGAGTTCGTCGGCGAGCGCGGCGGCGTTCTTGACGACCTGTGCGCCGTACTCCTTGAACGAGGGCTGCAGTGCCTCGCCGAGGGCGACGGCCTTGGCCGCGATGACGTGCATCAGAGGGCCGCCCTGGATGCCGGGGAATACGGCCTTGTTGATCTTTTTTCCGAGTTCTTCGTCGCGTCCGAGGATGAGGCCGCCGCGCGGGCCGCGCAGGGTTTTGTGCGTGGTCGTGGTGACGATGTCGGCGTAGGGGACGGGGCTGGGGTGCTGCCCCGCTGCGACGAGCCCCGCGATATGTGCCATGTCGACCATGAAGATGGCATCGACGCTTTTGGCGATGGCGGCGATACGCTCAAAGTCGATGATGCGTGCATACGCCGATGCGCCCGCGATGATCATGCGCGGATGGTGCTCGGCAGCGAGTTTTTCGAGGGCGTCGTAGTCGATGCGCTCGGTCTCGCGGTCAACGCCGTAGGGGATGACCTTGTAGTAGGTGCCGGAGATGTTGACGGGGCTGCCGTGCGTGAGGTGTCCGCCGTCCGTGAGGTTCATGCCGAGGATGGTGTCGCCCGGCTGCAGGAGGGCGAAGAATACCGCCATGTTCGCCTGTGCGCCCGAGTGGGGCTGAACGTTCGCCCATGCCGCGCCGAAGAGTTCCTTTGCGCGGTCGATGGCGAGCTGCTCTGCGACATCGACGTACTCGCAGCCGCCGTAGTAGCGCTTGCCGGGGTAGCCCTCGGCGTATTTGTTGGTGAGGACGCTGCCCTGTGCCTCCATGACGGCACGGCTGACGATGTTCTCCGAGGCGATAAGTTCGAGCTTTGTCCGCTGACGGTTGAGCTCGTGATCAATTGCCTCCGCGACCTGCGGGTCTGACTGTTTCAGCGTGTCCATAATGCTCATGTGTGCTCTCCCCTAGCTGTTAGCTGTCTTTCTGCTGCTCAAGTGCCATGATCTTGTCGACGCGGCGGGCGTGGCGGCCGCCCTCGAACTCCGTGCAGACCCATGCGCGCACGATTTCACCCGCCGGGCCGATGCCCGTGACGCGTCCGCCCATGGCGAGGACGTTTGCGTCGTTGTGTTTCCGCGACATGATCGCCGAGTAGACGTCGCCGCAGAGTGCGGCGCGGATGCCGTCGATCTTGTTTGCCGCGATGGAGATGCCGATCCCCGTGCCGCAGAGGACGATGCCACGATCCGCCTTGCCGGAGACGACATCAGCGCAAACCTTCTCCGCGATGTCGGGATAGTCGACCGACTCCGTGCCGAAGGTGCCGACGTCCGTGACGCGGACATCCTCAAACTCGTGGAGCACCATCTTGACTTCCTCTTTCAGCTCTACTGCCCCATGATCGCTGCCAATCGTTATTTTCATCCGAACGGCCTCCTTTAGATGTTTTATTTCTGCCCATTTTAGCATAATTTGATAAAAAAAAACAGATCACCGCTGCACGCGTGTACGGAGTGCGAGCGAGAGGAAGAAGATGAGGGCGGCGGCGGCGACGATGGCCGCGCCGGCCGCGATGCCGAGGTAGTAGGCGGAGAAGAGCCCGACGATGCCCGCAACGAGGGCGGTGAGGATGGCGATGAGGTGGTACTCCTTGACGCTGCGCGCCACGTTGCGCGCGGCTGCCCCCGGCAGGACGAGGAGTGCATTGATGATGAGGATGCCGACCCACTGGATGCTGACGGCGACGACGACGGCGAGCAGGGCGGCAAACGCCGCCTCGATGCGCACGACGGAGATGCCGCGGCTGTGCGCGAGTGACGGGTTGACGGAGAGCAGGAGCAGATGGTTGAAGAGGACGGCCCAGACCAGTACGACGAGGAGGTCGACGGCGAGCAGTCCCGCGAGGTCGGACGGCGTGATGCTCAGGATGTCGCCGATCAGGAGCGGGGAGAATTTCGAGAAACCGCCGCCTCGGCTCATGACCATGAGGCCGACGGCAATGGCAGTCGAGGAGAATACGCCAATGACGGTGTCTGCCGATGCCGCCGTCCGATGCTTGATGTAGGTGATGAGGAGGGCAAAGGCGATCGAGAAGGTGATGAGCGCGGTGAGCGGCGAGACGATGCCGACGAGCGCGCCGACGGCAATACCCGTGAATGCGCCGTGACCGAGCGAGTCCGAGAAGAACGCCATGCGGCTTGAGACGACCATGGTCGAGAGGAGCCCGAAGAGCGGCGTCATGAGTAGGACGGCGAGAAGCGCATTCTTCATAAAGGTATACTCTGTCCACGAAAAGGGCAGGAGTGTGTCCATGACGTGATAGATCAGTTCCATGCCGTCCCCTCCTCTCCTGCCGTGCGCTTCTCCGTCGGCGCGCGCAGGCTGCTGAGGTCGGGCAGAATGCCGAAGATCTGCTCCATCGCCGGAGAGCGATAGACCTCCTCGGGCGTACCGGCCGCCGCGATGCCGTGGTTCATCAGGACAACCTTGTCCGCATGGCGTGCCGTCATGCCGAGGTCATGCGAGATGAGGAGGATCGCGAGATCCTCCTTGGCGCGCAGCTCCGCGACGATCTCGTAGAAGAGTGCCAGTCCGCGCTGATCAACGCCCGAGACGGGCTCATCGAGGAGGAGCAGGTTTGGGATGGGGTCGAGCGCGAGCGCGAGGAGAACGCGCTGCAGTTCTCCGCCCGAGAGTGCGCCGAGGCGGCGGTCGATGAGGTGCTCTGCCCGCACGCGCGCAAGGCTCTGCGTGGCACGTGCACGATAGCGACGTGCGGGGCAGAGCCAGACGGGGCGCGCCGTGATGCACGCCATAAAGAGATCCATGACGGTGGTCGGTGCGCTCACGTCGAGGCGGAGGTACTGCGGGACGTAGCCGATGACGGGGCGGCCGGTATGGCGCCCCTCGGCGTCGACGAAGCGGA
>ERZ772948.838-NODE-838-length-19488-cov-8.307106_pt1 | contig 19488 bp, 18 predicted proteins | sample MGYA00511945_ERZ772948 | MGnify/ENA primary metagenome ERZ772948 (study PRJEB29015, sample SAMEA2737927) | human oral metagenome | biome: human oral; feature: human-associated habitat; material: dental | place: China | collected 2141 ... | reverse complement strand
CGTCCAGTTCCGTCATGGGGAACTCCATGATGTGCGCCGTGCGCCCGCCCGCAATCTTATCTGCGAGTGGTTCGGGCTTATCTCCCGCCCGGATGCGTCGTCCTCCGCGATTTGTTCCGTCCCGCGCCATCTTCTCGGCCCCTTCCTTTAATACCCCGTTTGAACCGACGTTTTTGTGCGTGCGCCCCCTCCCCGGTCCGGTAACGGCGCGGTTTTAGAGATTTGACCGCCCCCTAGGGGTCTATCTGTCACCACTGCCTCGTTGATGAATTCGCTCGTGGCACGATACGCAGAGCGACATCAAGTTGCTCTCATCATGTGTGCCGCCGTCAGCAAGAGGTCTGATATGATGGACGAGCGTTGCGCGAACGTATCTCCCCTGCTCCTTGCACATCTCACAGAGCGGATGCCCTGCCAAGTGACGATCACGAATCCTGCGCCACGCGCTGCCATACCTCTCGTGCTGATCGTAGCCACGAGTGAATCGTTCGTAGTGTCGCTGCATAACTTTTTCGTGCGCTTCACAGTAACAGCTTTTTCGATCCGTAAGATTCGGACATCCTGTCATTCGACAAGGGCGCTTTGGTTTTCTCGGCATCGCGTTTCTCCATCAAAAAAGCCCTCGCGGAGAATTGCTTCTCCGAGAAGGCTGATTCCATATCCTATTCTTGCTGAGTGTATCATATCACATCGGTCATACTGACATCAACCTGACATTCACTGACATTTTGTGACATTTTTCCGTTTTTTGACATTTCATGACATTCCCTGACATTTCATGCCATTTCCTACTCTTCATGAAGGAACGACCACACTTTGCAGACCGCGCTCATGGATGCGGTATATCTGCCGCTCCCCGACTGCCATACGCCTGGCAATCTCCGTGACCGTGTGATACCCCATGTAGCGCATCTCCAAGACCAGCCGCTCATCCATATCCTCCACAGCCTGTATCACACCATAGATTTCGGCGCGGAGGTTTACCAAGCGGTCAATCTCCCGATCAATCTCTTCCTCCTGCTCCACCAGTTTCACCACCACTTCGGAGAGTTTGTGCGGATTCTTTGTTGCACTCCCCGGCATATCACTAAGGACGGTGGTGGTCTTGGTGGCCATGCTGCGCAGCCGCACGGACTGTTCCAGCATACTGTCTATTTTTCTATCAATCTTGAATGCCTGGCTCAGATATTCCTTAGCGGTCATCATGATCAGCCCTTCTTTTCGTAGCGGGAGCAGCCCGGCTGCCAAACGTCGCCACCTGTATATCCTATGGGAGCAGTCTGCTCCGCCTCCTGCACACAGTCGTTGCAGTTCCAGCATGTAAGTCGATGAGCGCAGGATGTGCAGATACATTTTTTGCAAGCCGCGTGCGTTCCGCAGCGGTCATGGAGCATGACTTCCTCGCTGTCAAAGTCCTCTGTACCTTCCCAAATTGTCAGCCGATGATGAACGGCGTACAGATATTCCTCCATGCAGCCGTTGCTGTTCTTCCAGTTTCCTGCCATGATCACGCCGTCGCATTCGCCAAGAAGCATTTTGCACTGCTTCAATACCGCATCGTAGGGAAATCTGGCAACTTTCAAGTGCCGCATGGCATCCAGCGGATTAACGAACAAGATATGCGGATATTTCTTGGAAAACTCTGCTGCAATCGCCGCTGCTGCCTTGCGGTTCTCTTTTTCAGCTCCCGTGTAGGGATGGGAAATATAAATCATGTTCATAGCGATCTACTCCTTTCTTACTTGCAGTGCCTCAGCGCGTCTCTTGCTGTAGGGTCGCTGTAGCCTTCCCCATTGCGGTTCGATGTGCGCTGAATCCCCAGCTGCTTGATTTCAATGTGGATCCCCGGCTCTGCCGCCCACTGCTTTTCCACGATCTCCCGCACGACTTGGGCATCGTCCTTCCAGTAGCCGCACCTGGTCATGCAGTCCTTGAGCATTTTCTGCAGATTGTCGGTGTCCGGGCGGGTCGTGCGCCACTCGCCGCTTTTATGGGACTTGCCCACCGGGAAAAGCCATGTGGTGCGAAGCTCCAAGGCTCCGTCCAACGGCACTATCGGACGATGACTGCCGAGATGTGCAATCAGAAGCGCCTTTGCTTTCTTCAGGGGAGCCGGGTCATAAAATATCGGTCTGCCGCCCACGATCCGCACGGATTTCTCCTGTGCGGTCGCCGTAGGAGGATTGATGTCGAGGAAAAATCTCATTTTCTAAACCTGCCTTTCTTTTGGTTCCTCTCGGCTGTTTTGTCACGTTACTCTCCTCAAAGGGGAAGGACAGGACGTAGTACGTCCTTCCCACTTTGGGAGGGTAACGACGTTTCTTCTGTTTATATGTATATATAAACAGCGTAGAAGAAGAATTTACTCAAAATCCTTGGAAGTCCCGTCATTCCTTAAGATACGGCCTTTTTTGAGGATGAATTCGCCGTCCAGTTTTTTGAGTCTTGCGTAGACGGTTTTGTCCGACACATTGAGATAGCCCATCATGTCGGAAACCGTTACGTTTCCGTCCATATTGAGTGCCTGGTAGGCGTTTCGGAATTCCTCTGCACACGCCTCAGCGGTCTTGGCGTGGCTGTTCTTCATGCGCCCCGCCTCCAGTGTTCCCTGCGCAGGCATCTCACCAAGATTGCCATTCGTGTCCAACCGATGAATGGGATACTCGAACCAGAAGTTCACCGGCTCGATATTCTCGAATTCACGAAGGCTCGACTCCAAACGCCAAGCCGTAGCGTGACCGTCCCGCAGATTGTTCTTGATGTCATCCGTGAGTTCCAACTGGATCATGTCAAGCTGGGCATCGGGGTCGCGGGCAAATACGCCGGAGCCGGAAGCCCTGTCCATCGCCCGCTTGTTTCCCTGCGCTCCCTTGCTGTGATGATGACAGTAAATCGCGGAGCAGCCGGTCTCCGTGCAAATCTTGTCAAACTGGTTGCAGAACTGCCCCATCTCGGATGCCTTGTTTTCATCTCCCGTGATGACCTTGTAGATGGGATCGATAACAATGGCATCCAAATGCTGGTCGCGCACCCGGCGGATGAGTTTTGGCACAAGCTGGTCTAATGGCACAGCGTAGCCTCTCAAGTTCCACACGATGATGTTTTCTGAGTCATTCATGGGAAGCCCCAACGCCTCGTAAATCTTGAGGAATCTGATGATACAGCTTGCCGGATCAATCTCCAAATTGACATACAGCACACGCCCCTTGCGGCAGGGAAATCCCAACCACTTCGCCCCCTCGGCTATGGCAACGCAAAGTTCCATGAGGAGAAATGACTTCCCTGCTTTGGAAGAACCGGAAATAATCATCTTGTGTCCACGGCGCAAGATTCCCTTTATAATCTCCTCCGGCAGTTTCGGCGGATTGTCCTTGTACTTGGCGAGAGATTCCAATGGCGGCAGTTCATCCGTCGCGCCCTCCACGAAATCCATCCAGTCCGTCCATGACTTCCTGCCGATGTTCGTTGCGGCGAGGTACTGACGATTGCCGTTTCGAGTGAGTCCCGGCATCCGGGAAAGCCGTGAGGGATTGCGGTTCTGCTTGTCGATGGGTACGCCCTGCTGTTCCATGAAGTCATAGAGAAACTCCACCCGCTTTCGGTACTCCTCATAGTTAATGGCATCCACACGCACTATGGCGTGGAGGCTCTTGCCCCCGCTATGAACGAGTGCTGCAATCGGCAGTTCCAGCTTGCGGAAGAGGACATCCTGCTCGGCGATGGGAAGCGTGTCGGATTCCACCAACGCATACTTGAACTTGGTGACGTTCTCGTTTTTCACACCCTCGCCATCCAGTGGATTGAACCGAATCCAACCGCCCACCTCGGGTTTCCAGTCACCTACGGTCGCTCCAATGTCATTGGCGTGCTTCTTGAGGGATGCGATCAGCTCCCCTGCCGTGCGGTCATACACGCCCTTACTGGGCAGCCACTTACCCTCGCTGTCCTTCCACACATCGCCCGTGACATATCCCACACGGTCATCGACGTCAAACAGCAGGGAGAGATAGTCGATCAAATCCTGCACGGGATTCCACGCATCGGGAGGGGCAAAGCCGTTGAAGCCGTCGTTGCCGTCATACTCAATGGTATCGTCCCATGCCATCGCTCCCTCAGCGCAGGGCATCCAGCCGCGCTCTTTTGCCAGCTGCACAATCGTTCCGCCCTTAACGGGAGTGGCCGTGCCGTTAAAGCCCTCCCACTTCTTCTCGCATTCGCCGGGATGATAGCGAGGGTCACTCTGACTCCAATCATCCCAGATGGAGCAGGGATATCCTTCCTCCTTGAGTGCCATACCTACCGAGATCCATGTGGCGCGGTCAACCTCCGCAACGTTGATGTACTTCAAAGCCGACAAGATATTCTTGTCCATGAAAAATCACGTCCTTTCACGGTGTATATACAGACGGTGTCATCCCCTGGGGGACGCGCCAATGATTCATCGCCAAGCGGGAGATCAGAGCACTGGCGGTGTCGAACTGCCATGTGCCTACACGCCGAAAGCCGTAACGCTCCAAGCAGCGGATCTGCTTGGGTGTGGCGAGTCCTTCCTCCTGCCGCCGTTTCAGACGGTCGATGAGGAGCGAGGCAAGCCCAGCATTTCCCACGGTGTCGGGCAGGATGCCACGTTTTTCCAAAAAGGAAAGCTGCTTTTCAGACGGCGGTCCCATTTCCCAAGGGAAGGTCGGTGCATAGCTAGTGAGATCCTCGGCGGCGATGGAGAGTGCATACTGGATGGGATCGACGAGTTTTTTCTTCTTGCTCCGCATCGCGGCAAGCTCCCGCGCCAATGCTTCCTCCCGTTCACGCATCACGTCCCGCTCCGCATCCTCTTCGGCTTCGAGAATGTCCACTTCCTCGTCATTTCGGAGGTTTTCATCCATCATTGCGGCGATGTTCGCGTCCTTGGCAATGAGAGACGACGGTCTGCAGAGGTCGTGACGCTCCGTCAGCCATAGAAAATCCAGCAGGAGCAAGTTCTCCTTGCCCGGAAAGAGCCGCATTCCCCGTCCCACCATCTGCTGATAGAGGCTCCGCACTTTGGTGGGGCGCAAAATTACAATGCAGTCCACAGCGGGACAGTCCCAACCTTCTGTAAGGAGCATGGAGTTGCACAGCACGTCGTACATGCCATGCTCAAACTCTGCGAGGATTTTCGAACGGTCATCGCTCATGCCATTGACTTCCGCCGCCCTCATGCCGATGTCATTCAGCATCCGACAGAACTTCTGCGATGTGGCGATGAGCGGTAGGAAGACTACGGTCTTTCTGCCCCTGCAGTAACGTGCCATCTCGTCTGCAATCTGATGGAGATATGGCTCCAAGGCGCAGCCAATGTCCGCCGCGTTGTAATCCCCACCGGAGATTCCGGCCTTGCTGATGTCCAGCTGCAAAGGAATCATCCGTGCCTTAACGGGAGAGAGATACCCCTCCCGGATGGCGCGGCTCATGGAATACTCGTAAGCCTCTGAGTCAAAAAATGTGCCGAGCGTCTGCTTGTCTCCACGGTCGGGTGTTGCCGTTACGCCGAGGACATTGGCATCCGGAAAATGCGAAAGCACACGCTGATAGCTCTCCGAGAGTGCGTGATGCGCCTCGTCCACGATGATGTCCTGAAAATAATCCTTGGGGAACATCGAGAGCCGTTTCTCTTGGCAAAGGGACTGCACCGATCCCACCGTCACGGGAAAGAAACTGCCGAGGCTGCGGTTCTCCCCCTGCTCAAAGGCAGCGTCGAGTCCCGTGAGCATCTTCAGCTTATCGGCGGCTTGGGTGAGAAGTTCCCCACGATGCGCCATGATGAGGACACGATGGTCTTTCTTTACTTGCTCCTGCGTAAGCGCGGAAAACACGATGGTTTTGCCGCAGTTATGGGTAATGGTGAAATCCGACAGCAGATAACGGTTGTCTCCGTCCACGGTAAAGCCGTAGTATTCTCCGCAGCCTGCCGGCTCTACATGAAAACCTGTCCGCAGGACGGATTTTTTCTGCTGACGCTTGCCGGCAATCTTCCGTTTCACACGACAAGGGATGATGGAGCAATCTCCGCTGATGGAAACGCGATAATACGCGCCCTTAACGTCCCGATACCCCTTGATGCACGGCTTCACCGATGCCCGAAGGCCTGCAGAGCGGCAGAGAAACGCCACATCATCTGCCAGCCTTCTTGACTTGGAAATGTAGTCGTAGCCTTTATCAATGTAGTAACCATCGGTATCCAAGAGGCCTGCGAGAATTTCAAGCCGCTTTGACAGATCGGTGTATTTATATGCGTCCGGCACAAACTTATCTCCGGCGCGTCCTCCGTAGAGCCTTAAACGGCGCAGTGCTTTTACCAGCCGATTGCTCCTGCGCCCCCTTTCGGAAACGAGAAAGTAGGTGGTGGCTTTTCCTGCCGGCTCTGTCCGAAGGCGCAGATTCCATACATCTGCCTGGTGAAAAATGACACGACTGATTTCCTTGTCCGGCGTCGTCACGCTGACACCGTGGACAATACAGCCATCCCCAAGAATCACGCCGAGAAAATAGGGGTCGATTTCCGTTCGCGCATTCCTGTGGGCAGGGAATGATTGGATTGCCTCGGAGCGAATCAGCTTATGCAGATGCTTCTTGCTTTCTGACCAGCGGAGCCATTCGGCTACCGTCACATCCACCAATTCCCCGGCATGACGCTGGGAGGGATATTGCGGATTGCTGCATTCCCTTGTGCGGACGAGCGTAAGCACATGGTCTTTTGTCACGGTAAACGGTTCTCCTTTGATGGGGACGATCCGATACATCAAAGACTTTCCACGATGGAGAACCAATACCGTGCGCTTCTTCCCATCCGCTCCGATGAGTTGATCCCCCACCTGTACATCTTCCACCTTTTTACTGCGGCCATCGGCGAGGAGAACGTTCTCTCCCTTGGCATGGCATCCCGTCGGCAGGACGAGGAGCGTCTTTCGATGCCCCTCGCTCCATGCGGAAAGGATTGCCTGCTTCGCCTCGACCTGATACGGTCTAAGTTCCACTTGCATCTCCTCCCATCAGAACGGAATGTCCGCCGCACTGACGGGAATCCCGCCGAAGTCCGCAGAATCCTCGACCGGAAAGAACTTCTCGTCATAATCGTAGAAGCGATCCACATCGTTGGTCTGTTTCTCGTTGCCATCCCGGTCGGTATATTTGCGGGGCTTAAAATGTGCCCGTCCCTTTGCCCCTTCGAGATTGTTCCAGTTCATCGCCAGCCGCTCGCCGTGCTTCTTCCTGCCGATGCACCGAAAGAACGCTGAAATGCGCCACTCCACGAGGCGGTTCAAAATAAGGTCGGTGCGGACACTGGCGACGCCCTGCTTCGTTTCCACCTGCAGGGTCAGCGTAGCCTTGTTGCAGGCCTGCATCTTGGCGCTCCCCGGAAAACGCCCCCGCTCAAAGGCGGACACCACGAAATTGTAATCCCCTTCGGGCAGGAGAATGAATTCCTGACCATCGCTTTCGATGGTATCAGTCCAGTCCATACCCACGTTGTTGTTGACAAATTCTGCCATGATGTATTTCCTCCCTTAACCTTTCGCCTTACGGTTTTGCTGAATGATGTCAAAGATCTGATCCCAGTAACGGATGACGTAGCCGTACAAAAATTCGTCGGGATAGTTGTCAATCGGGGTCTCCACTGTGTATTTCCCGCGTGCGGCGACCACCTGCCGCACCTCCTCCTCGGTGACGCCCTTCTCTTTCAAAATGCTGCGGAACACATCGGCAGCGCTTTCTTCCTCCGGCAGGTTCTGCTGCTGCGGTGCCAGTGTCTCCTGCATTGCTGTCTGCGTGACGGTTGTGGCTGCCGGAGTCTGCCCCCGCGAGAAGATATGAGCGATGTGTTTGTAGTCCAGATCCAAGACCTCCGGCAGCGGCACACGGCTTTTTGCGTCCCATGCGGGATGATGGGATGTGTACATGACACGCTTGCCACCCTGTGCCTTCTGCGTGTTGTTCTCCGAGGTGACAACAAAGGTCTGGTAGTTGCAAAAGAGCAGAATGTCGCACCACTCCTTGAGAAGCGGCGCTACCTGCTTGCTGAGTTTCATTTCCCAGCGGTCGTATGCGCCCATCTCGTCCGGCTGTTCAAACTTCCGCATCTTGGCGTGTGCCGTGACCACCACATGAATTCCAGAAGTCAGCACCGTATCCAATGCGCCGAGAAGCCGCGAAAACTCCTCGCCCAGATAGGTATAGCCCTTGCCGTAGCCGAAGGACTCGATGGAGTTCTGCTTGTACTTTGTGCAGAGGTAGCTAACGATCAACTGCTCTGCCCAATCGGCGGTATCCAGTACCAGCGTCCTGCACACATCCTTGGTGGCTGCCACTTCTTTGACCACGGAGAGCATTTCCTCCCACGACTGTGGTTTCTCGATGCGTCTCACATCCATGTGCGACGTGCCGCCCTCGGTGTCGATGAAGAGCGGATCTGGGAACTTGGCGGCAAGACCGGACTTTCCAATCCCCTCAGCCCCGTAGATGACTACTTTTTGAGCGCGGTCAATTTTCCCTTTCGTAATGTTCAGCATGATCTATTTCCTCCCTACTTGATCCGAAGACTCCGTCCTCTCGGCTCCAAACGTGCGCCGGGGACTTCCCCGCCGCCGCTTAATGCCTCATAGAGAGCCTCGCGATTCACTTCCTTATGCGCCGGCACGGTGATGAGGTAGGCCTCCGGGATAAGGGCGGCATCGTCAATCTTGAGGGGCTGTTTGCCGCCGTTCTTCTGAACGCTCATGACACCGTACCTCGTAGGAACTTTGGTTTTCCCCATCGCATTGAGATTCTGGCGGTACCACTCCTTGATGCGTCTAATGCGGTTCTCTAAAATCTGCCGCTGCGCTTCAAAGCGTTTCTCTTCCTTCCGGTATGCCTCCGCATACGCTTCCAGCGATTTGATGAGCGCGATGCCGTTCGCGCATTTCTCCTCAAGGGCGCACTCGATGGACTGCAGCCCCTCTTCCAAAAGCTCCAAATCCATCGACTCGTCCAAGACGAGGTCGAAGAGCGCGTTGAAACCTGCGGCAAGCTCATAAAGCGGTCGTGCCGGCATAAGCATTCTCCTTTCTCTTCTCGAAGATGGCTACCTCGTCCACGGAGTCTCCCGGCACGATCACCGTGAGCTTCACGGGACAGCCAAGGAAGAAGCGAAGAAGACGCTCCCGCACCGTGAGCCGGCGGCAAGCCACGATCCCACCATTGCTGCGCTCTTTAGAGACCTTGATGTTGAGTGTGTGATTCATCGGATTTCACCCTTTCCGAAAGGCGGTTTGATGTTGCCCTTCAGCTAAGAGCCACGGGAAGCGCAAAACTTCATGGTTTTTCAGAAAAGATTTTTCTCGTCAAGCAAAAATTTCCTGAGCCGCTGATAGATGCGCCGCATCCGCTCCGATATGGTGCTTTCCAATACGCCCTCCTGACGCGCAATCTCCGACTGACGCACGCCTTCCCAAAATACGCGCCGCAGAAGTTCCCGCTGCTGCGGACGAAGCCGCACAATGGCGTGATGAAGCTCCGAATAATCCGCGCAGAGCAAAGCCGTCGGCACATCGGGCATGGCATCCGCCCTCCGGCGGTCAAGATCATCAGCAGACAAGTGGATATGGCGACGCGTCTCGGTGCGATTCCTACGGAAAGTCGGAGCATTGACCTCGGCATCCAAAATCTCCTGTGCCGTGCGCCGCTGAACTGCGTTCTTGTCCTCGGCTTCATCCAGACGCTGCCGATAGTCCGTCTCCACCATGACGGTGCATTCCTCCTCCGAAACTTCCAAAACAGTCGGATGGAGCTTGTCTTCGTAATACAGAGTGATTTTCATGGTCGTGTCCTTTCCGCCTTGGATGCGGGCGGCAGGAACACAAAAGGCCGATGCACGCGATGTACACCGGCCTCTTTCGCTTGAAGATGGGCGCAAAAAGTAACGGTGGAAACACCGAAGTGCCAATACTGCTCATGCAGTTCGTCTCTTCGTGCGTTCCCGCCGCCTCTAATGGCCATCTCAAGGCATTGAGAAATTTACAAGATTTACGATTACGGCTTGTGAATGTTCACATTCACATAAATTCCATTAACAAAAATGTAGATTTTCCCCCCTTACTGCTGATATAATAGAAACTGTGTTTTATGTGCGATGATGTTCTCTCACCATCCGGGTGAAGCATACCAAATCCGCTCCCTCGAAAATTGGACTCCGGTGGACGGGAGCGGACAGACTCTGTCCACTTTTCGCGAAGGGGGAGTTTTGTGTTAACCATCAGTCTGTTTTTACAGATCATGAGAAAGTACGTTGGTGCGGAGAACAAATCGATACCGAGTTTCTGCGCCTACTTCTTCGCCCTCTTTATGAAGGAACCGATCTCTTCTCGTAGGGATCGTCTGGACGGTGATGACAAGTACTACCCTTTCGGCAAGGAATCTGAGAAAAGTGCCGCCTACAAAATGTACAAGGGAAAGAGAGACATCCCGGAATCTGTCCTGCGGGCGGTTCATGCCAATCTTGACAAGAGCCGCTTCTTGGAAGCAGCCGCAGATATCCCCTTCGATGCCCGCAAAAATCTGTGCACCGACCTCTCTCAATACAGGGTAGATTGCACCACAGACAATGTGGACGAGACGTGCGCCGAGATTTTCTGCAGCATCATCAAAGCGGAACTGCAAAAACTCCCCGGCGCCCAAATTGATCTCTTTGAGGGAAGGAACGAAGTCGGCGAAGCTGTTCCTCCTGTGCCGATTCAACCCGCCCGCTTTGTGGATGGAGCGGTCTATCTTCCCGACGGCGATGTCATTAAACTGTCTGTCGCCCTGAAACCCTACAAGAATATCAACGAAGCCACGCTCCCGTATATCCATGCGCTCTGCGAGGTATATACGGAGCGGCTCGCAAAGGAAGTCACGCCCAAGACCACAGGCGAATTGCCGGAAAAACTGCAACGGCATTTAGAGCTGCAGCGGCAGGCATATTTCGATGCAAAAAGCATCGAACACAGCGTGCGGGATGCCTTTGTGGATGGAGAGCGGCAATTTGATGCACTGAAGGACGATGCCTATGACGGCATCGAAATGGTGTATTTTGACGAGAATCATGAGACAGGCTATGACCGACTGCAGGAAGTATTGAAGAAAATCACCAGTACGGAACTTGCCAAGTCGAACCTCGTCAATATCAAGGGTTTTATCACAAACAAAACCCGAAAGGGCATCTGTCATATCTTGGTGGACGATGCGCGAATCAAATCGTGGGTGAACACCGATGCCTAAACTGTTCAATACGTCCTTTGAGGTGTCACTTCGCATTTTGCTCATCCTCTCTGCCGTAAAGCCCCGTTCCATAACCATTGACCGCATCGCGGCGTATGACCTTATGACAGTCTATGGACGGGATTTCGGTATGGCAGAACAAAACCTGCATGGCGAAAACCAGTTCAGTTTTAGTGAACTCCCCGCCAAGCGGGAACAATTAAACGGCGCACTGAGATCCCTCGTGTTGGACGGCTTTATCTCTGTAGCCCCCTCCCCCGGAGGATTCTTGTTCGGGCTGAACGAGCGCGGCAGGGATTTTGCGAGATCCATGCAGTCCGAATATGCTGCGACATATATAGAGACAGTAAAAAAGACACACCGAATGCTTGGAAAAACATCCGATGCGTCTTTGCTTTCAAAGATTACGAATCAGGCGATGGACGCGCTAAAGAGGAGATGAATGGATGGCCGGAATATATTTCAGCCGTGTCACGGCAAGAGGCAAAGGCAAGCGTGACTCTTTCGTGGATTTCACTCCCCGTCTGAACATCATCTGCGGGCGATCAAATACCGGGAAGACCGCCATTGCTCGGTGCATTGATTTTGCGCTTGGCAAAATGGGCGAACCTCCCATAGACGAGCCCTTGGGTTACGACCAAGTGGAACTTCTGGTGCAGGCGGCCGCAGGAACGATCGGCATCACACGCAATTTTGGCAAAAATCAAGTGGACGTTAAGACCGACATCCCGGGTGTGTACAGTGGCAAATACAATCTGAACCACAGTCAGAGTAAAACCACCGCTTTACCGGTGCTGAGTGATCTGCTCCTGAACGTGATGGGGATTCCCACCCCCTGCATGGTGATCAAGAACATCGATTTCAAGCGGGCGCCGCTGACACTCCGAACCTTCCTCCATATGCTGATCTTCCTCAACAATGACATTGGCAATGTGAAATCCGTGTTGGAGCCGAAGGAAAGTATTCAAAAGACCGTCTTCTTTTCCTCCCTGCTGTTTCTGATGACCGGCTTCAATTTTCCCGAGCAGGATGAGCAGACCAAAAAGGAAATCCGCATTGCAGAGCAAAATGCCGTTACAAGATATGTGAACAGGCAAATCAGCAACGTCGCCGAGAAAAAGAAGGTACTGCAAAAACAGATGACGGCATTTCAGGGCATTGATGTGGAGCAGCAGATGACTTCCCTTATTGCAGGGATTGAGCAGACGGAATCTGCAATCTCTGCAGCACTCTCCCGCCGGCAGGATCTGGTGCAGGAAATGAGTGACCTGCAGGAGAAAGTTACCGAGGCGGAGCTGATGAAGTCTCGGTACGCCACCCTCAAAAGTCAGTACACAGCCGACATTAAACGGCTGACCTTCATTGCTGACGGCGAGATGAGCCGGAGTGTTCACGATAAGAACAACGTCTGCCCCTTTTGCGAGAGTCATTTCACGCCCAAGGATGATGAAACCTACATCGAGTCTGCCCGTGGAGAACTGTCCCGCATACTGGCTCAGATGAATGATTTGACGAAAGCAGAACAGTCGCTCGCCGAGGAAATGAACTGGATGTCGGTGGAAATGGCGAAACTTGATGCCGAGAAGGACAGCATCGAAAACCTCATTCAGCAGGAACTTCGCCCTAAGGCAGAGGAAATGCGTAAATCCCTCGCAGTCTACAAAAGTTTCCTGCAGTTAAAACGTGAGATGAGCGTGATCGATGATTTTGCAGCCGTCTGGGAGAAAGATGTACGGAATCCTCCGGTCGAAACAGAAAATGTGCGGCAATATCATCCCAGAGAGCATTTTGACGATGATTTCAAAAGGCTCATCAACCAATATTACATGGAAATCCTCCGTGAATGCAGCTATTCGCCAGAACCTACTTCTGCCAATTTCAACATCTCCGATTTTGACATAGAGATTGATGGGCATAAAAAATCTACCCATGAAGGGCAGGGATATACGTCCTTTGTCAACAGCGTAACTGCACTTACCTTCCGACACTATCTTGCTCACCATGGAAAATATTATCCGGGCTTCCTCATCATTGACACGCCCCTTCTTGGTCTTGACCAAGGCGTAGCGGATTCTGCGCCGGAAAGTATGTGTTCCGGACTCTTCCGCTATTTCATGAACCACCAAGAAGAGGGACAGCTGATTATCATTGAGAACTCCAAGAATCTGCCGGATTTGGACTACGAGGCAGCAGGAGCCAATGTCATCACCTTCACCAAGGGGCTGACGGAAGGCCGTCCCGGTTTTCTGCATGGCGTAGAGTAAGCGGAGACGGATATGCGAATAACTTATAACAGGCTGTGGAAGCTCCTGATCGACAAAGGCATGAATCGGCAGGATCTCAGGCGCATAACGGGCATCAGCCCCGCCTCCATCGCCAAGCTGGGCAAGGGCGAGAATATCACCACAGATATTCTTCTGAAGATATGTGTGGCGCTCGACTGCAATATTGAAGATATTATGGAGTCCGTGAAGGAGTAAGCTCATGCAGGATTCGATCCCCCCTCGATATGAACACGCCCTCCATCCAATATCTATGCCGTAAGGATAAGCAGCTGGCAAAGGTCACAGCAATAGTCGGTCGGTGCATGAGATGATTGAACAGATGCTTTCCATGAAGGTCAGTTAGAATATATACGCATGGAAAGCACATTTTTACTGACTGCGTCAAGTCTTGTCTCTCCCCTATCACCCCATTAGGTTTGCTCAGCTAACACATTAGTTTACCTGAAAGTAGGAGTTACGATGGCTGGTAATAACGGAGTAATATATACAAAAAAATGGGTAGTAAAACTTGTCTTGGATATTGCAGGCTACACGTCTGATCTTCCTCTTTGGAAAAGAGTTGTGGTTGAGCCTTCTTGTGGTCATGGTTCTTTTGTTAGAGAGATTGTAGAGAGACTGATTGAATCTGCCAAAAGAGATGGTAAATTTAATGCTAATACACTGCAAAATTGCGTTGTCTGCTATGAGTTAGACGAAAACTCCGTCACCATTTCGCATTCGATTGCCAAAGAGATTCTTATTTTGAACGGGATGAACCATGAAGAAGCTGAAAAACTTTCAAGCATGTGGGTAATACATGGAGATTATCTTTTAGCAGATACAGTTCCTTGCGACTATGTGATAGGAAACCCGCCATATCTAAGAGCGACCGATATACCTGCAGAAGCAAGAGAAAAATACTGCTATCAGCTATCAGCAATGACAAAGGGGTGCGATATATTCGTCGGCTTTATTGAAAAGGGAGTAAAGTCTCTTAAGGACAAAAATGGAGTCCTTAGCTTCATTTGTGCAGATAGATGGATGCAGAATCAGTATGGAAAAAAATTGAGAGGATTGATTTCCAAGAAATATCATCTGGATACTATTGTCAGAATGCATGGGATAGATGCTTTTGAAACCGAGGTCTCGGCGTATCCTTCAATTATCCGCATTGATAAACTAGAGGGCAAAATCAAATATGCAGATTGTAAGCAATCCTTCGACAGTGATGATGCTCCGGAATTAAAGATGTGGCTTCAAAGTGGAGATAGTGATTATGTGGGTACAAATTTCTCCGCAATGAAACTTAACAGTCCAAAGGGAACTGCTATGATTCCGCTATCGGAGCCAAATAAGATTAAAAATATTCTCAACCTGATGAACCAGTTCCCATCTCTTGAGGATTCCGGCGTAAAACTTGGTATTGGTCTTGCCACCGGTAAAGACGATGTGTATATCGTAAAATCACCAAATCTTGTTGAAGAAGAAAGAATGCTGCCCATGTTCAATATGAGAGATTGGAGAAGGCGCGGCAACACAGATTCAAATTGGTTAGTTAATCCATGGAATCAGGATGGTTCATTAGTTGATTTGTCAGACTTCCCAAGGTTAAAACTATATTTTGAAACCCATAAATCCGATATTACAAGAAGGCATGTAGCAAAGAAAAATCAGAAAGCATGGTACAGGACGATAGACAAAATAAACTGGCAGATCCTTGGAGCACCAATGCTGTTATTCCCTGATATGGCTATGAGTGCTGACCCTGTATATAGTGATGGAACAAGATATCCATGCCACAATTGCTACTGGCTGGTATCGGACCATTGGGATATAAAGGTGCTCGGCGGTTTATTAATGAGTGACATAGCCGAATCCTTTATTGATGCATTGGGCGTAAAGATGAGAGGTGGTACGAAACGTTTCCAAGCGCAATATCTTCGTTTGATTCATGTGCCGAATCCAAAGGATATTCCTGATGAAACCGCCGAGGAGTTAAAACTTGCATTTGAAACGAACGATAGAGCTGCGGCAAGCCGTGCAGCCCTTGTTGCATATGGGTTGGAGGGTAAATAATGAATCAGAAAATGAAAGATGCGCTTCTTCAAATGTACAGAAATCTGAATGAGGCTGAAACGAGACAAGCTGAACGCGGTGTCCATGATCAGGGCGAGCGGAGCAAAGTAACAGGTGGAAAACATATGAATCCTATTGCAGAAACAATTCGGCAGGATCTTATTTCATGTGGCTTTGTGGATAAAGATGTTTACTATAAAGGTGGATGCTTGCGGCTCCCAGGATGGTTCAGACCATCGAAAGATTGGGATCTGTTGGCTTTTGGAGATGACGAGTTATTGGCAGCAGTTGAACTGAAAAGTATTAATAGTTCATTTGGAAACAATGCTAATAACCGATCAGAAGAGTCACTTGGTAGTGCTATAGATTTGGATCATGCTGTAAAGAATTCACTCATTCCGTTCAATACACAGCCGCCTGTTATAGGTTATGTTCTTGTAGTCAAAATGTGTAATGAGAGTCTTAAGAAAAGCGGAGAGCCACATAAGAGTGTTTATCCAATAGACAAAGTGTTTTTGCACGCATCCTATTTCGATAGATTGAGAATACTTTGTAAAAGACTGTTATCAGAAAGACTTTATCAGGCTGTTTGGATTGTCGGAGTAGATCCGAAAAGCGGTGAAATAGTTGAACCTGATAAGGATTTGACTTATGACAAATTCATCGCTGCCATCCAGTCTAGATTGACAGTTCATATGGCATAGCGAAATGGATTGCTTTATTCAAGAGAAGAGACATGTTTCTTCGAGTGTGAAGTTTTTACAGAGTGTCTTTCACACACTCCCCCCCCTCCCCCCGAGAGACGCTTCGATCAAACTCTTTATTTCACCATGAGAGGGAATCGTTGAATCCTTATTGTGGGACAGTATCTTCATTAAATTCTTCCATATGAAAACTCCTCCCAGTGTGGCTTTATACCACAACAGGAGGAGCTGTTATCTATAGGTCAAACAGAACATGAAAGGCAGGATTTGCCGCAGAGTTCACTTTCTTCAGCGGTTAGGCATAACCTCGGTCGCCTTCCCTAGTGCTGTTAGCCTCCGTTTTAATTGATATTTACATTCCGGGAGTGTGCATAGAGGTGGTTGTTTGGATTCTTGCCAGGAAGGAATGTATGACTGATCAAACAATCGTATTCCTATCCGACCAAAGAACGTGAACATACAGACTCCATAGGAGAATTGCAATTTCCCTGTCCGAACTACCATTGTTGTCATAAAAACTGTGAAAGGTGTTATAGTGGAATATCTTTCGCACTATAAAGCCAGATCCCCCTTTTTTATCTCTATAGCTGGTAAATATTTGAGAAATGCTCTTTTTAAATCTTCTTTATAAGCTCCGTCAAGTTGCCGTAAAATAAAATCATAGTAGTCTTTTTTATCCAATCCCATGATACTAGCAATTTCCCCAGATAATCCTTTACGGTTAAGTACACGCAAAGTATTTGAATATACTTTCTCTTCAAGAATTCTTTTCATTTTTTGGGATTGTTGATCAAAAGTTTTATCACAATCTATTTCCTCATACCCTGCATGCAAAGCATTTCTTATATCGTTTTTTTCTTTACCAGAAATATCCAGCCTAGTTAGTTGAGATTTCAAAGAAGAAACCACCGACGCACATATTTGTTGATCAATTCCATTTTCAAAAATATTAAATACGAAATTCTTCACTTCATCAATTTTTCTAGCGGCATCACGATGTTCCATAATTTTGTTAATTACTTCCAATACCTCCTCAACGATAAATAAGTTCTCGACTTCTGCAACTTCAATTGTATATACATGTTTGTTTTTTAAGTTGGTAATTTCTTTATCTTCTCGAAAATCCCTGTCAATTATCCCATAACATTCAAGATGATTTAACTGACTATTTTTGCGCATAGCATCAGTATAAGCAATGACATTGCAACAGCTACCACATGGGACAACAAAGAATCGACTGTATATAATAGAATACAACTTTGTATCATAGCTATTCGCCGTTCCTTCTACAAAAAGTACTGGCCGTCTATTCCCCAAAATTCCATACAAAAGTTCTTCTGGCAACTCACTAGTCCCTACATCCTCATACTCCCAGTTAGTTCCATCATAACGTTTTACCCAGATTTTTTTCGCCTGACGATGGTTTGCTGCAAACTGCGTATCATGTGTAATGTAAATAAACAGGCAGTCATCCCTTTGTTGCTCAATAGCACTCCACAAAGAATTCATAATGGAACGATGTAAATGAAGTTCCGGTTCATCTATAATAATAGTTTTATTTTCAGGAATACTCAAAGCCTGTGCAATTAAATATAAAACAACTCGTTCACCATCACTCATATCTCTACCTAGATACTTTTCGTCTTCTTTGTTCTTGAATGATGCCAAAACTTTCCCGTCTGATATGTCAATTGTTCGTTGTGGAAAAATACTATCCCATATCTGTTTTAGCACATCTATCGGCATCATTGGTACAGGCTCATGAGCTTTCCCATCAGCGTCCCAACGTTTACATTTAGCAATGTATTCATCTATTTTTTTATATTGTGTGGCAAGAAAGGCCGATAATGCATATTCATAATCTTTCAACAAACTAGAAGAGTAATTATACTTTTCACCATCATAAGGCCATCGACTATCATGGCTATTACACTTCATTTCTGTACCATACATTAAAAAATTTATTGCTTCTTCATGGCTCCTTTGAATAATACAACGACCAAATTCTAATGACCTTTGTGCACTGATTCTGTGAACCTCTGCCGCCGATTTTCTTTCTATCCACTCACCTAATCTAGTTTTGCCAGACCCGTTTGCACCGATAATAATAACAGAATTACTTTCTACACAATATTCCTTGTATTTATTATCCTTCTCGGGAAGATAATATTTATACTTGTTATCAGACATAATAAAATCCCCTCTTTACCACAAATTTCCATAGGAGTATAATTTTGCATATCAACACTTTACTATAATACCTGAAACATATACCTTTCAATGAGGCAAATATTATTGGCGCTAAAAATCAAGCCGCTACTCGTCCATCATTACATTGTATCGTTATCGACGTTACTTCGTTCATCGCGGCTACCAAAATGATACTAGAGGGAAACGTCAGTGTTGCGTTCGCACGCGACACCGTAATCTGGCGATCCTCGATCGGCTCACGCAGCACCTCAAGCGTCTTCTTGCTGAACTCCGGCAGCTCATCGAGAAAGAGCACGCCGTGATGGGCAAGCGTCACCTCCCCCGGACGCGGAATGCTCCCACCGCCGATCATCGCCACCGTCGAGGACGTATGATGCGGGCTGCGAAATGGACGCGTCGTCACAAGTCCCGTATCCTTGCCGAGCAGTCCCGAGATACTGTAAATCTTCGTGATCTCGATGGCTTCCTCTTTCGTCAACTCCGGCAGAATCGAAGGCATCCGACGTGCCAGCATCGTCTTGCCAGAGCCGGGTACACCGACCATCAGGACATTATGCCCTCCTGCCGCCGCAATCTCAAGCGCACGTTTCGCCTGATACTGTCCCTGTACGTCCGCAAAGTCATCGGTAAAGGCATTGTCTTTTGTGTCTTTGATTGATTTTGGTACGGCAGGAGTCAGCATCTCCGTGCCCGTCAGATGACGCACAAGCTGCGCCAGATTCTCGACCGCATAGACCTTCAGCCCGTCAATCAGGAGTGCCTCGTCTGCATTGGACTGTGCAACGTAGAACTCTGTCAGACCGTTCTCCCGTGCCGTAATCGCCACCGGAAGGATGCCGCTGATCGGTCGGCAGTTCCCATCGAGGGAAAGCTCCGCCGAGAACAGCGCGCTCTGCACCGCCGCCTCCGGAACCATACCGTAGGATGCAAGGAGACCAACGGCAATCGGCAGATCAAGC
>ERZ772948.834-NODE-834-length-19580-cov-4.042868_pt1 | contig 19580 bp, 16 predicted proteins | sample MGYA00511945_ERZ772948 | MGnify/ENA primary metagenome ERZ772948 (study PRJEB29015, sample SAMEA2737927) | human oral metagenome | biome: human oral; feature: human-associated habitat; material: dental | place: China | collected 2141 ... | reverse complement strand
AATATATTAAAAAAATATATCTAAAATAAAAATTATTTTCTTATGCTATAATTAAAATAAAGAATATTTTTTGAAAGGATTAAAAATATATTATGAATGAAGTAATATTTGTTATAATGATGATAGTTTTTTCACTTTTAACTTTTTTAGTTGACATAGTTTTACTTATCAGATTTATTACATTAATAAAACAAATATTTTATAAAGATTATTCACTTACAATAGAAAATAAATTATTTTCCTAAAATTAAAAATAAATACATTAGATTATTTTTTAGTTATATAGTTTTCTGTATTACAATACATATAATAGCTTTCTATTATCCAAGGCGTTTTCATAAGCTAGTTTTTTCATTGGAATATTTTCGGAAGTCATTTGTATTGACATTTATAATGACATTTATTATGTTGATAGTATTTTCTATCACAAGAAAAATAAAATTTTTAAATAATAAAGCAAACAAATTTTCTTATCTTGAATTAATTCTTATTCCATTGATGTTAATATCTTCAATATACTATTTTAATATTTTTTTTGAATGGTTTGAGAGATATGGAGAAAACTATGTATAGTAAAGAAGAACTGTTAATCTTTTCATTTATAAACTCAAATTATGATATAAGCATACAGAATTTAACTTATAAAATTTTTAATTTTTCAAATAAAGAAAATATAAATTTTTTTAAATTGAATAAAATAGAAAAAAATGAATTTTTAAAATCTTTTTTTAGCGAAGATAATATAGAGAAAATTTTATTTGTTTTTGATAAACTTAATCTATATAAAATTGAAGTAGAAAAAATAATTAAAAATTGTGAAGAAAAAAATATTAAAATCTTTTATTATTCCTATGAAAATTATCCTAAGAATTTAATAAAAATAAAAGAAAGTCCTTATGTAATTTTTGTAAAAGGAAATTTACCTTCAAACGAAGAGTTAGAAAAATCTTTTGCAATAGTTGGAACTAGAAAACCAAGTAAAGAAGGAATAGATTTTGCCAGAGATATAGGGCAATATTTATCTAAAAATAGTATTTACAATATTAGTGGATTAGCATTAGGAATAGATACAATAGGACATAATATGTCGTTACAAAAAACAGGAGCAATATTAGGACAAGGCTTAGATTTAGAGATTTATCCAAGAGAAAATATTAAATTAGCAGAGAAGATTTTAGAAAATAAAGGTTTTTTATTATCTGAATTAATACCTCAAACGGAAATTTCTTTATTTTCGCTGATTAAAAGAGATAGATTGCAGTCGGCTTTAACTTCTGGAATTGTAATAGCTGAAACAGGTATAAAAGGTGGAACAGTAAATACTTTTAAATATGCAAGAGAACAAAAAAAGAAAATATTTGTATCCGATATAAATAAAGAGTTTATAGAAAAATATAGAAAAGATTTAATTGTTATAAAAAATAGTTTAGATTTTGAAAGGAAATTAAAAAATAATTTAGAACAAAAAAATCTTTTTTAGTAGCTTAAATTTGAAAAAAATCTTTAAAAATGATATAATAATTTAGGGGTTGAGAGAATAATGTCATATCTAAAAAGGTTATCAGATAATGTTACAGTAAAAGCAACAATAAAGGAAATTAAATATTCAAAAAGTGAATTTAAGAATTGGTTATTTGACTGGTCTAAAACAGAGAAAAAAGGCTATAAAATACTCGCCTTATATGTTGAAAATGACAATAGAATTCAAGGAGCTATATCTATAAAAGCAAATCCTCAAAATATGTCTATTGAAGTAGATATAGTTGAATCTGCACCTTTTAATAGTTCTTATAACAATAAGATAAAAGGTAAAGAATACAGTGGAGTGGGAGTTAATTTATTTGCAGAGGTTTGTAAAAAAAGTTTTTATCTAAGTTATGATGGATATGTTGAATTCATGGCAAAGACTAATTTAATTGAATATTATAAGAAAGAGCTTGGAGCTAGTTTAATTGGTAGTCAAAGAATGATAATTGAAACTATATCTTCTAAAAAGCTTGTGGATAAATATTGTGGAGGTGTTGAATTATGATGTTAGAAGATTTTGGAATGATGACAGAACCTATGCCAGAAAATGCTGTTCAATATGATTTGAGAGCTATAATTGCTTATTGTAGAGAAAAAAATATTTCTACTGAGGAATTATCAGAAGAAGAATTAAAAAAGTTTGAGTTACCTAAGGATAAATCAGTGGCTAATTTTTAGTAAAAAATTATAAATGAAGCATTTAGTAAAAAGCTAAGTGCTTTTTATTTTAAAAATAATTTTTAATAAAAATAAAAAAATCTTTTTTAAATCAAGAAAAAATGTTACAATATCAATAAAGAAAAAATATTTCAAAAAAGGTGAGATTATGTCAAATATAGAAGAATTAAAAAAATTATATAATTTTGAATTTGAAGAAATAAAAGCTAGTGATTATAAAGAGATTGAAAAAAAATATCTTGCTTTATATAAGGAAGGAAAAGAGAAAGGTTTTACTCCTGTATTTTTAGTTCTTGATGATACCTTATTAGAAAAATTTGAAATAGATATGGAAGATGAAGATACTGATAATATAATGGATATAGTAAAATTAAATCTTAAAAAATATAAAAATATAAATGCAGTTAAGTTTTTGGAAAAATTTCAAGGACAAAATACAGATGATCTAAAAGAAAATATAGATGAATACTTTTCAGAAATTGATTATAAATTTGATGACAGTGAAAAATACAATTTAGAACTTTCAACTTTATTTGATTATGATGGGAATTTTAAAGATGATGTTATTTTAGTGAAAGTTCCTACAGAGAATCCTTATGAAGTTTTAGGCTATTTTGGAATGGGTGGCTACAATGAATGCCCTTTTCCAGCAGAACAAGTAGCAGTTGCTAAATATTGGTATGAAAAGTATGGAGCAGTGCCAGCAGCTATAACTTATGATGAAATAGAATTCTATGTAGAAAGACCTGTTCAAACATTAGAAGAAAGTAAAAAGTTAGCAATAGAACATTATGCTTTTTGTTATGATATAGTTGACCAATGTTATGGAACATTTGAAAAATTAGTGGATGGTTTATATAAAAATATACAATGGTATTTTTGGTGGGATTAAAAATTGAAATCAGAAGCACTCAGAATTTTAAAAGAATATTATGGATATGACAATTTTAGAGAAGGACAAGAAAAAATAATAGATGCCATCTTAGAGAAAAGAAATGTTTTAGGGATTATGACAACAGGAGCAGGAAAATCTATCTGTTATCAAATACCAGCTTTAATCTTTGAGGGACTAACTATAGTAATTTCTCCTCTAATATCTCTAATGAAAGACCAAGTAGATAGCCTAAGATTAGTTGGAATAGAAGCAAGTTATTTAAACTCAAGTTTAGATAATGATGAATACAATAAGATACTTTTTAAAATAAAAAGAGGAAAGATAAAATTATTGTATATCTCACCTGAAAGATTAGAAAATAAATTTTTCTTAAACTTTATAAAAACTGTAAAAATTTCTATGGTGGTGGTTGATGAAGCACATTGTGTATCCCAGTGGGGGGAAAATTTTAGAAGAAGTTATCTAAGGATAGCAGATTTTGTAAAATATTTAAGTGAAGAAAGTCAAATTCAAACTTTGGCTTTTACTGCTACTGCAACTCCCAAAATTAAAGTAGATATAATAGAAAAATTAAATATAGTAAATCCATTTATTTATGTGGATTACTTCAACAGAGATAATATTTATTTCAAAGTAGTTGATAATAGTGGGCTTGATAAAGATTTAGATATAGATTCTAAACCTTTTATTATAGATTATTTAAGAAAACATAAAGGAAAATCTGGAATAATATATTGTTCAACTAGAAAAAATGTAGATGATATTTATAATTATTTAGTAGGATTTAACAGAAGTGTTGTAAAATACCATGGTGGAATGTCTAAAGAAGAAAGAGATAAAAATCAAAAGTTATTCTTAGATGATGATGTTGAAATAATGGTAGCAACTAATGCCTTTGGTATGGGGATAAATAAATCTAATATAAGATATGTAATACATGCAAATATTCCAGCTGATTTAGAAAGTTATTATCAAGAAGCAGGTAGAGCAGGTAGAGATGGTGGACCTGCTGAAGCCATTCTTATATATAATGAAAAAGATAGGGATATTCAAAGATATTTGATGGAGAAGGAAGCAGAAGGAAAAAAAGATAAGAATTATCTTAATAAAAGATTAAAAAACTTCAACAAAATGCTTGAATATACTGAATTGAAGACTTGTTACAGAGAATATATCTTAAAGTATTTTGGTGAAAAAATGATAAGAAATTATTGTGGTTATTGTGAGAACTGCAAAAAAGAAAAGAATATCAAAGATTTTTCATTGGAAGCTAAGAAAATTATTTCAGGTGTAGGTAGAGCAAAAGAAAGTTTAGGAATATCTACACTAGCTAATATGCTTATGGGAAAAGCGGATACAAAAATGTTAAACAAAGGACTTGACAAAGTTTCTACATTTGGGATAATGAGAGAAGATAAGCAGGAGTGGATAGAAAGTTTTATAAATTATATGATTTCTGAAAAATATTTAGTACAGAGTGCAGGAAGCTTTCCAGTTTTAAAACTTGGAAAAAAATATAAAGATATTCTAAATGGAAATATAAAAGTGATAAGAAAAGAAGATGAAAAAATTGACTTTGATTATTATGAAAATAATTTATTTAAAGAACTAAATTCTCTCAGAAAGGAGATTTCAAAAAAAGAAAATATCGCACCTTATATTATTTTTTCTGATATGACTCTTATAGAAATGGCAGAGAAAAAGCCAAGAAATAGATGGGAGATGTTAAAAATAAAAGGTATAGGAAATCAGAAATTTAAAAGTTATGGGGAAAAATTTTTAAAAAGAATTAATAACTATTGTATGGAGGAGAGAGTATGAAAAAAATTTTAAAGCTAGTATTTATCTTATCTTTATTAACATTAGCTTTAGTAGCTTGTAAAAAAGATAAGCAAAACCAACAAAATGATGGTAGTCAGACAGAAACAAGTCAAGGATATGATGATTATCAACAAGTGCTTTATGTTAATGATGCGAAGTTTAACATATCAGGAGATATAGTAGTATTATTTTCAGAAGAACTGGATAAAACTCAAGATTTTAAAAAATTGGTTGAGGTTGAAGGTTTAGATGGAGATATAACTATTATGCCTTTTATAAATAAACTTATTATAAAAGGTGATTTCAAAAAAGACAATCCATATAATATAAAAGTTAGTAAAGATATAAAAGGAATTTCTGGGAATTCATTGACAGATGACTATATAAAATATAATTTGTATTTAGGTAAAAAAGAGCCTAGTTTATCATTTGTTGATTCTGGAAATGTTTTACCAAGTATAAATAATAAAAAAATTAACTTTAATTCAGTAAATATTACAAAAGTTAAACTAGAAGTTGTTAAAGTTTATACAAATAATATAACTCAATATTTAAAACTATATTCTAATGAATATGGAGTTAATGAATGGGAACTTAAAGATGATTTAGGAGATGTTATCTTTACTAAAGAATATGAAATAGATAGTAAAGAAGACCAAGTTATAAAAAATAGTATAGATTTATCAAACACAATAGATACTAAGGGAATTTATTATGTTAAATTATCTGCAATTGGACAAGATAGTATAGATTATGATGTATCAAAATATGGTGAACCTAATAGCTTTGGTTATGATGGTGATGTAATCTATGCAAGAGCAGAAAAAACAATAATACTTTCAGATATAGGTATAGTTGCTAATTCTAATAATTCAAAGTTAGATTTAAAATTATTAAATCTTAATACTTTAAACCCTATTTCAGGAGCAAAGCTTGAATTTATAAGTTCTAAAAATCAAACTCTTGAAGAAGGAACAACTAATTCAAATGGAGAATACAAATCTAAAACTAATTTAGATAATGTTTTTTATGTGCTTGTAAAATCTGGTAATGAATTTAATGTCCTTTACTTAGCAGGAAGTAAGATAAATTACTCTGACTTTGATATAGGGGGTTCATTAGATGGTTCTGATTTAAAACTTTATACTTATACAGATAAAGGATATTATAGACCTGGTGATGAAATAAATGTATCTTTAATTGCTAGAAGTAAAGAAAAAATGAATGATAATCAACCTTTTGAATATTCATTTACAGGACCAGATGGTTCAACTAAGATTAATAGTGAAGTAGTTAAAGAGTCTAAAAATGGATTCTATACTTTTAAAATTAAGACTGATATGAATGATTTAACAGGAGCTTGGACTTTAACAATTAAGTTTGGTGGAAAAGAAATTACACAAAAAGTATTTATAGAATCTAAGATTGCAAATACAATAGCTATTGATGCAGATGAAGATAAAATTTACACTAAAGCAGATGTTAAGGATAAAGCAATAGACTTTAAATTTGCATTTAAGTATTTAAGTGGAGCAAATGTAGATAAGGGAACTATTGTAAACTTTGATTATAGTGTTGTAGAAAAAGATACACAATCTAAACAATATAAAAATTATGTTTTTAGTAACCCTTCAAATTATAAATATCAATTTAGAAATTTTGCTGAAACAACATTAGACGATGCTTCAGGAGAAGTTAATTTGAAACTTGATATGCCAGATGCTTTACAAAGTAAAAATCTTTATTTAAGTACAATAGTAAATGTGTCAGATGCTAATGGAAGATATAGTACAGAAAATAAAGTATTTAAAATTATAAATAGAGAAAATTCAGTTGGAGTACAAAAAGTAAGCCAAAATGAAAATGAAGCTAGTGTAAAATATATTCTATTAAATGAAAAAACTGATAGTTTAGTTGCAGGAAAGAAATTAAAATATAGAGTATATAATAAAGAATTTAACTGGTGGTATGACTATTATAATGATGATGAAAAATCATTTAAGGAAAATATTGAAACAGTTCTTTTAGAAGAAGGTGAAATTACTTCTGGTTCTTCACCTGAACTTTTAAAAGTTACTAAATTAGGTAGTGGTACAAACTTTATAGAAATAGAAGATGAAGAAACAGGACATAGTTCAGGAGTATTTGTTTATAATTATCACTATGGTGATAAAAAACATGGAACTATTGAAAATCTAAATATCACTTCTGATAAAGAAAAATACAATATTGGAGACATTGCAAAGATTAAATACAGTGGAGCAGTTGGTTCAAAAGCATTAATAACTATTGAAAAAGATGGTAAGATTGTAAAAGAATATTGGAAGACTTTAACAGTAAAAGATAATGAAGAAACTATTGTTATTGAAAAAGATTTCTTCCCTAATGCTTATGTAAGTATATCTGTTTTCCAAAAATATGTTGATAAACAAAATGATAGACCGTTAAGACTTTATGGTTCAGTTCCATTGATGGTTGATGATAAGAGCAGAATGTTGACACTTCAAGTTGATACTAAGACAGAAGTTTTACCAGGTGGAGATTTAAAAATAAAATTATCTAATAAAGAAAATAAAAAGATGTACTATGAAGTATTCCTTGTAGATGAAGGTGTACTAAGAATGACTGACTATAAGAAGCCAGATCCTTATAAATTCTTCTATGAAAAAAGAGCTAAGTTAGTTCAAAGCTATGATAATTTCTCTAATATTATTGAAAGATATTCTGATAAGGTTGCTAATAGATTGAAAACTGGTGGAGGAGACTTTGAAGAAGATGCCTTAGCTAGTCCAATGGCAGCAGAAGCAGCTTATAAAAAAGAAGATATGCAATTACTAGGAGATGCACAAAGATTTGCTAATTTAACTATATTTAGAGGTGTTGCAGAAAGTGATGCAAATGGTAATGCAGTAGTTGATGTAAAATTACCAAATTTCTTTGGAACAATGAGATTATTTGTTGTAGCAGTCTCAGATGAAAGTTATGGAAGTGCTGAAAAGTCAATTTCAGTAAAAGCTCCTGTAATAGTTGAAACTTCTGCACCAAGAGTTTTAAAAGTTGGAGATAAATTTACTGTTCCTGTAACTTTATTCCCTATTGAAAAAGCTATTGGAAACTCAGAAATTACTTTAACTTACAATGGAAAAACTTATAATAAAAAAGTTAATGTAAAAGATGGTAAGAGTGAAAAAGTTTTATTTGAACTTGAAGCACCAACAACTGTTGGAACAACTAAAATAGATATTGATTTTAAATCTAGTAAATATAGCTATAAAGATACTATTAACTTAAATGTTGATACAAATTATCCTTATCAATATAGTGAAAAATCATTAGTATTAGAACCTAATCAAGAATTTACATTATCTGCAGCAGAATATAAAGAATTTGTAAATGGAAGTGTAAAATCTAAGTTAGTACTTTCTAGCTATCAAAAATTAGGAATTGAAAAATTAATAAAATCATTGTTAGATTATCCTTATATTTGCTTAGAACAAATATCATCAAAAGGTATGGCAATGCTATATATTGATAATTTAACAACTGACCCAATAGAAAAAAATGATGCTAAGAATGAAATCAATACTATAATTGGAAAATTAAATAATAATTATCAATTAAGAAATGGAGCATTTGCATACTGGCCAGGTTCTCAAGAAGAAGGAATATCAACTATATATGCAATTAGATTCTTAATAGAAGCAAAAGAAAAAGGTTACTATGTTCCAGAAACTATGTTTGAAAAAGCTAAGGATTATCTAAATTCAATAGCTATGAGAACAGATGTACCAAAAGTAGAAGTGTTATACTTATTGGCAGCAATAGGTGATCCTAATGTTTCTGAAATGAATATAGTTTTTGATAGATACTATAAAGATATATCTGTTGTTGAAAAATGGAGACTACTTGCTGCATATAGTAAGATAGGTGAAAAAGATTTTGCTAGAAAAGAAGCAGATAAACTTCCTAGAAAAGCAGAAAGGAAAGATGGAAGCTATTATGCAGATGATAGTGCTGAGATATTAAAATATTATACAGTTATTTATGGTACAGCAGATGCAGAACTTTATAATTCTGTTCTTGCTATGGCTAAAAGTGATGCTTGGTTGACTACTTATGAAAAAGCTAATATAGTTCAAGCATTGGCAGGAGATGGAAAAGTAAGTCCTGAAAAGAAAAATCTATCTTTCAAACTTATAGTTGATGGAAAAGAACAAAACTTAGAGCTAAAAGATGGGGAATATACATTTAGAAATTTAGGTGTAAAAGATAATGTTAAGAAAGTAGTTATAAAAAATACTTCATCTAGTAAATTGTATGTAAACTCTTTCTATAAAGGAAAACCTGTAAAATATGATGAAAAAGATGAAAGTAAAAATATTACTATAACAAGAAAATTTGTTGATATGGCTGGAAAAGAAATAGATGTTAAGAACTTAAAAGCTGGAACTAGATTTAAGATGATATTAACTTCTAAATTGGCTAATGCAGATTCACCAGATATCTCATTATTACAAATTTTACCAAGTGGTTGGGAATTTGATAATACCCAAACTAATATTCAAAGAGTAGATGGAGACATGGCACCAGTTTCTATAGATTCAGAAGAAGTTGATAATGAAGAATATGGAAATAGTTCATCACCTAATAATGTTAATTATGTAGATATAAAAGATGATAGAGTTGCTTACTTCTATCCATTGTATTCAGGAGAAGATAAAGTGATTGAAATTAATTTAATTGCTGTAACTCCTGGAACATATAGATTACCTGGAACAAAAGTTGAATCTATGTATAATAATAATTATAGAGCATATCTAAAAGGCTTTGAAGTTAAGGTTAAGGAATAAAAAAAGTAAAAAATAATATGGCAGTGAGTTATTTTACTCATACTATTTAGAAGGAGAAAAGAGTTATGTTAAAAAATATTAATTTTAAGAAAGTGATTATTTTTTTCATAACTCTTTTTATATTGCTTTTTATTTATTTGATAAAAGTATATATAACTTATGACCCACAAAAATTAGTAGAAGAAGTGAATTATAGTAAGGTTGTTTTAGATAGAAAAGGAGAAATCTTATCAGTATTTTTAAATAATGAAGAAGAATTTCATATAAAGTATGATGGAGAAGTTCCTGAAACTCTTAAAACAGCAGTTATTAACTATGAAGATAAAAAGTTCTATTCACATTCTGGAGTAGACTATCCTAGAATATTAAAATCATTTTTTAATAATATAACAGGTGGAAAAAAAATGGGAGCAAGTACAATAAGTATGCAAGTTGTAAAGTTACTTGAGCCTAAAAAAAGAACATACTTTAATAAATTGGTGGAAGTTGTCAAAGCATATAAATTAGAAAGTAAATTTTCAAAAGAAGAAATTTTAAAAATCTACTTAAATAATGTTCCCTATGGTTCAAATATAGTTGGATATTCTGGGGCTATAAAGATGTATTTTAACAAAGAAGTAAAAGATTTAAGTTATGCCGAGGCAGCACTTTTAGCAGTTTTACCAAATTCACCTGGAATTTTAAATTTAAAAAAGAATAATGATAAACTTGAAACTAAAAGAAATAGACTGTTGAAAACTTTATTAGACAGAAAGTTAATAGATGAAAGACAGTACAAATTTAGTTTGCTTGAAAAATTTCCTAATAAAATTTATTATTATGAGAAAAAAGCACCACAATTTTCTATATTTTTAAAGAATAAATATCCTGAAAAAATTATAAAGTCAACTTTGGATTATAATTTACAGAAGAAATTAGAAAAAATTGTTCATGATTATTCAAATGCAATGAAGGATGTTGGAATAAATAATGCAGCTGTCTTAGTTGTAAATAATAAAACTAAGGAAGTTCTTGCTTATGTTGCTTCACAAGATTTTTATGATAAAAGAAATAATGGAGAAATTGATGGTTTACAAGCTAAAAGGTCTCCTGCTTCACTTTTAAAACCATTTCTTTTTGCCTTATCAATAGATGATGGACTTATAGTTCCAGATAGTATTTATCCTGATGTACCAATATATTTTGGAAATTTCTATCCTAAAAATTCGACAAATACTTTTACAGGTATGGTAAAAATAGAAGAGGCACTTATAAAATCTTTAAATATACCTTTTGTTAAACTATTGTCAGATTATGGGGTGGATAGATTTTATTACTTCTTAGAAAATAATGATAACTACCCAGAAGATAGATTTGATAAATACGGACTTTCTTTAATCCTAGGAACAAGAGAGATGAGACCTGTTGATATAGCAAAATTATATATGGGACTTGCAAACTATGGAAAAGTATCAAATTTAAAATATACTTTAGTAGAAAATAAACCAAGAGAATATCAACAATTTTCTAGGGGAGCAAGTTATTTAACACTTGATACTTTATCTAGGGTAGTAAGACCAGGAAATGAAAACTTATATAGTGAACAAAGACCTATTTCTTGGAAAACAGGTACAAGTTATGGTATGAAAGATGCTTGGGCAGTTGGAGTAAGTCCTGATTACACAGTTCTTGTTTGGTTAGGAAATTTCAATCAAAAATCTATTTTCTCATTATCAGGAGTAGAAACAGCAGGAAATCTATTATTTAAGGTTTTTAATATAGTGGATATCAATTCAAGAACTTTTGAAAAACCCACAGATGATTTAAAAGAAATAGAAATTGATGAAAAAACTGGGTATAGAAAATTTTATGAAGTGGAAAGTAAAAAAGTTTTATATCCTAAGGAAGCAAAGTTATTGAGAATATCTCCATACTATAAAAAAATATTTGTTGATGAAGATGATATGGAGATTGATTCAAGAAGTCCAAATTTTGATAAGAGAAAAGAAAAAATTGTGATAGAATATCCAATAGAAGTTTCAAATTATTTCTTTGTAAATGGCGTCAGAGAAAATAAGAATGTAAAAATTGCTTATCCAGTACAAAATCTAAATATCTTTGTTCCAAAAGATTTTGATGGTTATAAAAAGGTATCTATGAAATTATATAATCCTAATAATGAATATGTTTATTGGTATCTTGATGAAGATTATGTAGGATACTCAAATGAGAAAGAGAAGTTTTTTGAGCTTGATATAGGAAAACATAAACTTACTATTGTTACAGAAAATGGAGCAAGGGAAGAAGTAAAATTTAATATAAATAAGAGGTAGAAGATGATAGAATTTTTTATAGCAAAAAAACAGATGTTTGAAAGAAAGAAACAAAGTATTTTATCGATTGTTGGAGTTTTTATAGGAATAACAGTTTTAATAGTTTCACTTGGTGTTTCAAATGGACTAGATAAAAATATGATAAATAGTATATTATCATTAACTAGCCATATAACTGTATATTCACCAGAAAATATTTCAGATTATGAAGAAATTTCAAAGGAAATAGAAACAATAAAAGGTGTTAAAGGTGTTGTCCCTACAATAGAAACACAAGGAATTGTAAAATATGAAGGTGGAATAGAACCTTATGTTGCAGGAGTAAAAGTTGTTGGTTATGATTTAGAAAAAGCTGTTAAAACAATGAATTTAGATAAGTATATAATTGATGGAAAAATAGATTTAGAAGATAAAAAGGGAGTTTTAATAGGAAATGAATTAGCCAAAGCAACAGGAGCATCAGTTGGAGATAAAATAAAATTGATCACTTCTGAAGAAACTGACTTAGAAATGAATGTAGCTGGAATATTTCAAAGTGGTTTCTATGAATATGATATTAATATGGTACTTATTCCACTAACAACTGCCCAATATATAACATATAGTGATAACACTGTTGGTAAATTATCAGTGAGATTAGATAACCCTTATGATGCACAAGAAATTATATTTGATGTAGCAAGAAAACTTCCTGAAACTTATTTTATAGGAACTTGGGGAGAACAAAATAAAGCATTACTTTCTGCTTTGACTTTGGAAAAGACTATAATGCTTGTAGTATTTTCTCTTATAGCAATAGTTGCAGGTTTCTTGATATGGATAACTTTAAATACTCTTGTAAGAGAGAAAACAAAAGATATTGGAATTATGAGAGCAATGGGATTTTCTAAGAAAAATATCATGTTAATATTTCTAATACAAGGAATAATATTGGGAATAATAGGAATAATATTAGGGATAATTGTGTCTTTAATTTTACTTTACTATATTAAAAACTATGCTGTGGATTTAGTATCTAATATTTATTATTTAAAGGATATTCCAATAGAAATTTCTTTAAAAGAAATAGCTATTATTGTTGGAGCAAATTTTATAGTAATTTTAATTTCTAGTATATTTCCTGCTTATAGAGCTGCTAGACTTGAAAATGTGGAGGCACTTAGATATGAATAATATAATTATGAAATTAGAAGATATAGATAAATTCTATATGGAAACAGGAAATAAGCTACATATTTTAAAAAAGTTAAATTTAGAAGTGAAAAGAGGAGAATTTGTATCTATTTTAGGGAAGTCAGGTTCAGGAAAATCAACTCTTTTAAATATCATGGGTTTACTTGATAAAATAGATGGTGGTAAAATTTGGATAGATAATAAAGAAGTTTCTTCACTTAATGAAATGGAAAGAAATAATATTAAAAATCATTTTTTAGGTTTTGTATTTCAGTTTCATTATTTGATGAGTGAATTCACTGCACTTGAAAATGTTATGATACCAGCACTTTTAAATAATTTTAAAAATAAAGTAGAAATAGAAAAAGAGGCAAAAGAACTATTAGAAATAGTTGGTTTAGCAGAAAGAATAAAACATAAGCCTAATCAATTGTCAGGTGGAGAAAAACAAAGAGTTGCAATAGCAAGAGCTATGATTAATAAACCAAAACTTATTTTAGCAGATGAACCTACTGGAAACTTGGATGAAGATACAGGTGAACTTATATTCTCACTTTTTAGAAAAATAAATAAGGAACATAATCAAAGTATAGTTGTGGTAACTCATGCTAGAGATTTATCACAAGTTACTGATAGACAAATTTATTTAAAAAGAGGAGTGTTAGAGTAAAGGAGGTTTTCTTTATGAAAAAAATAAAAAATATAGGACTATTATTATTTTTAATCTTATCAACTTTAAGTTTTTCTTATCAAGTTAATTATGATGATGTGGTTGATATAGTTTTAAGAAACTATCCTCAATCAAGAGTTACAAAAATAGAAATAGCTAATTATAAAGGTAAAACTGTATATGAAGGAGAAACTTTTAATAAAGGACAAAAAATAGAATTTATTATTGATGTAAATACAGGTGAAGTTTATAAAATGGATCCTAATTATGATGATGAATATAATCCTAGTTACAATTTACCAATTACTTTTGAACAAGCAAGTAGAATAGCTTTAGATAATTCATTTAATGGAAGAGTAAAAAGTATAGAATTAAAAAATATAGATAAAAAAGCATATTATACAGTTGAAGTTAAAGAAGATAAATCTGAAAAAGAAATAAATATTGATGCTAATAGTGGAAAAATTTTAAATATAAAGGAAAGTATGTAATTCATTTATTATTCATATCTTTATATTAATATTAGAATACTTGGAATATGTGAGAAGGTGATATAATGAAAATTTTAGTAGTTGAAGATGAAAAAGATTTAAACAATATAATTACTAAACATTTGAAGAAAAATAATTTTAGTGTTGATAGTGTTTTTGATGGAGAAGAAGCTCTTGAATATTTAAATTATGGAGATTATGATGTAATAATACTAGATGTAATGATGCCTAAAATGAATGGTTATGAAGTAGTTAAAAATCTCAGAGCAAATAAAAATGAAACAGCAGTTTTAATGCTGACAGCAAGAGATGGAATAGATGAAAAGATAAAAGGTTTAGATTTAGGAGCAGATGATTATTTGGTTAAACCTTTTGATTTTAGAGAACTAATAGCAAGAATCAGAGCTCTTGTGAGAAGAAAATATGGTAATATTTCAAATGAATTACAAATAGATGATTTAATAGTTGATATTTCAAAAAAATCTGTTACAAGAGCTGGAAAAAATATAGAATTAACAGGAAAAGAATATGAAGTATTAGAATATTTAATTCAAAATAAAGGTCGTGTGTTGAGTAGGGATAAAATTAGAGATGGTGTGTGGGATTATGCTTATGAAGGAGAGTCCAATATTATAGATGTTTTGATAAAAAATATTCGTAAAAAAATTGACTTAGGAGATTCAAAGCCAATAATACACACAAAAAGAGGTCTAGGCTATGTTCTTAAAGAAGATGAGTAGACCACTTTCAAAAATTCCTGTAAGTATAAGAGTAACAGTTTGGTTTACTGCTGTTATTATATTTTTATTTAGTATAGTTCTTTCATCAGCCATTCTTTTGGAAGATAGATATATAAATAATTCCAGTACAGAAGAACTCGTTAGTGCAGTGGAAAAAATTTATGAAGATCCTGATGAGTTTGAGAATTTTGATGATGGTATCTATTATATAAAGTACAATGAAAATAATGAGATTATAGCAGGTAAAATTCCAAAAGATTTTGATTTGACTTTGGCATTTTCAATAGAAGATATCAATACATATCAAATAGAAAATAAAAAATTTTTATATTATGATACAAGATTAAAAAATACAGGAGATTGGATAAGAGGAATATATCCATTGAGTAGATTTCAAAATGATATATCAAAAATGTGGGATATAGTGTTTTATTATATAGCTCCTTTATTTATAGCCTTTGTTGCTTTTGTAGGATATAAAATAGTTAAAAATGCTTTTAAACCAGTTAAAAAAATATCAGAAACTGCATTAGAAATAAAAAAAAGTAAGAATTTTTCAAGAAGAATAGATTTAGATTATGGTGAAGATGAAATTCATAAGATGGCTTCTACATTCAATGAAATGTTGGATACTGTGGAAGAGGTTTTTATTCATGAAAAGCAATTTAGTTCAGATGTATCCCATGAATTAAGAACACCAATAACTGTTATTTTGGCTCAAAGTGATTACGCATTAGATTATGTAGAAACATTAGATGAAGCTAAAGAATCTTTTGAGGTTATTAATAGACAAGCAAAAAAAATGACTAACTTAATAAATCAAATTATGGAACTTTCAAAAATGGAAAGACAGAATGAGATAGAAAAAGATAAAATAAATTTTTCAAATATAATTCTACAATTATTAGAAGATTATAGAACTTTATTGGAAAATAATAATATAGAATTAATTACAAATATTGAAAAAGATTTAAGAATCTATGGAAATAGACTTATGCTTGAAAGATTGTTTGTGAATCTTTTTACGAATGCAATGAAATTTACTAAGTCAACTATAAATATTTCTTTAAATAGAATAAATAAAGAAGTTATACTTCAAATTAAGGATGATGGTATTGGAATAGCAAAAAAAGACCAAAAATATATTTGGGATAGATTTTTCCAAACAAGTGATTCTAGAAATAAAGATAAAAACAAAGGAAGTGGATTGGGACTTTCAATGGTAAATAGAATAGTACAACTTCATTCTGCAACAATAGAAGTTGAAAGTGAAGTTGGAGAAGGAGCTTGTTTTATTGTAAGATTTCCAATATAAAAAAGGGATTGTTGTAAGATTTTTACAATAATCTCTTTTAATTTTTATAGTGCTGTTATTGTAGCTGTTAAACCAAAAATAATACCAGGTAAATTTGCAAAAATTATAGGTAAATCCTTTTCTTTTTTAAAAAGTCCATATACAACCCATATTGTACAGTTAATTGTAGCAACTAAAGGCTGGATAAAAGAAGTTTTATTACCATTCAAATTTTCCATTATTTGTGGAATATATGAAACATACATTAAAATTGATAAAGTTGATCCAAGATAACCAAAAATTTTACTTTGTTTTTCAGTCATTAAAAAACCTCCTTAAATTTTATTTTTTTATTATATAACTTTAAGGAATTTTTTTCAAATAAAATATAAGAATTATTTATTTAAAAATTCTATTGCTAATTGAGATAGAGTTTTCATATTTGTAATTAGATTTTTTTCATTCCAGAATAATTTTGGATGATGAAGCATATTCTCATTTTCTAATTGTTCATCATTGACACCAACAAAGAAGAAGAATGATGGAATATGTTTTCCAAAGTAAGCAAAGTCTTCAGAACCCATAACAGGATCATTCATAACTTCAACATTATCTTTTCCTAAAATTTTTTCTAAGGCATTTTTAGAAAAGGCAAATAATTCATGATCATTTTTTAATGCTGGATACATTCTATCAACTAAAAATTCATATGAAGCTCCATAAGCAGTAGTAAGTCCTTTTAAAATTTCATCCATTCTATCAACAATTTGATCTGTGATTCCTTCATCAAAAGTTCTTATAGTTCCTTTTAAAACTAATTTATCAGGTATTATATTATGTGCTTCTCCAGCATGAATACTACAACAAGATAAAACAGCAGGTCTTAAAGTAGAAATATTTCTACTTATTATGTTTTGGAAATTAGTTACAGCTTGACAAGCAATTATAACAGGATCAACTGTTTTTTCAGGTTGAGAAGCATGTCCGCCTTTACCTTGGAATATAACATCAAATGAAGTTGTATGTGTCATCATATCCCCATCTTTAATTGCTATGTGCCCTGCTTTTATACTAGGCCAAATATGGCAACCAAAAGCTGCATCTACTTTTGGATTTTCTAATACACCTTCATCTATCATTGGTTTTGCTCCACCAGGTCCTTCTTCAGCAGGTTGGAAAAGTAATTTTACAGTTCCTGAAATTTCATCTTTTAATTCATTTAAAATCATTCCAACACCAAGAAGTCCAGCTGTATGCCCATCATGTCCACAGGCATGCATTTTTCCATCATGAGTTGATTTAAAAGTACATCTACTTTCTTCAGTTATAGGTAGGGCATCCATATCAGCTCTTAGAAGTACAGTTTTACCAGGTTTACTTCCTTTAATAGTTGCAACAATTCCTGTTTTAGCAATTTCAGATTTATATGGAATACCTACTCTATCTAATTCTTTTTTTACTATTTCAGCAGTTTTAAATAAGTCAAAACCAAGTTCTGGATATTGGTGAAGTTCTCTTCTAAGTTCCATAACTCTTTCTAAATATTTTTCAGATAATTTTTTTATTTTTTCTTCCATATTGACCTCCTATTACTATATTCCAAATGGAATATTAAAGATAAAGAAAACAGTAAATAATAAGACACTTCCAATCAATGTTATAAAAGCATAAGGAATCATATTAGCAATTAAAGTACCTAAACCAAAGTTTTTACTGTATTTATTTGCTACTGCTAATAACAATGGAACATAAGGGAATAAAGGTGAAATCATATTTGTAGATGAATCTCCTATTCTATAAGCCATTTGAGTTAAAGCAGGGTCATAACCTAATAACATAAACATTGGAATAAATATAGGTGATAAAATTGCCCATTTTGCAGAGGCACTTCCTATAAATAAATTAATAAAAGCAATTAAAATTATATAAGTTATTATAAGAGGCATACCTTTAAAACCAGCAGCTTGTATCAGATTTGCACCTTTAATTGCCATTATTATACCTAAATTACTTTTAGTAAATAGATTTAAAAATTGAGCTGCTACAAAGACAATTAATATATATCCTCCCATTTCACTAAGAGAACTTCCAATTAATTTAACAGCATCTTTATCAGTTTTAATTTTTTTAGTAACTTTTCCATAAATAAAACCTGGAATTAAAAAAGCTATAGACATAAAGAAAATTAATCCCCCCATTAAAGGAGAGCTTACAGAAACTAAAGAACCATTTTCATCTTTTAAAAAGGCATTAGGACCTATTGATAAGCAGACTATTAAAGCTATAAATAATAAGAAAGAAATACTTGCATATTTAACACCTTTCTTTTCTAAATCACCAATTTCAGTACTTGCATTATCTTTAAAATGTTCTTCATTTACAGGAAATCTTGGCTCAATAAATTTTATAGTTACCCATGTAATTATAAAAATTTGTAATATAGCATTAGCTATATTGAAATAAATAGTCATAGTAGGACTTTTTTGAAAAGTTGGGTCTAATATTTGAGCTGCTGGATTAGTAAATGAAGTCAAAAGTATATCATTCATTCCAACAAAAAATCCTGAACAAAATCCTATAGCAGCACCTGCAAATGATAAGAATATTCCAATTAAAGGATTCTTTTTTATATTAATAAAAATTATTGCAGCTAGTGGAGGTAAAACTATAAAACCACCATCACCAATAGCTGTAAAAACTAAACCTGCAAATACAACTGTAAAGTAAATTAATTTTTTAGGTACTTTTTTGATTGACATTGTCAATAAAACTTCTAAGTAACCACTTTTATCAGCTAGTCCTATTCCAATCATTGTTACTAATACAGCACCTAATGGCGGGAATGTTTGGAATACTTTTACAGTAGAAACTAAAACAACTTTTAAATTATCGGAACTTAATAAATTTTCTGCTTTTATTATTTCTTTTGTACCTGGATGTTCTACTGAAACTCCAAATTTACTTAATATAAATGAAATAATAAAAATTAAAATACATAAGATTACAAAAATTGTTGTAGGGTCTGGCATTTTATTTCCAACTACTTCAACTTTATTTAGCATCTTATTTAGCAAACTCAATTTTTCTTTTTCAACTTTTTTATTCGTTTCCATAACATACCTCCTAAAC
>ERZ772948.832-NODE-832-length-19585-cov-4.084332_pt1 | contig 19585 bp, 20 predicted proteins | sample MGYA00511945_ERZ772948 | MGnify/ENA primary metagenome ERZ772948 (study PRJEB29015, sample SAMEA2737927) | human oral metagenome | biome: human oral; feature: human-associated habitat; material: dental | place: China | collected 2141 ... | reverse complement strand
CTGCATTAACTTCTATAACTGATGCTATCTTATTATCTTCTGTTACATATACATCTACTAAACCTTCTGCTGCTATTCTTGAAGATTTTTTAGCTGCTTTTGTTATTCCTTTTTCTTTTAAATATTCTATAGCTTTTTGTAAGTCTCCTCCAACTTCTGATAAAGCTTTTTTGCAGTCCATCATCCCTGCACCTGTCATTTCTCTTAATTCTTTTACTAATTTTGCATCTATCATAATTTTTCTCCTATTTTTTATTATTCTGCGTCTTCATTAACTGTTTCTTCTACTACTACAACTTCTTCTTGAACTGGTGCTAATTCTTCACCTTGTCTTCCTTCTATTATAGCTCTTGCTAAAGTTTTTAATATTAATGATACAGCTCTTATAGCATCATCATTTCCTGGTATTACATAGTCAATTCCATCTGGGTCACAGTTTGTATCTATTAATGATATTACTGGTATTCCTAATGTTTTTGCTTCTTTTACTGCTATATGTTCTTTACCTGGATCTACTACAACTATAACTTGTGGTAACCTTTCCATTTCTTTAACCCCACCTAAGTTGTATTCTAATTTTTCCATTTCTTTTTCTATTGCTATTACTTCTTTTTTAGTTAATAGATCGAACATTCCTTCTTCTTTCATTTGTTCGTATCTTTTTAATTTGTATACACTTTTTCTTATTGTTTTAAAGTTTGTTAGCATTCCACCTAACCATCTACTATTTACATAGTACATTCCAGATCTTTCTGCTTGTTCTTTAATAGCTTCTTGAGCTTGTTTTTTAGTTCCAACAAATAGAACTTTTCCTCCATCTTCAGCTATTTTTCTCATTTCTTCATAAGCTTCTTCTATTTTCTTTAAAGATTTATGTAAATCAATTACATGAATTCCATTTCTTTCTGTGAAAATATACTTAGCCATTTTTGGATTCCATCTTTTAGCTTGATGCCCAAAATGAACTCCAGCTTCCAATAATTGTTTCATTGATACAACTGACATTTTTTTCCTCCTAAAATTTTAAATTTGGTTATTCTTCCATCAATCTCAAAACTAAGCAATCTAACAAAAAAATTAGAACACCATGCTTAGAAATAATTGATGTGATTATTTAACACCAAAGAATTTTACCATATTTTTCATACTTTGTCAATTATTCTCTCTTGTAAAGCTGTCCTTTTTATGTTAAAATAAAATAACAAAAGTAGTTTATTGACAATATATTAGTAACTTAATTAAAAACTACATGAAATTTTGGAAAAATTATTAAACAATTAATGATTGAAAATATGGAGGTGTTTTTTATGTCAGAATTAGGAAACATAAGAATAGCAGATGATGTAGTAAAAACAATAGCAGCAAAGGCAGCAATGGATGTAGAAGGTGTTTATAAACTAGCTGGTGGAGTTGTAGATGAAGTTAGTAAAATGTTAGGAAAGAAAAGACCAACTAATGGAGTTAAAGTTGAAGTTGGAGAAGTAGAATGCAGTATAGAAATTTATTTAGTTATTAAATATGGATACAAAATTGTAGAAGTTGCAGAAGCAGTTCAAAAAGCAGTTTTAGAAGAAGTATCTAATTTAAGTGGATTAAAAGTTGTTGAAGTTAATGTTTATGTACAAAATGTAAAAATGGAAGAAGTAGAACAAACAACTGAGGAATTTGAAGACTAATTTAGGTGGTGTATATATGTTTAAAAAAATAATATTTTTCTTTGCTTGGGTAGGAATATTTTTAATATCCTTGATAAGTTTAAACTATGTACTTTTACCTGGACAATTTTTCTATAATAATCCTTATACTGCAAATATAACTACATTTGAGTATAAAATGGTTGTACTTATTTTAGCTGCTTTATATATTTTTATATGTCTATACAAATTTTTTAGTCTTTTTGAAAGAAAAAAAGATTATGAAAGAAAAACTGAAAATGGAACATTAAAAATAACAAGAGCTACAATTAACAATTATGTTACAGATTTATTAAGAAAAGATCCAGATATTACAGGAATAAAAACAACAAGTGAATTAAAAGGAAATAAATTTTTAATTTATGTTAAATGTGAATTATTAGCTAAAATTAATATTGCTGATAAAATAGCTCAGCTTCAAAATCTTATTAAAAAAGATTTAAATGATAATATTGGTGTTGAAGTGAATAAAGTTATAGTTAATATTTCTAAAATAGAAGCAAAAGAAGTAGTCAGAGAAACAGAAACAATTAAGGAAACTCCTGATATCACTAATGATGAAGTTAGTGATGATACAGAGGTGAGTAACTAATGCCAGATAATATTTTAGAAGTTCTATTAGAAAAAATTATTAATAATTGGAGAAAAGTTTATGGAGCTATTGTAGGTTTTATAGTTGGACTTACAGTAATTAACTATGGAATTTTAAAAGCTATTGTTGTATTTGCTTTTGCTTTTATAGGTTATAAGCTAGGAGATTCTTCGTTTATAGAAGGAATAAAGAAAACTATTTTAAAAAGATTAAAAGAGGATTAATCAAATGAACAAAAATTTTGAAGAACAAGAAAAAAAAGCAAAAGTTGGGGTAAGACTAGCAAGAGAAGAGGTATTTAAATTAGTTTTTGGAGCGGAGGCAACTGAAGCAACTTCTGAAGAATTAAAACAAGATTTTGATATATATTTACAAAATGATGAAAAGTTCATAGCTACTTTAAATGAAAATCAGTTAGAGTTTATAAGAAGTTCTATTAATGGAATAGCTGAAAATTATGATAATATTAAAGATATTATAAAGAAAAATACTAAAAACTGGGCTTATGCAAGAATAGGTGTAATTGAAAGGGCTTTATTAATAGTGGCAACTTATGAATTTTCATTTAAAAATACTCCTATTGAAGTTATTGCTAATGAAATAGTTGAGTTGGCAAAAGAGTATGGAAATGAAAAATCTTATGAATTTGTAAATGGTATTTTGGCAAATATAGAAAAAAATAAAGGAACTATTTAATAGTTCCTTTTTTGTTATTATTTAATTTTTAAATTTAAAATGTTTTGTTTAATACTCCTAATCCAGCCAATATAGTAGCTGTGATTATCAATTTTCTTGTTATTTTTCCATTTAAAATTCTATTAAATTCCTCTCTGTTATAGTTTCTATAAGCATCCATAATTTTCACCCCAATCTTTTAGCTACTTTATTTTATACTAATATTATACACTATATATTTTGAAAGTCAATATATATTATAATAAAATATTTATTGATATAAAGATTAGAAGCCCAGCTCCCAAAAAATGAGATTTTTGTCCTAAGATATTTCCAAATTTATCTCCTAGAATAAAACCTAATCCAGCTATTATAGCAGTAATAATTCCGATTTCAATTGTATATAAAAAAGTTTGGAAGAAAGGTAGAATTGAAAATGTTAATCCAACTAATAACGAATCCAAACTTGTGGCAATACCCATTATAATTAAAGTTTTAAAATCTAAATATTTTTCTTCATATTCCATCTCTTCATTTTTTAAGGCTTCCTTTAACATCATAAGTCCTAAAAATAAAAATATAGCAAATGAAACATATTTTGAGTATAATGAAATATAGTGTATAAATAAAGTTCCTGATAATGAGCCCACTAATGCCATAGCAAACTGAAAGATTCCAAAAGTTAGTATAATTTTTAAAAAATTCTGTTTCTTTTGAGATTCTGTTGAGGCTATTCCTTGGTAAATAGAAAGAGACATAGCGTCCATAGCAAGAGCTAAAGCAGTTATTAATACACTGATAGTTGACATCATTTTCCTCCATTAAGTTTATTAGGTTAACTATTATAGCATTATTTAGAGGAAAAGTAAAGAATAAGAGAAAGGGGAGAGTAAATTATGAAGAAAAAGATTTTTACAAGTAGCTATCTAGGTTTAGAATCATATTTAGTTGAAGTAGAAGTTGATATTTCAAGAGGTTTACCTATGTTTTCAATAGTTGGAATGGGAGATACAGCTATACTTGAAAGTAAGTTTAGAGTAAAAGCAGCTTTAAAAAATTCTGATTATGAGATAGTTCCTCAAAAAATAGTTGTTAATTTATCTCCAGCAGGTATAAAAAAAGAAGGAGCACAGTTTGACTTACCAATAGCTTTGGGTATAATTTTAGAGATGAAACTTTTAAAAGATGAAAGAAATATCTTTAAAGATTATCTTTTTGTAGGAGAATTATCCTTAGATGGAGAAGTAAAAGGTGTGAGTGGAACAATAAATAGTGTGATTCTTGCAAAGGAAAAAGGTTTTAAGGGAATAGTTATTCCTTATGAAAATAGAAATGAAGCAAGTTTGGTAGATGGTGTAGATATAGTTGCTGTTAAGAATGTAACTGATGTCATAAATTTTATAGAAAATGGTATTAAGTTAGAATTTGAAAAAATAAATTTAGTTAAAGCAGAAGAAGATATTTTAGATTTTTCTGATGTTAAAGGTCAATATTTTGCAAAAAGAGCAATGGAAATTTCGGCAGCAGGAGGACATAATATACTTTTGATAGGTAGCCCAGGTTCTGGAAAATCTATGCTTGCCAAAAGAATGATAGGCATACTTCCAGAAATGTCTGAAAGTGAAATTGTTGAAAGTACAAAAATATACAGTGTTGCAGGAGAATTATCTGAAAGAAATCCTATAATATCAAAAAGACCTGTAAGAATGCCACATCATAGTACAACACTTGCAGCTATGGTAGGAGGAGGAAAGAAAGCTTTACCAGGTGAGATAAGTTTAGCAAGTAATGGAATTTTAATACTTGATGAAATGAGTGAGTTTAAACATTCTGTCTTAGAAGCATTAAGACAACCTTTGGAAGATGGATATGTAAGTATAACAAGAGCTATGTATAGAGTGGAATTTAAAAGTAACTTCTTGTTAGTTTCGACTTCAAATCCTTGTTTTTGTGGTAATCTTTATGAAGGAAACTGTAAATGCTCAGCCTCAGAAGTGGAAAGATATACTAAAAAATTGTCAGGACCTATCTTGGATAGAATAGATTTAGTTATACAAATGAAAAGATTGAGTGAAGAAGAATTAGTAAATGATAAAAAAGAAGAAAGTTCAGCTGATATAAGAAAAAGAGTTATAAAAGCTAGAGAAATCCAAACTAAAAGATATGGAGAAACTAAAACTAATTCAAAAATGAGTCAGGAAGAATTAAAAAAATATTGTATAATAAAAGAGGAAGATAAAAGATTTTTAATATCTGCCTTAGAAAATTTACAAATTTCCGCAAGAGTTTACGATAAAATTTTAAAAATTGCTAGAACAATAGCAGATTTAGAAGGAAAGCAAGATATAGAAAGAAAACATTTATTAGAAGCAATATCATTTAAAAAGAGGATGTAGTAAAAAAATAGTTCATTGCTAACTAAATTTCTTAACGATAAAAAATTGACATTCGCTGCAAATTCGCTATCTGTAAGAAGCTCTAAATGAACAAGTTCATTAAAAGCTTCTAAGATCACTTCGTTCAAACACAGCGAGATTTGCTCAGCTCATTTGCTTCAATTTTTTATCTAAAATTTAGAATGCAATTTCACTTATTTTTTAGCTACTAGAGGTAATTTATGAATATAGAAAAAATATTTGATTATGCCAGAGAAAATAATATTTCAGATATACATTTACTTGAAGGTGAAAAAATATATTTGAGAAAAGATGGAGAAATACTAGAATATGATAATAATATTATAGTAAGTAAAGATGAACTTTTAGAAATTTGTAATGGAAAGATTGAAGAAGACTTTGCTTATACAGATTCTAAAAGTCAGAGATATAGAGTAAATTCTTTTTTAACAAGAGGAAAACTAGCCTTAGTTATTAGAATAATAGATAAAGAGCCAATAAAACTTAAAGGAAAATTTATTAATAAATTAATTGATGAAAAGATTTTATCTTTAAAAGATGGTTTAGTTTTAGTAACTGGAATTACAGGAAGTGGTAAATCAACAACTCTTGCCAATATAATAGAAAAATTTAATGAAAATAAAAATTTAAAAATTTTAACAATAGAAGATCCTATTGAGTACATTTTTGAAAATAAAAAATCTTTAATTATTCAAAGGGAACTGGGAAAAGATGTTGAAAGTTTTGAAAAAGCTTTAAAAAGTTCACTAAGACAAGATCCAGATGTTATAATACTTGGAGAAATTAGAGATGAAGAGAGTTTGTATTCAGCTTTAAAGTTAGCAGAAACAGGACATTTAGTTTTCTCAACCTTACATACTATGAATACAGTTGAAAGTGTTAATAGATTAATTTCTATGGTAAGAAGCGAGAAAAAAGATTTCATAAGAGAGCAATTGGCTTCAGTTTTAAGATTTATTCTTTCACAAGAATTGCATAGAGGAAAAAAGACTGTTCCAATTTTTGAAATTTTAAATAATACTAAGGCAGTTGCAAATTTAATTTTAAATAATAAATTAAATCAAATTCCTACTCTTATTGAAAGTGGAATAGAAAATTTTATGATAACAAAAGAAAAATATTTAAAAAATTTAGAAACAGAGAGTGATTAAACTTGTTAATAGAAATAAATATAGAAGTAAATTTGAGAAGTCTAGAAGAATTTACTAGGGTGATGGTATCAGAGCTTTTAGAAGATAAAATTAATTTTGAAATTTTAAAAGAAAATGACTTAATAAAAATAAAAGTGAAATCTGAGAAATTAAATAAAAATACAGAGTTCTCATATATAGATTTAGGAAATAAAATAGAAGACCAAGTATTAACTATGTGTAAAATAAGTTTATTAAAACTTTTAGATAAAAAATATGATTGGGGTTCTCTTATGGGAGTGCGTCCAACTAAGGTTTTAAGAAGACTTTTAATCAATGGTTGCGATTATAAAGAGGCTAGAAAGATTTTAAAAGATTTCTATTTAGTTACAGATGAGAAAATAAATCTTATGGAAACTGTTGTAAAAAAAGAGTTAGATCTTTTAGATAAAGAGCATATAAACCTATATATTGGAATACCTTTTTGTCCAACTAAATGTAAATATTGTTCTTTTGCTTCCTATGAAATAAATGGTGGAGTAGGAAGATTCTATAATGATTTTGTGGAAGCACTTTTAAAAGAAATTCAAATAGTAGGAGATTTTTTAAAGACATATAGTAAAAAAGTATCTTCTATATATTTTGGTGGAGGAACTCCAAGTACCTTAACAGAAGAGGATTTAGAAAAAGTTTTAAAAAAATTACTTGAAAATATAGATATGACAGATGTAAAAGAATTTACTTTTGAAGCAGGTAGAGAAGATTCTTTAAATATTAAAAAATTAGAAATAATGAAAAAATATTCTGTGGATAGGATAAGTTTAAATCCACAATCATTTAATTTAGAAACTTTGAAAAGGGTAAATAGAAGATTTAATAGAGAAAACTTTGATTTGATTTTTAAAGAAGCAAAAAAACTAGGTTTTATTATAAATATGGACTTAATAATAGGTTTACCAGAGGAAACGACAGAAGAAATTTTAGATACTTTAAGTCAATTAAAGGATTATGATATAGATAATCTAACTATACACTGTTTGGCATTTAAAAGAGCCTCAAAATTATTTAAAGAAAGTCAAGAAAGAAATGTTATTGATAGAGCCTTGATTGAAAAACATATACAGAAAATAGTTGAAGAAAAGGCGATGAAGCCTTATTATATGTATAGACAAAAAAATATTATTGAATGGGGAGAAAATATAGGATATTCAAAAGAAGGAAAAGAAAGTATTTTTAATATTGAAATGATAGAGGAAAATCAAAATACTATGGCACTAGGTGGAGGAGGAATAAGCAAGATAGTCATAGAAGAAAGAAATGGAATAGACTATATAGAAAGATATGTAAATCCCAAAGACCCTGCACTGTATATAAGGGAATTAGATAAGAGATGTAAAGAAAAAATAGAGATGTTTAAGAAGGAGAAAATATGAAAAAAATAATGTTACTATTAGGGATATTTAGCTTGTTTTCTTTAAATATGTACTCAGCACCAGATTTTAGTAATAATGATTATAAAGTGATTATGAGTTCACAAAATATGAAAGATGAAAAAGAAGAATTAATGGATATTAATAAAGTTAGTGAACAAGATATGCTAGCTAGAAAAGTATCTAAAAGTTATGTTAGTAAAATTATAGAGTATAGAGAAATAACTGGTGGTTTTGATAAATTAGAAGATATGAAAAGAATAAAAGGTATAGGAGATGCAACTTATCAAAAATTATCTAAGGTTTTTAAGATAGGCTCAGAGCCAAATAAAAAGATGTTAAATATTAATTCTGCTGATGAAATAACTTTAAAATATTATGGTTTTTCTAAAAAAGAAATTAAAAAAATACAAAAATATTTAGATAAAAATGATAGAATAACTGATAATATTGAATTTCAAAAAATAGTAAATAAAAAGACCTATGAGAGATTAAAAGATTTGATTAATTATGAAGGAGGAAAAAGATAATGGGCAGATTGATAAGAGGAATAAGTAAGAATGCAAGATTTTTTGTGGCAGATACAACAGATGTAGTTCAAGAAGCCTTAGATATACATAAATATGATGAATATTCTATGAAAACATTTGGAAAATTTTGTACTTTGGCAGCTTTAATGGGAGCAACTTTAAAGGGTGAAGATAAATTAACTATTAGAACAGATACTGATGGATATATAAAAAATATAGTTGTAACTTCAGATGCTAATGGAAATGTAAAAGGTTATCTTGTAAATACAACAGATGAAAATTTTGATGGTTTAGGAAAAGGTACAATGAGAATAATAAAAGATATGGGCTTAAAAGAGCCTTATGTGGCAATCAGCGATATTGATTATTCAAATTTACCTAATGATATAAGTGCATTTTTCTATAATTCAGAGCAAATTCCAACAGTTATTTCACTTGCTGTTGAATGTACAAATGATGGTAAAATTTTATGTGCAGGAGCTTTTATGGTACAACTACTTCCTAATGCAGATGAAGATTTTATAACTAAATTAGAAAGAAAAGCAGAGGCTATAAGACCTATGAATGAGCTTATGAAAGGTGGAATGTCACTTGAAAGAATAATAAATCTTCTATATGATGATATGGACACAGAAGATGATAGTTTAGTTGAGGAATATGAAATCTTGGAGGAAAAAGAAATAAAATATAGTTGTGATTGTAGTGCAGAAAGATTTCAAAAAGGTATTATGACACTTGGAAAAGATGAATTAAAACATATTTTTGAAGAAGAAAAAGAAATTGAAGCTCAATGCCAATTCTGTGGTAAAAAATATAAGTTCACTGAAAAAGATTTTGAAGATGTATTGAAGAAGTAAATATAAAAATCCCCTAAGGGTGAGGGGGATTTTTTATTTTCTATTATATTTCCACCATAACAGTAGCAAGAACAATATTATTAATAATGTCGTTCCTCCATCAAAGTTAATAGCTTTAATATAGATAGTCATAAAAACCACCCTCCTATTTGAATATTTTTCTGTCTTGTCTAAGGACAGAATAAAAGCGTCCATTAGATGAACGCCTTTATCCTAGACTTATGACTATCTATATAATATTCAAATAGTTTTCCCCTTAGGGTTGTTACTACATTTAATATAGCATAATAAGTTTTAAATGTCAATTAAGAATAAAAAAATAAACTGCTATTGCAAGAATTATAAATATAATTAAAAAATAAATATTAAATTTTTTAGTATCATCTTTTATAAAAAATATAGAAGCTATTGCTCCTCCAAAAGCACCAGAGATATTATCATAAATTGAAGGGAGTGTCTTATCAAATCCAAATTTAAAAAGTAAGGTATCTAAAACATATCCTAAATAAATAATACCTATAAACATCCAAAGAGCATTATATATTCTTTTCCAAATATTCATAATAAGATACCTCCATATTATTAATTCTAATTACAAATATTATAACAAAATAATAAAGACTACTCAATATTTTTTATGGTATAATATAACGTAAAATATGAAGATTAGAATAGAGGAAAAAATGAAAGTATTAGTAGTAGGAGATATAGTAGGAAGACCTGGAAGAAATACTTTACAGGTGTTTTTAGAAAAATATAAAGATAATTATGATTTCATTATAGTAAATGGAGAAAATTCAGCAGCTGGTTTTGGAATTACAATAAAGATAGCAGATGAATTTTTATCTTGGGGAGTAGATGTAATAAGTGGAGGAAATCATAGCTGGGATAAAAAAGAAATTTATGAATATATGGATAATTCAGATAGAATTTTAAGACCTGCTAATTACCCAGAAGGAGTTTGTGGAAAAGGTTACACAATTTTGGAAGATAAAAAAGGAAATAAAATTGCATTAATATCTTTACAAGGTAGAGTTTTTATGAGTGCTGTTGACTGTCCTTTTAGAACTGCAAAAAAATTAATAGATGAGATTTCAAAAACAACTAAAAATATAATAATAGATTTTCATGCAGAAGCAACTTCTGAAAAAATAGCATTAGGAAAATATTTAGATGGGAATATTTCACTTTTCTATGGAACTCATACTCATGTACAAACAGCAGATGAAAGAATATTAAATAATGGAACTGGATATATTTCAGATATAGGAATGACAGGCTCACAAAATGGAGTTATAGGAACAAATTTAGAAACTATAATAAATAAATTTTTAACTTCATTACCACAAAAGTTTGAAGTTGCAGAAGGTGATGAACAACTATGTGGGATAGAAGTGGAAATTGATGAAAAAACTGGAAAATGTCAAAAAATAAAAAGAATAAATTGGAGTGAAAATGAAGGTTTTAGAAGCTAAAATTATCTATGAAAGTGATGATTTAGAAAAATACAAGAAAATAATTTCAGATATATTCTATAATTTTGGAGTTACAGGCTTAAAGATAGAAGAGCCTATTTTAAATAAAGACCCTTTAAATTTCTATAAAGATGAGAAACAATTTTTAATCTCTGAAAATTCAGTATCTGCCTATTTTCCATTGAATATTTATTCAGAAAAAAGGAAAAAAGTTTTAGAAAAAACTTTTGCTGAAAAGTTTTCAGAAGATGAAGATATAGTATATAACATAGATTTCTATGAATATGATGAAGAAGATTATCAAAATAGTTGGAAAAAATACTTGTTTGTGGAAAAAGTTAGTGAAAAGTTTGTAGTAAAACCTACTTGGAGGGAATATGAAAAGCAAGATAATGAACTTGTTATAGAGCTTGACCCAGGTAGAGCCTTTGGAACAGGTTCACACCCTACAACTTCACTTCTATTAAAGTTAATGGAAGAACAAGATTTTTCTAATAAATCTGTAATAGATATAGGTACAGGTTCTGGAATACTTATGATAGCAGGGAAGCTTTTAGGAGCTGGAGAAGTCTATGGAACAGATATAGATGAATTTTCTATGGAAGTTGCTAAGGAAAATCTAATCTTAAATAACATTTCTTTAAATGATATTAAACTTTTAAAAGGGAACTTACTTGAAGTTATTGAAAATAAGAAATTTGATATAGTTGTATGTAATATTTTGGCAGATGTTTTAGTAAAATTGCTTGATGAAATTAAATATATTTTAAAAGAAAATTCAATAGTTCTATTTTCTGGAATAATTGAAGATAAGTTAAATGAAGTAATAAGTAAGGCAGAAGATGTAGGGCTTGAAGTAGTTGAAGTAAAGGCTGATAAAGAATGGAGAGCAGTGTACTTTAAAAGAAAATAAATTGGGAGATGAAAAATGAATAATATAATAGTTGCAATAGATGGACCAGCTGGAAGTGGAAAAAGTACAATAGCAAAAATTATAGCTAAAAAATTTAATTTTACATATATAGATACTGGTGCAATGTATAGAATGATAACTCTTTATCTTTTAGAAAATAATATAGATTTTGATGATTTAAAAGAGATAGAAAAAGTATTAAATACTGTAAATTTAGATATGCAAGGGGATAAATTTTATCTAAATAATGCTGATGTAAGTACAAAAATAAGAGAAAAAAGAATAAATGAAAATGTATCTAAAGTTGCAAGTATTAAGATAGTTAGAAGTAATTTAGTAGATTTACAAAGAAAGATTAGCAATAATAAAAATGTTATCTTAGATGGTAGAGATGTTGGAACTGTTATATTTCCTAATGCACAAGTGAAAATATTTTTAATAGCTAGTCCTGAGGAAAGAGCAAGAAGAAGATATAACGAATTTCTTGAAAAGAAAACTGAAATTACTTATGATGAAGTTTTAAAATCTATAAAAGAAAGAGACCATATAGATAGTACAAGAGATGAAAGTCCATTTGTTAAAGCTGATGATGCTATTGAATTGGATAGTACAAATTTAACAATAGATGATGTAGTTAATTTTATATCAAAAGAAATTGAAAAAGTTAAATAAAAAATTTACAAATAATGAGGGAAATTTATGTATAATTTATTAAGAAAAATAGCTTTAACCTTATATAAACCTTTTATGAAAGAGAAGATGAAAACATTTATAGATAAAAGGTTAAATCAAGATTTTTCAGATTTAAAAGATGAAGAATATATATGGATACATTGTTCATCAGTTGGGGAAGTTAATCTATCAGAAGATTTAGTTAAAAAATTCTATTCAATTTCCAGGAAGAATATATTAATTTCAGTTTTTACTGACACAGGTTATGAAAATGCTGTAAAAAAATATTCTGATAAGAAAAAGATAAAAGTTATATATTTTCCAGTAGATGATAAAAAGAAAATAAATGAAATTTTAAATAAAATCAAATTGAAACTTTTAGTTCTTGTAGAAACAGAGCTTTGGCCTAATCTTATAAACGAAATAAAAAAGAAACATTCAAGAACCATAGTTGTAAATGGTAGAATATCAGATAGAAGTTATCCAAGGTACAAAAAACTTAAGTTTTTATTAAAATCTATGTTACAAAAAATAGATTTCTTCTATATGCAATCGGAAATAGATAAAGAAAGAATTATAAATTTAGGTGCTGATGAAAATAAAACTGAAAATGTAGGAAACTTAAAGTTTAGTATATCTCTTGAAAAATATTCTGATATTGAAAAAGAAGAATATAGAAAGTTTTTAAATATTGGAGATAGAAAAGTTTTCGTTGCAGGTAGCACAAGAACAGGTGAAGATGAAATAATTTTAGATGTTTTTAAAAAGATTAAAAATTATGTTTTAATAATAGTTCCAAGACATTTAGATAGGTTAGCTAAAATAGAAAATTTAATAAAAGAAAATAATCTAACTTATGTAAAATATAGTGATTTAGAAAATAAGGCTTCAACAGGAAAAGAAGATATAATTTTAGTAGATAAAATGGGAGTTCTTAGAAAACTATACTCTATTTCTGATATTGCCTTTGTTGGAGGAACTTTGGTAAATATTGGAGGACATAATTTACTTGAACCATTATTTTATAGAAAAACAGTTATCTTTGGAAAGTACACTCAAAATGTTATGGATATTGCAAAAGAAATTTTAAGAAGAAAAATAGGTTTTCAAGTTGAAAATGTTGAAGAGTTTGTAAAGGCGATAGAAACTATTGAAAATGAAAAAAATTCTGATGAAGAAATTAATTCTTTTTTTGAGGAAAATAGGCTAATAGCATTGAGTATTGTGAAAAAGGAAAATTTAATTATGAATAATATAAAAGAAGAAGCAAAAGATTTATGGAAACATTTTTTCCACTCAGAGAAATCAAATTATAATATATATATGTATAAATTACTTGATTATCCTGAATACATAATGTATGATAATGATGTAATGAAAGAAAAGAAATCAAAATGGAGTGAATACTTTGGAAATTCTAATCCAATAGCAGTGGAAATAGGTACTGGAAGTGGTAATTTTATGTATCAACTTGCAGAGAGAAATCCTAATAAAAACTTCATTGGTTTGGAATTGAGATTTAAAAGATTGGTATTAGCCACTCAAAAATGTAAAAAAAGAAATTTAAAAAATGTTGTTTTCCTTAGAAAAAGAGGAGAAGAATTGGAAGATTTTTTAGCTGATAATGAAATATCTGAAATGTATATAAATTTCCCAGACCCTTGGGAAGGAACAGAGAAGAATAGAATTATCCAAGAAAGATTATTTAAAACTTTGAATAAGATTATGAAAAAAGATGGAATGTTATACTTTAAAACTGACCATGATATGTATTATAGTGATGTTTTAGAGTTGGTAAAAACTTTGACAAATTATGAAGTTATTTATCATACATCTGATTTACATAATTCAGAAAAAGCAGAAAATAATATAAAAACAGAGTTTGAGCAATTATTTTTACATAAACATAATAAAAATATAAATTATATTGAAATTAAGAAAATAGTTTAATTTTCTTTAATGATTACTTGCCAGCCTATAATGTTTCAGTAGCTCCAAAATGCTCCTTCAACATTATAGGACATCACAGCAGTTTCATTTAAAAGTTATCTAGCTTTTTATTTCAAGAAAAATTTAAAATAGTAGTGTTATTTTTGTTCCTTTACCTAATTGGCTTTCAACTTGAATATCAATATCAAGTAAATTAATAATTTCCTTTACAATAGACAAACCTAAACCATAGCTTTTGATTTCTCTATTTCTTGACTCATCTTCTCTATAAAATCTTTCAAAAATATGAGGTAAAGCTTTTTCAGATATCCCCACTCCAAAATCTTCTATTATTACTGTAACTTTCTTTTCTTTTTTTAATTCAATATTTATTGGATTATCTTTTCCATATTTTATTGCATTCTCTATTAAATTTTTAAATAATAATTTTAAAAGTGCTATATCAGAATCTATAAAAATTTCAGATGAACTATAATTTATTTTTTGTTTAGGATAAGCAAAAATCAAATTATCTATAATTTCTTTTAAAACACTATCAAGATTTATACTAGTTTTTTCTATAGTTAAATTTCTACTTTTTGCTAAGAATAAAAGTTTTTCAGTTAATTCTTGCATATTTTGAATTTCTTTTTTTAATACAATTAAACCCTCATCAAGAACTTCTTTATCATTTTTTCCCCAATCACTTAGCATATCAACATAACCTTTTAAAATAAAAATTGGAGTTTTCAGCTCATGAGAAGCATTATTAACAAAGTCAATTTGTAATTGAGATTGCTCTTTAAGTCTTATTAACATATTTTTAAAAGCTTTTTGTAAAATACTGAATTCTATAAAGTTTTCTTCACTATGTATTCTTATTTCAGAATCTAAATTATAATCCTGTGTGAAAATTTTTAAATTATCAAGTGAATTTTTAAATTTATCAAAAAATTTTTTTTGTATTCTGATAATTACATATAAACAAAATAATAAGAAGAATACAAAACTTGTAAAAGCATTTAAAATAAGTAATCTATCTCTAACATTTCTTCTTGTTATTTTTACTTTTATTTCATCAAAACCTTTTATTTGATAAAATTTTGTAACCGAATAATAATCTAAAAAATTATGTTCTTTATCTGGTAAATAAGGAGGTTTTGTATATTTTTTACCATCATAAAAAATTTCTAAGTAAACATCACGAAGCTTTGGTGACTTATCTAAAATTTTTTTTAATAACCATTCTTTTGATAAGTAATCTAAGTCCTCTCTATTCTCTAATTCATCCATTTGATATTCTATAAACTCTTCTATTACTTTTATATCATTTTGATTTTCTTTCCATAGATAAACTGAAAAATTTACTATTATAAAAATAGAGAATATTGCAAATAAAACAATAACCCAATAGTATGTTTTTAATAGCTCCTTAGATATTTTTTTCATATTTAATCCTCTTTATATTGAAATATATAACCAAAACCACGAATAGTATGGATATAATAACTTTTTGGGTCTATTTTTTTTCTAAGTGAATTAATGTATACATCCACAATTTTTTCCTCACCATCAAAATCATATCCCCAAACACCTACTATTATCTTTTCTCTTGAACAAGATAATCCCTTATTTTTCATAAAATATTCTAAGATTAAAAATTCAGTCTTTGTAAGGCTTATTTCTACTTCATTTAAAAATACTTTTTTAGCTGAAATATCCATTTTTATTTCATTTTCTATATAAAAATGTTTATTATTAGAGTTTTCTTTATTTCTTGTTACTACTCTAATTCTTGCTAATAATTCTTCCATTGCAAAAGGTTTACAAATATAATCATTTGCCCCTAAGTCTAAAAGTTCCACTTTATCCAAAACTGAATCTTTTGCCGTTATCACTATAATTGGAGTATCTCCTAATTTTCTTAATTCCTGGCACACTTCTTTTCCAGATTTTTTAGGTAACATCAAATCAAGTAAAACAACATCATAAGAATTTTTAGAAAATATTTCTATTCCTTGTTCTCCATCATAAGCAGAGTCAACTGAATAGTTTTTATGTCTTAATTCTAATCCTAAAAGTCTTTGTATATTTTTATCATCTTCAATTATTAAAATTTTATTCATCTATCTCACCCAAGAAAATAATAACATAATTAAATAAAATTTTCTATATCTTTACCAAATCTTAATTTTTATTTTTTATAATGAATTATAAATTATAATAAGTTCATAAAAAGGAAAAGTTAATTTAATCCCCTTTTATTAACTTTTCCACCCTCCCAAAAAATGTTAAAAGAAAAATTAACTTTTATATAACATAAAAAGATTGTATAATATATTTGAAATATTTATAAAAGGAGAAATTAAAAATGTTTTCAACTAAAAGAAAAGATATTTTTGTTTTAACTATTCTTTCTTTTTTTGCTCTTTTATCACTTGTTTGGATAAGAGAAATAGATAGTTCAGAAGCAAGAAACCTTATATCAGCCCGTGAAATTTTACAAAACTCTAATTGGTGGACACCTACTTTAAATGGACATTTTTATTTTGAAAATCCTCCCTTACCAGTTTGGATAACTGCTTTTGTAATGATGATAACTCACTCTCATTCAGAGGTTATTTTAAGATTGCCAAATATGTTATGTTGTATTTTTACAGTTTTATTTTTATATAGAAGTATGATTAGAATAAAAAAAGATAGATTGTTCGCTTTCTTATGCTCTTTTGTTTTATTAAGTACTTTTATGTTTATAAAGTTAGGTGCTGAAAATACTTGGGATATTTATACTTATTCTTTCGCTTTTTGTGCATCTTTGGCTTTTTATGTATATATAAAATATGGTGAGAAAAAAAATCTATATAGAATGGGAATTTTGTTAGTACTCTCATTTTTAAGTAAAGGTCCTGTTGGATTTTATTCATTATTTGTACCTTTTTTACTTGCTCACTATATTATTTTTCCAAGAGAATTATTCAGAAAAAAAACTTTTTCTGTAATTTTTTCTATAATAATAGCTATTGCTATTGCTTCTATTTGGGTAATTTCAATGTACTTAAATCATGGAAATTATTTTTTAGATGTTATAAAAAATGAAGTTATAGCTTGGAGAACAAAACATCATCATAGCTTTATATTCTATACAGACTTTGTTGTTTATATGGGTTCTTGGCTATTCTTTTCTATCTATGTTTTATTCAAAATTCCTAAGGAAAAAGAAAGTAAAATTTTCTATCTTTGGACTATATTAGTTTTGATATTCATATCTTTAATTGAAATGAAGAAGAAAAAATATGGTTTACCGCTATATTTAACATCGTCAATAACTATTGGTCAACTATGTATATATTATTTTAGGAAACCTTATCTTGAACTAAGGAAAAGAGAAAAAACTTTACTTATAGTACAACAGCTCTTTTTAATAGTTGTGGTAGTGGGAAGTTTAGTATTTTTAACTTATTTTGGTTTTATAAAGAAAGAAATTTCTTTTGGCTTATTTTTCCTATATGCTATTTTACACCTTTTATTTTTATTCTTATTTGCAGTAGGATATACTGAAATAAGTTATGCTAAAAGAGTTATTATTTTTACTGGCTTAACAATGTTACTTGTAAATTTTAGTTCTTCATGGATACTTGAAAGTAAATTTATGCAGAATAATTTATTAAGATTCAGAATACCAATTGATCAAGAAGTTTTAGAAAATCCTGCACCTATATATTCAGCAGCTTTTGATATAGAGGATGTATGGAGATTAGGAAAAGAAATTAAATTATTAAATAAAAATATTCCTGATGAAAGAATAATTTTTTTCTTAGGAAAAAATGAACCAAAAGACTTATTAAAAACTTATGAAATAAAAAAGGTTTATAATTATCAAAAAGTAACTCATGATACTGAAAAATTGTATTTATTAGAAAAAATATACTAAAGAAAAAATCCAAGCTATTCAATTTTAATAGCTTGGACTTTTTTATTTAAAGTATGAATTGGGAATTAAATTATAGATACTTTTCAGTGTATTGTTTTTTAAAATTGGCAATATCTTCATCATCTTTTTCAATAGCTAACTTTAAATGATTTAAAAAGATATTTTGAATAGCATCAAATTCTCCTAAACCTTTTAGAATTACTTGATTTACTTTAAAGCCATTTTCTTCAAGTTCTTCTTTATATCTTATAGCCATATCATTTTTTGCATGATCTCCAGCTACAAACATAAATGGAGCAAGTCTGACTTCTTCAATACCATTTTTTCTTAATTTTTTCAGTAAAGTATCCATTAATGGATATGCTTTTGTACAAACTACAAAAACATTATCATATCCATATTCATCAAAAATATATTCTATCATGGCATAACTAGTAGCCAGTGGTGAATCTGTTCCATGGCAAACAAGAACAAGAGCTTCTTTCTTATTTTTAGGTACATATTCATCTGCCAAGGCTTCAACACATTTTTTATAATCATCAATATAATATAAAAGTGGTTTTCCTATTTTTATACTTTTAAATTTATTAGAGAAAGAATTTACTTCTCTTACCAAATTTTCATATTCTATTCCTGGAATAACATGAGAAGTTTGCACAAGTAATTCTTCATAGCCTTGATCTGCCAAAGAATTTAATACTCTAATTGGTGTACTAAAAACTTCTCCTCTATCTTTTAATCTTTTTAAAACAATTCTTGATGTATATGCTGTAAATAAATCATAATCTTTAAATTCATCAGCAAACTTTTTATTCATTTTATCTATTGTAAGTTCTTTTGTATCATTATGAGTAGTCCCAAAGTGAACCATAAACAATGCTTTTTTTGACATATCTCCTCCTAAATTTATTTTGTTTAGCAAAGTATAATAATATTATATAACAATTATAGAAATATTGCAAAAAAATTTATTATGAATATTTTATAAAAAGAGAAAATACGCATAAGTAAGGCTATATAAGAAATGAAAAAGATATTTTTGATGCTCATCATGGCTGTTTGGATCCTCGCACGCGTACTTGGAGCGTTTTTTGAGCTACTTGGTTACGGCGTCATAGGCGTCTTTGCGGCCATTTATCTTGGGGCTTTTGAGGCAGCAAATAGCGGCTGGGCTAAATTTAAAAAAGCACTTTGCGTGCTGGTCTTTATCTACTCACTCATGCTGATAGTTGGCGCGTTTTTAGGCTCAAAAGACGCCTTTTCGCCACTTTCTGGACTAAATTTAGCCAAAAACGAGAGCGAGCTAAATTTCAAACAAGCTAGAAATTTAAACGAGCTAA
>ERZ772948.829-NODE-829-length-19626-cov-3.697869_pt1 | contig 19626 bp, 27 predicted proteins | sample MGYA00511945_ERZ772948 | MGnify/ENA primary metagenome ERZ772948 (study PRJEB29015, sample SAMEA2737927) | human oral metagenome | biome: human oral; feature: human-associated habitat; material: dental | place: China | collected 2141 ... | reverse complement strand
AATATATTAATTTTAAAATTACAAATAAAAAAATCCTAAATTAATAGGATTTTTAATTATTGTTATTTTTCTGAATATACAGAAATTTGTTTTCTATTTTTTCCTAATCTTTCAAATTTTACATATCCATCAATTAAAGCGAAAAGAGTGTGATCTTTACCAATTCCCATATTATTTCCTGCATGGTATTTAGTTCCTCTTTGTCTAACTATGATGTTTCCAGCTTTTACAACTTCTCCATCATATTTTTTAACTCCAAGATATTTAGGATTAGAGTCTCTTCCGTTTTTAACAGAACCTTGCCCTTTTTTATGTGCAAATAATTGTATATTAAATAAAAATTGCATTTACTTTTCCTCCTTTTCTACAAGTCTAATGTATTTGGGATACTGCTTAGCTAATTCTCTTAAAAATAAAGCCATAGATTCTGTGAGTATATTTATTTCTGTAAATTTATTTTGGCTAATATCTTTTAAATCAACATCAAGAAAACCATCATTTATTTTAAATTTAGGTTCTAACTTTAACACTTCTTGAATTCCTGCTAAAGTCATTTGTAATGATGTCGAGATAGCAGAACAAATAATATCACTACCTTGTTCTGAATATCCAGAATGTCCGCTTGCTTTATATCCTACTATACTACCATTTTTTCTAAAAATTTCTACCTTAGTCATAAACTATGCTATTATTGAAGTTACTTTTACTTCAGTAAAAAGTTGTCTATGTCCTCTTTTTCTGTGACTAGCTTTTTTAGGCTTGTATTTGAAGTTAATTACTTTTGGACCTTTACCTTGAGATAAAACTTCCACAACTACTTTTGCTCCTTCTACTAATGGTTTACCAACTTTAACTGTATTATCCCCACCAGCTACTAAAAGAACTTCTGTTAATTCAACAGTTGTATTAACTTCAGCATTTAATTTTTCTACTTTTAATACATCACCTTCTGTAACTTTATACTGTTTTCCACCTGTTTTAATTACTGCGTACATATTAACACCTCCATATGTAATTCGCTAATATAAGGTTGCTGAACACCTTTATTATGCGTTAACCCTATTTATGTTATCATAAAAATTTAAGTTTGTCAATAAGACATTACTTATTTAATTTCAAATTTTTCATCTTTTACAATAATAACTTGACTATTATTTATTGTAATAATATTCAATTTATTTTTATATTTTTCAACTGTTTGTTTTGAACTTTCTTCAAAAGGAAATTCATTTAAGTGAGGAACTATATAAAAATCAACTAAATTTAATCCTGAATATTCTTTTAAATCTTTTGCAATAGTTTTATCATCCATTAAATCAATATATTCTATATCTTTGGAAGTAATTACTGCTCCTGCTGATTCTCCGATATATACCATTCCAGAATTAACTCTATTTTTTATAAAATCAATTAAATTTTTTCTTTTTAATTCTTGTAATAAATAGAATGTATTTCCACCACCAATATATAAATAGTTAGCTTTTTCTATTTTATTTTTAATAGTTTTTTCATCTAATTTTGAAATTTCTAAATCTTCTACTTCCATTCCTAGACTTTTAAATACTTTTTTTGCTTCATCAACTAAAAATTTAGTTTCCTCATCTATATTAGCAGTGGGGATAAATAAAACTTTCTTTCCTTTGGTATCATTATTCATAAAGTCCTTAAATGTATTTTTTACCCCTGTAAAATATGAACACAAAAATAACTTTTTCATAGCTTTAACATCTCCTTTTTTATTTTTTAAGTTATTATTAGCAAAAGAAAATTGTGAAGAAATGTTAGAATTTTTTAAAGAAGAGCTAAAATCAAAGAGTGGAAGTATTTTAAAATATATTAGAAATTTAGAATCTGAAAAAGAGATTGTGAGGGAAGAAATTGAAAGACTAGAAAAATTTAAAAAGACAAAAGAAAAGAAATTAGAATTTTTAAAGAAATATCTAGTACAAACTATGCTAGAACTTAAAGAAAGAAAAATAGAAACTGATTTAGGTAGTTATGGAATTAGAAAGAGTACAAAAGTACAAATAATTGATGAAACACTTATACCTGAAGATTTTATCAAAATTAAAACTGAAAAAACTTTAGATAAGATTGGAATAGCTAATTATATCAAAAATTATGGAGAATTGGCTGGAGCAAAGATAATTGAAAATCATTCATTACAAATTAGATAAATTAAATGGAGGAAGTTATGACTACTATATATTTAACAAGAAAAATATCATCAAAATTAAATAAATACTTATTGGAAAAAATAATATCTATTATAAAAGAAAAAGATAATTCAAAGATTGACTATTTTCAAATTTTTGAAGTAAATAATAATCAATTAATAAACAGTCAGGAAGAACCAGAAAAGAGTGAGATATATAATTTAGCATATAAATTTAAAGAAAAAATTAAAATATGGGCTATAAAGACTGAAGAAGAAACTAAAAAATATTGGACTATAATGTTTCCAGAAGAATACTAGGAGGGAGTATGGAATTATTAGAAAAATTAAAAGAAAAATTTGCTGATGAGGATTTAGAATTTAGAGTAGGAGCAACTAATAAAGATAAAACGATGGGATTAGCTCTTGCTTATGTACAAGCAAGAGCAATACAGACAAGATTAGATGAAGTTGTTGGAGTTGATAAATGGAAAGTGTCATATAGAGAAGTAACAGGAGGCTTTATATGTACACTTTCTATTTTTATTAATGGTAAATGGATATCTAAAGAAGATGGATCAAATATGACAGAATTTGAATCAATAAAAGGTGGGATATCAAGTGCATTTAAGAGAGTTGCTTCATCAGGTTTTGGAATAGGAAGATATTTATATAAATCAAGAAATAATTGGTATCCAATAAAACAGCAAGGAAATGGATATGTATTTTCAGTAACCCCTAAATTAGAATTAAAAGATTCAGATTATAATAAAGGCATAAGTATAATAGAAAATTCTGAGAAAGTTATTCTTACATTTGGAAAATATAAAGGTCAAACTATAGAAAATGTTTATGAAAAAGATATAAAATATATTGATTATTTATTAGATAAGAGTAAAGATAAAAATATATTAGATACTTGTAAAAGATTAAAAAGAGAAAGAGCTTAAAGATATAGAATAAGTGGAGGATTTATTTTAGTGGAAGCAAAAATAATTCAAGAATTTAAGGGTGTGATAAATAATGTTTCTATAAAAAATGAGAAATTATTTTATTGCATAGAATATATTTTATCAAGAATAGAAAATAAGTTTGGAGAATGTTTTAATAAAAAATTTGTAGAAGACTTAAAAATAACTTTAGATAATTTATATTATAAAAATGAATACTTTTATTTTGAAGACTTTGAAAGAGAGATTGATTTTGATGTTGATAGCTTTAAAAGATTAGTATTTAGATATAATTATGAAACTTATTGTTTTGAGAGTTTAAATAAAGGGATTTTTAATGGTAAGTATGATATAAATAAGAGTTACAGTTGATGTAACTCTTATTTTATATTGAAATAGTACAACATATTTTATAAAAAAAAGTTGTATTTCTTAATTATTTTTTATCAAAATAAAATACATTTAAAGATAGTCAGAAATATTATAAAATCAAACAGTATATAGAAAAAGTGGGTGAGAAAATGAATAAAGAGAAAGAGAAGCAGAATAAAAGATTTTTAGTTCCTTCAATTGTGATTGAAACTATTAAAAAAGATAAATCTTTCTTTGGATTTTCTGAGAATAGACTATGTAATGAGGTTCTATTCAAATGTTTTCCTTTTGTAATAAATGAAGAAGAAGGAATATTTTCTGATTTCTCATTAGATATGCTTGAAAGTAAAGAATTTATCCAATTTTCTTTACATGTTGGAAATATAGAAAGATATCTTCGTTTAGTTATTAGTTACAATATTGGAAATGAAGCAGAATTTTTAAGAAAAGTGTTCTCTTTATACAGTTCATTACAACCTTTTCTACGTGAAAGAATTTTATTTAGAGAAAAGATATATTTTCTTAAGAGATCTTGGAAAGATAAAACAAAACTAAGAATTTCAACTCCAAATGGCTTTGAAGAAGGTATTATTGAAGATATCTTAATAGAAGCTTCCACAAAACATCTTCAAATACAAGTAAATAAAAAAAGATATTATTTAGCTAATGTTATTATTTAAAATTTACATATAATCATTTAAAAAGAAAGGGAGAGGATAAAAATGAAAAAAATATTAATTGGCTTAATATTATTGATTGAATCTATTTTATATGGAATGGATATGAAAGAAGCCATACTTAAAGATTTTGAGGCAGTAGATGACTATACTTATTCACGTGCAAGAGAAGAAGCAGAAGATATATTACTATTTGATAGAAAGTATCAAAGTGTATTTTATAGCTATGATGATCCTAAAAGAATAAATGCCAAAAGGTATATATCTGAGATTGCTGCTTTTTATGCAATGGAGAATATATATAAATGGGATAAAGAAGCGATTAAAAGAGATAATATTACTGCTGATAGATTTGAGAAAGATTTTATGTGGAAGCTTGAAAGAAGTGGCTATATAGTTTGGTGTATTCCTGATGCACATTTATTTGGAACTATAAATATACTTAATGAAGATATTGCTGTACTTGCTGTTAATACAGGAGCTCCAATGTATGAAAATGGTTGGTATCTATTCTATCCACTTTATGACCATTATTATATGTTTTTAGAGAATCTATATTATAGTAATAATATAGAACTTAAAAAATTTATATTTGATATAAATCATATTAAATACATTTATGTAGATAAATAATACTTAATAAAAAATTAAAAGGGAGAGATGAAAATGAAAAAAATATTATTATTAGTTATGTTTTTATGCGTGGTTGGTTGTGGAAAGTATATCGATCAATTTAAGAGTAATACTCAAGAGGATAAAAGCTTTATTAGTGAGGTACTAGCAAATAGATATAAAAATATTTATAAAGATAATGAAGAAGATCTTATATCAAATATTGTCTTATATCAAATGTATTTGAAAGAAAAAGGGGAAAATATAGAATATTTAAATGCTGATCAAATAATAGATAAAATTCAAATAAGAGTTAATAGAACAGATATTCCAACAATTTCAAATTTACCATTTGAAGTAACTCCAGATTTAAAAGGGTTTATTGAAGTTATAGGAAAAAATATTAATGAAAATGGAGCCCCAGAATATTATAGATTTTCAGTGGTTATGTACTATCCATATGATAAAGAACTATCTATAGATGTTGAATTTCTAGCTGAATTTTTAGAAAAAAATTTTAATGAGGGAGAAATAGCTACATATAGAGAACTTATGCAAATAACACCAGGAAAACATATAAAATTATAAAAGAGAGGGAAAATATGAATAGAAAAATATTATTTTTAATTAAATTATTTGTATTAATATTTATAATTAGTTGCAATAAAAAAGATGAAATTAAATACAATGGTTCAGATATACTCTATGGAAATGTAACTAAGGATATGTATGTAGAAGAAATAAAAGATGAACCTACTGATCTAGGTTATATAAATAAAATTACAAAATATGGAGCAGACAAAATAAAGAATGAGACAACTAGATCAAAAGTATTTGAAAATAATGATTTGGTAATTATTACAAATGAATGGGATAAGATTGAAGCACATATAGAAAAAGCCAATGGAACTTGGAGAAATATTGATTTAAAAGAATATATAAATAATTACTTTAATCAAGATATATCAGAAGATAAATATTTATATGTAACCAATGACTCTCTATTTAGAAGTAGCGGATTTGATCTTAGACCTATTCTTATATTTGATTTAGTTATGTTTAAAGATAAAAATAAAAAAGAAATCAAAGGACATTATCCATTTGTACTTATTTATAATCCTGAAATGACTGATTTTATCCCAGCTATATTTGAAAATATAGAATATCCCGCATTTAATAAAAAAGATTCAAGAGGATATATAAAAGAAATTGATTTTTATAATGCGGCTATAATACTTCAATATGAAAATGGAGAATTTGCAGTATATAATATTTTTAATTTAGAAACATATAAAGATGAAAGTAATAAATTAAGAGGTATTTTTCTAAAACAGGTAAAGCCAGAAAATTTTACTATAATAGGTAAAAATAATTTAATTTACTGGAAAGATAATTTTGATTTATATGATTTATCTGATGAAGTTCTTGAATTGTTGGGAGATAGGAATAATATATTATTAGGAGAAAGTATAATAGAAAGCAAAAAAATGAAATAAAAAATATGTTAAAAATGGAAATAATAAAATAATGTAAAAGAAGCTGTCAAATAAATATTGTAGAGGACTAGTAAAGAAATATACAAAGCTGAAAATAAAAAAGAAGTGGATATAATAGAATTGTAAAAAATTTTAAGAGAAAATAATTAAAATTATTACAAAGAAAAGAATGATAGGAGAAATAATAAATGAAAAATAAAATAAAAAAATTATTGGGTGCATTAATAGTTATAGTTTGTAGTTTTATGTTTACAAATTGTTTTAAAAGTGTAGATAATTCAACAAATGAACCAAAACCTCCAATAGAGGAAGAAAAACAAGAAAATCAAGAGGTGGCAAAACCTTTAGAAAAAATAAAAGAAGAAAAAGTTACTGAAATTAAAAAACAAGAAAAAAAAGAAAAACAAGTAGTTTACAGAAGAAGAAATAATAATGAATCTTATGATATACACATACAAGCAACTAGAATATTTGAAAATGCAGAATTACAATTTACAAAAAATGGTTTATTTCTTACTGTATTTACAGGAGAAGATCCAAATGATGTTCCAGATGATGTATTAACTTATGATTTAGCTAAAGAATACGCTAAATTAGTTGAAGAAGAAGGAGCCAATTATAAAGTATATGGTGATACAGCTTATAAAATAGATTTTGATGATGGAGATTTTGGCATAGCATTTCTTGTAGAAGATGAGGATAATAGAAGACTTGCTGTATATAGATATACTTATCTTAGTGATAAAAATTGGTTAGATGATAGTATGCAAATAATTAAATTTAAAGATAGTGAGGGTGAATACACAAGACCAAATATGCTTTTAATAAAAAGTATAAAAGTTGAAAATAATAAAAAAATTACTATAGAATATGGTGATGGTAGCCATGAATATTATAAAATCGAACCTACAGACACTTTTGGTTATGAAAAAAAATACTATAATTTGATTGAAATTAATAAAATATAAATGGAGATGTGGAAATGGAAAAAGAAACTACAATAGATAAAGAATATTTATTTGAGAAAACTATTAAGTTACAGGAAGCAGAGATAGAAAGAAAAAATGAAGAAATGAAGAAATTAAGAGAAGAGCTTGAAATAGCAAAAAAATATATAAAAATGTTGGAAGAAAAATCATCAGATAACATTATTATTTCATCTAATATAAAAAAAGAAGATGAAGAAACTTTACAGACTAAAGAAAAAATTATAGAAAAAAGTGAATCTGAAGCTATCTCTGATACAGGAGTAGAAGAAATAAAGAGTGAAATAGAAGATCCTCTTTATTATGAAAATTTTAAAAATAGAGTAAATGAATTTGAGCGAGATGAATCAGGTTCACATATATGGCTTAATATATTATCAGGAATTCCAGCACTTATAATACTTATAATGCTTAATTTAATTGATGGTATATGGTTTAATTATAGAACTTATGAATTTATATATCTTAGAGGTTCAAATATAGAAGCTAGAATTTTTGGATTTTTTATAGGACTTGTTATAGTTAGATTACTTATTAATAAATTTATTATATCTGTAAGTACAAAAAATAAAATAGCAAAAGCTAATGAACTTATAAAAAAACATGAAATATTAAAAGACAATATTCCAGAAAATGAATTTTATGAACTTATTCCAAAGATGAGAAAACCATTATTTGTAGTATTTTTAATAAATGTATGTTGGGATTTAGGTTACTGGTTTTTATTGATACAAGGAAATGCATTTAGTTTATAATAAAATATAGAAAATTAAATTAATTAAAAAAAGAAGGGATTAAAATGAAAAATTATGTAGGAGCAATAATTGCTATTTTAATACTGTTTCTCTTACTATTTAGTTCAGAAATATTAGGACTATTTGTAGAATAAGAAATTAAAATTATTATTATACCCCCTTTAACTAAAGGGGATAACAATATACTAATGTAATATAAGTTATTGAAATTTAATAGAAAATTAAGTAAAAAATAGGCATTTTTATCAAAATTTGCTTATTTTTTTTTGTTATTTTCAAGTATTTTTAATAATTTTTATTAATCAGTGAGTTTTAAAATTCTAAAAGAATTTTTGAAACTCACTGAAATGTTTAAGTTTTTATAATAATTTTTAGGAGGTCTTAGTATGGATACAATTTCAATAAGGTTAGAATTTACAGATAAGGAAAAAGTTTATCTGAAAGATATTGAAAGAATAAAAAATGATTTGAATCTTTTTAAAAGTAGGTTAGGGTATACTTATGTAGATGTACTAGAGTATAATGAGGAACGTATAATTATAAAAATATCTTATCCTAGATTCTTTAAAGGACATAATGCTTTCTTAATAACTAATATAGATGAATGCTTGGATGTACAAGAATACTTTGTAAATACATTATTTTTATATGGATATGATAAATTTTTTTCAAGAATTAATTTAATTAGAGTAGATATTCCATTCACCTATTATATGGAAGAAGGAGAGTATTTCTGTTATTATCAAAATATTTTTAAAATATTTGCATATATTTATAAAACAAATGAGATTAATGCTTCTCCTAAAGCTATTCAAGATATTCTTTCAGGAAAGCAAGAAACTCTTTATTATGCAGATACAAAAGTTATTGCTAATTATAATTCAAGAGTTATGATTTATAATCAAGCTCAAAATATAGAAGATAAGATGGGATATAAGACTTATAAAGAAATTTTAAACGAGTTTCCTGATCTAAGAAAAAGGATTAGAATAGAAGTTTCCAAAAGAATAAAAAGAGATTCTATGCTTATAAAAGAATTTGCTAGGTTTAATATTTTTGGACATTATTTTCCTAGGTTTAAAAGATATTTATTAGATAATTTATTGAATGTTGATAATCTAGAGACGATTTATAGGGAAAAAATTGAAAATTTAACTAATTTGTTAGTTGAAGAAAGAGATGAAAAAAGAAACTTTACATATGAAGCTTTTTTACTAGAACATATCCATGATATATGGGATTATGAAATTTTAAGAAAAGCTTTAAAAAAAGCTATTCCTAATGTAAAAACATATGAAAATGCAATTACAGCTATTCGTAAAATTTTAAAGAAGTATGAGGAAAGAAATAGTATTATGATTTTAGAAGTTTATGATACTTTTTATAAAATTTTTGAAAATATCAGTAATGTTTTTTAAAGAAGATTATATACCATTTATAAAATTAATACTTGACAAAGCAGATAAATTTGATATACTTGCGGTAGCAAGTATATCAAAAGTCTAAAATATGGGGTAGAATTTATAAATTTAATTTAAATTTATGTCAAATAAACATAATTTAAAATTAAAATTCTACTTTTTTATTTTTAAATCATTAGAAAAAAAATATAGATATGGTATAATGTATAAAAATATAAGGAGGAGAACAGATGATTAGATTAATAAATCCATATACACCAGGTGCTGGACTTATGCCAACATATCTTGCTGGAAGAAAAAAATTAATAAAAGAAGCTAAGGAATCAATATTATCTTTGAAATCTGGTTACCCTCAAAGACCTACTGCCTATTATGGGTTAAGAGGTGTAGGAAAAACTGTTTTATTAAATACAATAGAAGAATTTGCTTTGGAAAATAATATAATATATGAACATATAGAGATAATTGAAAAAAGAGATTTTTTATTACAACTTACTAATATATGCAGAAAATTTATTAATAGACTAAATAAAATAGAACAAGCAAAATCATTAATTGATAAAGCATTAAGTACTTTAGAAAATTTTAAATTAACATATACTATAGGAGATAGTTCCATTTCAGCAGAAGTAAATAAAAAAAATTTTGAACTCTTATCAGATGACTTAACAGAACTATTTGTAATAATGGGAAATGCAGCTAAAAAATCAGGTGATTGTATTATATTTTTTATAGATGAAATCCAATATGCAAAAGAAGAAGAACTTTCTTCAATAATAAATGCTTTACATAGAACAGGACAATTAAGGCTACCAATTACTTTTTTTGTAGCTGGTTTAAATAAAATATTAAAGCAATTTTCAGAAATAAAAACATATAGTGAAAGAATGTTTGATTTTAAAGAGATAACATCTTTAAATTATGAAGAAACAAAAAAAGCAATTATAGAACCTGTAAAGGATTTAAGCGTAGACTATGATGAAGAAGCTGTAAAGAAGATATATGATCTTACAGGAGGATATCCTTATTTTATTCAATTCTTTTGTGATAATTTGTGGAGGAATATAGATAAAGTAAATAACATTACTATCAATGATGTAAATTCAACTATTAATAGTTATTTTAAAAGATTAGATGAAGGTTTTTTTAAATCTAGATTTGATAGATGTACAGATAAGGAAAAAGAATTTATACAAGCAATGGTTAAATGTGGAGAGCTTCCGTGTACTATAAATAATGTAGCAAAAATACTAAAAAAATCAGTTGGAAGTATTTCTCCTATCAGAGCACAATTAATAAATAAAGGTATAATTTATTCAGTTAAATATGGTGAAATTGATTTTACAGTTCCACAGTTTGACTTATTTTTGAAAAGAGTTATAAAAGATATAATTTAAAATAATTTATATTGGAGTTTTCATGAAAATAAAGAATCTGGTTATAAAAAATTATAAAAAATATAGAGATATTTCTATTGAACTAAATTCAGGTGTAAATATTTTTGTTGGGGATAATAATTCAGAAAAAAGTACAATTTTAGAAGCAATCTCAATGGTTTTAACTGGAAAAATAAATGGAATTCCTATTACAAATAAACTACTAGTTAATAATAAAAAAGTTATACAAACTCAAAGGTATTTTCTAAAATATTTCAAAAAATATATAGGTAGAAACCATACAGATACCAAAATTAAAAATAACTTATTAATATCAATATTTTGTAATTCTCAAAACGTTAATTACAAAAGTATATACAATATTTTCCCACAGAATTTTCTGTGGGATTTTTATTAAAAAACTTATAGAAATAAGTGATACTTATGATATAATATATATGTAAAAGAATATTAAAGGAGTTATAATATGCAAGAACAAGAATTTCCATTGATTCAAGAAAATCAATTAGTAGATAAAATTGAAAAAGAAAGAGAGATAATAGCCCTTATAAATTCAAAAGGAACTTTTACTTCAGAAATAACCTCTGAAAATAAAAGTTTGTTAGTTGCAAATGCCGAACTTATAGCATATATTGATTGTACAACTAATGAATTACATAAAAATAAAACTAAAATAGAATGGTTAGTTACAGTAGAGGATAGTAAGAAAAACTTTATTTATAACATAGAAAAATATCATATTTATCGTTTAAAAGTTAAAGAAGCAGATTCTGATAATTTTTTACTTATAGATGTTTTAGAAAGAGATCTTAAAAATGAATTATTAAAAGAAACATTAAAAGAATGTGAAAAAAAAGCTGCTATTGTAATTGAAGAACCCGATTTAGGAAAATTTATTTTAGATAAAAATTTAAAAGCCTTTTTATCTAAAATGGATTGGTTAAATCCTAAAAGACAAATAGATGTTTCTTTAAATATTGGAGAAAATACTCGTATTAAAGCATTAGAAAAAGTAGGAGCGTTTTTTAATACACTTGAAAAATTATTTGCTAATAAAAAAGAGTGGGATAAGAAATTAAAAGTCTATGCTGCTGAAAATCTAGTTGATTTGGCTAATGAATTAAGAAAAAATTTAAAGGGAATATTTAAGTTTATAAAAATATGGAAATGGCGTTTTATTGGAAAAATTGAGCTTATTAGTTTAGCTATTAATCCTAATGGAGAGTTTGTAGCTACTTTTGATGATAAAAAGTTATTTGTAGGACATAAAATTGTTGTAAATGGAAATATTAATGGAGAGATTTTAAATTCTGTTGTAGTTGAAAATTTTAATATTGAAGATTATAAGAAAGTTGAAGTTTCTCCAGTTATTCCTGAGAATACTGAAAATAAAGAAGCTACTTTAGAAAATACACTTACTGGTGATAATAGTAATACAAGTGATAAAGAAAATAAAGAATAAAAATTGAAATGGTTTTAGAAAACTTAAATAAGTTTCTAAAACCATTTTTTCTTTTTAAAGTAAATAATCATTAAAATAACAAGTCCTGCCATCAAGCCTAAAGTTATAAAGTAACCATAGTGCCATTTAAGTTCTGGCATATACTCAAAATTCATTCCATAAAGTCCAACAATAAAACTTAAAGGCATAAATACTGTTGAGATAATAGCTAGAATTTTCATAACTTCGTTCATAGTATTACTTATCATTGAATGATATAACTGTATAAGTTCAGTTGCTCTATTGTTTAGCATATCAACAGTATCAAAAACTATAATTCCATGGTCATTTAAGTCACCTAGATAATATTTCATATCTTCATGGAAATAATTTAACATGCTTCTTGTTTGTAGTTTTGAAATAAGTTCTCTAATTGGAGAAATAAATTTTTTCAAAATAGCTATATTTTGTTTTAAAGTTAAAATATTTTCTAAATCTTCTCTATCAGCACTTTCAACTAGCTTATTTTCAATGTCATCTATTTCAGTTTCAACTTCATCTAAGATTAATAAATAGTTATCAACTATTGTATCTATTAAGATATATGCTAAGTAACTAACATCTTTTGAAGCTAATTTTGTTCTAGGATTTTCTAATCTACTTCTAATAGATTCAAACAAATCATAAGGTGTTTCTTGAAAGGTAATTAGGATATTGTCTTTTATTATTAAAGACATTTGTTCATATTGAACATCTTTTGTAAGTAGTTCCATTTGTAACATCTTCAATATTATATGAATATATGAGTCTCTATCATCTATTTTTACTCTTTGTTCAGGGTTAGCTATATCTTCCAAAGATAAAGAGTCTATATTAAATATTTTACCTATTCTTTTTATAAGACCTACATCATTAATACCATCTATATTAATCCAGATATTTCCGTCAAATTCTAAGTCTATATCTATTTTATCATCAGCTGAAAAAACAACTCTCTTATGGAAAGTTTTTGAATAATAAATTACAGTAACAGTTATATTGTAATTAGGATTTTCTCCAGTATATACAACACTTCCTGGTAGTAAACCTAATTTTCTATTTGAATTTGACAATTTGAACTACCTCCAATTAATCTTCCCATAATTTTACTTCTGTGGTTGAAACTGACAATGCTCCAGCATTTATAGCATTTATTACATCTTCTTTCTCTTTTATTAGACCACCAGTAATTATCGGTATATGTGTTTCTTGAGAAAGTTTTTTAATAATCTTAGGCATAAGTCCAGGCATAATTTCAACTGCAACAACTTTATTTTCTTTAATATTTAAAAGTGCTTTTTCATAAGATAAACTATCAAGTATAAAAAATCTCTGAATTACATTTATATTATTTTTATAAGCATGTGCAACAACATTAGATTTTGTTGTTAGAATTCCATCAGGTTTAACAGTATTAACTATATAATCTATACCATTATTAGTACTATTTAAACCATCTATCATATCAACATGAATATATACTTTTTTATTTAATTTTTTTAACTTATCAGTATAGTCTTTTATATTTATTATATTAGATACAATAATAAAAACTAACTCACTATTTGAATTTAAAGCTTTTTCAAGAGTTATATTGTCTTTTATAGCAGGTATAATAGGATTTCTTTCTAAAATACTTTTTATTCCCATAGTTTCCTTATTAATTTTTAGACTTGTCAATAGATTCTTTTATTTTTTTAGCAAGTCCTTTAATTTTTTTCTTTGGAACACTACATAATCCTATTCTTATACCAGTATCAAATTTTATAACAAATATATTTTTATTTTCTAAATCTTCTATAACTTTATCTACAGTTTTTCCCACTGGAACAGTTACAAAAAAACCACTTTTATATGGTAAAAGTTCTAAATTTACTTCTTTAGCTTCTGCTAAAAATATATTAGCTCTTTCATTTAATAAATCCATATAACTTTGTTTTTCATTTAAAAAGTTAGCTTTTAATTCAGGATTTTTCATGATAGTAGCAAATAATTTCATTCCACCTTTTGGTATATTAGACCAAGTTGTTCTACAAGAAAATGGTAATGCATCTTTAAATTCTTGTATAACTTCTTCATCAGATGAAACTGCAATTTGTGCTCCTATTCTCATTCCATATATAGATAAAGATTTTGATAAACTAAAAGCATACATAAATAATATATTTTTAGGTAAACCAACTAATAATTTTCTAATTTTTTTAGTTTCTTCTTCACCTCTATCATCATATTCAAAGTAAGCAACATCTCTTATTACAATTACATTAGTATCTCTTATGCTTTTAAAGAAGTCCATAAGATTTACCCATTCTTCATAAGTCATTCTGAAACCTGTTGGATTATGACTAGGCTCATTAATTACAAGGACAACATTTTTTTGAATTTTTGCTAGTTCTAAAACCTTATTTTTAAAATCTTCAAAGTTAAAATTACCATTTTCATCAAATAATTGATAAGTTTCAACTTTTCCACCATTTTCAATAACAATATTCTTATATGTTCCCCACATCCAATTTGGTAGTAAGACCTTATCTCCTGTATCCATATAGTTTTTGATTGTATTAGAGATTGCACCTGTTCCACCTGTTGTTGCAATAGAAGAAATATATAATCCTTTTAATGCTTCTTTATAGTCATCATAAAAAACTACCTTTATAACTTCTTCAAGATAATCATCTTCACCTATTACATTAGTAGCATAAGCATATAAGTCTTCTGGTGGAAGATTCCTATACACACTTTCAACTACATCATATACAGCTAATTTTTCATCCTCATTATAAAGTGAACCAATAGTTGCATTTATTACATTTTCTTTTCCAAATTTTACAATAGCTTGTTTTGCCTTTTTACTTGTTGCAAATATGTTGTCAACTAATTTTTTTCCTGTATATCTTTTTGCTAACATGATATAACTCCCCTTTATTTAATAAAGACTAAGAAAAAGTTTGAGTAAAATTAACACTTTCTCTTAGTCTAAAAATTTAACTATTTATCTTATCCTCTTGATATAATGAATTCAACTCTTCTATTTTTTGATCTTCCAGCTTCAGTTTGGTTTGTAGCAGCTGGATTTTGTTCTCCATAACCTTCTATTGAGATATTAGATCCAATAGCACCTTTAGAAATTAAGAAATCTTTGATTGCTCTTGCTCTCTTTACAGATAAGTCTAAGTTGTATGCTTCAGTTCCTATAAAATCTGTATATCCATCTATTTTTATATGAATATCTTTATTTTCTCCTAAAGCTTTTGCCAAAGTTGAAAGTGAAGGTTTTATACCATCCTTAACAGCATACTTATCAAAATCAAATAGTATCAATTCAGGCATTGATAATATTAGATTATTACCTTCTCTTCTTATTGTAACTCCTTCTTCATTGAAAACTATAATGTCTTCTAATGGTTTTTTGTTAGCTTCAGTATCTTCAACAGCATATTTGTTAGTTGAATCAACACCTACATTTGTCTTTTTTGTTGTTTTTGTACTACTACAAGCTGTAACTAAAAGAGCCAATAAAAGTACCGCAGTTAATTTTTTCTTCATATTTCCTCCATTTCTTCACTAAATTTATTTATTTTAATAAAATTAAAATACAATAAAGTATGCATCCTCTGATAATCTTTGATCATTAGAGTCTTTGTTAGGGCTACCTACTAACCAATCAAATAAGAATTTTGCATGTCCTTCACTTGTTCTAACACATTTTCTTGTTCCTGTGTATGTTCCTAAAGTAAATTCTTTTTGTCTTAAGAAGAATTCTTTATTAACTTCTTCTTGTACATTGATTGGAGTTCCATGTAAGTATCCACCACCACAGAATCTTATAGCAAATTTAGCAGTTCCTGCTTTTTGACCTGTTTCATCTGTGTAAGGCATTACATATTTTACAACTGGCACAGTAAAGAAACCTTTTGGAGTTTCATAACCTAGTTCACTATCTATACCAGTTTTTGTATATACATAACTAATTAATTCCCATTCATTAGTTTGTCTTGATTTTTCAAAGACCATAAAGTTTTGATTTTCAATATCTATTGCAACAACTTTTCTAAATCCTTTTTTTATTGAAGGGAAAGTTGAAAGTTTTGCTTTAGGCACTTCAAGTTCTTCTGGAATTGATAAAGCTTTTACAAGAGCTTTATCCCCTCTATTTTCAATTATTTTAACAACAGATCTATCAGGTATTATTATTTGTTCACCTTTTTGACTAATACCTAATAGGTTTTGGTCTAAACTTGTTCCATATTTATCTTTTTGTCTTTTAGGATTTATATTACTTGGATTTGGTGCATAAGTATTAACACTCATTAAAGTTGCACCATCATCAAGAGATTTATTTATAAAAGTTTCTAAATCATGAATTTTATCAAGAGCCATTTGGAATCTAAAATCTCTTTTTTCAGTTTGACTTGCTGCAATGTATCCTTTAACACCATTTTCATCTTGAGCTAAATACCATATATTTCCTTGATATTTTATTTTTTCTAAAAGTTTCAATTTGCTATCATAAGTATATTTTCCAACAATTTGAGAGTTTGGATCAGGTTTTTCTCTTAAATTTGATACTCTTGCTTTAATAAAAATATAATCAAGGTATGAAACACCTTCTCCTGTATGTTTGGGTTTATAAACTTTCTTTATTTCTTGTGGCATTTCATTATCATAAGTAGCAATGACTTCAATATTTTCATTATTTATTGTTTCAGCAAACGATCCAGTTTGTGCTGCATTTATATTAAAAGACATAGCCATCATTAAGATAAATAATAAAATTTTCTTTTTATTCATTTCTCCTCCAGATTTATAGTTTAAATTTATTTACTATTCATATATTTTAACATAGTTATCAAAATCGTTCAATTATAAAAATTTTTTTTAATTTGATATTTTTTAGACTTTTTTAATATATTATTTATAAAAATTATAAACTGTACTTTCAGTAATAAAACATCTTTCTTAATTTAATGTGATATTATTTAAATCTTCATCAGAAATATTTATAACACTTCTTTTATCAGCAACAAGTTGATTAAGTTCAAGGATAAGAGTCAGTAAACTTTGATTGTTAGATTCATTTTGTACTGAAAATTTTAATTCTAATATACTATTTTCTTTTATTTCAATGCTAACAGGATATAAAGTAAAAACTCTTTTAATTTGTTTAGTATTTTCAAAGAATTCAATTGCAAAAAATATTCCATTTGTATTTACATCTCTGATTACTAAATCATTTTTACTTGCATTATATTCCATAGTAGCATTTTGAAATCTTCTCATATCATTTCCTTCTTTCAATTAATACATAATCAAAAATTCTTTTTTAATGATTTTTTATTATATAATATTTTTTTATTTTTTACAAATTTTATAAGATATACTTTTTTAAAATTTGTGATATAATTGGAGTGTATTTAAGAATAAGAGAGGTGTTTATTATGGTTAATAAAGGGATAATTACTAAAATTAATGGTGATACAGTTGCTGTAAGATTATATAAAAGTTCTTCTTGTTCACATTGTAGTTGTTGTAGTGAAACTAATAAAATGGGAAGCAACTTTGAATTTAAAATAAATCAAAAGGTTGAATTAGGGGATTTAGTAACTTTGGAAATTTCTGAAAGAGATGTTGTAAAAGCTGCTTTTATAGCATATATTTTCCCACCAATATTTATGATTTTAGGTTATATAGTGGCTGATCATTTAGGATTTTCAGAGATGAAGTCCATAATTGGAAGTTTTTTAGGATTAGGGCTAGGTTTTATTTTTCTTGCTATCTATGATAGGTTTTTTGCAAAGAAAACAATAGATGAAGAAATAAAAGTTGTTGCTGTTGAAAAGTATGATCCAAATGCTTGTACTGATCTAACTGAATCTTGTGAAGACTTCTTTTAAAATAAAAATTGTTACAGATACAATAATTATATCTGTAACAATTTTTTAATTTTACATTAAAACTTTTACTAAGTAAATTAATGGTATAGAAACTAAAATTGAAAGTACAACTCTTTCAAACCAAATTATTAAATAGTCTTTAAAACTAATAGGAATATCTGTTGCCATCATACAAGGTATTGAAGCAGAGAAGAATAAAACTTCTGATACACAAGTTATTGCAACTAACATTTTAACTTCAAAACTTAGTTTTGTAACTAAAACAGCAGGTAAAAACATTTCAGCAATTCCTAATGCTAATGCTTTTGCAGTTAAAAGAGGTTCTTCAAATCCAGATATTAAAGTGAATGGATATACTAAATATCCTATCCAGTCAAATATAGGAGTGTGATTAGCTAAAACTATTCCTAGAGTTCCTACTGCCATAAGAGAAGGTCCTATATTAAAAGCCAACATAACCCCATCTTTTAAATTTATAATAACATTTTCTAAGATTGAACCACTATTTGCACATACTTCCATACCTTCATTAAATGCTACTTTAAATTTATCTTTTGGAATATCTTTTTCAATATCTCCCTCTTGATTTTCAAAGTAGGCATCAGACTTATTCCTAATTGGATAAATTCTTGCGGTTATTGCAGTAACTAAAAATGTAACTATTACTGTAAGCCAGAAATATAAATTCCAACTATCCATTAAATCTAATGTTTTTGCAACAATTACCATAAATGTAGCTGAAACTGTTGAAAATCCTGTTGCAATAATTACAGCTTCTTTTGTTGTATATTTTCCTTCTTTATAAACCCTATTTGTGATAAGAAGTGCTAATGAATAACTTCCAACAAATGAAGCAACAGCATCTATTGCAGACCTTCCTGGAGTTTTCCAAATAGGTTTCATAACAGGTCTCATAAATACTCCAACAAATTCCATAAGTCCATAACTTATTATTAAACTTAAAAATATTGAACCAACAGGAACTATTGTTGTTACAGGGATAACAATTTTATTCCATATAAATGGTATAACATCTTTATTCATTAAAAATTCAGGTCCTTTTCCTAAAATTGCCATAATAACAAAAGGAATTGCAAGAATTTTTAAGATTGAAAAAATAATAGTTGCCAAATCTTTATTCCAAGTTTTCTTATAAAAAGGTAAGATAGTTCCTATAGTAATCAAAGCTGTTCCGTATATTTTTTGAAAATAAGGGATCTTTAGAACATATGTTACTATGTGATCTAATGGAATTGTTGTCTTTTCTCCAATTGTTATTGGAATAAAAAATAAAAAAATACCAACGATACTATAAAAAATGAATCGGAGCATATCAATAGTTAAAAATTTTTTATTTATCATTTTTCACTCCCTCCTTTAGCTGAGAATATTTATTTTTTATAGAAGAACTTTTATGTTAATTTAAAAAAT
>ERZ772948.826-NODE-826-length-19663-cov-5.749184_pt1 | contig 19663 bp, 17 predicted proteins | sample MGYA00511945_ERZ772948 | MGnify/ENA primary metagenome ERZ772948 (study PRJEB29015, sample SAMEA2737927) | human oral metagenome | biome: human oral; feature: human-associated habitat; material: dental | place: China | collected 2141 ... | reverse complement strand
TGAGCATCGGGATTTGCCAAACCAATGTCTTCATAAGCAATGACCGTCAGGCGTCGTGCGAGGCTGGGAAGGTCTCCAGCTTCAATCAAGCGAGCTGCATAATGGAGACTGGCATTGACATCAGACCCGCGGATGGACTTCTGTAAAGCGGACAGGACGTCATAATGACCGTCTCCGTCTTTGTCCATAGTGATGTAGCTCTTTTGCAGGCTGTTTTCCATAATATCCAGAGAGATATGGCGAACCCCTTCAGTATCCTCTTTGGTAGAGAGAACTGCTAAATCTAGAGAATTAAAGGCTGAGCGCAGGTCACCGTTGGTGGAAGTGGTAATGAAATCCAGAGCGTCATCATCTAGCTGGACAGGAAAATCAAAACCTCGTTCGGTGTCCGTCAGGGCTGTTTGAATGGCTTGTTTAATATCATCATTTGTCAGAGGTTCCAGCTCGAAAATCTGTACCCGGCTGCGAATAGCGGGAGTGACAGAGAAAAAGGGATTTTCTGTTGTGGCGCCAATCATGATGACCAGACCATTTTCTAAAAGAGGGAGGAGGAAGTCCTGCTTGGTCTTTTCCAAGCGGTGAATCTCATCTAACAGCAGCACTAAACCACCAGAGAATTTGGCTTCTTCCGCAATCTCTTGCAGGCGCTTCTTACTATCAACGGTGGCATTAAAGGTCCGAAAAGCAAATTTTGTAGTACCAGCGATGGCAGAAGCAATGGAAGTCTTACCAATCCCTGGTGGACCGTAGAGAATCATAGAAGACAGGCGATTGGCTTCCACCATGCGACGAATGATTTTTCCTTCGCCAACCAGATGTTTCTGACCGATGACCTGATTGATATTTTTAGGCCGCATGCGAATCGCTAAATTGTCTGGCATACGTTTTCCTCCTTACTGGTATTCTTTTCAACTGTTCTAATTTATGTTACTATAGTTGTATCTATTTTAACACATTTTAAAGGATTAGAGAGAGGCTTGCTATGGCTAAATATGGATTTTTGGATATATTAGATGAAGAAATGGAGAAATGTTTTCCATTTGACTATGAAATCAATTGGGATAAGAAGAATCATGCCGTAGAAGTGTCCTTTCTCTTAGAAGTACAAAATGCAAATGGCATCGAACTGTTAGATGTGGATGGAGAAAGTAGCACAGAAGACATTTTCTTTGAAGAAAGCGTTCTCTTTTATAATCCTACTAAGTCTCACCTTGAAACAGAGGACTATCTAACAGTTGTCCCTTATGAGCCAAAGAAAGGTTTGTCTCGTGAATTCTTGACCTACTTTGTGGATTTTTTGAAGCAGACAGCCGAAGAGGGATTAGATGCTCTCATGGACTTTCTGGCAGATCCAGCGGCAGAAGAATTTGAAATTGTCTGGAATAATGAAGCTTTTGAAAAAGGCAGAGCAGAGCTGACGGAGACAGAATTTCATCCATATCCGAGGTACTAAAACACAAGGGTGTCCAAGAAGACGACTAATTGTACGGAGGAAGGGAAGAATGAGTGATATGACTGTTTTGCATCAAACGTTTGATTTCTCAGGCTGTAAAATTGCTTTGCTGCATGGAGATATAATTTTGACCATTTTAAGAGACGATATTCCGACTATTCCTTACCCCAATATGTGGGATTTTCCCGGCGGTGGGAGAGAAAAGGACGAGACGCCTTTTGAGTGCATTAAAAGAGAAGTCTTTGAGGAGCTGGGTATTGAACTGATGGAGAATTCCATTGTTTGGGTCAAATGTTATCAGGGATTTGTTCATCCTGAGAAAGTTTCTGTTTTCATGGTAGCTTCTATCTGTCAAGAACTGATAGATCAGATTGTCTTTGGTGACGAAGGACAGGACTACAAATTGGTAAATATAGAAGAATTATTAGCGGATGAAAGCGTCATTCCACAGTTGAAAAGCAGATTAGGAGATTATTTGGAGGTGCAGATATGATTCATATAGAACAAGCAGAAGCTACAGATTTAGAAACCATTATCAGTATTCAACGTGCTAGTTTTAAAGCTGTCTACGAAAAATATAATGACCAGTATGACCCGTATCTGGAAGATAGGGAGCGGATTAAGTGGAAGTTGGTGGAACGTCCTAATAGTTTTTACTATTTTGTCAAAGACGAAGAGGAAATTGTTGGCTTTCTTCGCTTGCAGACTAACGATGCACGAACAGAAGGTTGGCTTGGGACAGCTGCGATTTTACCTCAGTATCAGCGAAAAGGCTATGGCTATGAAGGGATTCACCTGCTTGAGAAAAAATTTCCGACGATTACTCAGTGGGATTTATGTACGGTTTTCCAAGATGAGCCTATGGTAAAATTTTATGAAAAATGCGGCTATCATCAAACGCATACTGAACCAGAGCAAGAGGGCATGGATATGGTTTATATGACGAAGAGTATTAAAAGAAAGGAATGACACATGAACACTTGGCAAGAACTAACCATTAGTGTCAGCCGTGAGGCGGAAGAAGCGGTCAGTAATATTCTGATTGACCTAGGCAGTCAAGGTGTGGCGATTGATGACAGTGCAGATTATCTGGGGGCAGCTGGTCCTTTTGGGGAGGTGCTGCCTCAGGTAGAGCAGCTGAATACGGTTGCCATTACGGCTTATTACCCAGAAACAGCGAATCTTGAAATGATTCGTCAAGAAGTGAAAGAGCGTTTGGCACAGCTTAGAGATTTTGGTTTGGATATTGGAGAAACCCAGCTAACCACTCAGCAGCTGGCAGAGGAAGATTGGGCGGACAATTGGAAAAAATATTTTGAACCGGCTCGCATTACACATGATTTAACGATTGTGCCGTCTTGGACGGACTATGAAGCTGGTCCGAGTGAGAAGGTCATCAAGCTAGATCCCGGTATGGCTTTTGGAACGGGTACTCATCCGACGACCAAGATGAGTCTCTTTGCTTTGGAGCAGGTTTTGCGGAACGGAGAAACCGTGCTGGACGTAGGCACTGGCTCTGGCGTTCTCTCTATTGCTAGCTCACTCTTGGGTGCCAAAGAGATTTTCGCCTATGACTTAGACGATGTGGCTGTCCGTGTTGCTCAGGAAAATATTGCGCTGAATGCTGGAACTGAAAATATTCACGTGGCAGCTGGCGATCTTCTCAAGGACGTTGATATAAAGGCTGATGTCATTGTAGCCAATATTCTGGCGGATATTTTGGTAAATCTAACGGATGATGCTTACCGTTTGCTTAAGGATGAGGGGTATCTGATTATGAGCGGTATTATCTCTGAGAAATGGGAGCTGGTGAGGGAGTCAGCAGAAGCTGCTGGATTTTTCCTTGAGACCCACATGATTCAGGGCGAGTGGAATGCCTGTGTTTTTAAGAAAACCAAGGAGATTTCAGGAGTGATAGGAGGCTAGATGCAGCAGTATTTTGTGAAAGGACAGGTTGAAAATCCTGTCATTATCAGAGACAAAGATACCCTCAAGCATATGTTTTCTGTGATGCGTTTGGTAGAAGATGATGAGGTAGTGCTGGTTTTTGAAGATGGCATTAAACGCCTAGCAAGAGTTTCGGATAGGGAGCGCCATGTGTTGAATCTGGTAGAAGAATTGCCAGACAACGCGGAGCTACCGCTTCATGTGACGGTTGCTTCTGGCTTTCCCAAGGGAGACAAGCTGGAATGGGTGGCTCAGAAAACGACAGAACTGGGTGCAACTGCTATCTGGGCTTTTCCGGCAGACTGGTCTGTTGCCAAGTGGGACGGCAAGAAATTAGCTAAAAAGGCAGAAAAACTTGAAAAAATCGTTTTGGGAGCAGCAAAGCAGAGCAAACGCAATCGGGTACCAGAAGTCCGACTTTTTGAGAAGAAAATTGATTTTTTAGATTGTTTGAGCCAGTTTGACCGTGTTATTGTAGCTTATGAGGAATCTGCTAAAGAGGGAGAGTCTGCTGCTTTGGTAAAGGCTGTGACAGGACTTAAAAAAGGAAGCCGGATTTTATTTGTTTTTGGTCCAGAAGGCGGTCTGTCTCCAGCAGAAATTACTACATTGGAAGAGGCAGGAGCTATACTTGCAGGGCTAGGTCCACGTATCTTGCGGACAGAGACAGCTCCACTTTACGCATTAAGTGCAGTTAGTGTTTTGACAGAGTTGATGTAGCCGGAAAGTTTCATTGATCAAGCTCATTTCTATTGTTCTTAACTCCTAACTTTGGTATAATATAAGTGAAATATCTAGCTTGGCTAGAAAGGATGGAAGTACAGGAACAAATTTGCTAGCTAGATGGCGAAAACCGCTTTTGCTTGATAAGGGGAGGAGGTTCATCATGTCTTTATCTACCTTATTTGAGTTGTTGATTGCTATGTTAGGTGTTGTTTCAGCTTGTTATCTCATTTATGCTTATGTTGAATTTATCGGAGATATGTTGCATACTGAAAAACATCACTTCTTCCATCACAACCCGCCTATTTAAAGGCGGGCTTTTTACCTGAAATGGTGCCATGTTCTTTTTCCTAGTATTGGGGAAATGGTATTGAATCTGCAGCTTTTAGGTATTTCTTATGATTCTATTGCTTTCTTCTGTATTTCCTTGTTTTCATATTGCCTTAAAAGTGATAAAATGATAGGAAGAACTGGAGATAGAAAATGCCAAAAGAAGTAAATTTGACAGGCGATCAAGTGGTCGCTCTTACTAAAAAGTATTTATCATCAGAAGATGTTGCCTTGGTTCAAAAAGCTCTATTCTATGCAGTAGATCGACATAGAGGGCAATTTCGCCAATCGGGGGAGCCTTATATTATCCATCCAATCCAAGTAGCAGGGATTTTAGCGAAGTTGAAGCTAGATGCGGTCAGTGTCGCTTGTGGTTTTTTGCATGACGTAGTAGAAGATACAAATGCGACTTTAGACGATTTAGAGCGCGAATTTGGTCATGAAGTGCGCGTGATTGTCGATGGTGTGACCAAACTTGGTAAAGTCAAATACATGTCTCACGAGGAGCAGTTGGCTGAAAACCACCGAAAAATGCTAATGGCGATGTCTAAGGATATTCGTGTCATTTTGGTCAAGCTGGCAGACCGTTTGCACAATATGCGAACGCTCAAGCATCTGCGCAAAGACAAGCAGGAACGCATTTCCCGTGAAACCATGGAAATTTATGCTCCATTGGCTCATCGTTTGGGGATTTCGAGCGTCAAATGGGAATTGGAAGATTTAGCTTTTCGATATTTGAATCCGACAGAGTTTTATAAGATTTCTCACTTGATGAAGGAAAAACGTCGGGAACGTGAGGAGTTAGTGGACGAAGTGGTTCATAAGATTGAAACCTATGCGTCTGAGCGTAATCTTCATGGGGAAATTTACGGTCGTCCAAAACATATTTATTCCATTTATCGCAAAATGCAAGACAAGAAAAAGCGTTTTGATGAAATTTATGACCTGATTGCCATTCGCTGCATTTTAGACACGCAGAGTGATGTGTATGCTATGCTGGGTTACATTCATGAACTTTGGCGCCCCATGCCTGGGCGTTTCAAAGACTATATCGCCAATCGCAAAGCGAACGGTTATCAGTCTATCCACACCACCGTTTATGGACCTAAAGGTCCGATTGAGTTTCAAATTCGGACGAAAGAGATGCACGAAGTGGCTGAATACGGGGTTGCCGCTCACTGGGCTTATAAAAAAGGCATTAAGGGTCAAGTTGATAGCAAAGAATCTGCGATTGGGATGAACTGGATAAAGGAGATGATGGAACTCCAAGACCAGTCTAATGATGCACAGGATTTTGTGGATTCTGTCAAAGAAAATTACCTTGCTGAGGAAATCTATGTCTTTACACCGGACGGAGCTGTCCGCTCGTTGCCAAAAGACTCTGGACCGATTGATTTTGCTTATGAAATCCATACTAAAGTTGGTGAAAAGGCGGTTGGTGCCAAGGTCAATGGTCGCATGGTGCCGCTAACTACGAAGCTAAAAACTGGAGATCAAGTTGAGATTATTACCAGTACCAATTCATTTGGTCCAAGTCGTGACTGGATTAATGTTGTAAAAACAAGCAAGGCCCGCAATAAGATTCGTCAATTTTTCAAAAACCAAGACAAGGAATTATCCATTTCTAAAGGGCGCGAACTTTTACAGGCACAATTCCAAGAACATGGCTATGTAGCTAATAAATACATGGACAAAAAGCACATGGAAGAAGTCCTGCAAAAAACGAGCTACAAAACAGAAGAAGCTCTTTTTGCGGCGATTGGTTTTGGTGAGATTGGTGCGATTTCTATTTTTAACCGTTTGACAGAAAAAGAACGTCGTGAGGAAGAACGCGCTAAAGCGAGAGCTGAAGCAGAAGAGCTTGTCAAGGGCGGCGAAGTGAAACGGGAGAATAAAGAAACGCTGAAAGTCAAGCATGAGGGCGGCGTTATTATCCAAGGTGCGTCGGGGCTTTTGATACGGATTGCCAAATGCTGTAATCCAGTTCCTGGTGACGAGATTGTCGGGTACATTACCAAAGGTCGTGGGGTAGCAATTCACCGTAAGGACTGTATGAATCTGCGGGCGCAGGAAAATTATGAGCAGCGTTTGATTGATGTCGAATGGGAAGAAAATACCTCTACGAAAGAATATACAGCACACATTGATATTTATGGTTTGAATCGAGCAGGTCTTTTGAACGATGTGCTACAAGTCTTGTCCAATACAACCAAAAATATCTCCACTGTCAATGCACAGCCAACGAAGGATATGAAATTTGCCAACATCCATGTTTCTTTTGGGATTGCTAATCTATCTATGCTCACAACAGTTGTAGATAAGATTAAGAGCGTGCCTGAAGTTTATTCTGTCAAAAGGACAAATGGCTAGGTGAGGACAGCAGAGCGGAAATGTTTTGCTAGAATTGCATTTTTGCGAATTAATTCACAAAATGTAACGGAAATTAGGAAGTTCAACAATGAAAATAGTGATTCAGCGTGTGAAGCGAGCTTCGGTATCCATTGATACCGAACTTTACAATCAGATTCAGCAAGGACTGCTGTTACTAGTCGGTGTAGCACCAGATGATTCTCAAGAAGATGTAGAATATGCAGCAAGAAAAATTGCCAATATGCGGATTTTTTCAGATAAAGAAGATAAAATGAATTTATCTGTCAAAGATGTGAAAGGAGAAATTCTCTCTATTTCTCAATTTACCCTTTACGCAGATACAAAAAAAGGGAATCGTCCAGCTTTTACAGGCGCTGCTCAACCAGACTTGGCTAGTCAATTGTATGATGATTTTAACGAATTGCTAGGTCGAGAAATACCTGTTAAAACAGGTGTTTTCGCAGCTGATATGCAGGTTGAGTTAGTCAATGACGGACCGGTGACGATTGTGTTAGATACGAAGAATCGTTGAGAAAATGATAAATAAAAACGAGTCTGGACAAAACTGTTCCAGACTTGTTTGCTTTCTAGGATAAAACTCAATACGCATTGAGCAGTCTCCAATGTGTTAATGTTATCAGTTGCGACTTCCTTTTATATTTTTTCCACATAAAGCTGTTGAGCGATAGCAGAGTTGACTTGCAGCTCTTTTCCATTGACCTTGAGCGCATACAGTTGAGCGTAAGGATCGTATTGCTCCAGTATCAGCGTATCTCCCAGATGTAAATCGTGTTTTTCCAAATATTTTAATAGTTCAAATTCATCGTGAACTCGTGCTAAACGATAGGTTCCAGCATTTTCGACTTGATCTAAAGTCAATTGGTATTTTTCGACCAATAATTCACCTTTTGCAGGAATGGTTCCGCCGTGGGGACAGGTTTCTGGGAAATTCAGCATTTTTTCTAAGCGCTCGACAAATAATTCTGAAACGGTGTGTTCTAAGACTTCCGCTTCTTCATGGATTTGATCAGTCGTATATCCCAAATCATGTACGAGAAAAGCCTCGATGAGTCGGTGCTTGCGATATAGCTCAGAAACAAGATGTAAACCAAGATCTGTCAGTAAATAACCACTTGTTTTATCTTTTACAATCAATTTTTCGGCTTTCATCTTTTTAATCATTTCTGTAACAGCTGGGGGAGATACCTGCATTTGGGCGGCAATTTCTTTATTTGTAATTTTTTGAGTATGCGTACCAATCTCATAAATACATTTGAGGTAATCTTCTTTGTTTGGGGTCATGTTGTCCTTTTACTCCTTATCTTACTAGTATATCAAAAATAACTTAAGAATACAGCCGATAACCGCTTGTTTCAGAGAATGAAAGGCTTATTATTCAAGAAGAATTTCAAGTAAAAAGGAACTGGCAATCAATTCCGGCTCCTTTTACAGTTCTTATTTGCTAAGACCTTCTGAAATCTTATCTAAGTTCCATTTCATCATATCGTAATAGCTATCGCCTTTTTCGCCTTTTTCAGCAACTGAGTCGGTGAAAATTTTAGCATAAATTGGAATCTTCGTATCTTTTGAAACAGTCTTCATTGGACGGTCATCAACACTACTTTCAACAAAGAGTGAAGGGACTTTGGTTTTACGAAGTTTTTCAACTAGTGTTTTGATTTGGTCTGGAGTTCCTTCTTCTTCTGTGTTGATTTCCCAGATATAAGCAGAAGGCACGCCGTAGGCTTTAGAGAAGTATTTGAAGCAACCTTCACTTGTAACAATCATTTTCTTTTCAGCAGGAATGTTGTTGAATTTTTCCTTTGCTTCCTTGTCTAATTTTTCTAATTTTGCAGTGTAGGCTTTCAAGTTCTTTTCGTAAGTTTCTTTATTTTTAGGGTCTTTTTCAGTCAAACGTTTTGCAATATTTTTTGCATAGATAACTCCGTTTTCAAGATTGAGCCAAGCGTGTGGGTCTTCTTTTCCTTTTTCGCTTTGACCTTCAAGATAGATGACCTTAACACCGTCACTTACAGCATAGTAATCTTTGTTTTCAGTCTTTTTCGCGTTTTTAACTAATTTTGTAAACCAAGCATTTCCACCCGTTTCAAGATTGATGCCGTTGTAGAAAATCAAGTCAGCTTGTGATGTTTTCTTGACATCTTCTGGCAGTGGTTCGTATTCATGTGGATCTTTTCCAACAGGAACAATACTATGCAGATTGATTTTATCACCGGCGATATTTTTAGTAATATCAGCGATGATAGAGTTGGTAGCAACAACATTCAATTTTGAAGAGTTGTTGGTGGAAGTTCCTTTTTGACCAGCGCAGGCGACAAGACCAACGACGGCTAAAAATAGAACGGCGACAAAACCTAGTTTTTTCATGTAAGGTTCTCCTTTAATAAATTAAATACTAACTTTATTTTAGCTTGGGTTTGTTTTTTAGTTTGTTAAATCGTTGTTTTGGAGCGATAAAGAAACTAATGGCAAAGATAATGGCAGATGTCAGTACAATACTTGAGCCGGCCGCAACATTAAAGGTATAGCCAATGAAGAGTCCTAAAACAGATGCAATTGCCCCCAAGCTAGAAGACAAGATAATCATTGTTTTAAGACTATTAGCGTAAAGATAAGCCGTAGCAGCAGGTGTAATCAGCATGGCAACAATCAAAATCGTTCCCACGCTTTGCATAGCTGTAACTGCAACTAGCGTCAAGAGAATCATCAAGAGATAATGATAAAAATTGACTGGCATCCCCATCGCTTTTGCCAGAAGTGGATCGAAAGAAGTAATCAATAATTCTTTGAAGAACATTCCAATGACAATCAGGACAGCGATTCCTACACCGATTGTAATCCACATGTCAATGTCTTGTACGGCCAAGATATTCCCAAAAAGAATATGGAAAAGGTCAGTTGAACTATTCGCAACTCCGATCAAGATGACTCCAAGAGCTAAAAAGGAGCTAAAAGTTATTCCAATGGCAGTATCACTTTTGATAATTGAATTTCCTCTAATATAAGTAATGATAACCGAGGCTAAAAGTCCAAAAACAATGGCTCCGATAAAGAAGTTGATTCCTAAAATAAAGGAGAGCGCAACTCCCGGTAAGACCGCATGTGAAATGGCATCGCCCATCAAAGACATGCCTCTTAGAATGATGAAGCAACCAACTGCTCCAGCAACAATCCCGATGACAATGGCTGTAATCAGTGCATTTTGTAGAAAATGGAAATTTTGTAGTCCATCAAGAAATTCTGAAAACATATTAAAGACCTCCATTCACAAAAAGCTGAGAGCCGTAAGCTTTTTTCAAGTTTTCTTCTGTGAAAGTTGATGAAGTTTCCCCAATGGCAATGAGTTCTTTATTCAAAATTAAAACTTGATCAAAATAATGCGGGACTTTTCCTAAGTCATGGTGGACGATGAGAATCGTTTTTCCTTGTTCTTTTAGATTGCGTAGCGTTGTCATGATAATTTCTTCGCTGATCGAATCAATCCCGACAAACGGTTCGTCCAGAAAGATACAGTCTGCTTCTTGTACCAGACAGCGCGCAATCAAGACCCGTTGAAATTGCCCTCCTGACAACTGGCTGATTTGGCGTTCAGCATAATCCTCTAAGCCGACAATGCGCAGCGCATTTGTCACCTTGTCCCAGTCTGTGCTTTTTAGTCTGTGAAACAATTTCACTTTTGGATACAGTCCAAGCGATACACATTCTTTTACTTTGATAGGAAAGTTGTAGTCAATGTGAATTTTTTGTTCCACATAAGCTACGTGACTGAGCACTTTTGAGAATTCTTTATCATCAAGATAAGTTTGTCCAGCGTGGTCAATGATACCCAACATTCCTTTTAAAAGAGTGGATTTACCAGCTCCGTTGGGGCCAATAACTCCCATGATAGTTGGGCCTTGGATTTCCAAAGAAATCTGATTGAGAGCAAGTGTTTCCTGATAAGAGACACTTAAATTTTCGATACGTATCATTTTTATACTCCCCTACTGTTAATATACATTAAAATAAAAATTAAGTCAAGTTAATTTTTAGAATTTTTAAGAAAAATCAGAAGTAAAGTTTGCCAGAAAATCTCTTTTGATTAAAGTTTGATTATTCAGAACTTTTTTGATAGGATTAAGATAAAACAATGAAAGCGAGAACAAGATGACACGTTTACAAGATGATTTTTTTGACTATGTCAATGGTGAATGGGAAAAAACAGCAGTTATTCCTGATGATAAGCCTGTGACAGGTGGATTTATGGATCTGGATCAAGATATTGAAAAATTGATGCTGGCTACAACTGATAAATGGTTAGCAGGTCAAGATGTGCCGGATGATCCAATTTTGCAAAATTTTGTGAAATACCATCGTTTGGTGGCAGATTTTGACGGACGGGAACAAGCAGGAGTTGCTCCAGCGATGCCGCTTGTGAAAGAATATAAAGCGCTTGGCTCTTTTAAGGAATTTGCAGATAAGATTGCTGAATATGAAATGGCTGGAAAGCCAAATTTCTTTACTTTTGATGTTGCTCCAGACTTTATGAATGCGCAAATGAATGTTCTCTGGGCTGATGCACCTGGGATCATTTTGCCAGATACAACCTACTATGAAGAAGGAAATGAAAAGGGCAAGGAATTGCTGGCAATCTGGCGGAAAATGCAGGAAGAATTGTTGCCTAAATTTGGCTTTTCGGCAGAGGAAACAAAAGATATTTTGGATAAATATCTGGAATTGGATGCTAAATTAGCCAAGTATGTCCTTTCTAATGAAGAAAGTTCAGAATATGTGAAATTGTATCATCCTTACGATTGGGCAGATTTTACGAAGCTAGCTCCAGAATTGCCGCTTGACGCGATTTTTACAGAGATTTTGGGACAAGTCCCAGACAAAGTGATTGTTCCTCAAGAGCGCTTCTGGAAAGAATTTGCAGCAGAATGTTATTCAGAAAAGAATTGGGAGCATTTGCATGCGGCACTGAAGTTATTCTCTACTGGAGCATGGACTTCTTTGCTCACTGAAGAAATTCGTGTCCTTTCAGGTACCTATGCACGCGCTATCTCAGGTGTCCCAGAACCCCGTCCGAAAGAAAAGGCAGCTTACCAGCTAGCGCAAGGTCCGTATAACCAAGCACTTGGTTTGTGGTATGCGGGAGAAAAATTCTCACCTGAAGCCAAAGCTGATGTAGAGCATAAAGTTGCTGCTATGATTGATGTTTATAAGTCGCGTCTGGAAAAGGCAGATTGGCTTGCTAAGGAAACACGTGATAAAGCGATTGTCAAGCTCAACGTCATTACACCGCATATCGGCTATCCAGAGAAATTGCCAGAAACCTATGCTAAAAAAGTGATTGATGAGAAATTGAGTTTGGTGGGGAATGCTCAAAACTTAGCAAAAATTTCTATTGCGCATACATGGAGCAAGTGGAATAAGGAAGTGGATCGCAGTGAATGGCACATGCCAGCCCATATGGTCAACGCGTATTATGACCCACAGCAAAATCAAATTGTGTTCCCAGCAGCCATTCTCCAAGCTCCATTTTATGATTTGCATCAATCTTCATCAGCTAATTATGGTGGAATCGGTGCGGTAATTGCTCATGAGATTTCTCATGCTTTTGACTCAAATGGAGCTTCATTTGATGAACACGGAAGTTTGAACAATTGGTGGAAGCCAGAAGATTACGAGGCCTTCCAAGCACGTACTCAAAAGGTGATTGAGCAATTTGACGGACAGGATTCTTACGGTGCTAAAGTCAATGGGAAACTAACTGTTTCAGAAAATATTGCAGACCTTGGTGGGATTGCGGCAGCATTGGAAGCCGCTAAGAAAGAAGCAGACTTCTCTGCAGAAGAATTCTTTACTAACTTTGCCCGTATCTGGCGCATGAAAGCTCGTCCAGAATACATGCAAATGCTAGCAAGTGTGGACGTTCATGCTCCCGGAAAACTCCGTACAAATGTACAATTGCCAAACTTTGATGATTTCTTTACGACTTTTGATGTTAAAGAAGGCGATGGCATGTGGCGCAAACCAGAAGACCGCGTGATTATTTGGTAATGGTTCACTTTACTCAAAACCAGTTGGAATGGCCAGCTGGTTTTTTGTTGCCTAGCGTAGAAAGGCTGACTAATTCTTTATCTTATGAATAGATTTCACAAGGAAGGAAAGTTTTCATGGACTGTACAAATTAAAAAAACTGAAAATTTAATTTATTTCTCTGCTTGGGAGTGTTATAATGAATAAATGTAGGATAGAATGAAGAATATGAGGAGAAAGTGATGGCACAAGAGCAAGAAAAAATATCACGGAGCAGAAAGAAAGAGCTGATTGCTCGTTTGAAAGAACAGATCCAGCCTAAAATGGAACTGGTTTATCTATCAGCTTTTTTAGCTTGGCTTCAATTTATCATGCGGATTTTGAGCTTTGCATTGATAGCAAAAGTTTTATCGGATTTATATGAGAGAATACCATTGAACTTTTTGTCGGTTCTTTTTTGGCTGTTCTTCTTTTCTAGCTTAGGTTTTACGCTTTCGCTTCTGGCGAAAAATTTCCAAGGAGTAGCTTCGCAGTTTGCTCGCAATAAACTAAAAGCAGCATTTTTTCAGGCTTTCGTAGATAAAGATGGAGAATTTCAGGATAGTAAGACGGCTGCAGATGTGCTGACAGTAGCGTCACAAGGAATTGACAGTTTAGATACGTATTATTCTTATTATCTCCCCTTAAGTCTACGAACGTATTTGAATTGCTTGACAGTGTTGGTGGTTGTGTTCTTTCTGTTCCCTGCTGGCGGTTTGATTTTTATTCTCTCGCTACCTTTGATTCCTATTTCTGTTGTTCTCATGCAGAAGCGTTCGCGCAGGATTATGAATCGTTACTGGGCTTCTTATATGGACGTTGGTAATCTCTTTTTAGATGATCTTCAAGGGCTGAATACTCTTTATTCTTATCAGGCAGATGCTAAATATGAAAAGGAGTTTGCAGCGCAAGCAGAGGATTTTCGTGATGCAACGATGGAACTTCTAGGATTTCAGCTACAGTCAGTTGGCTATATGGATGCAGTCATGTACTTGGGGATTGGTGTGTCAGGCTTTGTTGCAGCTTCCATGTTACAAGCAGGGCACTTATCACTGTTCGCTATGATTTACTTTGTTTTCATTGCGACTGAGTTTTTCACGCCGATTCGTGAAGCCGGTTATGGAATGCATTTAGTGATGATGAATACCAAAATGGCTGATCGAATTTTTGGTTTTTTGGATTCGATTGAAAAAGAAGCAAAAGAGGAACAGCAGGAATTGACTCCTTTTAGTGAATTGACAGTTAGTGGCTTAGATTTTGCTTTGGCGGATAGAAAATTGTTTGAAGAGCTAAGTTTTAAAATGAAACGTGGACAAATCTTAGCCATTGCAGGAGAAAGCGGTCGTGGGAAAACGACGTTAGCCAAGCTGTTGTTGGGAAAACGACAGGTGGACAGAGGCTCCATTTTCTTAGGAGAAAAAGAAATCAAAAGCCTATCCAAATCAACAATTTATCAGGAAGTCATGTATGTGTCAGCAAACAGTGTTCTTTTAAACGCATCCATTATTGAAAATCTACAGTTGGCAGTAGATTGGTCGCGAGGTGAAATAGAGGGCTGGCTGGCTGAAAATGGCGTTTTAGCGTTTGTAAGAGATTTGCCTCAAGGTCTCGATACTCTTGTGGGAGAAAACGGCAGTCAATTGTCACCGGGGCAACGCCAGCAGATCATTTATGTGCGGGCTATCTTAGCTAAGCGTTCGCTCTATCTGTTTGATGAAGTGACGTCCAGTGTAGATAAAGACAATGAAGCGGCTATTTATGATTTGTTAACTTTGGTAGCGCAAGACGCACTTGTCATTGAGATTACCCACAAGATGAAACAAGTCGCTAAAGCAAGTCAAGTTCTCTTTATAGGAAAAGAAACAACGGTTTTGGGAACGCCGGCAGAAGTCTATGAACAGAGTGAAGAATACCGCCAATTGGCAAATACCCAGCAAGAATTGGAGAAATTAACGCATGGAAACTAAAAAACGTTACACAACGCGTGTTATCCTCAGCAGATTTTTTCAGGTGATGAACCATTTGCTCCCTTTTATCGCTCTAGCGGTTTTCTTTGCGGTGCTTGGCTTTGTCACGACGGTGGCAATTCCAACTCTGGTGATTGTATTAGGTTTTCATGCTTTAAATGGTCAGCAGCCTGCTTGGTGGAGTCTGATTTTACTGATTGGACTAGCCCTAGCTCGGGGCGCCTTTCGTTATGGCGAGCATTATTTCGGGCATTTTGTTGCCTTCCATTCTCTGGCGGATTTACGTAAGCTCATTTTTGCGAAGCTTCGTCGTTTGGCACCAGCAAAGTTGGATCGTCAGGACAGCGGCAAATTGCTCAAGATGATTGGTGAAGATATTGAAGCGCTGGAAATCTTTTTTGCACATACGATAGCTCCTATTTGTACAGGGTTCTTGACAGCCTTTTTGATGGGAATGTATTTTGCACATTTCTCGTTTTGGTTTGCTTTAGTGGCTTTAGTGACCTATGGGATTTTAGCTATTATTTTACCGAGAATGTTTGCTCTCAGTTTGCAAGATATTCTGCAGAAGCAAAGTCAGGAACGCTCGAATTATGTTTCTTTTTTCTTGGAAAGTCTGAAAGCTATGAGCGATTTATCTCAATTTGGCAAGAGTCACGAGCGATTTGCAGAATTGACGGGCAGAAGTCAGAATGTGAACCAGTTGGAAAGGAAGGTTGCCCAGAAACAATATCTACAGCAAACGGTAACCTTTTTGGTGGTGGGACTGTCTCTTACAAGCGTTGCTCTTTTGGCATTCTATCAAGTGGAAAATCATCAGTTATCTTGGCAGGAAGCGGTTCTCGTTTTAGTTGCTTTTTCTAGCTCTTTTGCTCCTTTTTTAGAATTAGGACGCTTGCCTTTAGGTTTTAAACGTGCTATGAATGCTGGTCGTACTATTTTTGCTCTTTTAGATGAGGTAGAGCCCGTCCAAACTGGTCAGGAAATAGCTGTCACTTTAGACGATATTTTGATTGAGAATATGGATTTTGCCTACGACAATCGTCAGCAAAAGCTGTTTAATAATTTCTCTGCACATTTAAAAAAAGGGAAGATTATTGGCTTGATTGGTAAGAGTGGTAGTGGTAAATCAACCCTGATGAAGCTTATTATGCGTTGGTATGATAGCAATGCTGGTTCAGTTTTTCTTACTGGTGTAGACTCCAGAGAAGTTAATCGTCAGCATTTGCAGGCTTCATTTGCCTATGTACCACAGATAGCTCAGCTTTTTCATCAATCTTTGAGAGAAAATCTTTTACTGGGGAGAAACGACATTAGTGATGAGAGTATCTGGAGGTTGGCAGAAAGATGCCGACTAAAAGAGTGTCTAGAAAGATTGCCGGATGGTTTGGATACAATTATTGACGGTGAGCGTGACTTTTCAGCTGGAGAAAGACAGCGTTTAGAGCTTATGCGGGCACTCTTGAAAAAGGCGGATTGTTATATCTTTGATGAGCCGACTAGCAATCTTGATTCGCTCAACGAAGCGGCGTTTCTATCTATTGTAAAAGAAGAATGCCAAGGGATGATTTTTATGATTTCACACCGTCCGTCAACAGTGGCATTTGTAGATGAAATCTATGAATTGGACGCATCGCAGTTAAAACGACTGCAATAAAAAGGTCAGAATAAATGCTAGGCTTCATATCTGAAGATTTTCCATTTAGCTATGGAGTTAAAACTTCTCAATAAAATGAGCTAGAAAACAAATCCAGTTAGTAAAGTATTCTTTTTTGATTATGTTCCCTCTTTCCCTAATTATGCCTTTTAAAATCGCCTAAAAATGGTATAATAATAACATCACAAAATTGGAGTGAATCAATGACTTTTTATAATCACAAATCAATTGAAAAAAAATGGCAAAATTATTGGGCGGAAAATCATACGTTTAAAACAGGAACAGACGATGATAAACCAAATTTTTATGCGTTGGATATGTTCCCTTACCCGTCTGGAGCTGGTCTTCACGTAGGACACCCAGAAGGCTATACGGCGACTGATATTCTTAGCCGCTACAAACGTGCGCAAGGCTACAACGTTCTTCATCCAATGGGCTGGGATGCCTTTGGGCTGCCTGCCGAGCAATACGCAATGGATACAGGTAATGACCCAGCTGAGTTTACGGCAGAAAATATTGCCAACTTCAAACGCCAAATCAATGCACTGGGCTTCTCTTATGACTGGGACCGTGAAGTGAACACAACGGATCCTAACTACTACAAATGGACTCAGTGGATTTTCACAAAATTATATGAAAAAGGGTTGGCATACGAAGCTGAAGTGCCAGTTAACTGGGTTGAAGAACTAGGTACAGCCATCGCTAACGAAGAAGTGCTTCCTGACGGAACATCTGAACGTGGTGGTTACCCAGTTGTTCGTAAACCAATGCGCCAATGGATGCTGAAAATCACAGCTTATGCTGAACGTCTGCTCGAAGATTTAGAAGCCCTTGATTGGCCAGAGTCTATCAAGGACATGCAGCGTAACTGGATTGGTAAATCAACTGGTGCCAATGTTACCTTTAAAATTAAGGATACTGATAAAGATTTCACTGTCTTTACCACTCGCCCAGATACCCTCTTTGGTGCGACTTATGCTGTTTTAGCGCCTGAACACCCACTTGTTGATGTGATTACAACACCAGAACAAGCGCAAGCTGTTGCTGACTACAAACATCAAGCAAGCCTTAAATCTGACCTTGCTCGTACAGACCTTGCTAAAGAAAAAACAGGTGTCTGGACTGGTAGCTATGCCATTAATCCAGTAAATGGCAAGGAAATCCCAATCTGGATTGCAGACTATGTTCTTGTAAGCTACGGTACTGGTGCTATCATGGCGGTTCCTGCTCACGATACACGTGACTGGGAATTTGCCAAGCAATTTCATTTGGAAATCATCCCCGTTCTTGAAGGTGGAAATGTTGAGGAAGAAGCATACACAGAAGACGGCCTTCACATCAATTCTGGCTTCTTAGACGGCCTTGATAAAGCACAAGCTATCGATAAAATGGTTGACTGGCTGGAAGCAGAAGGTGTCGGAAACAAAAAAGTAACTTACCGTCTGCGTGACTGGCTCTTCAGCCGTCAGCGTTATTGGGGTGAACCAATCCCAATCATCCACTGGGAAGACGGCACAACAACAGCTGTTCCAGAAGAGCAATTGCCGCTTGTATTGCCAGTAACCAAAGACATCAAACCTTCAGGTACAGGTGAAAGCCCACTTGCTAACTTGACCGATTGGCTGGAAGTGACGCGTGAAGATGGGATGAAAGGTCGCCGTGAAACAAACACAATGCCACAATGGGCAGGCTCTAGCTGGTATTATCTTCGCTATATCGACCCACACAACGATGAAAAATTAGCTGATGAAGAATTACTCAAGGCTTGGCTGCCGGTTGACATTTACATTGGTGGTGCAGAACATGCAGTGCTTCACCTTCTTTATGCTCGTTTCTGGCACAAATTCCTTTATGATTTAGGTGCCGTTCCAACCAAAGAACCATTCCAAAAACTCTTTAACCAAGGGATGATTTTAGGAACAAGCTACCGCGACCACCGTGGTGCGCTTGTGGCAACTGATAAAGTTGAAAAACGTGATGGTTCATTCTTCCACATTGAAACTGGTGAAGAACTTGAACAAGCACCAGCGAAAATGTCTAAATCACTAAAAAACGTTGTGAACCCTGACGATGTGGTTGAACGTTATGGTGCAGACACACTTCGAGTGTACGAAATGTTCATGGGACCACTTGATGCCTCAATCGCATGGTCTGAAGAAGGTCTTGAAGGCTCACGTAAATTCCTCGACCGCGTCTATCGCTTGTTGACAACAAAAGAAATTGTTGCAGAAAACAGTGGCGCACTTGATAAAGTCTACAACCAGACAGTCAAGGCAGTGACCGAGCAGCTTGAGGAACTCAAGTTTAACACAGCCATTGCTCAATTGATGGTATTTGTCAACGCTGCCAATAAAGAAGACAAACTCTTTGTTGGCTACGCTAAAGGCTTTGTACAATTGTTAGCACCATTTGCACCACACCTTTCTGAAGAATTGTGGCAAACATTGACACAATCAGGTGAATCAATTTCATACGTTCCTTGGCCAACATGGGATGAAGCAAAACTCGTTGAAGATGAGGTTGAAATTGTCGTGCAAATCAAGGGCAAGGTTCGTGCGAAATTTGTGGTCGCAAAAGACTCAAGCCGTGAAGAACTTGAAAAGCTTGCCCTTATCAATGAAAAAATCCAATCTGAAATCGCTGAAAAACAAGTGGTTAAGGTGATTGTAGTCCCTAACAAACTTGTTAATATTGTTGTCAAGTAATAGGTTCTGTTAGCCTTATCTGCAACCTTCAATAACGTTTCAAGTTATTGGAGCTACCTAAATTGGTGAATATTGTTGCGAAATAAAAGAAAAATGAGGATTCTGATAACATTTGGAATCCTTTTTTGCTGCTTTAAACTAAAAAAGCATAAACTTAAAAACAAGAAAAGTAAAAAAAGATAAAAAAAGGTATTGACAAGAAGAGAAGGAGATGATATACTAAGATAGTTGTCGCTTGAGGGGCGACAAAGACCTTTGAAAACTGAACAAGACGAACCAATGTGCAGGCGACTGTTTAAGAAGACAGTCCGTCAAACATTAAGAAGAAACAATAAATCTGTCAGTGACAGAAATGAGTGAGAGCTCAAACTTTATATGAGAGTTTGATCCTGGCTCAGGACGAACGCTGGCGGCGTGCCTAATACATGCA
>ERZ772948.825-NODE-825-length-19694-cov-11.489587_pt1 | contig 19694 bp, 17 predicted proteins | sample MGYA00511945_ERZ772948 | MGnify/ENA primary metagenome ERZ772948 (study PRJEB29015, sample SAMEA2737927) | human oral metagenome | biome: human oral; feature: human-associated habitat; material: dental | place: China | collected 2141 ... | reverse complement strand
GCCCTCGGTGGTGTTGATCGTGTTGGCGTAGGTGTGGACGGACTCGGAGTAGGCGGAGGTCCACTGCATGGCGATCTCGAGGCTGATGGCGCGGGCGCCCTCGAGGACGGTCTCGGCCTCGAAGTCGATGATCTCGGGGTGGACGAGCTCGGCCTTCTTGGACTTGTTGAGGAAGGCGACGTAGTCGCGCAGCCCGTGCTCGTAGCAGAAGGTGTCGGAGCGGTGGCCCTTGACCGGCACCGGCGCCTCGTCGCCCGGCTTGCCCTCGTCCCCGGCGATCTCGTCGCCCTCCTCGACGGCGCTGGGGCGCTCGTCGGTCAGGGTGATCCGCAGTCCCTTGTTGAGGAAGGCCATCTGCTGGAAGCGGCGCCGCAGGGTCTCGTAGTCGAAGTCGACCGTCTCGAAGATCTCGGGGTCGGGGTAGAAGGTCTGCGTGGTGCCGGTGGCCTCGGTCTCCTCGCCCCGGACGAGCTCGGTGACGGGCCGGCCGCCGTCGGCGAAGGACATGCGCCACACATAGCCCTGGCGGCGGATCTCGGTGTCCACGCGGGTGGACAGGGCGTTGACGACGGAGATCCCCACGCCGTGGAGGCCTCCGGAGACGGCGTAGCCGCCGCCGCCGAACTTCCCGCCGGCGTGGAGGATCGTCATGACGACCTCGACGGTGGGCTTGCCCTCAGTGGGGTGGATGTCCACGGGGATGCCGCGGCCGTTGTCGACGACGCGCACGCCGCCGTCGGCGAGGATGGTGACGGTGATGTGGTCGCAATAGCCGGCGAGGGCCTCGTCGACGGAGTTGTCGACGACCTCGTAGACGAGGTGGTGCAGGCCCCGCTCGCCGGTGGAGCCGATGTACATGCCCGGGCGCTTGCGCACGGCCTCCAGTCCTTCCAGGACTGTGATGTCGGAAGCGCCGTAGTCCGCGGATCCCGCGGTGGCGGGCGAGGCCGGCGTCGCCGGATGAGTCTCTACCTGGGGTGATGCCACGTCAGCGGAGGTGGATTCGGGCACAAGGTTCTCAGAGGCGTCCTGGTCGGGCACGTGCTTGCTGCTCCTCAGTTCTCGCGCCCGCGGTGCGGGCGGGCCGGGCGGTGCGGGGCGGTGGCCCCGCCGCGTCGCCCGGGACGGTCGTTGGCATTCCGCGCTCACAGGGCTCTCCTGGGAAGCGGGCCCCCTCCGTGGGGAGGGGTACGTGTCAATACTCTCGACGCGCCATGGGCTTGTCCGACGCGATCTTATCGCGAAACCGTTCCTGAACCCGACGTCAGGCAGCCTGGCGGAGCGTGCCGGGCGTCACCCTTGCGGCGGGGGCTCGGGCGTCCCCAGGGGCGCGCCTCGGGTGGCGGCGCCTCAGCCGTAGGTATCACGGGGGCCGCGCCCGCCGCGCACGGGGAAGCGGCCGTGGCGCCAGGTCGGCCCGGCGGGCCCCAGCACATGGATGTCGACGGCGGCGCCCCCGGCCTCCTCGCTGACGCGCCGCATGATCGTGGGCATCATGAGCCTGAGCTGCTGGGCCCAGCTGGAGGAGGAGGCCCGGATGGTGATCCTGCCGGGCTCGAAGGACTCCACGCGCGAGTGCTCGGCCACGGACCTCCCGACGATCTCCTCCCAGCGGGCGGCGACGCCGGCGACGGCGAGCATCCCCGCCCATCCCTTGCGGTCGACCATGCGCGCGAGATCCTTCTTCGCGGTGCGCGGGTCGAAGCGGCTGGGGCCCGGGCGGCCGCGATCGGTGGCCAGCCCTGGCGCGCGGTCCGTCCAGTCCGATCCCTCGGGGCTGGCAGCGCCCTCGCCGTCGATCCCCACCCGGCGCCGGGGAGCGTCCCAGGGGGCGGGGTCATCCGCACCAGGGGCGCCACTGTCTCGTATGGGCCCGCGCATCTGGCCGCGCTCGAAGGCCGAGGCCCGCACGCGGGACAGGGCGCGCGAGGCGAGGCTCGCGCTGTCGCCGGTCTCCTTGTCCGCATCAGTCACGGGTGACCTCCGATCCGGACACGCGGAATCTCGCGCCCGTCAGCCCTTCCGGCACATCGGCGTCGACGGCGGCGGTGACCAGGACCTGCTGGGCGCCGGCCACCATCGCGGCCAGGGCCCTGCGGCGCTTGTCATCGAGCGAGGCGAAGACGTCGTCGAGGATGAGGACGGGCTCTCCATCGCCGCCGTAGGCGTCGACGTCGTGGCGCAGCATCTCGTAGGAGGCCAGCCGCAGTGCCAGCGCCAGCGACCACTGCTCGCCGTGGGAGGCGAAGCCCTTGGCGGGCAGGCCGCCGAGGAAGAGGGAGAGGTCGTCGCGGTGGGCGCCCACGAGGTTGGCGCCGCGCTCGACCTCGCGCTCGTGGAGCCCGCCCATGGCCGTCTCCAGGCGGGCGGCGAGCTGGGCGGCGTCGATGAGCGCGCTCTCCGCGGCCAGCGCCTCCTCCCAGGCGGGACCGGGCTCGGGGTCATCGGCTCCCTCATGGGCGAGGAGGCTGGAGCGGTAGGCCAGTCGCGCCTCGGACTGGTTGTCGGAGACGGCCTCGTAGCAGGACTCGACCCAGGGGCGCAGGCGCTGGACGACTTCCACGCGCGCGGCGATGAGGCGGGAGGCGGCCGCGGCGAGCTGGGCGTCCCAGACCTCCAAGGTGGACATCATCGATTCCACCGAGGAGGAGCCCCGGCCCCTGTGGGCGCGGGCCGAGCGCAGGAGGCTCGCGCGCTGGGCGAGGATCTTGTCGTGCTCGAGGCGCACCCCGGCGAGCGCTGGCCGGAGCATGACGGCGAGGTCGTCGAGGAATCGGCGCCGCACCCCGGGCTCATCGCGCACGAGGGCAAGGTCCTCCGGGGCGAAGACGACGGTGCGCAGGATGCCGGTGAGGTCCCGCGGGCGGCAGGCGCCCCGGTTGAGCCGGGCACGGTTGGCCTTGCCCGCGATGATCTCGATCTCGATGACGCTGGGGCGATCGCCGTGAACGACCTTCGCCCTCACGACGGCGCCCCCGGGTTGCTCGCCGTCGCCCGTGCGCCGAACGAGGGCCCGATCCGCGCCGACGCGATGGCTGCTCAGCGTGGACAGGTAGGCAATCGCCTCGACGAGGTTGGTCTTGCCCTGCCCGTTGGGGCCGATGAACGCGCTGATGCCGGGCTCCAGGCCCACCACGAGGTGCCGATAGGACCTGAAGTCATCGAGTGCCAGGTCGGAGACGTACACGAGCGGCGCGCGAGGACGGTTGTGAGAACTGCGAGAACGCTGTCAGTGCCTCGCGCCGGGTCAGGCGCCGAAGCGGATCGGCATGATGAGGTAGCGGAAGGAGGAGTCCTCCTCGCCGCCGATGGCGCTCATGCCGGTCAGGACCGCGGGCTTGGAGGCGTGGGTGAAGTCGAGTCGCACGTAGGGGTCGGAGATGGCGCCCAGCCCGTCGAGGAGGTACCCCGGGTTGAAGGCGGTGGCGATGTCCTCGCCCTCCAGGTGCGCCACGATGCTCTCGGAGGCCTGGGCGTCGTCGCCCTGGCCGGCCTCGAGGCTGAGGCTTCCTTGGGTGAACGACATGTGGATGGGGGTGGAGCGCTCGGCGACGAGGCTGACGCGGCGGACCGCGGCCATGAGCTCCTCGCGCCCGACGGTGGCGTGGATGAGAGTCTGCTCGGGGAAGAGGCGCAGTACCGGTGGGTAGTCGCCGTCGGTGAGGAGGGACGTGGTGCGGCGCCCGCCGGCCTCGAATCCGATGAGGCCCGAGGAGATCGCTCCGCCATTGCCCAGGGCGAGGGTGACGTCCCCGGACGAGGTGAGCGACTTGGCCACATCAGACAACGTTCGGGCCTTGAGCAGGGCAGTGGTCTCCAGGGAGGAGTCCGACGGCGTCCAGGTCATCTCGCGCACGGCGAGGCGGTAGCGGTCCGTGGCCATGAGGGTGAGGGTGTTGCCCTGGACATCGACCTGGATGGAGGTGAGCAGCGGCAGGGTCTCGTCACGGGAGGCCGCGATGGAGACCTGGCCCACCGCCTGGGCGAGGTCGTGGGCGTCGATCGTTCCAGCGGTCGACGGCATGGAGGGCAGCGCGGGGTAGTCGTCGGCGGCCATGGCGGCCAGCGAAAAGCGCGAGGATCCGCAGGTGACCATGACCTTGGTGCCCTCGAGCTCGAGGTCGACGGGCTTGGCGGGCAGGGCCTTGGCGATGTCGGCGAGCAGTCGCCCGGAGACGAGGACGACGCCCTCGGTCTCGATGTCGGCCGGCACCTCGCAGTGGGCGGAGACCTCGTAGTCGAAGGAGGCCAGGACGAGCGTCGAACCGGAGGCCTCCAGGCGCACTCCGGCCAGGACGGGCACGGGGGGACGGGCGGGAACGGAACGGGCTGTCCAGGTGACAGCCTCCGCGAGGACATCGCGGTCGACCCTGAGCTTCACTGTGGCCCCCTGACGAGAGTGCGGACGGACAACATCGGCGAGTGTAGACGGTTTGCGGCCGGCGCACGAGGCGCCTGCTGTGGCGGGGATCGGGGCGCGGCCTGGTCCGGGGAGCTCGGTGAGGTAGGTGATCCCAGGGGGCGCGCGGTGCCTCGTTGGTCGGTCGTGTGATTCGGGCCGGTGTAGTGAGTTGGTAGGTGTAGTAGGAGGTGTGGATCCTGTGGGTAACGGGCTTCCGCGCTGGCCGCGCGCGGGAGGGGATGTGGAATAACAAAAGAGTGGTTCGGTGCCCCGGGGCACGGCAGGGGTGGAGGGGCGTAGGAGCGGCCGGGGCCGACTCACAGGGAGAGACCATGAGCGCCACAGCGCAGGGGGTGGTGGTCCACGGCATCGGCGATGTTGTCCACAGCTCTGTCCACAGACGTGGATCCAGACTCAAGAACCTCATCGATCACACGAGTCATACATGCCCCACGGCTGCGCGCATCCCCGTCAAAGCAAGGCAAACTCATCATCCACCCCTATAACCGAGACCGGGCGAACAGCACGGCGAGACCGGTTCTGAAGGAACCACAGAGGTGCTGATTGCTGTGGGAGTGGCTGAGCCTGTGGATAATCGCCCGGTCTCGCGGTGCTGTTCGCCCGGTCTCGCGAGGGAGGGTCAGTCCTGCTCCAGGGCCGCTTGCTTGATGCGGCTGGTCATCTCGGTGACCTGGTTGAAGGTGGAGCGGCGCTCGGCCATCTGCTGGCGGATCTTCTTGTCCGCGCTCATGACCGTGGTGTGGTCGCGCCCGCCGAACTCCCGGCCGATCTTGGGCAGCGAGAGGTCCGTGAGCTCGCGGCACAGGTACATGGCGATGTGGCGCGCGTGGACGATGAGGCGCGAGCGGTTGGCGCTGCACAGGTCGTCGACGGTGATGCCGAAGTAGTCCGCCGTCTGCGTCATGATGAGGGAGGTGGTGATCTCCTCGCCGGCGGGATCGGAGATGATGTCCCGCAGGACCATCTCGGCCAGGGTCTGGTCGATCGTCTGCTGGTTGAGGGAGGCGAAGGCGGTCACCCGGATGAGCGCGCCCTCGAGCTCGCGGATGTTCGTGGTGACCCGGGAGGCGATGTACTCCAGGACGTCCATCGGAAGGTCGAGGCCCTCGGCGCGGGCCTTGAGCGACAGGATCGCCATGCGCGTCTCGAGGTCCGGCGGCTGGACGTCGGCGAGCAGTCCCCACTCGAAGCGGGAGCGCAGGCGCTCGTCGAGGTTGTTCATGGCCTTGGGCGGCTGGTCTGCGGTGAGGACCACCTGCTTGCCCGCCGAGTGGAGGGCGTTGAAGGTGTGGAAGAACTCCTCGAGCGTCTGCTCCTTGTCCGCAAGGAACTGGATGTCGTCGACGAGGAGGATGTCGACGTCGCGGTAGCGCCGCTTGAAGGAGTCGAGGCTGCCGTTGTCGCGGTTGTCCCGCACCGCGGCGATGAAATCGGCCGTGAACTCCTCGGAGTTGACGTACTTGATGCGCATCGTGGGGTCGAGCGTGCGCGCGTAGTGGCCGATGGCGTGGAGCAGGTGGGTCTTGCCGAGCCCCGAGCCCCCGTAGATGAACAAGGGGTTGTAGGCGCGCGCCGGGGCCTCGGCGACGGCGATCGACGCCGCGTGCGCGAAGCGGTTGGAGGAGCCTGTGACGTAGGTGTCGAAGGTATAGCGCGGGTTGAGCGTCGAGCCGTCGGAGCCCGCGGGAGCCGTCGCGGCGAAGGGATTCGATCCGGTGCTGCCCGCCGAGGGGGCGTGGACGGGCATACCGATCGCGAAGTCCGTGCGCCCCGCGACGAGGGCCGACGGCGTCGGCTGGGGCATCGGCGCGCCCGAGGGCACCGAGGACGGGGTCAGGCTCGAGGGGTCCGATCCGGCGTCGGCCATGGTGGTGGGGTGGACCACCGGTGGCGTGATCGGCGGCGCCGGGGGGACGGAGGACAGGAAGGGGCCCCCGGGCAGGCTCTGCTCAGCGCTTGGGGCCGACGGCGGGGGCGGGGGAACGAGGTCGCCAGAGGTATCGATCATGACCTCGAAGGGGACCTCCGTGCCCCAGGCGGCCATGAGGGCGCGGCCGATGGGGCCGCGGGACTTGTCGATGATGTCCTTGGCGAATGAGGAGCCCGCGACGAGGACCAGGGTGCCATCGACGTCGATGACCCGGGTCATGCGGATGATGGACACCTTGCCCTGGCCGAGCTCTCCCGAGGCCGCGAGGACCTCGAGAGCCGAGCGCCACTTGGTGACCGCGTCCTCGAGCACGTGGTTCTCCTGAGTGATGATGAACGGATCTAGGCAACGAGGGTAACCCGCGGGGGCCCCTTCCGCCGACGTGGCCCGTTTCTCACCTCCGAGCAGCACCGGGGGTTTGACCCGTCAGAGCGCCGAAACGTATTGTGGTGCGGACGTTCGCGTGGAGTCACGCCCCTCACCCTGGGGCCGCCACCGCGAGCGACAGCGCCGCGGCCCCGCGTCGCGCTGTTCCACGTTTCCGACCAGGAGTATCCCCGTGAGCAAGCGGACCTTTCAGCCGAACAACCGCCGTCGCGCCAAGGTGCACGGCTTCCGCAAGCGCATGAGCACCCGCGCTGGCCGCGCCGTTCTCGCCTCGCGCCGCCGCAAGGGCCGCGCGCGTCTCGCCGCCTGAGGTGATCCCGGCCGCGCATCGGATGCTGCGATCGGATGATTTCTCGATCGCGGTGAAGTCCGGTGCGCGCAGTGGGAGCCGCAGGCTCGTCGTTCACTATCGCGCCGGCGAGGCCGGGGACACAGCTCCCGGACTCGTCGGCGTTGTGGTGCCGAAGAAGCAGGTGGCCAGGGCCACGCACCGCAATCGCATCAAGCGCCGCATCCGGGCCCTCATGAGGGCGAGGATCGGGGGCATCGAGCCCGGCTCGCGGATCGTCATCCGGGGGCTCGCAGCGGCCGACGGCGCCACGAGCGCGGAGCTCGGCGTCGATCTCGATCGCGCGCTGGCCCGCAGCCGCGAGCTGGCGGACAGGGACCGACGGCGATGACCGGCTCATCCTCCTCCCGCTTTTCCGTCCTCGCCCGGGCCATGACGGTCTGCGTCCAGGCCTACCAGCGGTGGATCTCCCCGGCGATCCCCGCTCGGTGCCGCTACTACCCGAGTTGTTCGTCCTACGCCGTCGAGGCGCTTGGCACACATGGCGCCCTCAAGGGCCTCGTGCTGGCGGCCTGGCGGATCCTCAGATGCAATCCCTGGAGCAGGGGCGGCGTCGACCATGTGCCTGACCGAGGTCAATGGCGCTACCACCACCCACACGACATCCCCCGTTTCGAGCTCGAGAAGGGCTGAGCGGGAAGCGCCGGTTCATCCGGCAGGCGGTTCCCTTCCGCCAGACGCATACAAGGAGTGCAGATGGACTCGTTCCTTTGGCCGCTCAAGGTGGCTATCGCCTGGGTCATGGTCCACATCCACCAGGCCCTGGTCGCGATCGGCCTGCCCAGCGGTTCTGGCATCGCGTGGGTGCTGTCGATCGTCGGCCTGACGATCGTCGTCCGCCTGCTCATCATGCCGCTGTTCGTGAAGCAGATCCGCGCTCAGCGGGGCATGCAGCTCATGCAGCCCGAGCTCAAGGCGCTCCAGGAAAAGTACAAGGGCAAGAAGGACCCGGCCTCCCGCCAGCGGCAGCAGGAGGAGATGATGGCCCTCTACCGCAAGCACGGGACCAACCCCATGGCCTCCTGCCTGCCCATCCTCGTGCAGCTGCCGATCTTCTGGGCCCTCTTCCGGGTGCTCAACCACCTCCAGCCCATCGCCAACGGCAACGGCTACTCCGGCCACTACTCCATCGGCCCGCTCACCCAGGAGTTCGCCCAGCAGGTGCAGGACTCGACGGTTTTCGGGGCGCCGCTGTCCTCGTCCTTCATGCACGCCGACGGCAACCTGACGGTCCAGATCGTCTCCGTCATCCTCATCCTCGCCATGTCCGTGAGCCAGTGGTACACGATGGCGCAGATCACCACGAAGAACATGCCGGACTCGTCCAAGACGGACGACAACCCGATGATGCGCACCCAGAAGATCATGATGACGGCGATGCCCATCATGTTCGCGGTGACCGGCATCAACTTCCAGATCGGCGTGCTCATCTACTGGCTGGTCTCGAACCTGTGGACCATGGGCCAGCAGTTCTACACGATCCACCAGATGCCCGCCCCGGGATCCGAGGCAGAGCGCAACTACCGCGCCAAGCAGAACGCCAAGCGCGCCGCCAAGGGACTGCCCTCCCTCGAGGAGGAGGAGGCCGCCAAGCGCCTGGCGGCGGCCGAGGCCGCTGGCAAGACTGGGGGCCAGCGCGTCCAGCCCGTGCGCAAGAACCGCCAGAAGAAATCCTCCCTGCCGCCCACCGCCGAGGAGGCTCGCGCCGCGGCGCGGGACTCTGGTGAGGACGCGCAGGATGACGGCTCGTCCTCGACATCGTCGGGCTCGACCAAGCACGGCGGGCTCACCGAGCAGGAGATCGCCCGACGCCGTTACGAGCGCAAGGCCCGTGCCCGCCAGCAGGCGGCCGCCAAGCGCAAGGCCCAGGCCAAGAAGCAGCGCAAGAACCGCTGAGCCGGGCGAGAGCCCCCAGCACCGCACTCTGAGAATCAAAGGAACGGAAAGATCGTGACTGACAGCACTGGCAGCGCAGACAGCACCGACAGCACTGACAAGGCGGTGGCGGCCCCGGCCGTGTCCAACACCGTCAAGCGCCTGGAGGAGGAGGGCGAGGTCGGCGCCGACTACCTCGAGGAACTCCTCGACATCGCCGACCTCGGCGGGGATATCGACATCGACGTCGATCACGGCCGCGCCTCCATCGCCATCGTCGCCTCGGAGGAGGGCGATGAGCACGAGCTCGCCGACCTCGTCGGCCGCGACGGTGAGGTCCTCGAGGCCGTTCAGGAGCTCACCCGGCTGGCCGTCCAGGCCCGCACCGGCAGCCGCTCGCGCCTCATGCTCGACATCAACGGCTATCGCGCGGCGCGGCGCGAGGAGCTGACCAAGATCGCCGCCGAGGCGGTGGCCCGGGTCCACGCCTCGGGCGAGACCGTGTCGCTGGCGCCGATGAACCCCTTCGAGCGCAAGGTCTGCCACGACGTCGTCGCGGCTGCTGGCCTTGTCTCCGAGTCCGAGGGCGCCGAGCCTCACCGGCATGTCGTCGTCATGCTGCCCGAGGACGGCGCCGAGCCGGGCATCGATGACGACGATGATGGGGACGACGCCGCCAGCGCCACTAGCGCCGACGCCGACGAGGAGAACCAGGACTGATCATGGGATCGGGTCAGGAGGACGGCGGGGGCGCCCCGGAGGACCGCGCCGCTGAGGTCGAGCAGCCGAGCGAGGAGATGCGCGAGATCTTCGGACTCGGCTTCCCCGCGGTGGAGCACTTCGCCCAGATGCTCGTGGCCGAGGGCGAGCTGCGGGGGCTGGTGGGCCCTCGCGAGCTCCCACGCCTCTGGTCCCGGCACCTCGTCAACTCCGCCGCCGTCGGACCCTTCCTCCCCTCCCGGGGGACCGTGGCCGACGTCGGATCCGGCGCCGGCTTCCCCGGGATCATCGTCGCGATCATCCGACCAGATCTAGAGGTTTCGCTTATCGAAACGATGGAACGTCGCGTGGCTTGGCTATCGGACGTCGTCGAGGAGCTCGGCCTCGACAACGTGACGATTCACCGTGCCCGGGCCGAGGAGATGAAGGAGAAGTACGACGCGGTGACCGCGCGCGCCGTCGCCAACCTCTCCAAGCTCGTCCGCCTCACCGCGCCGATGCTCCGTCCGGGCGCGAGCCTGCTCGCCCTCAAGGGGGCCAAGGCGGACGATGAGGTCCGCGACGCCAAGTACGTCATCAAGAAGGCGAAGCTCCTCCCCGCTGTCGTCCATGAAGTCGTCACCGCCGGCGACGACGTGACGAAAGTCGTCCAGGTTCAGCGCCCGCGCCGCTGAGTTCGCCTCGCGCCCATCAGTGGCTGGCGGTGCTCCTGCCGTAGACTGACGGGACAGACGGTGCCCCTGGAGGTACCGTGCGCCGTCGTTGGAGGAGAGCAGCGTGCCGGGATCCATCTTCGATCAGGTCCGAGCTGATCACTCGACGCTGAACGAGCTGGCCGAGGGCGGGTTCCAGCCACCTGAGCAGACCCGAGTGATCGCGGTGGCCAACCAGAAGGGTGGGGTCGGGAAGACCTCGACCGCCGTCAACGTGGCGGCCGCCCTCGCGGAGGCGGGGCTTCACGTGCTGCTCATCGACGCCGACTCGCAGGGCAACGCCTCGACCGCCCTCGGTGTGCCCCACGATGAGGAGCACGCCTCGATCTACGACGTGCTCGTCGACGGCATGCCGTTCAAGGACGTCGTGGTCCAGACGCGCTTCGCCCCCACCCTCTACTGCCTGCCTGCCACGATCGACGTGGCCGCCGTCGAGATCGAGCTCATCAACGCCTCGTCACGTGAATCCAGGCTCCGCCTCGCCCTCGAGGACTACCTGCGCTCCCGGTACGAGGAGGGCGAGCCCCGGATGGATTACATCATCATCGACTGCCCCCCGAGCCTCGGCATCATGACGATCAACGCCTTCGTGGCCGCCAACGAGGTGCTCATCCCCATGCAGGCCGAGTACTACGCCCTCGAGGGGTTGGCGCTGCTCAGCCGCTCGATCGAGCGGATCGCCGAGATCCACAACCCCGTCCTCGCGGTCTCCATGATCGCTCTGACCATGTTCGATGGACGCACAACCCTCGCCAGGGATGTCGAGGCAGAGGTGCGGACCTATTTCCCCGATGCGACACTGGACACGAAGATCCCTCGGTCGATCCGCGTGGCGGAAGCCCCCTCCTTTGGCTCCCCGGTAGTGTTCTGGGATCCACGTGCCTCGGGCGCCATCGCGTACAAGCGACTCGCGTGGGAGATCGCGGACCGCGGCGTGGAGGGGTGGCAGACGCGGCGTGTCGTGCGCGAGGCCACCGGGGGCTCCCACAATCCTCCAGTCGAGGACGCGGGGAGCCTGGATCACGACAGCAATGGCGCCGGCACGGCGAACAACAACTCCAAGGAGGCCTGAGCACAGATGGCGCAGAAGAAGCGCGGACTCGGTCGTGGGCTGCAGGCCCTCATCCCGGAGGCCCAGGCGGAGGTGCCAGCCCGGCGCCCGACGGACGTCTTCTTCCCCGAGGGGCGCGCTCGTGTGGCCAAGGCGGACGACGGCGCGAAGGCGAAGGGCCGCGAGAGCGAGCAGACAGCTCCTGCCGCAGAGGAAACCCAGGCATCTGGGCACGCCTCGCATACCTCGGCAGACATCGCGGCCACTCTCCTCGCCCCCTCCAAGCGGGCGGCCAAGAACGGGCGGAAGAGCTCGGGCAACCGGAGCCGGCAGCCCGTGGAAACAACAGAGGAGAGCAAGAGCGTCGCGGCGAAGCGGCCAGCGAGCGAGATCGAGAAGAAGGCCGCGAAGGCCATCGACGATGTTTCACGTGAAACAGCGGCAAAGGATCCCGATTCAGGAAAGAAGTCCGTTTCACGTGAAACCGAGTCTCCCGCTGACGAGGCGACGGATGTGACGGCCGAGGCTGCCGACGTCGAGACCACTGGATCGCAGGACACGGCGGTGAAGGATGCGCCCGCGGAGGCCAATGACGCTGAGCCGGGAGATGACGAGAAGGACGGCGACGGAGAGGCTTCCGCTGAGGACTCCAGCGGACTCGTCCCTGTCCCGGGAGCGACGTTCGCAGAGCTTTCCGTGGAACTCATCTCGCCCAACCCGAGGCAGCCGCGTCAGGTCTTCGATGAGGAGGACATTGAGGAACTCGCGTCCTCCATCAAGGAAGTCGGTCTTCTTCAGCCCATCGTCGTCCGTCGTATCGATGATGAAGAGGGAACGCGCTACGAGCTCATCATGGGCGAGCGTCGTCTGCGGGCCTCTAAGCACGCGGGCATTGAGACGATCCCCGCGATTGTCCGCTACACCGACGATCAGGACCTCCTCCGCGACGCCCTGCTGGAAAACCTCCACCGTGTTCAGCTGAATCCGCTTGAAGAGGCCGCGGCCTATCAGGCTCTCCTGGAGGATTTCGGCTGCACCCATGCTGAGCTCTCCCGGAGGATCGCGCGATCACGCTCTCAGATCTCCAACACCCTGCGTCTCATGAAGCTCCCCGGCACCGTGCAGCGGCGCCTCGCTGCCGGCGTGCTGAGCGCCGGGCACGCCCGCTCTCTTCTCGGTCTGCCCGATCACGATGCCATGGAGACGCTTGCTGAGCGGATTGTCTCCGAGGGGCTTTCCGTCCGAGCCACGGAGGAACTCGTCGCGCTTCACGATGAACCCGCTAACGCGGCGAAGCCGAGCTCCCAGCGCAGTCGCTCACTTCCCCTCCCTGCCCTCTCGACCCGTCTCTCGGATGCCTTCGATACTAGGGTGAAGGTCGTTCGAGGCGCCAAGAAGGGGAAGATCACGATCGAGTTCGCCGGCGAGGATGATCTGGCGAGGCTCGTCGAGGCCCTCGCACCGGGTACCTCGCTCGACGAGGTCTAGCCTCTCCTGATCTCACCCGCTCACGGTCGCGCCGCCAATCGACACGATTGGCGGCGCGACCGTTTCACGTGAAACAGCATGAGGGGCCGGGCCGGAGGTGTTTCACGTGAAACGGGAGAGAGCGCTGGAGAGCAAGCGTGAGGCGGCGGCGCCCGGCTGATTCTGTTTCACGTGAAACACACCTAGACCGATACTCAGACCGGCGCGAGCGAAGAGCCTGTTTCACGTGAAACGGACAGCTCGTCCATGAACCGTGAGGCAGTTCGTCCCGCCGCCAACGCCGCCCCTGAGAGCCAGCCGCGAGACGCTCCTCTGGTTTCACGTGAAACGCGACGGCCTGGGGCAAAGTGCTCGCGACAACGAGATTTCCCCGGCGCCCTTCAGGGCGCCGGGGAGATGGGAAATCGGGGTAGGGGCTCTCCGTTAGAGCAGAGGAGCGTGGACGAGAGCGTCGTAGAGACTCGGGAGGTCGCCGTCGGCCTCAGCGGCCAACGGGAAGAGGCTCGTCTCCGTCATCCCGGGTGTCACGTTCACGTCGATGAACCAGGGTGTTCCCGCCTCGTCGAGAATGAGGTCGGTCCGCGAGATGTTGCCGAGCCCCAGCGTCGTGTGAACGATAACGGCGGTCTCCTGGAGCCGCCCGATGACAGCTTCCGAGAGCCTCGCCGGGACGAAGTACTCGGAGCGGCCGGGGTTGTAGCGCGCGTCGAAGTCGTAAGCCCCGTCGGAGGAGACTTCCACGGCAGGGAGCGCACGTGGACCCGATCCCGTGTCGACGACGGAGACCGCGACCTCGGTCCCTCCGACGTACTTCTCGATGAGCGCGCGCTCGTCGTAGGCGAAGCAGCCAACCATGGCCGCGCGGAGCTCATCGGCATTCGAGGCGAGAGAGACGCCGAGGCCTGATCCCCCCTGATTCGGCTTCACCACAACCGGTAGCCCGAGGTGATCGGTGACCATGCCGAGCACCTCTTGCGCGCCCATCTGGGCGAAGTAGTCCTTGGGGAGGGTCAGCGAATCGGGGGTGAGAACGCCGCCTGTGCGAACGGTCGCCTTGGCCGTCGGCTTGAACGAGGCCCGCTGGCACCCGTCCGAATGCGTCCCAACATAGGGCAGCTTAAGCCCGATGAGAACATTCTGAAGCCCACCGTCCTCCCCATGTCCACCGTGAACCAGCGGCCACACGACGTCGGGGGCGAAGGCGCGCAGAGAGGAGATCATGCGGGCATCCACGTCGAGGACGATGACGCTGTGGCCGAGGTGGCGGAGGACCTGGGCCACGCGGTTGCCGGAGCGCTGGGATACTTCCCTCTCGTGGCTGAGGCCGCCTGCGAGGACGGCGATGCGGAGGGGCTCGGGTGACGTCGTGGTTGTCATGGAACTACCTCAGATCTGGTCGGGGGCGGGAGCGGACACACCGGGACTCGGCTCAGGATGGGCCGGACCGAAGAGTTGGACGAGCTCGAGATCGCGGGCCACGACCTCTGAGAGGCGGCGGACCCCTTCCCTGATCTCCTCCGGCTCGGGGTAGCAGAAGGAGAGCCTGAGATGGTCCGCGCCGGATCGGCCGCCCGCGAAGAAGGCCGTTCCGGAGACATAGGCGACGAGGTTCGTGACAGCTCTGGGGAGCATCTCCTTCGCATCCAGCCCCTCGGGCAGAGCGAGCCACACGTAGAAGCCGCCGTCCGGAGTGTTCCACGTGCAACTGGGGAGGTGCTCCTCCAGGGCCGAGATCATGGCGTCCCTGCGACGGCGGTACATCCCGCGGAACTCGGAGATTTGCGCGCGCCAGTCGAACTGGTCGAGGTAGGTGGAGATCGAGTACTGCCCCATCGAGGACGGGCAGAGGATCGCCGCCTCGGACGCGAGTTTCATCTTGTCCCGGATGGCCGGCGGAGCCACCGCCCATCCCACGCGATAGCCGGGGGCGAAGATCTTTGAGAACGAGCCGAGGTAGACGACGTCGTCTGGAGCGATGGTCTTGAGCGCTGTGTAGGTCTGCCCCTCGAAGCCCAGAAGGCCATAGGGATTGTCCTCGACGATGAGCACGTGGTGCCGCCGGCAGATCTCGATGATCTGGGGGCGCCTCTCCTCCGAGAGGGTCACCCCCGCCGGATTGTGGAAGTTGGGGAGGCAGTAGAAGAACTTGGCGGTGCGGCCCTGGCGCTTGAGCGATTCGATTCGCTCCTCCAGGGCCTCAGGGATGACGCCGTGCGCATCGATGGCCACCTGTTGCACGTCCGCCTGATAGGTGGCGAAGATGGACAGCGAGCCGACGTAGGTGGGAGCCTCGGCGAGCACCACGTCTCCCGGGTTGATGAAGAGCTCGGTGATGATGTCGACGGCCTGCTGAGAACCCGTGGTGATGACGACATCCTCAGGATCAGCGTCAATCCTCTCTAGGGCCATCACTTCGGGTATCTGCTCTCGAAGACGCGGCAAGCCCTGACCGTTGCCGTACTGGAGGGCCTTCCCCCCATCCTTGCGCAGCATGGTCGCGGTGGCATCGGCGAGCTGATCGAGGGGAAGATCTTTGAGATTGGGCATCCCACCTGCGAGCGAGACGACCTCGGGGCGGGCTGCCACGGCGAACAGGGAGCGCGTCTCGGAGGCGCGCAGGCCGTGGGCTCGCGCGGCGTAGTTATCGAGCCAGGGATCGAGCCTATTCCCTTTCACATGCTGCGGGTCAGTCACGTCATCGTCCTTTCCGGGCGGGCAGCCTTGCTGTACCTCAAGTCTGCCATGCCAGGCGGGGCCGGCAGCCCTTGCCTTCTCCACGACGACGGGGCTGTGTTTCACGTGGAACACAGCCCCGTTCGAATGATGCGACGTGACGGAGAATGAGTTCGTGGCGGGACGCGGCGGCGCTCTCACTATGTTTCACGTGAAACGCCTCTTGGCCGTTTCACGTGAAACACAGCCCCTCCCCGTTCCGTCCTAGCGCACTGCTGAACGCGCGATAAGGGCTCGCAACTCGTCCTCGCTGTTCGGGATCTCAACGACGTGCTGCTCCTTGGCGAGAAGCTCGCGTACGGAAGCTGGTGGCTGAGGAGCCTCGCCAAGCGCCTCCTCGACAGTCTCGGCGAACTTGGCCGCGAGGGCTGTCTCCATGACGAGAGTCGGGAACCCCGGTTCCATGTGGCGCAGAGCCACGGTGACGCCGTCTGCTGTATGAGGATCGATGAGTGCGCCAGCCTCCGACTGCACGCGGTTGATCGCGGCAAGGCGGTCGGCGTGCGTCGAGGTACCGGAGACGAAGCCGAACTCCGCGCGCATGGCCTCGAGATGGTCGGTGAGATCGAGAGCGCCCGTCGTCTCCAGCGAGGCCCAGCGTGCGACGAACTCCTCTGGACCGAGGAGTTGCCACATGAAACGCTCGACGTTCGAGGCGCGCGAGATATCCATTGAGGGGCTGGACGTCGCCAGGGTCTCGGCGGACGAGCGCGGGCGGTAGATGCCGGAGGTGAAGAACTCGTCGAGGACATTGTTCTCATTCGTCGCCAGGATGAGCCGGCGGACGGGGAGTCCCATACTGCGGGTGAGGTGGCCGGCGTAGATATTGCCGAAGTTGCCGGACGGCACCGCGACATCCACGTGGAACGCCCCCCTCTCCTGAGGGGTGACGCCGTCGGAGGCGCGCAGCCATGCCCACACGTAGTAGACCGCCTGGGCAACGATGCGGCCGATGTTGATGGAGTTGACGGCGCCCAGGTTGTGCTCCGCCTTGAACGCCGCGTCGTTGTTGAGCGCCTTGACGAGGGCCTGGCAGTCATCGAAGACCCCGTCGACCGCGATGTTGTGGATATTGGGATCCGCGAGCGAGTACATCTGCGCGCGTTGCACGTCGCTCATCCTCCCGGCCGGCGAGAGCATGAAGACGGAGACCCCCTTCTGCCCGCGGAAGGCGTGCTCGGCGGCGGAGCCGGTGTCACCGCTTGTAGCGCCGAGGATATTGAGGACCTTCCCATCGCGTGCGAGCACGTATGGGATCGCCTGCCCCAGGAACTGCATCGCGAGGTCCTTGAAGGCCATCGTCGGGCCTTCGGAGAGACCCACCAACGCGAGGCCCGGCGCGACGGCGTCGAGCGATTTCAGTGGAACCACGGGAGCCGGGAAGCGATCGGGGCCGTACGCGGCCGAGACGATCCGGCGCAGATCTGCCTCTGGGATGTCGGTCGCGAAGAGGCCGATGACGGCGGTCGCGAGCGCGGTGTAGTCGAGGGACCTCCACTCCTCGAGTCGAGCGGCACTGATCGTCGGGATCGAGGTGGGCACGGCGAGGCCGCCGTCGGGCTCCAGTCCCATGAGAAGTGCTTCGGTGAAACTGGTTGAGGGTGCCTGGCCGCGGGTGGAGATGAACTGCATGCTGCGCCTCGCTGGTCGAAGTGGGATGGGAGTCGTGCCCATCGTAGGACGGGGCTCCCCTTTGAGGCAGCCGGCGCTCATCGCGCGGCAGGTGTTTCACGTGAAACACCAGGATACTATAAATAGGTTTTTAATCTTATAATTATAAAAAATGACGATTTATGGATCATGGGTGAGGAGCAGCCCCCGGCCCTCTGAGACAGCCGCGCCCCTACCCCATGAGGGGCAGGGGCGCGGCGCGGAATGAGCCGATGCCGGGGCGTCGCTCATCAACGGAGCATGCGCTCGGGAGCGATGGGTCTCAGCCGAGGACCTTCTCGATCTCCTTGACGAAGGCGCCCTTGGCGCGCGAGCCGGCGAACTGGTGAACGGTCTCCCCGCCCTTGACGACGGCGAAGGTCGGGATGGAGCGGACGCCGAAGGAGGCAGCCGTGGAGGGGTTCTCGTCGACGTCGATCTTGACGACCTTGAGCCTGCCATCGAAGTCGGCCGCGACCTCATCGACGACGGGCGCCATCTGGCGGCAGGGACCGCACCACTCGGCCCAGAAGTCGATGAGGACGGGCAGCTCGGACGAGGCGACCTCGGCCTCGTAGGTGGCGTCGGTGACGGCGAGGGCCTGGGACATGGGTGTTCTCCTAATCAGTGACGTGCTGTGGGTTGGTCAGGCGTCGAGCGACGCGATGTAGTGCTCGGCGTCCAGCGCGGCGCGACATCCGGAGCCGGCGGCGGTGATGGCCTGCTGGTAGGTGGCGTCGGCGACGTCGCCGCAGGCGAAGACCCCGGGGATGGCCGTGCGCTGGCTGGGCGAGTCGACGAGGATGTAGCCGGCGTCGTCGAGCTCGAGGACGCCCGCGACGAGCTCGGAGCGCGGGATCTGGCCGATGGCCACGAACAGTCCCTCGGCGGGGATCTCGTGGCGCTCACCGGTGACGGTGTCCTCCAGGGTGACCGAGGTCAGCGCCTCCTCGCCGGCCAGGGCGACGACCTTGGAGTTCCAGGCGAAGGAGATCTTCGGGTCAGCCTGGGCGCGCGCGGCCATGGCGGCGCTCGCGCGCAGCTGGTCGCGGCGGTGGACAACGGTGACCGAGGAGCCGAATCGCGTGAGGAAGGTGGCCTCCTCCATCGCGGAGTCGCCGCCACCAATGACGGCCAGGCGACGATCCTTGAAGAAGAAGCCGTCGCAGGTCGCGCAGTAGGAAACGCCGCGGCCGGAGAACTCGTCCTCGCCGGGCACGTTCATGTGACGGTACTCCGAGCCGGTCGCCAGGATAACGGCGCGCGCGTAGAAGACCTCGTCCTCGGTCGCCACGGCCTTCACGTCGCCCTCGAGGTTGACGGCGACGACGTCCTCGTAGCGAACGTCCGCGCCGAACTTCTCGGCCTGCTCGCGCATGTTGTCCATGAGCTCGGGGCCCTGAATGCCCTCCGGGAAACCGGGGAAGTTCTCGACCTCGGTCGTGTTCATCAGCGCGCCACCCGCGGCCAGCTGACCGGCCAGCACGATGGGGGCGAGGCCGGCGCGGGCCGTGTAGACCGCAGCCGTGTAGCCGGCCGGACCCGAGCCGACGATGATGACGTCGTGGACGGTGGCGCCCTCGGGCACCTCGGCCGACGGGATCTGCACCTCGGCGGTCTCAGCGGTGGTATCGGTGGATTCGGCCGTCACCAGGCCAGGAATTGTCACGAAAGACATGCGTACCCTCCTTCAGGGTTACTGAACTGTAAGTTCGGAGATCCACGCCCAGTTGCGTCCGTCCTGGCCCTTGGGCATGGAGCGGAACTGCAGCGCGATCGAGTCGGTGTCGACGGCCGCGGGCAGCTGAATCGTCGTCGACGGAGACAACGCCGACATGGCCAGCTCTGTTCCGCCGCGCGGGTTCGCCGGGTCCGTGACGTTACGCACGACGACCTCACCGCCGGACGTCGCCGGATCCATGGTGAGCGTCACCGAGGACACGGTGGCCTTCTGCTGGAGCTTGACGACGATCGTCACGGAAGTCTCGTCGCGGAACTGGTTGTTGTCGAACCAGCGCGAGGACCAGGATGTCGCCGGGTTCGAGTCGATCATGTTGATCGCACGGTCCGGGTGGTCGCCGTCGTCATTGTTCCACGATAGGACCTGCACGGAGGAGATCACGGGGGTCGTGGTCGGAGCCGGCGGGGGCGTCGTGGTGAGCGCGGGGCTGGGCTCCTCGTTGGACTGCTGATGGGAGACGCCGGCGCGCAGGGACTGGGTCAGATCCAGGTCGGTGACCGGTCGGGTGGCCATCCACGGACCCCAGATCGCGCCAAAGAGCACCAGGACGACACCGAAGATCAGCGCGGGCTTCGTCGGGTCGACGAGCGTGCCGGAGCGCTTGGAGGAGCCCTCCTCGTTCGACGAGGCCGGG